>Ga0207416_1000905_pt1 | contig 44587 bp, 35 predicted proteins | sample PaiPotPPM11metaG_FD_184107 | JGI IMG/M metagenome (GOLD analysis project Ga0207416, IMG submission 184107) | Iron sulfur acid spring bacterial and archeal communities from Banff, Canada, to study Microbial Dark Matter (Phase II) - Paint Pots PPM... ...
GCTCTTCGCCCTGGAGCTGTTCTCCTCCGCCGCCAACCAGGAGAGCAGCAAGGAGGAGTACCGGGGGGTGCTGCGCTCGCTCTGGCGCCACTGCCAGAAGGAGGGAATCTCCCTCTGCTCGGAGCTGGGATTCCCCCAGCTCTACTCCTACCAGGCCTCGCTCTCCCACCTGGCTCCCACTACCCGCCACCACCGCCTGCTCCTCACCCGCCAGTTCCTGCGTTTCCTGGAGGGCTGCGGCTGGTGCTCCCCGGGACTGGAGAAGGCGATTCGGCTCCAGCCCCTGCCGCCCCACCAGCCCCGGCCGGCGCTGGCGCTGGCCGAGCAGCTGCGGCTGCTCGCGGCCGCCCCCGACTCGCGCACCCGGCTCCTGGTGCTGCTGCCGCTGGCGACCGGGGCCCGGCCCGGGGAGCTGCTCAGCTGCGAGCTCAGCTCGCTCCAGGATGGCCAGCTCCAGCTCCGGGGCAAGACCGGGGAGCGCTGGCTGCCCCTGCCCCCGACCCTGCGCCAGGAGCTGGAGGGGGAGATCTTCGCGCGCCTCCAGGAGGGGCCGACCGCCCCCCTCTTTCGCTCCCGCCAGGGGCGGCTCAGCCGGCGCCGGCTGCGCGAGCTCCTCGATGACTGCTCCCGAAGGGCGGGACTGCCGCGGGTCTCGCCCCACCAGCTCCGCCACGCCGCCTGCGCCCGCTGGCTGCGGGCGGGAGTGCCGCTGCTGCTGGTCTCCAAGGCCCTGGGGCACGCCCGGCCCTCGACCACCCTGGACCACTACGCCTCCCTCGTCCCCAAGGACCTGGAGCAGGGCCTCTCGCTCGACCCGCTGGAGTCGGCTCTGTCTTCGGGCTCGGGCTGGGATTCGCAAGGGGATGTGCGCTCGCCGCTCACGCCGGGGCGCCGTTCGAGACCTCGGATGAGCGTTTGCGCCAAGCCGGGACAGCCGCCGGAGTTGAGCTGTTCCACCCCCAGCCAAAGTCCGCGGCCGACCTGGACCTCGAGGATGGCGGGGAGCTCGCGCCAGGCGGAGGAGCCGTGACGGCGGCTCGGTCGTCGGCCATACCCTGGTAGGGATGGTGACGTGAGAGCAGGAGGTACGACTTGCGGGTATTGATCTCAGTGGACATGGAAGGGATCGCCGGGGTGGCGGTTCCTGACGACGTCGCGCCTGGAACCCCCGACTACCAGCGGGGACGCCACCTCATGACCAGGGAGGCGAACGCGGCCGTGCGCGGAGCCTTGTTCCACCAACCTGGCGCCGAGGTGGTGGTGGCGGATTCTCATGGCCCCTTCACCAATCTCATCCCCGAGGAGCTCGACCCCACGTCCAGGCTGGTCCGGGGCAGGCCCCGGCCCTTGGGGATGGTGACTGGGCTCGAGGGCAGCTCGGCGGCGATCTTCATCGGCTATCACGGCAGGGTGGGAACGCCGACCTCGGTGCTCTCCCACACCATCTCCGGAGCCGCCATCGCCGCCGTCCGCTGCCAGGGCAGGCCCGTCGGCGAGATCGGGCTCAACGCAGCTCTGGCTGGTCACCTGGGGATTCCGGTGGTGCTGGTGGCCGGCGACGACACCGTGGCGAAGGAGGCGAAGGAGGCGATAGAGGGGGTCACCACGGTCATCGTGAAAGTGGCCGTGGGAGCGCGCGCCGCCGAGTCTCTCCACCCCGATGAGGCCTGTCGTCTCATCGAGGAGGCGGTGCCGCAGGCGCTGGAGCAGCGGCAGCAGGTGCGTAACCTGAGGTTCGAGGGCGAGGTGGAACTGGAGGTGGCGTTCCACCGAGAGGCCATGTCTGAGCCCGGCCTGCTCATCCCCGGGGTGAGGCGGCTGGACGGGACAACGGTGGCCTATCGAGCTCCCGATTTCCGCACCGCCTACGAGGTGATCAGGCTGCTGGCAGTGCTGGCAGGAACCGTATAGCCGGTTCGACCGAGGTTTCCGGCTGCCCTGCGGCCTCTAGCAGCGAAGGATCCGGGGTTGCGGGCCGCTAGGGGGCGCTGACCGGGTGCAGGTGCCCCGCTATCTGTTCCACCTCGAGTTGGCCGTCTGCAACCTTCATCACGAGCTCGAAGGCGGCATCGTCGTCGACCTGGGGCAGCTGTCGATTTAGGTCAAGGAATACCGTTGTCGCCAGCCAGGCAAGACGCTTGTTGCCATCGACTAGCGCGTGGTTGCGGGCAATGGAGTGGAGTAGGGCAGCCGCCTTGAGCGCAATGCTGGGGTACGCGTCCCGTCCGAAAGCGCTGGAACGGGGCCGGGCGGTGGCGGAATCAAGCAGTCCGAGGTCGCGTACCGGTCCCAGGTCGAGGCGCCGGACCATGGCCAGAACGTCGTCTAGGTCGAGGTACTCGACCTCGGTCACACGCTTCCGAGACGGTCCAAAACCTCCTGCCAGCGCTCGGCCATCCTCTCCGAGCTCGCCCGAACCCTGCTTGCGTGTCCCGCCCGCGCGAAGCGGTCAAGTACCGCCCGGCGGATCAGCTCCTGGCGCGAGATGCCCTCAGCAGCCGTAAGCGTTGAGAGCGCTTCTTCGAGCTCTTCATCGGACCGAACCGTAAAGGCCATGTCCCTCATGGTATCAGTTTGATACCAGGAGCCATCACGATCGACGTGCCTGGCCCTACGCCCTGGTACGTGCTCTTCTCGGCAGCCTGCTACCGGACCGCCGTGCCGCTTGGAGCCGTGGCGGGAGCGGTCGTCTCCGCGGCGAGGAGGGGAATGCCATCACGAAGCACGATCGAATTCGCGTGGATCGCGGGGATCCGGGGGCCCGGGGTGACGATGCCGATGAGGTTCAGTGGATCGGCAGCTGAGAGCCGGATGATCTCGCCCGACAGTCCCCGACGGCGCACCGACCTCAGCAGCTCGACTGCCTCGGGCAGCGCGTACTGCTCACCCGAGAAGCCAGCGACGAAGCGGCCACCGCGAGCGGTGCCGCGAGCCTCCATCCGTCGCAGGGCCCAGATCAGATCCCGCCAAGGAACACTGAAGTTCTCCCTGGCCAAGAGATCGTGGAACACGACGCCCCAGCGGATGAGGAGCTGCTCCGCTAGTGCCTCAGCCAGCTCCTCTCGGTCCGCCACGGGACCGGCAGGGGGAACAAGGACCCACCTGCCATCGCCGCGCAGGCCAGCCAAGCCCCGGCGCAGACCAGATCGCCGCGGGTGCTCACCACCGCGACGTGCCCCGAGGAGCATGGTCCTGGCCGCGGAGAACCCATCGGCGGTGACCAGTCCGTGTGCCACCCCGTCCCAGAGGGCTGCCTCCACCTCGGTGGGGAGGCGACGGATCAACTGGGCTATGTCGTTGCTGAAGAGGGCACCGTGCTCCCGAAGGGCAGCGATGACCTCTGCCAACGCACCGTCAAACGGCCACGGCGGGGCGGTCTCGCCTCGCACCGACTGCAACAGCCAGGTCAGGTCACTGCGCAGCACCAAGGTGATTGGTGTGATCCGGGAGGGAAAGCCACTGCTTCGGCCTGTCGTCTCGCCGACGCCGTTATCCCGTAGCCGCAGCCGAGCCCAGGCGACGTCTCCGGAGAGGCAGAGTTCGTCCAGCCAGCTGGGTAGATAGGCCTTCACCCTCCGGGCGAGTACCTCTCGCTCCCAGCTGGCGACGGGAATCTCGAATCCCTGGAGCTGCTCGATGGTGGCAGCCACGCCGGCGCGCCCCTGACGCTGGGTTTCAGGCGCAACCCGCTGCCAGTGAAGGAGAAAGCGCATCAAGTCCTGAGCGGAGACCGGCTCAATCTCGCGCCGCAGTCGCTGCTGCGTGTACCCGTGGATGCGGACCAGCAGTCGGCGAGAACACCATTGCTCTACCTCAAGTGAGGGATCGAAGCGGCCTCGGATCGCGAAGCCCTCACCTTCCAGGTGGGCCAGGGCGATGCGCACCAGGCTCGGCTCCAGGGTGGTCCTCCGGCAGATCTCCTCGGTCGTAACCGGGCCGGCCAGATCGAGGTGGCCCCGAACCAGATCAGCTGCGACGGACTCCTGGTCCGCATCCTCCGCCCTGGACAACCCGTCGGGGGCTAGTGCATCAGGCAGGAAGGGGGCACCGGGCAAAAGCACCTCCACCCTGCGGCGGTTCTCTACCGCGCACCAGAGCGGACCCTCTGCCGTCATTGCGGCGGTGGCACGGCCAGCCTTACACAACATGTCGAACCAGTCCTGCCAAGGGGACAGGGGACGCGCCAGCACCAGTGACATCAGCAGGTCGTGGAGTTCGTCCGCGTCACGCGGTTCGGGGTTCGCCTCTTCCCGCACACGGGCGATGGCGGCAGGATCGAGCTCCGCCAAGTCGTGAGCATCGACGGGCAGCCCGCGGCGCAGCGAAACGGCACGGCTGCGGCGCTCTTCTAGAGGCGCATCGTCCAGGAAAGTGTAGGGGTGACCGTTGAGGATCTCGTGCGCCAAGACCGAGGGTTCACTGGTGTCGCGGCAGGTTACTCGGACACTGCCGCCTTCGATCGATTCCACCAATTCGCGGAGGCCGTCGACATCCATGACCTCGTGCAGACAGTCGTACATGGTCTGCTGCACCAGGGGGTGGTCGGGCACCTGGATGGGGCCGGTGGGGTTCTCGTTCTGGCAAGCCACCAGTGCGGGAAACACGGCGGCCATGATGTCGTCAGCCTCCATGCGCTGGATCGGCGGGGGATTCTTGCGGCCTCCCTTGAAGCGCAGCACCATCAGTGATCGATTGAGATTCCAGCGCCAGCGCACCGCAAACATGGGCGCCAGCAGCGCTGCTTTGGTCAGCACCTCCTCCACCGAGCGGGAGGATAAAAAGCGTGGCACATCGGCGAGGGGAAAACTGTGCTGCGGCCCCAGCGACAGCAGCACCGCGTCGTCGCTGGCGGCGGCCTGGAGTTCAAAGTCAAACGTAGCGCAGAAACGTTTCCGCAGCGACAACCCGAGTGCACGGTTGAGTCGGGCTCCAAAGGGGGCGTGTACCACCACCTGCATGCCCCCCGATTCATCGAAGAAACGCTCAAGAATTATGTGATTCCTGGTGGGCAGGTGCCCCAGCGCCGTCCGCCCCGCCGCCAGGTACTGCACCGTCAGCGCCGCCACCTCGTTGTCGACGCCGCATTGGGACTGGACAAAGGCCACCGCCCCATCGGCGTTGCCCTCCTCCAACATTGCTTCGATGCTGGAGCGAAGGTTCGACACTTCCTCTGACAGCTCGCGGGTGCGTCCCGGTGCCTCGCCCAACCAGAACGGCACCGATGGCGGCGCTCCCTCTGCGTCGACCACTCGCACCGTGCCGTTGGCGACGCGGGTTATCCGCCAGGAGGTGCTGCCCAGCAGGAAGATGTCGCCGATCATTGACTCGATGGCCCAGTCCTCGTTGACGGTCCCAACCAGGGCGTCATCGGGGGCGGCCAGAACTCGGTAGTCCCCACTCTCGGGAATCGCGCCGCCCGATGTCAGTGCCGCCAGGCGGGCGCCGCGTCGACCCCGGATCTCGCGGTTGATCCGGTCACGATGCAGGTAGGCTCCCGGCCGCCCGCGTCCGGTGGAGACCCCATCGGAGACCAGCTCGATGATCTCGTCGAACCGAGCACGAGGCAGTTCCGAGAAGGGTGCTGCCCGTCGTACCACGCTGAAGAGATCGTCCTCGCGCCAGCTCTCCGCAGCGCACTCAGCGACCATCTGCTGAGCCAGGATGTCGAGCGGGGCGACCGGTGGCTGCACCGCGTCCAGACGTCCCCCTCGCACTCCGGCCAGAAGTGCGCAGCATTCCACCAGCTCATCCCTGGTGGTGGGGTACAGGTAGGCCTTGGGAATGCCACCGCGGGAGTGTCCGGAACGGCCGACCCGCTGCAGGAATGTGGCCAGACTCCGGGGTGAGGCCAGCTGACAGACCAAATCGACGGGACCGATGTCGATGCCCAACTCCAGCGAAGCCGTCGCCACCAGCGCCCGCAGCTGGCCGGCGCGCAGCTTGTTTTCGACGGCGGCCCGACGCTCCTTGGAGAGACTGCCGTGGTGCGCCGCAACCGCGGTATCGCCAAGACGCTCGGCGAGTTGGTGGGCGACACGCTCCGACATCCGCCGGGTGTTGACGAAGACCAAGGTGGTCCGGTGCTCACCAACGTGCGCCGCGATGCGCTCCATCACATCCGCCATCTGCTCCTGGGAGGCGACCGCACCCAGCTCCTCCTCCGGGAGCTCGATGCTGAGGTCCAGCTGTCGCTGGTGGCCCACGTCCACCACAGCGCAGCGGGGGCCGCCGTCGATGCTGTCGCGATCGGGACCCGCTCCCACCAGGAGACGTGCAATCGTCTCGATGGGGTGCTGGGTGGCGGAGAGACCGATCCTTCTGGGACTTGCCTCGCAGACATGTTCCAGTCGTTCCAGGCTCAGGGTCAGGTGGGCACCGCGCTTGTCCCTGGCCAGGGCGTGAATCTCGTCCACGATGACGGTGCGAACGCCGCGCAGCATCTGCCGGGACCGCTCGGCGGTCAGCAGCAGGTACAGGGATTCCGGGGTGGTCACCAGAAAGTTGGGGGGTCGTTTCAGCATGGCAGCGCGCGCCGAGGCGGGGGTGTCACCGGTCCGCACCTGGGTGGTCAGCTGGGGCGGTGCAATCCCCATTTCCCCAGCAATGGCCGCGATTTCCCGAAGTGGCAGCTCCAGGTTCTGGTGGATGTCCACCGCCAGTGCTTTGAGCGGCGAGACGTAGACCACCTGGGTGCCAGCCATCTCCTCGCCGCGCTCGGAAGCGCGGTACAAGCCATCGATGGCGGTGAGAAACCCGGCCAGGGTCTTGCCAGAGCCGGTAGGGGCCGCGATCAGGGTGTGGGCGCCGGCCGCGATGTGGGGCCAGCCCAAAGCCTGGGCCGGAGTGGGCCCCTCGGGAAACCGTCGCTGAAACCAGGCCTGGACGGCCGGGTGAAACTCCCTCATCGCCTCCGCTACCGTACCACTGCGCCGTACGGATGTTCCGCTGCTCACACTCCGATCTGGAAGATGAGCCGCCCGCGCTGAGGATCTGCCCCCGTCTCCGCGGGAGGTCGCCACCATCGATATAGTGCCTGCGATTGGTAGGCAGCTTTCCTGACCGTTACCTCGACGAGCTCAGGGGCCAGCCCCAGGCTTTGCGGCGGGCAGCCGTGGGCCTATCCGACCAGATGGCGGTCTTGGGCCAGTTGGCAGAGCGCGCCGGCTCCGGACCAATCGTCTGCACCGGCATGGGTGGCTCCTACGCGGTCTGCCACGCGCCGGTGACCGAGATGGCAGGCCGCGCCCTCCAGGTGTCGATGGCGGACGCCGCCGAGCTGGTGGACTTTCGCATGCCGACGCTTCTTTCCAACACCTTGCTGGTCGCGGTGAGTCAGTCCGGTGAGAGCGCCGAGGTGGTGAGGCTGGTTGACACTCTCCGATCTCAGGCGAACCGGCCCCTGATTGTCTCCGTGACCAACGGGCTCGAGAACCCGGTGGCCGTGGGCGCCGACCTCGCCTTCGACACGCGAGCTGGCGATGAATTCGGGCCTTCGACCCTCACCTTTGGAAATGCACTTGTCGTCCTTTCGGCCCTGACTCTGGTGTTGGCCGGGGAGACGACCGAGAGCGCCGTCGCGAGCACTAGCCGAGCGACCGCTCAGGCGGCTACCGCCTCCGAGGCACTCCTATCCGCCCATCCCCAAGTGACCGCGGAGTTGAGGTCCTGGTTAGGCCACCACTCGGTACTAGCCCTCCTCGGCCGCGGCACGGCCCGGGCGGCGACCGAGATGGGGTCGCTCCTGCTCAAGGAGGCAGCCCGCTTTCCTGCCGAGTCGCTGGAGACCGCCCAGTTCCGGCATGGGCCCTTGGAGTTGACTGGCCCTCAGGCAGCGGTGGCGATCGTCGCCACTGAGAGTGCTACGTCGGAGCGGGACGAGCGGCTGGCCCAGCAGCTGAGCCAGGACGGAACTGCCGTACTGGTGATCAGCCCGGAGGGGTCGGGTCCGGGCTCTGCGCTCCGGCTTGGCACCGGCCAGCTGCTGCGAACGCTCTCGCCGGCGGTGAGCGTGATCCCCTTCCAGCTCTTGGCCGGAGCCCTCGCGGGCGAGCGGGGCTACGAGCCCTGCGCCCTCGAGCGCGCTACCAAGGTGACGGCCTATGAGTGACGCGCAAGGCCTGCGGGTAGCCCTCACCATCGACGCTGAGCATCCCGACGGAAGTCGCTGCGCACCCGGCAACTGTCTCAGCATCCTGGGAACTCTTGATAGAGCGGGCGTGCGGGCCACCTTCTTTCTCCAGGGCCGCTGGGTGACCGCCTATCCCGACTTGGCTCGCGAGGTGGCGCGCCGGGGCCACCTGATCGGCAACCACTCTCACTATCACGCCCGGATGCCGCTGCTCTCGGAGGCAGGGCAGGAGTCCGATGTGGCGGCTGCCCAGGAGGCCATCACCTCGATCGTGGGCATTGACCCTCGGCCCTGGTTCCGCAGCCCCTTCGGCGCCGGTCTTCAAGATCGAGCGCTCGACGAAACCCTGGCCCGACTCGGGTACCGAAACGTGCCCTGGGATGCCGACGGGCAGGACTGGAAGGCGGAGCGGACCTCGCTGCAGGTTGAGGAGTCCCTGGTGGAACAGGCACGGGAGGGGGAGGGGGCGCGGATCGCGCTGCTGCACAGCTGGCCCGATCAGGCGGCTGAGGCTCTGCCGGGAATCCTCGCCAGGTTAGAACAGGCCGGAGCGGAGTTCGTCACCGTGGATCAGGTCCTGCCTGGGCTCTGACACCGCTGGCGCTAAGCCTGGCAATGCGCTTCGCTGGGGTCCTACCTATGGTCCCGGGCGCCGCACGCTTCAGAGTTTTGGGAACCTAACCGCGACCCGGCCGCGTCTCTAGGTCCGACATGGTTGCCACTAGACCCCCGATCCAGGGCTACAGAGCGCTGTTCGAAGCGCTGCGCAGGGCGTGCCTCCGGGTCGGCGCGGCCGGATCGATAGCGCTCCTCGCCGCCTTGGCCGGTAGTGCATTGGCAGCCCGAGCCGCCACCGATGCCAGCTACCAAGTGCTGGTCGGGGACGGTTCAACCGGTACCGTCTTCGTCATCGCGGCCGGCTCCACGACCGCGACCGAAATCCCCGCCCCAGTCGCGAGCGGTGTCGCGAGCCTCGCTGTCAGTGCGGACGGGAGCACCGTCTACGTCGCCTTCAAGGACGGCATGCTGGGCACCATCAGCACCGCCTCCGACAGCTATGTGGGATCACCCCTCGACCTGGGCTCCACCAGTGAGCCTGGGCAAGTGGTTGTGACGCCAGACGGCGGCGACGTTTACGTGGCGGAGACGGGACAGAACCAGGTGGTCGAGGTCGACACCAGCACCGACTCGCTGGTGGGTTCGCCGATAGCCATCACCGCACCAGTGAACCTGGCGATCTCTCCGGACGGCAACTCCCTTTTCGTCGACGGGGGAACCCAAAGCAGTTCCATCAGCGTGATCGCCACATCCAGCAACACCCTGGACACGACCACAATTCCCATTGCATCCCCCGGAGCCATGGCGTTCGCGCCTGACGGCAGCTCGCTCTACGTCCTCAACCACACCAGTTCTGGGCCAGCACTGATGGCGATCGACACAGCCACCGAAGCGGTGGCAGGCTCGACCATCGCGCTGCCAGTCCAGAGCCAGCCCGCGGGACTCGCTCTCACCCCGGACGGGAGCGAACTCTACGTGACCGACAGCGCGGGCCAGGCGCTCGATGGCGTTGAGACCGTTGACTTCGACCCTGCGGTCTCGACAGCGGGCCCCCCGAAGGCCACTGTCTGGCCGCTGGGCATGACCGCAGGCAATGTCGCGATCACACCTGACGGCGTCACCGGCTACGTCGACGGCACCACCTCGAACAACGCGGTGGAGGTGGTCGCGATAGATCTCGCAAGCTCGACGCTGGCCACACCAGTTGTCCTGCCCGCGGGTGCGCAACCATCGGGATTGGTGATTGCCCAGGTGGCCGCGACATCGACTCCAACCCCCTCGCCGACACCGACTCCTACTGCCTCACCGACCTGCAGTCCGCTCCCGATCATTCCCTTTGGTCCCGGGCCGGTGTCGGTTCCGCCGAACCAGCCCGTCCCGGCGGGCAGTCCATCGGCAGGTGCGAGCTCCGGCGGATCGACGACGGGCTCGGTCGGGGGCTCACCTCCCGTACCCCTCGCGACTGCGTCTCCAACCGCGACAAGCAGTCCGTCCGGGTCGGCGTCGCCGCCGCTCGGTACCAACACCCCGACCCCGACCGCGACTCCTTCACCGAGCTTCTGCTGTGGGTACGGGATCGGCACTACCGGCGGCCTGACCACCGGCGGCCCAACATCAGCCCCGAACATCGGAGAGGCCACGCCGCCCGGCGTTGCATTTCCGCCTGCAGGCGCAGGTGCGCCGGGTCCTGTAGCCACCAGTTCGTCGGTGCCCACGACGCCGACACCATCGCCCAGCACCGCGCAACGACCCATCCTCTGCTTTGCGCCGGTGATAGCCGGCCGCGTCCCTGGCGCCGCAGCTCTGACCAGTGGAGTCGCGGATCCGACATCGGGCGGCCCGCTGCTGCCGACGGCCCTGGCCCTGCTCGGTCTCGGCGGCGTTGGGATTGTCTTCGGGGCCAGGCGCCGGGGATTCCGGATCCGGCGCCGGCCGACCGGCTGACAGACCTGGATCCAGCCCGGCAGAGGGAGAGCCGGAGAGACTAGCCCGGAGGCGCCCCCTGGCTTGCCCCGGCCGCGACACCATCTGCCTGGAGCAGACCCGCCAGCAGCGAGGGCGGCGGCGAGCCATGGGCCAGCACCTCGTCGTAAGAGGAGATGGGCGCGAGCTTGTCGAAGAGATCCTGGAGCTCGGTGTAGCCCACGAAGTAGGTGGAGAGCTGGGCCGAGGAGAGGCAGGCACGGCGCCACTTGCCCTGGGCCTCGGCCGGTTCCTGGAAGCCCCGCTCGGTCATCAGCGCGATCGCCTCTCTCTCGTCCATGTCACCGGCTTGGACCGCGGAATCGAGGATGGCGTTGATGGCGGTACGGATCTGGATCTTGATCATCTGGGTGCGGACAGGCAGGCCGCCCAAACCCAGTTCCCCCACGATGCGCTCGGCGTGGCAGGCCCAGCCTTCCACGAACGGTCCGTTGGCGAAGGCGGCCCTGACCCTGGTCGGTCGTCTGAACCGACGGGCGACCGCCAGCTGCAGCATGTGTCCGGGCATGGCCTCATGGGCCATCAGCATCAGGAGCATGGCCGAGTTGATCTCCTTGTAGAAGGACTCGGCGCGCTCCTGGGTCCAATCGTCTGGGGTGGGGGCGATCATCACCTTGGAGTGCGCTCCCTCCTCGAAGGGTCCGGCCGGCATGCAGTAGGCGGAGGCGGTGCCGCGCATGAATTCGGGGACCACCTCGATATCGCCGGGGTCGTCGGGGACGGTGAAGAGACCGGAGGCCACGATTGCCGCGGTCAGGTCGGAGACGTCGGCTCCTGCTTCCCGAAGGACCGTCTCGTTGTTCGGCCGGGTCTCTGCCACCTGGGCCAGGGCACGCCGTATGGTCTCGCCCTCCGAGCCCCCACCTCCGGCCAGCTCGTGGCAGGCCTGGGCCAGCTCCTCGGTCAAAGCGTCGAGGCGGGCGTTGGCACGTTGCACCACCTCGTCGGGGCGCAGCGGCGAGTGCAAGTAGAGTCGAAGCTTCTCCCCAAAGCGTCGCTCGCCGAGCCGAAATTCGCCGTTGGCGTTGCTCCCGGTCGCCTCGAGATGCTGGCCGAAGCGCTTCCATGCGGTGAGGGCCCGCTCTTGGGCTCGGCTCACCCGGCCCCGGAGGAACAGGTCGGTGGCCTGGGCGAGGAGTCGGTCGACCTCGACCCGAATCAGTCGCACGACTCCGGGGTGCTGTTGCAGCGCGGTCTCGAGATGTATCCGGGGCGGGTTCTCCAGTTGGCGGAACGCCAGCTCGACGGTGTGGGGGATCGCCTCCAGGCGCGCGCAGATCCCCCGCAGTCGGACCTCGAGAGGCTGGGTCTCCTGTGTCAGAAGTGGGAAGAGGCCATCGCCGGGGTTGTAGACCAAAGGGTTCCAGCTTGGCGCCCGGATCTCCTCGTAGCTGAAAAGTTGGAGAGCTAGCTGGTCGGCCAGGACCTCAGCATCCACCTGGTCCTCAGGATCCAGCTGTCCGACCACGCCCTCCAGCTCTAGCTGCCGGGCCCGCAGTCGCCGCACCGCGGCGTCGGCGCCGCTCAGGCTGTGGTCCGAAACTCGATCGTCGAAGCGGTGGTCGCCCAGCGAGGTGGCATCCTCGGGGGCGAGCTCAAGCAGGTCGTCGACCGCCGCCTCGGCGACAGAGTGGAAGTCGGGCATACGCCCGCTGAGTATCCATCCTCCGGACGGTGTCCGCCCGAAGGAACTCGAGACCGCTACTTGGGGCTGGGAGCTGGCGGGATCGCTCCCGCTGGGCCCTCCCCGGCGACATCCGAGGATCCTGGCGGAGGTGGGGCCGGATCTCGGCTGGCGCCCGACAGCAGCGCCTTGGTCGGTCGCTGTTCCCATCGGAAGTAGCGGTGCAGTCCCAGCGAGGCAGCGCCGAAGACCACGAACAGCACGATGGCAGTGACCAGCGGTGCGCTGCCAACATGGACCGCCCCCGGCTCGGGGTGGAGGAAGACATGGATCACCCCGAAGAGCGCGACTCCGAATACCGCCGCCCACGCTCCCTTGTGCCAGGCAGCCACCATCCCGCCCTGGGTGAATTCGAGAGGAAGCAGGGCCAGGACGTTGCCGACCAGGGCGCCCACGAACACCGATGCCAGCAGGTCGTCAAGCAGGATCAGTGGCGGCGCTGCGCCGGGGAACTGGGCGGGGCCATGGATGGCGGCCCAGATGAACCAGGCCAGAACCCCGACAGCGAGGTAGGTGAGTGCGGCCAGGGCAGCGACGTGACCCTGCTCGTTGCGTCGAAGCTGGGTCGCGAAAACCACCCCGCAGACCAGGCCGTAGAAGTAGCCGGGCTGGAAGCCGGTCAGTCGCGAGACCAGCACGCACGCTCCTGCGACCGCCAGCCCCAGGGGGATCGCCTGCGGTTGCCAGCTGGCGTCGCGACCGCGTCGACGGCGGTAGAGGTAGCTGACCAAGGGCACGATCGCCACGCTCAGGCAGAGTGCCAGCGCGGTGGCGATGTAGCTCACGATGGATGTCCCGTTTAGACCGAAGTTGGGACTGAGGAGCGCGTCCAGCAGTGCACCGACGAGCAGGGTGCCGGCGAAGAGCCATCCGGCGGCGCGCCGATCGGCCTTGCGCTCGAAGCGGTCCCGGAGCCGGCGCAGCCAGCGCAAGCGGCGCTCGGTCAGCTCTCTGATCTCCTCGTAGTTGTCCTGAAAAGTGTGGTTGAAGATGCTTGAGGGGAAGGTCACCAGCAGCACCAGGGGGATGGTTATGGCCAGGTTGGCTGCCGCCAATTGGGGCGACCGGAATGCCTTCCAAGGCGTGTTCAGCGAGGAGGCCAGACTGGACACGGTGAGCCCAGTCGCCACCACCGGCACCACGTAGACACCGGCTGGGTAATCGTCGAAGCTGACGCCCCAGTCAGTGTCGTTGGCGGTGTTGAGTACCACCAGCCCGGTCCCGAACTGGATGCCTGCCGCGGCCAGGTAGACGAAGCCGCCGCCCGGGCTGACCGCGACGCCGGCGACCACCGGACCCGCGGAGCCGTGCTCCGCCACCGAGCCGGTCTTGGCATTGATCACGGCGATCGAGTCCCACTGGTGGCTGACAAAGACCTGGGCACCGTCGGGACTGACGGCGATTCCCGTCGGCGTGAGAGGTCCCACCTGGAACTCGCGAAGGGCGTCGGTGCTGAGGTCGACCTCGGTGACCTGGCCTGCGGTGCCGCCGTTGCTATCAGCCACCCAAAGTTGGCTGCCGTCCGGCGATGGCGCCACCGCGAAGGGAGTGACCCCAGCGGGCAGAGTGATGCCGCTGACCAAGTCGTTGGAGGTCTGAATGACGCTGATCCGGTTGAGGCCGCCGTCGGCCACGTAGACCTGCTGCCCGCCGGCTCCCAGAGCAACCCCCTGGGCCTGGATGGCGGGACTCGACCCAAGGCCGACGTCGGTGAACTGGCGGTCGGCGAGATTCACCACCGCCACCGCGGGCTTGGCCTGCTCCGCCACATAGGCGAACTGAGCGCCCTGGGTGATGACGACTCCCTGGGGGTCAGTGTTCAGGCCGAGCTCGATCGGCGGCCCGAAGAGGGTCCCGGTGGTCAGATTCACCACCAGCAGTTCACCCATGCCGGAGCTGGTGGAGGCGGTGACGTAGACATAGGGAGAGTCCGGTGAGGGGGCCAGCTGGTGCGCCACTCCGTCCGGAGGGGACGCGCTCTTGCCCAGGGGGAGATCTACGATTCTCAGTTTCATGTCCACCGGGTCCATGACCAGCAGCTGAGGTTGGCGGGCGTTGACCACCACCACGTTGTAGGCTGGCGCCGGCGGACTGTAGCGGGCGAGGTCGACCCCGGTGAAGCCGTCGCTGGCGAGAGCGTAGAGGACCCCGCCCAGTGCTTGGAGCTTGGCGAGGCTGACCCGATAGGTGGGGTCGCCGCTGGTGTAGACGGTCCCGTAGAGGGGTCGGTTGAGCGGCCCGGTCATGAAGGTCAGATAGGCGCGGGTGGTACTGGAGTATCCGTAGGTGGTGAGGTTGCCGGCCGAGCCCAGCGCCGGCAAAGCAACCGAGGTTCCCCCCTCATGAGGCGGCGCGCCCAGGGCCGTGTAACCCACGTAGAGGAAGACGGCGCCGCCGGCGAAAGTGCAGGTGGACCCAGCCTGGGGAGTCCCGGCGTGGCTCATGCTCGCTGTCCCTGAAGCCCGATTCCCAAGAGCCGCCGTCACCGCTGAGCCAGGGACGGAGGAGCACAGATTGGGCAGGGCGGGGTAGGGGCTGGCGGCACTGGCATTCACCGCCGCTGCGGCCCAGAACCAGATCGCTAACACCAGTGCCGCAGAAGCTACCCGCGCGACCTTCCCGGCCATCTCCTCCCCACCCTTACCCGCGCCGCCAGTTGCTGGGACGGTAGGAAGATATGGACTTAGTAGGTATCCGTCAACTCGGCGGTCGGCAGGGCCGCCGAAAGTCGTTTAGCTCGACTTGGCGGTAGCGCACCCGCGCCAGGTCAATCCTGCGGGCGAGAGCTGACGCCCAGAAGATCCCGGATCGCGGCCAGCACCTCGTCTCTCAGCCCAGGGGGTGGCTCCCCGCCCAGACTCCGGCTGGTACCGATCACTCCGGCCATGACGGCGCCCATCGCGGCAGCCACCCGGACTCGGTTGCGCAGTGGCACATTGGGGTTGCTGGCGAATTGGCTCCACCGCTCCTCCAACGCCTTATGTTCAAGCTGGTGCCCGGGATCGGCCCGGGCGAGAGCATCCAGGGCAGCGCGATTCCTCTCCATCAGCAGGAAGACCTTGCTCTGGGCCAGGATCTGATCAAGGAACTGCTCGATGCCCTCGGCCGCGGCGGCCAGATCCAAAGGGCCATCTTCATTGAGCGGCAGCAGGTCGAATCCATGGTTGCCGACGCTGTGGACCCGCTGGATCAGCTCGGAGAGGATCTGCTCTTTGCTGGGGAAGTAGTAGTAGAGCGCGGCCTTGGTGACTCCGACCCGCTCTGACACCTCGCGCAGCGAGGTCTTGTCGAAGCCCTGCTCGGTGAACAGTTCCAGGGCCACCTCCAGGATGCGCTCCCGGGTCGATCCCGACGCGGTCACTTCGGTATGATTCACCCGACCATTCTACTTGACGGCCGGCAAGTAAGTTAGTTACCATCCGGCCGGTAAGTAAGCGGGGCCGTCAAGCAAGGGGCTGGTTGTGGTACTTAGACCTCCGATCTTGGTAGAGGGGCTGGTCAAGCTCTACGGTAGGACCAGGGCTGTCGATGGTCTCGACCTGAGGGTGGAGCAGGGCAGCGTGGTCGCGGTCCTGGGACCCAACGGGGCCGGCAAGACCACCCTGATCCGGGTCCTGGCGACTCTCGCCCGACCCACCGCCGGGCGTGCCTACGTGGCCGGATTTGACGTGGCGGCCCACCCGGCCGAGGTCCGCCGCCACATCGGCATCACCGGCCAGTCGACCAGCATCGACGAGTACCTGACTGGTCGGCAGAACTTGGTGATGGTCGGAGAGCTCTCCCGTCTACCTCGCCGCGATGCCAAGTGGCGAGCTGGGGAACTACTCGAACAATTCGAGCTGACCAAGGCCGCCGATCGTCCCACCAAGACCTACTCCGGGGGCATGCGCCGCAAGCTCGATCTGGCCGCCAGCCTGGTAACGCAACCAGAGGTGCTCTTCCTGGACGAGCCCACGACCGGCCTGGATCCCCGCGCACGAGTGGGAATGTGGCAACTGATCCGCGATCTCGGGAAGGCGGGAACCACCCTCTTGTTGACGACCCAGTACCTCGAGGAGGCGGATCAACTCGCGCATGAGATCGCCGTGGTGGATGCGGGCAAGGTGATCGCCTGGGGCACCTCCGACGAATTGAAGACTCAAGTGGGCGGCACGGTCTTGGAGGTAACGCTGCCCGAGCATGCCGATCTTGCCGCCGCGGCCGGATTGCTGCGGTCGCTCGCATCAGCCGCCGTCAGCGTCGACGATCGCCTGCACCGATTGACGATGCCGTTCACCGAGGAGGAAGGCCTGGTGACCAAGGTGGTGCGCTTGCTGGATGCCGGGGGAGTGGTGGTCGACGACATCTCCGTGCGCCGTCCAGCGCTGGACGACGTTTTCATGAGTCTCACCGGGCATGCGGCTGAGGCGGAGGCGGCGGCATGAGCGCGGCAGAGGTGATGACAGAGTCCGTGGTCGAGCGTTCGCCGGCTCGGGAAGCCGCGCCCTTGCGGCTGATTTGGTTCCTACGCGACGTGCTGGTTCTCACCCGTCGGAGCTTGGTTCATGTGGTCAGAGACCCGGCCCAGTTGGCGGACGTCACCATTCAGCCAATCATGTTCGTGGTGCTCTTCACCTACGTTTTCGGGAGCGCCATCAAGCTCCCCGGAGGCGGCAACTACCACGAGTACCTGGTGGCGGGCATCTTCGCCATAACCGTGGCCGGTGCGGCGCCCGGGGTCGCGGTGGGAATCGCCACCGACATCCAGTCGGGCATCATCGACCGTTTCCGGGCGCTGCCCATGTCCAGGGCCGCGGTGCTGGCGGGGCGACTCACTGCCGACCTGCTCACCGCCGCGCTGGGGCTGGCCGTAGTTGCGGCGGTGGGATTGTTCGTGGGCTGGCGGGTGCACACCAGTCCTGCCGATGTTGCGGCTGGATTCGCGCTGGCACTGTTCTTCGCTTACGGCATGAGCTGGGCGGGGGCCGCCGCGGGGATGTGGCTGCACAACCCGGAGTCAGCTCAGGCGATTGCCTTCACCGTCTTCTTCCCCATGATCTTCGTCTCCAACGCCTTTGTGGCTCTGCAGAACATGCCCGTCTGGCTGCGCGTGGTGGCCGAGTGGAACCCCGTGAGCACCGTCACCGCCAGTTGCCGCGAACTCTTCGGCAACCCCAATCCCTCGGCGTCGGTCCAGGTCTGGCCGCTGCAGCATCCGGAGTTGGCGACTGCGGTCTGGTCGGTGGCGCTGCTGCTGGTATTCGTCCCCCTGGCGATCCGACTCTACCGGCGCGAGAACCTGACCTAAGCAAACCCGCCTCTCGCCAGCTAGGCAGCCAAGCACGCGCCGGGCTCAGCCTGAGGACGAGGATTCACCAGCAACGTCGAGCTCGGAAAGAGCCATCTTCTGCTGCCCCTCCTGGTCGAAGTTGGCGGGGTCTAGCCAGCCCTCCAGTCGCGCCCTTCGCGCTGGCCACTCGCCATCCAAGATCGAGAACCAAGCGGTATCGCGGTTGCGGCCCTTGTTGATCATGTGCTGGCGAAAGATGCCCTCGTAGGTGAACCCCAGTCGCAGTGCCGCCCGCCGAGAAGGAGCATTGAGGGAGTCACACTTCCATTCGTAGCGGCGATAACCCAGTTCCTCGAAGACGTGACGAGCGAGCAGGTACATAGCCTCGGTGGCGCCGCGGGTGCGCTGGAGCTCCGGGGTGTAGAGGATGTTTCCCACCTCGATGCTGCGGTTGGGTGGATCGATGCGCATCAACGCGGCGCAGCCCAGAGCCCGTTTGCTGACGGCATCGAGGATGGCGAAAAAGACCTGGCTCTCGGAGCGTGCCCTCCACTCCAGGGCGAGGTCGAAGCCGGCGCGATCGGCATAGGGGCCGTCCAACAGATAGCGCCAGAGGCTGTCATTGACTGGGCCTCGCAGACCCTCCCAGAGCGCATCGCCGTGCAGCGAGGGGTCCAGCGGCTCCAGCTGTACCGCGGTCCCGGCGATGACGACGCGGCCGGGGTAGGGCGCCGCGGAGGGGTCGACCGGCCAGCCTACCGGCAGGCCGGTGGCGGGGTCGTGATCAGGAGCCGGGAAGGGCATTGGCTTGAAGCCTCCTCAGCGGGCATGCTCTGTCGACGCTGAATATTGGGTCATCGGTGAGGCCGCGAACATGCGACCTCTGAGGCGGGAGACCCTGGCTCGCAATCCTCACGAGCCCTCAATCTGGGGCAGTGCCGCGATAGGCGCCAGCAACCAAAGCTGCTGGCACCGCCCCGATCCTCCCCTCCCGGAGCGTCGGGGGGAACATTAGCAGCCACGTCTTCGCGGTGCAAGGCTCCGTCGCGGGACCGGGGAGTGATGGCTAGGGAGTTGTAGTCTCCTGCCGATCCGGCCAAGTGACTACACGTCGCCGGGTCGCCCGGCTCGGCGGAGGTAGCGCCTGGCCTGGCCGCCGTCCGCTACTGGCCGCTGGCCGCCTCATGGAGCGCGAACGGTCCTGGTAAGACCGCTCCGGTAGCAAACGCGAAGGAGTTGCCGCCCCTGCGCTTGGCGGTGTACATGGCTGCGTCAGACTGGACCATCACTTGGGCTAGATCACTGCCCTCGTCGCCGCAGGCGATACCGATGCTGGCGTGGGGGACCGTGCCCGCGACGCTGGTCTGCTCAAGCGCCTCCAGGATGCGGTGAGCCGCTAAGCGGGCACCTTCCTCCGCACAGTCAGCCAGAAAGGCAGCGAATTCGTCTCCTCCGATCCGGGCCAGGAGGTCACCCTTGCGCATCACGCTGGACGCCGCCTGGGCCACGCCGCGAAGAAGGGCGTCCCCGGCAGCGTGCCCCTGCTTGTCGTTGAGGAGCTTCAGACCATCGATATCGAGAGACAGAACGGCAAAGCGCCGCCGCGCTCGCAGCCGCTCCACCCCCTGGTCAAATCCGCGTCGGTTCGCCAAGCCGGTCAGGGCGTCCGTGGTCGCTTCGCGCTCGCTCCGTTCCACCATCAGCGCGTTGGCCAGGGCCAGCTCAACGATGTGGCCCAGGGCGATGGCCCGATGGAAAAGGTCATCGGAGATCGGATGACCGCGGGTGGAGATCGACAGGACTCCGTGGATCTCCCCCGCGGGAGCGATGGGAATCCAGGCCCCGTGGGTTATCCCGGCCTTCCGCAGAGCCGCCTCGACCGCGGGACTCATTCCTGATCCGTCGTTGGGCCCCATCTCGGGCCGTCCCGTTCGCACGACCCGGCTCAGCTGAGCATTTTCCGAGAGCGAGGTGACCTTGGGCACGCCCACGAAGGAAACATCGAACTGCGACTTGACGTGGACAAGATCCCCCTCCACGACCAAGTAAGCAGCCCGTTGGGCCACCACGCCAAGCGGCGACATCATCACCGCAGCCAACCGGCAGGCCTCTGCGATCACCGCGTCGGGTCGGTGCAATGAGTTGAGTCGGTCCGCGGCTTCGCTGAGGGCGTTGGCCTGCCGAAGGAGCTCCTCGCGAGCTGCCACGGCCCGGCCCAGGGCGCCGCGCAGTCCATGGGTGACCACTGCGGCTAGCACACCCATGAGGCCGAGCAGGACCACCCTTCTGATCACCGCCGAGTCGGTGTCGTTCTGGCTGATCGCGATGACCGCCACTGCCAGGGTCACGGACGCGATCACCAGGCTGGTCTGGCGCTTGCCCTCGTAGAGGGCGGTCCAGAGAACTGGGGCGATGAAAAGGGGCAAGAGCCCCGATGTCGATCCGCCCAAGGAGACCACAAGCAGGGTCGCGGCCACCGTGAAGGTCACCGACGGGATCAGGGTCATCCAACGCCGGTGCCTCTGCCAGGGAAGCAGCAGGGTGCCGAGTACCGGGATCAGGAGCAGGCTGCCGAGCACAAACAGCGCCTCATTGGAGGGGCCGGGAGGAAGGGCAACGCTGCCCTCGGCCAGGACCGTCACCCCGATGACCGAGACGATCAGGGTCCAGGGCGCGGTGGTCTGATCCGTTGGGCGCGGGGCGATCAACGGAAGTTGTGCTGCGCGGACGTCAGATTCCACCTTCACCAGTTGAGCTCGATTCTGAATGCCGAGAGGGAAGCGACCCTGACGGAATTGCTACATCCCCGTCGCGATTGCCGCCCGATCCCAAAGGGATCGTTCCCGGAGACGCTCGCCGACGGGGCTTTTAGCCTGTCGCCGTCGTTACTTGGCTGCTAGGGCTGCAGCCGATCCAGCTGCCAGCCAGAGCCCGACCTTTGGTAACGAATCCGATCGTGCAGGCGATCCTGGCGGTGCTGCCAGAACTCAAAACTCACCGGATCCAGCCGGTAGCCTCCCCACCAAGCTGGACGGGGTACCGGCCTCTCACCGAGGCTGCGCTCGAGCTGCCGGACCTGCCCCTCCAACGCCTCGCGGCCGGAGACGGGCCGGCTCTGGGCGGACACCGCCGCACTCAATTGGCTGCCGCGGGGACGACTGGCGAAGTAACGCTCTGACTCCTCCCCCTGGACCGGTGCCACCGAACCTTCGATCCTTACCTGACGGCCGAGGGGCAGCCAGTGGAACAGAAGCGCCGCCTGGGGATTGGCGGCCAGCTCTCCTCCCTTGCGACTCTGGTAGTTGCTGTAGAAGACGAAGCCTCGCTGATCCCAACTCTTGACCAGGACCATGCGGGCTGACGGGCGGGCGTCCGCGTCGGCGGTGGCAAGCGCGGCGGCCTCGGCCAGGGGAAGCGCGGCGGCCTCGGCAAACCAGCGCGCGAATTGAGCCAAGGGCTCGCGCTCGACGTCCTGTTCGCGCAGCGCCTGGAACTCCTGGGCCAACCCCTGTATGCCTCCCCGCCAGCTAGTCGCGCTTCAGGAGCAGCGGCATCTTGGCCACCACCACGTCATGGCGATGCTTGAGGGCAGCCGTCAGCGAGTAGTCGAGGTGATTGTGGAGAAGGCTGTGCCACCACTTGCGCGGCAGGACCACCGGAATCAGCACCACCACCTTGTGAGCGGGACTGGGTTTCAGCGAGTTGATGTACTGCACCAGAGGTCTGACCGCTGAGTGGTACTCGCTCCGTAAGACGGTTAGCTCCACGCCGGGGTCCCACTCCTTCCATTCCTGCTCGATCCTTTCGCCGCGCTCCTCCTGATCCTCGAACACCACCGTTGCCGCGACCACGTGATCACCGAGCGACAGCGCCTCGCCCAGGACCTCCTGAGTCAGTCGCGAGACATTGTTGACGGGGACGACCACGGTGACCTCGCAAGCCTTTGGTTTACCGGGTTTCTTGTCCAGCCGAATCTCCCGTGCAACCAGGTCGTAATAACCGTGCACCCGCATGAATAGCAGGATCAAGAGGGGGATTGCCACCACCACGATCCAGGCTCCTTCCAGAAACTTGGTGACGATGAAGATCACGGTCGCCACGCCGGTGGTGGCAGCACCTGCGCCGTTGAGGGTTGCGCGTCGGTGCCAACCCGGAGAGTGCACCTTCCACCAGTGATGCACCATGCCGGACTGGGCCAGCGTGAATCCGGTGAAGACGCCAATTGCGTAGAGCGGAATCAGCGAATCGGTGTTTCCGCCGGTGACCAGCAGCATCGCGGCGGCGAGTCCGGCCAGAGCCCAGATGCCGTAGTTGAAGACCAGGCGGTCGCCCCGGATGGCAAATGCGTGCGGGAGACGGTTGTCTTCGGCCAGGCGGCTCGCCAACACCGGCAAGCTCCCGAATGAGGTGTTCGCGGCCAGCGCCAAAACCATGGTCACGATGATCGAGAGGCCGTCGAAGGCCCAACCGCGGCCGATGGCGTAGCTGATGATCTGGTTCAGGACCGCGTCGTTGGTTCTGGGCTCGACATGGAAGCGCTGCACCAGCACCGCCAGTCCCAACAGCATCACTGCCAGCAGCACCCCCAGCAGGATCTCGGTGGTGCGGGCCCGCTCCTGGCGCGGCTGGCGGAAGAGCGGGACCCCGTTGGCGATGGCCTCCACCCCGGTCAGGGCGCTGCAGCCGGCCGAGAATGCCTTGAGGACCAGCAGGATTCCCACCGCCTCCAGGGCGTGGGCGGCCACCTGGGAGGATCCGGGCTGGTGGAGGTTGGGGTCCAGGGGATGGACCAGACCGATCGCGATCATCACCAGGGTCCCGACGATGAAGGCCATGGTGGGGAGCAGGAAGGCACGGGCGCTCTCCCCCAGGCCACGGAGGTTGAGCACGGTGATCAGGGCCAGGATCGCGAGACAGATCACCTCGGTGTAGGGGGCCAGGCCGCTGAACGCCGACACCAATGAGCCCACGCCGGCGGCGATGGAGACGGCCACGGTGAGGACGTAGTCGACCACCAGGGAGGCGCCGGCCAGCAGGGTGAGTGTGGTGCCCAGATTGTCCCGGGCCACCGCGTAGGCGCCGCCTCCGCTGGGGTAGGCCCCGATCACCTGGATGTACGAGCTGACCAGGAGCACCAGCAGAGCCACGATGGCCAACGTGATCCAGGGGGCCACCCGGAGAGCGGCTAGGCCACCGGCGCCAAGTGCCACCAGCAGCGCTTGAGGCCCGTACGCGACTGAGGTCAGGGCATCGAGGGACAGCGCCGACAGTCCCTCGACCGGAGTGATCTCCTCCTGGCGTGACTGCGAGGTTCGCAGCGGTCGGCCGAACAGGATCTGGGTCAGCGCCATGGGTGGCCCCATCCCTCGCGGGGCGCTTGCTGAGCAGCCGCCATCGGCAGCCATCGTCGCACGCCCATCGAACGCGTCAACTCGCCTGGGCCGAGCTCGCGAGTTCGGACTAGGCGCCAACCGCGCGGCGGGGTGTCAGGGGCCCAGGAGATTGAACTGCGGTTGACGGGCCGGGGTCGCGAGCCTGCGCAGAATCAGGACCGGCGTCTTGGCAACGGCTCGGAAGTTGAGTTCCAGGTACCTCTCGAGCCGGCTGTTCCAGGGGATACGGGTGGGGCTGAGCGGCGTGAGGATCACGTACCGAGCTCGTCGGAAGAAGGAGAGCCAGGTGGGCGCCGCCGCCTGGGCCCGGAGGCTGGCCGGGTCCTGGCTCCCGGAGATCGCGATGGTGATACCCAGGGCATCGACCAGCAACGGGCAGTTGGGGGACGAAGAGACGAAGCGGTTCGCGGTCAGCGGTTCCTCGGAATCGTCGGCCACCACACAGCTTCCAGCCGGGATCACGGCGGCGATCTGGGGACCGAGGGTGGGGGCCCGCTGCAGCAGGACGGGGATGGCCAGGGCGTGGATCACGCCTAGTCCCCCGACCACGGCCACCAGCGCCAGGATCGACTGGGGGTGGGGCACGGCTAGGCGGCCCGCTGCCAGTCCCAGAACCAGAGCCAGGAAGGCGCCGAAGAAGGCGGCGTAGTGATAGAAGAAGTCGGCGGGAATCAGCAAGGCTACCCCAGTCACCAGGGTGGCGCCTAGGGCAAAGAACTCCAACTGGCTGATGCCCCATGGCGGCCTTCGGTTGGCGCTATCCGGCGCGTTCGCCGAGGTCGCGAGCGCGGCCAGCACCACAGTGGCCAGCACCAGAGCGACGGCCGCCGCCAGCAGCTCGTACAGGTGACCCTTGGGGACTCCCAGCCCCGGCCATACCCCGGTGAGGAATTCGAGTCTGACCAATGGGGAGAGGGCAGACGCGCCGCTGCGACCAGCCTGGTCCACCACCACCTGGTGCCAGAAAGCGACTGGGGCTGCGACCAGGAAGGGCAACGCTGGCAGCAGCCAGCCCAAAGCACAACCACCGACCAAGGCGAGGGCTCGGGCTGGCCGGGGAAGGCAGAGCAGGAAGAGCACCAGGGCGGGAAAGGCGGCCCAGAGCTTGATGTCGGCTGCGAATCCCAGCGCTGCTCCGGCCCAGAAGATCCGCCAACCCGAGGAAGTCAGCCGCTCGCCGTCGAAGCTGGCCAGCACCGCCAGCAGGCAGAAGAAGATCAGAAAGGGCTCCAACAGCACGGCGGTGGAGGCGAGGATGTCGTCCGGGTAGACGGCAAGGAAGAGGCAGGCCACGGCGACCACCACCGGCGCCTTTCGCCGCAGCACCAAGCCGAGCAGCACGACATTGGCGCCCGACACCAGAGGCACGGCCAGGCGGGCTAGCTCCAGGGCGCGATCTGTGCCGACCCAGTTGGACAGGAAGGCGAACGGTGTGAGCAGCAGGATCAGCCCAGGCGGCTGGATGAGGACGAAGTCGCGGTACGGCAGGTGACCGTGGATCAGCAGGACCGCGGAGCCGAAATAGACGCCGTCGTCGTACTCGAAGACTCCCGTCAGGTGACCCGCCAGCACCAGGGTGGCGAGACGCAGCCCCACCGCCAGCAGACCGGTGAGCAGCACGATGGTCTGCCAGCGGATCTGTCCTCCGGGGTCGGTAGTACGCCCGCCCGGTTCACGGATCCAGTCTTGGGTGAGGTCGCTCATCTCAGAACTGGCCCGTGACGAGGGTGCGGTTGACGGCCGACCGGTGATGATCGCCAACGGTCAGGCGGAGTTCCCCTCTCATGAGCGCGCGTCAGTCTATGCGCGTAGCGGTGGTGGTAGGTGCGTCGACCCCCGGTTAGGTGCGCAGATAAGAGGCGCCGTTGATGTCAAGCACCGCACCGCTGGTGAATTCGGCATCAGGAGATGCGAAGAAAACCGCCGCCGCGGCGACCTCCTCGGGTCGGGCCACCCGGCCGAAGGGACTCTGGGTCAGAATCTCCTGACCCCTCGGCCTCTTCAACTCTTCGTTGGACATGTCGGTGGCCACCCATCCTGGTGCGATGGTCATGACCCCGATCCCGTGGGGGGCCAGGGCTCGGGCCAGCGACTGACCGAAGGCGTTCATACCCGCCTTGCTGGCACCGTACGCGGGTTGGTCGGGCTCGCCACGGAAGGCGCCACGGGAGCTGATGTTGATGATCCGCCCGCCGTGGCCGAGCATCTGCTGGACCGCCCAGTAGGTGACGTAGGCGGTGCCGCTGAGGTTGACCGCCAGGATTCGCTGCCAAGCGCTGAGCCAGGTCTTGAAGTCGGGCTCGGTAATGGGGTTGGGGACGCTGATACCGGCGTTGTTGACCAGCACGTCGAGACCCCCCAAGCCCTTGACGCTGGACTCCACCAATGCGCGCGCCTGGTCGGGATCAGCCACATCGGCCTGGATTGCCAGGTGACCGGTACCCGGCAGAGACGCCACCAGTTCATCGGCCAGTGCCGCCGAGTCGCGGTAGTTCACGGCAACTCGGTCGCCGGCGGCGGCAAACGCCTGGGCGGTCGCTCGTCCGATTCCCCGCGAAGCGCCAGTTACCAAGACTGCTCTACCTGCCACGGTTACATCCCCCCAACATCGCGTCATTGAGGGATGCAATCAGATCTGGCGCGGCGGTGCCACGAGCGGGGTTGTGGCCGGGAGACTCAGGCTGAGGCGTTGTGAGCGGCCATGATGGCATTGAGCGAATCCTCCTGTGCTTTGTGGGCGGCAATCATCGCGTTGAGCGCGTCGTCCTGGGCTTTCAGGTGCAGCTGGATTTGCACCGCCTCGTGGAGGACCGCCTCGGCGTCTTCGTAAGTGTGCGCGGCTCGGACATCCGAGGCCGCCGACTGAATATTGGTGCCGACGATGATGATGCTCAAGAGCACCAACTGGAGGAAGGTCTGGGCGATCCAGGCAATGATCCCCTCACCACCTGGCTTCAGTGCCGCCGGCAGCCCGATCAGGGCGATGATGGCGAAGACGTAGGCACACCACATCGAACCCACGCCCTGGGTGATCTTGACCGCCAAGAACGAGTTGACGCGATTGATGGCGGTGCTGCGGTCGAGTTGGTCCGTGACCTTGCCGGGCTTCCTCGCGGTCCCTTCCAGGATCGCCTTGGTGCGAGGGTGGAATTCGATGTCGAACTTCATCGGGGCCTCCTGGCGTTGTTGGCGGCGCAGTCAGCTGTATCTGATCCTGCGGGGAGTACTGGGACAACGATGTGGGCAAGAGAGCTGTCTACGCAAGTGATTCAGAGCCGCCCGGCGTCGATGATGCTCTGCAGAAATCGCTGAGTGCGCTCTTGGCTGGGCTGCCGGAAGATTTGCTCCGGAGTTCCCTGCTCCAGGATCACGCCGCCGTCCAGGAAGCACACCCGGCTGGCGATGTCTCGGGCGAACGACATCTCGTGAGTGGCGATGACCATGGTCATGCCCGCCTGGGCTAGAGCCCGGATCACATTGAGCACCTCCGCCACCAGCTCCGGATCGAGCGCTGACGTGACCTCGTCCAGCAGCATCAGCCTGGGCTGCATCGCCAGGGCCCGGGCAATCGCGGCGCGCTGCTGCTGACCCCCCGAGAGTCGGTCGGGGTACTCCCGGCGTTTGTCTAGCAGGCCGAGCTGGCGGAGAAGTGCATCTGCCTCTGCCTCCGCCTGCGGGCGCGGCTTGTGCAGCACCCGGATTGGTGCCAGGGTCAGGTTCTGGAGCACTGTCATGTGCGGGAAGAGGTTGAAGGACTGGAAGACGATGCCGATCTGTCGCCGCACCAGGTTGACGTCGACGGTGCCGTCGGTGATGTCCTCCCCGAAGAACCCGATCCGGCCCTGGTCGACTTCCTCGAGCAGGTTTATGCAGCGGAGCAGGGTCGACTTGCCGGAGCCGGAGGCGCCGATCAGGCAGATCACCTCATGGGGAGCCACCGCCAAGTCGATCCCCTGCAGCACCTGGGTGTGATCGAAGGACTTGTGGATGTCATCGAGCTGCAGGGCCAGGCTGGGGTCGAGAGGTGCGAGCTGTCCGGTCATCCCCGGGCGATGCCCGCTTGTCGGCGGCGGCGGTCGCGCGCGATCAGGAAATCGGTGAAGCGCGCCAAGGGCACGGTCAAGAGCAGAAAGAGGAGCGCGGCGACGGTGTAGCCGGTGTAGTTGAAATCGGTGGAGCTGACGATGCCCGCCGCCCGGTTGACCTCGATCACCCCCAGCACCGACACCAACGCCGTGTCCTTCTGCAGGCTGATGAAATCGTTGAGCAGGGGAGGGATTACCCGCCTCACCGCCTGCGGTATCACGACTGAACGCATCGACTGCCACTGCGAGAGCCCCAGTGACCGTGCGGCCGCGACCTGGCTGGGATGCACCGACTCGATCCCGGCTCGGTACACCTCGGACACGTAGGCCGAGTAGGAGAGGACTAGCGCGGCCTCCCCGTAAACGAAGACCGACGCGTACGAGATTCCCGCCAGATAAAGGGCTGGGACCCCGAAGCCAATGGCGTAGATGACCAGGATCAGAGGCACGCCGCGGAAGAAGTCGGTATAGGCGATCGCCAGCATTCTGAACGGGAACGACACCGGGCCTCGGAGCTGCCGCACCATGGCGATAACCATCGCCAGGATCAGGATCAGGACCTCAGCGCTGAGGAACATGGCGATGTTGAGGAGAAGCGCCGAGCCTTCTGAGAATATCCCGATCTTTGGATCGCCGAAAAATGCGGTCCGGGCGTCCTTTAGGTTGAAGAAGGTCTGACGCACCACGGCGCTGCCGGGAGCGAAGAAGAATCCTCCCAGCAGCACTCCCAAGATGACGATGGTGCTGACGGTGGAGATGATGACGGCGCGCCTGCCACCCTGCGCCCGACTGCGTCCACCGCCCAAGCTGGTGGGTGGCGGCCCGCCCGCAACTACGAGCGGCCCCGTCTCCAGTCCATCGGGATCAGAGAGCACCGAGAAGACCGGCCCCGTGGGCTAGGGCTGGATGGTGGGGATTTTTGTGTAGATCCCCAGCCAGCGGTTCTGCAAACGGGTCAAGGTGCCGTTGGACTTGAGGCTGGTGATCGCCTTGTTGACGCAGCCTACCAGGGGATTGCCCTTGGCGAAGAGCAGCCCGTAGACCTCGTCATTGCTGGGGAACTGCCCAACCACGACCCCGTGCTTGACCTCTCCCGAGGCCGCCATGTACTGAGCGGTGGGAGCGTCGGTGACGAAGCCTTGGATGGTGTGGTTGGAGAGTGCCGACGCGACGTCGTTGAGGTTGCTGTAAACCGAGGGAGTCTGGGTCGGCTGGATCTTGTCTTCGATGTAGGTGAGGCTGGTGGTGCCGACCTGGTCACCGTACTTGTACTGCTTGAGCTGGCTGGGTGAGTGATCCTTCGCCATCGCCTGGCCTTTGACCGTGATCAACGCTTCGCGGTCGTTGTAGTAGCCCTCGCTGAAGGTGACCGCCTCAGCCCGCGCCGTGGTCACCGTGATCTCGTTGATGTCGAAATCGAATGCCTTCGGGCCGGGGGCGTAGGAGCTGTCGAACGACTCGATGGTCCAGTGCACCTGGCTCTTCTTGAAGCCCAGTTTGGCCGCGATGGCGTAGGCCACGGCGCTCTCGTAGCCCTTGCCGTTCTTGGGTTGGTTGCTCTCGAACCAGGGGGTGTAGGCGGGACTGTCGGTCGCCACCGTCAGCCGGCCTGATTTGTACAGATGCAGCTGAGCCGGAGCGCAGCCGGAGATGGTTGCCGACGACTTGGCCATCACGACGGTGGTTACCGAGCCGGTGACGCTCGCCGCAGCCAGCATGACCACTCCCAGGCTGGTGGCAATCAGTTGCTTCTTCATCTCTTCAGCCCTCCCAACCCACGACGTGGGCTCTGATTTTCTCCGTTTGGATTCCCCTTTGCGGATGCGCGATTTCCCTCAGATGGCCAGAGAGCGAGTCGGCGCCAGAATCAGGTCGGGATGGTTGCGCCAGTCGACGTCGGCCACGTCGGAGTAGAGCTCGATCTCATTGCCATCGGGATCGGTGACGTAGATGCTGTGGGTGACCGTGTGATCAGCCGTCCCCACTACCTGCACGCCCTGTTCTCTGATGTGGTCGAACACGGCCTTCAGCTCCTCATCGGAATCGGCCACCTTTAGGCCGAAGTGGTAGAGGCCAACCCGGCGTCCCCGCGGTATCTCCTGGGCGCTCGGCCCTACCTCGATTAGCAGCAGCTCATGATGGGTGCGGCCGCTCGAGAACGCAGCGATGGGAAGACCCTCAGGGGAGATTCGCTTCCACCCCAGCACTTCGCCGTAGAACTTGGCCGAGCGGTTGATGTCGTGCACGTAGAGCACCAGGTGCCCTAACTCTTTCACTTCCATTGGGTCTCACTCCATTTTGGGTGACGTTCGCCGATCGGCTCCGGCAGCCGAGGCCGGGTCGTGTCTGGATCCGGCTGGTCGGCAAGCCCCCGACTCTGTCAGCCCTCGTACCTTCTCAGCATAGGGCCGAGTCAGCGCACCGGCAGCCTCCGGGTCTCCAGGCCCCAGCGCTGTCGGGAGTCGGCGAGCGGTCGTGTGGATCTGACACCATTCGATCGGCGGAGTTGGTGGACTCAATGGGAGCGGCTGCCTGGTGGCGAACACGGCTGAACTGGAGCGGCGGGAGCTGGGTCGCGGTGGGCCACTGGTGTCGGTGGTCGGTCTCGGCACCAACAATTTCGGCAGGCGGATGGACGACGACGCCGTCGGGCCGGTCGTGAACACTGCCCTGGACCAGGGGATCAACCTATTCGATACCGCCGATATCTACGGGTCCGGCGAGAGCGAGCGGCTTTTGGGTCGAGCGCTGCGGGAGCGTCGGGGCGAGGCCATCATCGCCACCAAGTTCGGGATGCCCCGCGGCGGTGAGGACCCGGAGCAGCGACGCGGCACCCCGGCCTACATCCGCGACGCCGTGGAGTCCAGCCTCCGTCGCCTGGATGTCGAGACGATCGACCTCTATCAGATGCATCAGCCCGATCCCACCACACCGATCGCCGAAACCCTGGGGGCGATGCATCAGCTGGTGCAGCAGGGAATGGTCCGCTGGATCGGCTGCTCCAACTTCGATGCCTGGCAGGTGGTGGACGCCAACTGGACCGCGCGCTCCTTGGGACTCACCGCCTTCGTGTCCGCCCAGAACCAGTACAGCCTTCTAGACCGCGAGATCGAGCGCGAGCTGCTTCCCGCGCTGGATCACTTGGGGATGGGGCTGCTCCCCTACTCGCCTTTGGCCAACGGCCTGCTCACCGGCAAGTACCACCGCGGTGAGCCACCGCCAGCCGGATCCCGGGGCTCCCTCCCGGGTTTCTCGCACATGCTGGAGGACGACCAGCGCTTCGATGTGCTCGAGCGGCTCGAGGGCTTTGCCAAGGTGCGCGAGATCTCGTTGCTGCAGGTGGCGATCGGCTCCCTGCTGGGCCGGCCCCAGGTGGGCTCGGTAATCGCCGGCGCCACCAGTCCCGAGCAGGTGGCGGCCAACGTCGAGGCGGCCTCGTGGACCGCCAGCTCCGCGGATTGGGCGGAGCTGGAGAAGATCACCTGAGGAAAGGGCGCATGGGGCATTTCTGGCCCACGCCGGTTCCGAGCCGGCGGCTGTTGGACGCATCCGGTTGAGGGTCTATATCTCCTGCGACATGGAGGGGGTGGCGGGCATCGTCGACTGGCAGCAGGTCATGCCCGGGCCGGAGTTCGAGCTGGGGAGGAGGCTGCTGCTGGAGGAGGTGAACGCCGCCATCGACGGCGCGGTCGAGGCGGGTGCCCAGAGCTTTCTTGTCAATGACTCCCACGGCGCCATGCAGAATCTGAACCCGGACCAACTCCACGGTGAGGCCGAGTACCTCTCCGGGAGGCACAAGCCCCTCTACATGATGGAGGGGCTGGACTCGAGCTTCGACGCCATCTTCTTCATCGGCTACCACGGCGCCGTCGACGGCGCCGCCTCGGCCCTGTCTCACACCTACAACCCGGCGGCGATTCAGGGAGTGACTCTCAACGGACATCTAGTCGGGGAGAGTGGGATCAATGCCCTGGTAGCCAGCCACCACCGAGTCCCGATCTCCCTGATCAGCGGCGACCAGCACACGGCCGCCCAGGCCGAGCCGATACTGGCCGGCGCCGAGATGGCGGTGGTCAAGCAGTCGGTCAGCCGCCTGGCGGCGCGGAGTCTTCATCCCACGATAGCTCGGCAGCTGATACATGACGCCGCGAGCAAGAGCCTGCGCCGGTTGGGCGAAATCCCACCTCCCCGATTGACCGCACCGTTCCGGCTCGGAGTGAGACTGCGGAACGCCGACCTGGCCGAGGTGGCCCTTCAGGTGAGCGGCGTGCGATCCGTCTCCGAGCTCGAGGTGCTGGTTGAGGGCGATGACGCCCTGTCGGTGTTCCAGAGCTTTGTTGGACTGGTGCAGATCACGAGAGGGCTAGCTCAGGAGCGCTAGCCGCCGATCGCCGGTTTCGAGGCTCACCCCGGCTGGGCTGTGGCCACTGACGGCTACCGGCGGAGCGCACGCTCGGGCAGCGGGCGCTGGCGAGGATACTTTCGGGCATGGCAGTCTCCGACTCAGGCTCCTCCCCGGAACGGGGAGGGGACCCATCTCAGCGGCGGGACCCGAGTGCATTCGGTCCCGGCTGGAGCGACCTGGGGCCGGTCAATCCCGAGGAGGAAGCCACCGTCACCCTGGTGCTCCGGCCGCGCGGTGACACCACCACGCCCATTCCCGAGGACATCGGCCGCGTCAGCCCCGCGCTTCGTGCGCACCTCTCGCGTGAGCAACTGGCGAGCGTTCGGGGCGCCGATCCGGCCGACCTGGCGGCGATCCAGACATGGTGCGGCGGCGAGGGCCTCCAGTTGCTGACGGTCGCGGCCGACCGCCGCAGCGTCACGGTCCGGGGTCCCCTGGGCCGTCTGGGCGAGCTCTTCGGCGTCGAGCTCCGGCGCTGCAGCTTTGGCGGCCAAGAGTACCGGTCGTCGAGCGGCACAGCCACATTCCCCACCGCCCTCTCGGGGCCGGTGGTGGCGGTGCTGGGGCTGGACAACAGGCCGGTCGCCACGCCGCACTTTCGAGTGCGGCCGGCTTCCTCAGTCAGCCCCGCCGCGAGTGCCACCCCAGCCAGTTATCTGCCACCCAAGGTTGCCGAGCTCTACTCCTTCCCAGCGGGTACCACGGGCTCCGGCGAGTGCATCGGCCTGATCGAGCTGGGCGGTGGCTTCCGCACCGCCGACGTCACCACCTACTTCCAGCAGCTGAAGCTGCCCGCGCCGGACCTGGTGACGGTCTCGGTGGATGGAGCCGAGAACAAGCCCACCGGAGCCGTCGACGGGCCGGACGGAGAGGTGATGCTCGACATTGAGGTTTCCGGGTCGACCGCGCCGGGGGTTCGGCTGGCGGTCTACTTCGCGCCCAACACCGACCAGGGATTCCTCGACGCCATCAACGCCGCGCTCCACGACGACGTGAATCGCCCCTCCGTCATTTCCATCAGTTGGGGCAGCGCTGAGGCGAACTGGCCTGCGGCGACCATGCAGGCATTCGATCAGGCCTTCCAGGATGGAGCCATGGTGGGGGTGACCATCTGCGTCGCGGCCGGCGACAACGGCTCCGGCGACGGCCTCGAGAACGGCCAGGCCAACGTCGACTTTCCCGCGTCCAGTCCCCACGTCCTCGCCTGCGGTGGAACCCGCCTGACTTCGAGCGGCGAGCGCATCACCGCCGAGGTGGTCTGGAACGACGGGCCTGGTGGCGGCGCGACTGGCGGGGGTGTCAGCGCCGAGTTCGCCCTGCCCTCGTGGCAGTCCCGAGCCTACGTCCCACCGTCGGCTGATCCCGGGCATAAGTCAGGTCGAGGGCTTCCCGACATCTCCGGCAACGCCGATCCCGACAGCGGCTACCAGGTGCTGGTCGACGGACAGGCGACGGTCTTCGGCGGTACCAGCGCGGTCGCGCCCCTCTGGGCGGCCCTGCTGGTGCGGTGCGCCCAGGCGCTGGGACACAATCCGGGGTTCCTCAACCCCCTCCTCTACCAGACCCTGGAAGTCGAAGGGGTAACCCGTGACATCACCAAGGGCAGCAACGGCGCTTACAAGGCAGGACCCGGTTGGGATGCCTGCACCGGTTGGGGCAGCCCGGATGGCACCAAGCTTCTCGCTGGACTGCGGGGCTGAGTCAGATGGCGACCAGGTGTAGGTCCTGGGGATCACCTGGGCCGGTGTGAAGTCCAGCTCTGCATCGTGCTCATCCCGGCTGAGGTTCGCCTGAAGCCGTTTGTGGCAAGCTGAACCGGTGACCCAAACCGAGACCCGCGTGCCTGCGAGCCGAGAACGAGCAACCGAGCCGGCCATTGTCGCCAACGACCTGAAGAAGTCCTACAAGGAGATCGAGGCTGTGCGCGGCGTCAGCTTCGCTGTCGAACCGGGGGAGATCTTCGGCTTCCTGGGGCCCAATGGAGCGGGTAAGTCCACCACCATCTCCATGCTCTGCACCCTGGTGCTCCCCAGCTCGGGTAGTGGCCGGGTGGCGGGCTTCGACGTGGTCGCGGACAGGCATTGGTGCGGCGGCACATCGGACTGGTCTTTCAGGACACCACCCTGGACGACTATCTCACCGCCGCGGAGAACTTGCGCTTTCACGCCGAGCTATATGGGATGCCCAAGTCCACGGTGCCGAATCGTATGCAACAGGTCCTGGAGATGGTTGACCTCTGGGAGCGACGCGACGGACTGGTGCAGACGTTTTCCGGGGGCATGAAGCGGCGGTTGGAAATTGCGCGGGGATTGCTGCACTCGCCCACCGTGCTGTTCCTTGACGAGCCCACGGTCGGCCTCGATCCCCAGACCCGCTCCCACATCTGGCAATACATCAGTGAACTGAAACGCCGTGAAAAGGTGACGATTTTCCTCACCACCCATTACATGGACGAGGCTGAATACTGCGACCGCATCGCCATCATGGACAACGGAGTCCTGGTCGCGATTGACACCCCCGAAGCGCTCAAGGGAAGCATCGGCGAGGACCGGGTGGAGTTGCACACCGACGACGATCCCCGAGCCATCGAGCGACTTGAGCAGCAATTTCAGATCAAGGCCATCATGAGCGAAGGCGCGGTCACCTTCCACGTGCCCCTGGGTGAGGAGTTCGTGCCCCGTCTGTTTGCCGAGCTCGGCATCGCCATACGGTCGGTCAGAGTGGCTCGGCCGACACTGGACGACGTGTTCATGACCTACACCGGACGCACCATCCGGGATGCCGAGGCTTCGTCAGGTGACCGTCTCCGAGCCAATCCCTGGATGCGGGCGCGGGGTAGGAGATAAAGGTGGCTGCCGTCCTAGAAGTGCCAATGGTGCGGGTTGCCGGTGGCCGCACCAGCGACGACCTTCGCGCTCTCTGGGTGGTCTGGAAGCGTGAACTCATCCGCTTCAGCCGCAACCGGCTGCGGATCCTGACCTCGCTGGCCCAGCCGGTGTTGTTCCTCTTCATCCTCGGCACCGGTCTTTCCTCGATCATCCCGACCGCGGCTCATTTCAATTTCCGCACCTTCATGTTCGCGGGGGTGCTGGGCATGACGGTGCTCTTCACCTCGATCTTTTCCGCCATCTCCATCGTCTGGGATCGCGAGTTCGGGTTCCTCAGGGAGATGCTGGTGGCGCCGGTACATCGCTGGACCCTGGTGCTGGGCAAGTGCCTGGGCGGCGCCACGGTCGCCACCATTCAGGGCGCCATCATGCTGGCGCTGGCGGGATTGGTGGGTGTTCCCTACAACCCGGTGATGCTGCTGGTGCTGCTGCTGGAGATGATGCTGACCGCGTTCGCGCTCACCGCCTTCGGGGTGATGCTGGCAGCCCGAATCTCCGACGTGCAGTCATTCCAGGTGGTGACGCAGCTGTTCGTGCTGCCGATGTTCTTCCTGTCCGGAGCCGTCTTCCCGGTCACAAAACTCCCTGCCTGGCTGGGAGTTTTGAGCAAACTGGACCCTCTCTCCTATGCGGTTGACCCCTTGCGCAAAGAGGTCTTCACCTACCTCAAGATTCCACCCGTCATCCGCAGCACCTTCAACCCCGGGGTGAGCTGGGGCAGCTGGCACCTTCCCGTCTACTTCGAGCTCGCCCTGGTCGCGGTCGCGGCCGCGCTGATGCTGGGAACTGCGATCAGGCAGTTTTCTCGGCCGAGCTAGGCGGAGACACCGGCTCCGTCGCTGCCGCTTGGGGCAGTTCCAGGCGCTCCGCCAACCAGGTCATCGCCTCCGCCACCCGCTCCAGATCGCTCGTCGGCCAGGGTTCCAGGAGCTCCTCCAACATCGCCCTGCGAGCGGCATGCATGCGCTTGCGCAGGCGTTCGCCGGCAACCGTGATCCGGACCAGCGTCCCCCTGCCGTCACTTGGGTCCGACTCCCTGGAGATCAGGCCCGCCCGCTCCAGCCGCTGCAACTTGGGGGTCATGGTGGAGTTGTCGACGCTGTAGAACGTGGCCAGCTGGGAGGGGTGAACCGGTCCGCAGACGGCGATTCGGCTGAGCACCGAGAGTGTGCCGCCGGAGAGGTCGGTCTTGGCCCGGCGCAGGGTCTCGCTCTCGACCTCACGGCTATGGGTCCAGCGCATGATCACCGTTATCGCCCGCTCCAGATCAGCGGAGGGGCCTTCTCCTGGCGGAGGCAGTGCGCGGTCCAACCGCGAGCGGGTGCGTGCCGGGGTTTGCATCACGGTGCCGAGGCCCGACCCGGCTGGCCACGCCTCAGGGTCTCAGCTTCGGCCTGCCCTTGGCTCTCGGTCCCTACCTGGGAACTACGCGAGACCGCACCGGCGGGAACCTGAGGCGCCAAGCGCTCGGCCGCGGGGAGCGCGGGTGCCACGTCTGGCGCTACCGGCAGTACCTCCTGGTGCACGTACTTGCCTCCCCGCAGCCAGCTGGCGACGGCGGCCAGGGCGCATGCGGCGAACGCGAAGTCGAAGGCCGCATGCAGCCCGGACAGGAACGGGCCCGAGATCAGGTGGGGGAAGAAGGCGCGGCCGGTCAGATAGGCCTGATGCGCAGGACTCAGGTGGGCTAGGGTCGGACCCAACAGCGACGCGATCGGGTTGAAGCCCAGGAAGGAGGCGAATAGGCTGCCCACGGCTGGCAGGTGCGAGATCCTGGTGGCGGTCGCCGCCGGTACGCCTTCGATGACGAGCCCGTGGTAGAGCGTGTGGGGAAGGCTGGCCGACAGCCCGATGATGATGAGGGTGAAGAAGATCCCGATCGAGAGGACCTGAGCCGAGTTCTGGAAGGTCGCCGACATCCCCGCCCCGGCGCCGCGCTGATTGGGGGGCAGGCTGTTCATGATCCCAGCCTGGTTGGGCGAAGCGAAGAGGCCACTGGAGAGGCCGTACACCGCCAGCAGAACTGCGAACCATACGTAGTTGAAATTGGCCGGAAGTATCTGGAAGAGCGCGAACACCAGCGCCGAGACCGAGACTCCGATGGTGGCGTAGATCCTCGAGCCGTGGCGGTCGGAGAGGATGCCGGCAATTGGGCCTGCGACCAGGAATCCCGCGGTCAGGGGCAGCATGTAGATGCCTGCCCAGAGTGGTGTCTGGGCGAAGCTGTAGCCGTGCTGCGGCAGCCAGATTCCCTGCAGCCAGATGATCAGGATGAACATCAGTCCGCCCCGGGAGAGGGCGCTCAGGAGTGCTGCTACATTGCCCGCGGCGAAGGCGCGGATTTTGAACAGATTGATGTGGAACATCGGATCCGCCACTCGAGTCTCGATGAAGGTGAATAGCCCCAGGAACGCGACTCCCCCAAACAGCCCCAGCAGCACCAGGGGATTGCCCCAACCCATGCTCGCCTTGCCGTACGGGAGGATGCCGTAGGTGATCCCGACCAGCAGCGCCACCAGTCCGATAGCGAAGGTGACGTTGCCCCACCAGTCGATCCGGGCTGGTTGCCGGACGCCGGTATCCCTGAGCATGAAATAGGCCCAGACGGTGCCAAAGAGCCCGACCGGAACCGACACGAGGAATACCAGTTGCCAGGCAATCGGTCCCAGCACGCCTCCCAGAACCAGCCCGATGAAGGAACCAGCGATCGCCGCCACCATGTTGGTTCCGAGTGCCATGCCCCGCTGAGTGGAGGGGAAGGCGTCGGTGAGTATGGCGGCGGAGTTGGCCCAGAGCAGGGCGGCGCCGACACCCTGCAGCACCCGCATCACGATCAGATAGATGGCGGCATCGGGGCCGGTCATCCAGGTCAGTGATAGCAGGATCGAGAACGCCGTGAAGACGAGGAAGCCCAGGTTGTACATGCGTACCCGGCCGAACATGTCTCCGATCCGGCCCAGGGTTACCACCAGCACCGCCGTGACCACCATGTAGCCCATCAGCAGCCACAGGAAGTAGGGGGTGTTTCCGGGTGTGAGCGGGTTGAGGTGGATACCCCGGAAGATGTCCGGAAGCGCGATGAGAACGATCGAGGCGTTGATCGTCGCCATCAGAATGCCGAGCGTGGTGTTGGAGAGCGCGACCCACTTGTAGTGAGGCCCGACCGGCCGCCGCGTTCCCGGCCCTGCGGCCACGACTCCAATTCTCGACATCAGATCCCTCCACCGGCGCTGGGTCGAATGATTGGTTTGATCATACCAAACACTTAGGATGGGAGCACAGGCCACGACAGAGCTGTTACCTGGCCGCGTCGCCTCCGTCGCGGCCAGCAGGGCCCGCCTAACATGACGGGCGAAGTGAAGGGACCAGAGAGTCAGTACGAGGCGGTCAACCTGCTAGCCGATCCCCTCTACCGCTACTGCAGCATCACCAAGCAGCGAGGCGACGGAGCTGGGTCGGAGGAGGCCCTCCTGGACCACCCCTGGCTGCAGCGCCAGCGGCGCATCCACCAACTCCAGTCCGCCTGGTGGGTCTTTCACACCGCCGAGCACTCACGATTCCAGCATGCGGTCGGGGCGATGCACCTCACCGGCAGCTTTACCGAACATCTCTACGCCAGCCTGATCCAGAGCTGTCAGGACGCGCCATCGCGCAACCTGGTGGTCGAGACCATGAGGATCGCCGGGCTGCTGCATGACGTCGGTCACGGCCCCTTCGGTCACTTCTTCGATAGTCAGGTGCTGTCCAAGTACGGACTCGACCATGAGGACATCGGCCGCCAGCTGGTGTTGGGGCCCCTGGCCGAACTGATCACATCGCTCCGTCGCAGCCCGGGCGGCGATTTTGAGCCGGGTGAGACGATCCTGCCCGAGTGGGTGGCCTGGGTGATGGCCCCGCGGGAGCTGGAGGGCTTCGAGCCTCCTCTATGGCTGCGGGCACTAAAGCCGGTCCTCTGCGGGCCGGCCAGCACCGACAACATGGACTACGTCCCCCGCGATGCCTACATGTGCGGGATCGCGGTGGGTCCAGTCGACCTGGCCCGCCTGCGCCATTACATGTTCATCAAGGACGGCAGCCTGGTGCTGCACCAGCACGGCGCGCCCGCGCTCGAGATGTTCCTCTCAGCGCGGCTGTATATGTACAACCACGTCTATTTCCACCGCACTGTGCGTCGGATTGACCTGCATTTGCGCCCGGTTTTTGCGCAAACTTGCGAGCGCCTGCTGCCACCCGGCAACCCGCTCAACCACCTCGACCAGTATCTGCTGCTAACCGACTGGTCGCTGATGACGGAGGTGGAGCGACTCCAGCGCGAGCCCCGGGACGAGGAGGAGCGCGCGCTCGGACGCCACTGGGAGGCGGTCACAAACAGGCGGCTGCCCTGGCGACTGGCCTTCGAGGCCTACCGCGAGCTCAGCCATCCCGACACCGAGCCCGGGCTGCGCGACCCGGTACAGATCGAGAGAGCGATCCGCGCTGCCCTGCCGGAGCGGTTCCAGGGAGTCGGCATGGAGGTGGACCTGGCCAGCACCGATCCCAGGCCGGACAACCCGGCCGCTGACGGCCAACTGCTGGCGCTGTTCGACCCGATCTCAGGCCGGGTCGAGGTGGAGGCGGCGCCAGAGCTCTTGGCCAGGCTGCTGCCGGTTCGGACTATCTGGCTGCGGATCTACAGCGACAGCCCCGAGGCCAGATCCGCGATCCGGCAGGCCGCGGCCACGGCTATGCCCCAGCTCCGAACCTAGACCGGCCGGGAAGGCTGCCTCAGCGCCGCCGGCGGCGCTGACGGAGGAACCGCCGCAGCATCATCACCCCCAGGGCGAGGACCACGAGCAACAGCAGGGCTGAAACCCCGACGCTCACCGGCAGCCTCGCTCGCGGAGCTGGCCAGCCGCCCGGAGCCCGCTCATCCCGCCGCCTTGGAGGTGGCGACGCCGCTGGGTATCTGGCTGAGAGCCCAGTCCACCGCCTCCCGAGCTGATTTGGCCGTGTGAATCCCACTGCTCGCGAGTGCGCCGCCCGGAGGAGGCTGCAGGTGCCAGGTGTCGATGCCCACGACTGGCTTGCCCAGGACCAGGGCGAAGGCGATCTCGCTCAGGGTTCCAACTCCGCCGCCGATCGCAATCATCGCCTCGGCGGATCGGGCGATCAGGCAGTTGCGGATCTCTCCCAGACCGGTGGCTATTGCGACCTCGATGTCCGGGCCAGCCTCGGCTGGGTCGCTGCCCGGCAGGATGCCCACCACCACCCCGCCGCTCTCCCGGGCGCCGGCAGCCGCTGCAGCCATGGCGCCGCCGAGGCCGCCGCAGATCAAGGTGGCACCCCGATCAGCTAGGAGCCCGCCAACCTCCCGGGCCGCGGCCAGATCCTGTTCCCTGGGTGTGGAAGGCCCGCAGACGGCCACCGCCGGTCCCCTCAAGGCCAGGTGTACCTCAGCTCCGGACGATCCGCGGACCCGCAGGCATCTCGGGTGCCTCCACCGCCTGGAAGTTAACCTGGCTGATCTGGCCGGCCAGGGAGGAGGCGACCTGTTCGAAGATGGCCGCTTGCGGGGAGTCGGGCTGCGCCAGGACCAGGGGCTCGCCGTCCCCGCCCCCTAGCCGGACCGCCGGATCCAACGGGATCGCGCCCAGGTAGGGCAGGTGGCGCCGCTGGGCCAGCTCCTCGCCACCGCCGCGGCTGAAGATATCGGTGACCTCTCCACAGTGTGGGCAGACGAATCCGCTCATGTTCTCGATGATGCCCAGAATCGGCACCCGCAGCTGCTCGAACATGGCGATGCCCCGCCCTACATCGGCCAGTGATACATCCTGGGGCGTTGTTACGATGACCGCGCCCGTGAGTGGGATGGACTGTGCCAGGGTCAGCTGCACGTCCCCGGTGCCCGGTGGCATGTCGCAGATCAGGTAGTCGAGCTCGCCCCAGTTGACCTCGAAGAGGAACTGCTTCAGGGCTCCGGCCAGCATCGGGCCCCGCCAGACCACCGGACGATCGGGATCGATGATGGTGCCGATGGAGACGACCTCCAGACCAGCCTTCCGGAGCGGAACCATTCTGCCGTCGACGGACGACGGTCGCTCGGTCAGCCCCAGCATGATGGGGACGTTGGGCCCGTAGATGTCGGCATCGAGCAGGCCGACCCGGGCACCAGTTCGCTGTAGCGCGAAGGCCAGGTTGACCGCCACCGTGGTCTTGCCGACGCCTCCCTTACCAGCGCTGACGGCTACCGTGTTCCGGACCCCGGGGATGTCCTGGCGGCCGATCACCCCTCGGGTGCGACTGACGTCCGCGTCCCACTCCAGCTCGACCTTCTCGATGCCCGGGACTACCCCGATCACGGCCGTGTCGATCTCGGCCTGGATGCGATCCTTCAGGGGGCAGGCGGGAGTGGTGAGGACTACCCGGAGCTTGGCGGTCGCGCCCTCGACCCGCAGGTTCTTGAGCATCCCCAGATGCATCAGCGGACGATGGAGCTCAGGATCCTCGACCTTGGCCAGCGCATCCTCGAGCGCCGCCAGGACATTGGTTTCGGGGATGGCTGACACTTGGCCTCGATCATAGCTGGGACCGATTGACGCCTCTTGCGCCGCTCTGCGTCGCCCCTTCACTTCGGCTGTTGCAATAGTGCGCAACAGTTATATTTGAGTTGTGGCCGGACTCGAGTCGATCAGGGAGCAGGGCAAGCGCCTGACGCCGCAGAGGCGCTTGGTCTACAGCGCCCTGCTGGAACATCCCGGGCACGCCACCGCAGACGACCTCTGTACCAGCATCGGCCGCAAGCTGCCGGGCTTCCAGCGCACCACGGTCTACCGCACCCTTGACCTTCTGGTCGAGCTGGGGTTGGCTCGCAAGATTCAGCTCGGCCACGCCAACTCCTACGAGGCGGTGATGGCCGGCAGCGAGTCGCACCAGCATCTGGTCTGCGACCGCTGCGGCGGCACCTTCGACGTCAGCTGCCCCGAGGTGCCGGAGTGGGTTGGCACCGCCGCCAGGCCGTTTGGCTTCGAGCTGGAACGGGTCGAGCTTCTGGGCCACGGCATCTGCGCCGGCTGCGCCAGTTCTAACTGAGACCAGGTCTACCGACCCGTCTCAGCCCCTCAGCAGAGCCGCGAAATCGGTGCTGCGGATAGCTTGCGCGAATTCCACCCCGGCGCGGTCGATCTCCAACGCCTGCTCGTAGATGAACGCGTAGATGTCGCGGAAGCGATCGGGCTTGAAGCCCCGTGCCAGCAGGTGCTCCCCCAGCTCCGGCTCGGCGACCAACTTCTCCTGTAGATCTCGGGCCGCATCCAGCAGCGCCACCAGGATCTTGATCTCGGTGGAGTACTCATCGAGCAGGGTCGGCTCTGATTCGTTCTCTTGGAGCTCGGCCAGCTTGGCCTGGAGCTCGCGGATCTCCTGGAGATACTCCGCTTGCTGGGTGTCTTCCATCTAGTTGCTCTGGAGGCGTCGGGGCATCCCGCTCCGCGTCAGTGAATCAGGTAGTGGGTGGCGATCAAAGGTGCGATCAGGATGGCGATGATGTTGACCACCTTGATCATGGGGTTGATCGCGGGCCCGGCCGTGTCCTTGTAGGGATCGCCGACGGTGTCACCGGTGACGGCGGCGGCGTGGGTGGGCGTGCCCTTGCCGCCGAAGTGACCCTCTTCGATGTATTTCTTGGCGTTGTCCCAGGCGCCGCCGCCAGAGGTCATCTGCAGGGCCAGGAACAGTCCCACCACGATGGTCCCGATCAGCATCCCGCCCAAGGCGACTGGGCCCAGGATGAACCCGACCAGGATGGGGGCGGCCACCGGGATCAGTCCCGGCAGGATCATCTCCCGCTGGGCCGCCCGGGTGACGATGGCAACGCAGCGCCCGTAGAGGGGCCTGGCGGTGCCCTCCATGATCCCGGGGATCTCTCGGAACTGGCGTCTAACCTCCTCGACGATTCCGCCCGCCGCCCGGCCCACCGCCTGCATCGAGAGCGAGGCGAAGAGCACCGGCAGGATGCCCCCGAAGAGCAACCCGACGATGACCCGGGGGTTGTTGAGGCCGAAGGTGAAGTGGTGGCTGCTGCCGAGGGTGTAGGTGTAGCCAGCGAAGAGCACCAGGGCTGCCAGTGCGGCCGACCCGATCGCGTAGCCCTTGGTAACTGCCTTGGTGGTGTTGCCGACCGCATCAAGGGGATCGGTGATGGCCCGGACTGACTCGGGCAGATCCGCCATCTCGGCGATTCCGCCGGCGTTGTCGGTGATCGGGCCGTAGGCGTCGATGGCGACCACGATCCCCACCATGCTGAGCAGGCTCATGGCAGCGATGGCGATGCCATAGAGACCGGCCAGGGCGTAGGCCCCCAGGATGCCGATTCCGATCACGAAGACGGGAGGCGCGGCCGCCTCCAGCCCCACCGCCAGCCCGGCGATGATGTTGGTGGCGTGACCGGTCTGCGAGGCCCGGGCGACGCTCTTTACCGGGTTGAACTGGCCGCCGGTGAAGTACTCGGTGATGGCCACGATCAGAATGGTGATCACGACGCCGATCACCGATGCCCAGAACAGGTTCAGCACCGGGTGCCCGAGGACCTTGGCCGAGAGGCCGCCATTGGCCCGCAGCACCAGGGTCACTACCAGGAAGCCGGCGATCGCGAAGAGGCCCGCCGAGACCAGTCCCCGGTAGAGGGCGCCCATGATCCAGCCACCGCTGCCGATGCGGACGAAGAGGGTGCCGAGGATCGAGGCCAGGATGCTGATCGCGCCCAGCAGCAGCGGGTACACGGTGAGGTCGAAGTTGTGGAAGACCAGGCCCCCAAGCAGCATCGCCGCCACCGCCGTCACCGCATAGGTCTCGAACAAGTCGGCCGCCATGCCAGCGCAGTCGCCGACGTTGTCACCCACGTTGTCAGCGATGACGGCAGGGTTGCGGGGGTCGTCCTCAGGGATGCCGGCTTCGATCTTGCCGACCAGGTCGGCCCCCACATCGGCCGCCTTGGTGTAGATCCCGCCGCCGAGCCGGGCAAAGACCGAGATCAGAGAGGCCCCGAAAGCGAGTCCGACTATGGCGGAGGGTTGGTCCAGGATCCAGAAGGCGATGGTCACCCCCAACAGCCCGAAGCCCACCACGAAGAAGCCGGTCACCGCACCCCCGTTGAAGGCCACCCGCAGCGCCGGGCCAAGCCCGCTCCGGGCCGCCTCCGCGGTCCGGTAATTGCTGCGCACCGACACGTTCATGCCCACGTAGCCGGCACTGCCTGAGAGCGTTGCCCCGAAGAGGAAGAGCAGGGAGGTCTTCCAGCCCAGGGCCGGGCTGATCAGCCCTCCCAAGGCCAGCAGCGCGGCCAGGGCCAGGCCGATGGCGGCAATGATGGTGTACTGCCGGTTGAGGTAGGCTGAGGCTCCCTCGCGGATGGCCTGGCCGATCTCCTGCATCCGCTCGTTCCCGGAGGGCCGCCGCATCACCCAGAAGGCGAGAACTCCGCCATAGCCCAGGGCTAGCAACCCGGCGATCAGCACCGGGATCAGAACGGTTCGGGTCATTGAGCTGTCGTCCTCCAGCCGCGCGGCGGCATGTGATCACAAAGAGTTGAGGCGAGCCCCAGTTTCTCGGCGCGCGCGCTTGGCGCTCACAGGAGCCGCCGAATTATATCGGCGGAGCACACTCGCGGCCATCCAAGTCGCCCGACCGGTCGGCTCAGGTCGGCCGCTGCGGCGGATGATTGGTGATCACGGCGGCGGTGGAGGGCCGTTGCCAAAGTGCAGGGAGCGTCGGCATCGGTGAGCAAATCCCAAGCCAGCTGGATCGTGGCAGTCGGAGATGAGCTTCTCTCCGGCCACACTTCCGACACCAACTCGGCCTGGCTCGCCCGCCGACTCAGCCAGGGCGCCTACCCCTGCTCCAGGATCGTGGTGGTGCCGGATCGGGTGGAGTCAATCTCGGCTGAGCTGCGTGGCGCCGCCGCCGCCGAGCCTGCGCGGGTGTTCTGCTGCGGTGGCCTGGGACCCACCCCCGATGACAGAACCATGGCCGGGGTGGCGCTGATGCTCGGTGTCGAGCTGGTGGTCGACGATGCGGTCTTGGCTGGGATCAGAGATCGGGTCGCCAGACGCTTTCGGGAGGGGAGGACGGACAGCCCGGAGCCCAACCCAGGCAACCTCAAAATGGCGTTGATTCCGCAGGGCGCCACCGTGCTCAGAAACCCGGTGGGCGGTGCACCGC
>Ga0207416_1000906_pt1 | contig 44498 bp, 44 predicted proteins | sample PaiPotPPM11metaG_FD_184107 | JGI IMG/M metagenome (GOLD analysis project Ga0207416, IMG submission 184107) | Iron sulfur acid spring bacterial and archeal communities from Banff, Canada, to study Microbial Dark Matter (Phase II) - Paint Pots PPM... ...
CAAGGCGCGGCAGATAAAAGCGGTGCATCGCTGGCCTCCCGCTCGCAGCACCAGCGTGACCGAAGCGGCAGCGCGGCGCGAGCATCGCATTCAGCACCGCTGGCTCCGCGCACGGTTCTGTCCGTCGATCTGGTGCCGCGTCGTACGCCTTGCCCGCATCGTTGACTGGCGGGCGTTTATTCCTTTGGCGCTAGCAATATTTCGCCGGGGCCGCGAAACGTGCGCTGGCGGCGCCGAGCCTGCGGCCCACGCCCGCCGAGGAGGACCCCGCCCGTGGCTACGCCTCGCCCCGCCGCTATCCCCGCCGCGCTCATCGGCTCCGACCGAGACCAGCGTGAGGCGTTGCGCTGCCTGCTTGAGGCGGACGGCCGCTCCACCGTGGTGGCTGCAGAGCCGCTCGATCCGGCTTACGGCACGTTTGATCGCGACGCTGCGCCCCGCGCTCGTCGTGGTCAACCCTGCCTGCGACGGGCGGCTGGACCTGCGTGTAGTGCAGGCACTGCGACTGGCCGTGCCGCGCGGGCGAATCGTGGTGCGCAGCCGGCTGGTGGACCACACGGCCGTTGCGACGCTGATACAACTCGGCGTGCGCGGCTCCCTCGTGCCGGGCGCGGAGCCCGGCCGGCGTGTGTGCGACGCGCTCGCGCTGATCGCCGAGACCGGCTGCTGCATCCTCGCCCCGTCGGTGGCCGAGGCGATCCGCCACGCGGCCATCGGTTCCATACTGCTGCCTCGCGAAGCGCCACCGTTGCCCGCACTCTCCGAGCGCAAAGAGACGATGCTGCGCCTCATTGCCGGTGGCGCCGGCTACGAGGAGATCGCCACGCGGCTTGCGCTCAGTCCGCGCACCGTGCGCCGGACGGCGGAACCCCCAGGTACTGGCTTGGGATCATGGTAGATGAAGAAAATGGATTCTGGAACTCCGTAGACGACTGAGTTTCGCTGAGTGGATACATGCGAACGAGATTGTCAACGATACAGATGGCATAACCTGATGGTCAGCAGAGATCGCTTGTGAGCAAGGGAAGTGTACACAACAACAATTCGACAGTGCCATCGGAAGTTCGTATCCATCTCCTCAAATCGCCAACGACTTCATGGCACAATCTACCAATCAATACCAGCCTGACTCGGGCCGGAGCAACATTCTCGTCACCTGGAGTGTTGGTTATCCTGCCCCATACAATACATAGCTGTACTCCATCAATGCGGTCAACGGTCCGCCGTTTCATTTCCAAGGAGTAGATGGGGACAATGAGTTTGAGTCAAGCTACGCCCTGGTCGGGCGCGCCCCGCTGGCTATGTCAGCAGAGCCCGCCGTTCGATCTCGTCCGCAGCTTCCCGATCGGTGTCGGGCTCGCGGCGCGCCTAACCCTGATTTCGCTGAAGCGAAATCAGTCGTTGGAAGTCTCCGACGGTTGCGCTGCGCTCTGACCCGATACAGGAAGGGTTAGTTTCAGGGCACACGAACGGACGGAGACAGCACCATCGCCTGTCCCACAAGGACACCCCGGCCCCGCCGCCGTCCGACGTTGTTGGAGACGCTCCAGAAGTCCCTTCCCGCCAGGGCAGTCAGGGTTAGGTACCCCGTGCCTACGAGGGCACGGCCGCGTGCTGCTCGTAGGCCGTGGCGGCGCAGCGCAGCGTTTCTGTTGCCTTTTCGAACGGCGCCCGGTCCATCCCGAGCAGCTCGGCGCTGCGGCTGCGCACCTTGCTGCAGAGCTGGCCGAACTCCTTCAGCTCACGCGCACTGAGGCCGGTGAAGACCTCGCCGCAGCCGTTCAGCGCCCGCGGGAAGATCTGGTCAAACATCTGGTGGCCATCGGGCGTCAGTTCGACGTGGATCACACGCCGGTCGCGTTGATCGGGCACGCGCTTGACAAAGCCCCGACTCTCCAGCCGGTCCACGAGGCTGGTGACGCTCTGCGCCTCCTGAACGAGGTAACGCGCCAGCCGCGAGAGTGGCAGCGGCTCGTCGGCGCCCTTCAGCACCAGCAAGACCGACGCTTGTGCCTGCGAGACTCCGAGGCGCGAGACGATCTGGTCGAGATACTTGTAGGTGAGGAGATAGGCTTGATGCAGTAGCGTCCAGGTGCTGAACAGCTCAGCTCCGTCGCGTTGGGTGGTATCCATGCTGCTCCTGCGTTGCGTAGGGTGACGATTCCCGCCGGCGTAGCACCGCCGGAACGAATAGCGTGCGAGGTGTAACCGCCAGAATATAGTTCCTCGCCGAGTCACGGCCGCGTGCGAACCACCACGCTGCCGATCCCTTCCCCACTATAGCAACCGTACGCGGACAGTCAAACGGCTGACGAATTGTTCTCCTTTTCGTGGTTCTCTTCGGCTGTATGGTACGATTTTCCAGTCAGTCATACGAATGCAGGCCACCATGCAGATCACCGTTCGTCTCTTCGCCGCGCTCGCCGAAAGCGCCGGCGTGCGCACATTCGCACTCGAACTGCCGCCCGGCGCGCGCGCCGATGCCGTGCGCGCGGCGCTGCATACGCGTTATCCGCAGCTGCAGGCGCTGTGTGAGCGCTCTGTTGTCGCCGTGAACGCCGAGTATGCCGCTGCCGATCGCCTGCTGTACGAGGGCGACGAGGTGGCGCTGATTCCGCCGGTGAGCGGCGGCTGAGCGGCCGGCAGGCCGCAGAGATCGGGGGAGACGCGGTGCTGGTGCAGCTTACCCAGGAGCCGCTTGCGGCCGAGACGCTGGTGGGCGCCGTGCGCAGGGACGCCAGCGGCGCCGTGACGTTGTTCTACGGCGTGGTGCGCAACCATAACGAAGGCCGCGGTGTGCTGTTTCTTGAGTACGAGGCCTATCCTGAGCTGGCCGAAAAGCAGTTACGGGCCGTTGGCACAGAGATCCTCGATCGCTATCCGATCGACGACATCGCCATTGCCCACCGCATCGGGCGGTTGGAGATCGGCGAAACGAGCCTGCTGGTTGCCGTCGCCTCCGCGCACCGGGCGCAGGCGTTCGAGGCCTGCCACGCCGCGGTGGACCGCATCAAAGAAACAGTGCCGATCTGGAAGAAAGAGCACTGGGCGGGAGGCGGTGTTTGGCTGGACGGCACGCCCGTCTCTGTCCCCGATCAGCAGCCGGAGCCGGCTTCTTGAACAGAGCGCAGACCCGGCGGCGCGTGCGGACTCAGGCGCACCGCGGGCAAACCATCGCGTAGCGCCGTGACGAGCTTCCAACCGCTTCCCCCCGCCTCCGCCCCGGCTCCGTGCCCCTTGCTCAGGTGTGCTGGCCGTGGTGGCGAGCGCCAGGAGCCGGACCTCGATCCGAGCGCGGACAACCGTTGCCACGCCCTCGCCGGGCCAACCGCGGTCAGCCTGCAACATCAAACCGTCTTCTGCCTGGGCGGTCGCGCCACGCTGTGCAGCCGCTATCGCCTCGCGCCCACGCCGGCACAGTCCGTACCCGCGCCGGCGCCCCGCCGCCTCGGCGCCGGGCTGGCGATCGCGGCGCTGGCGATCGCGGCGGGCGTGGGCGCGGCCGTCGCCGCGCTGGCCGTGGGCAATCCGTTTGATGCCGAGCCGGTGCCCTCCGGCCCCGCGGCGGCGGCGACCGCCGCCGCGGGCGCCACCGGGCAGCCGGCCACGCCCGTGCCGCTGGTCATTGCGTCGCCCGCGCCCGCGCCGGCGGCGATCGCTTCGTCTGCACCGTCGCCTTCGCCAACGCCGCGCCCGACCCCCGCGGCCACGCCGGCGCTGTACACCGTGCAGCCCGGCGACAGCCTGACGCGGCTGGCGGCGCGCTTCGGCGTCTCGCTGGCCGATCTGGCAGCCGCCAACGATCTCGCTCCAAACGCCGGCCTGCAAATCGGCCAGACGTTGCACATTCCACCCCAGTGGGCGGCATCGCCTACGCCGACGTTGCGCTGAGGCCGGGGGTTCGGCCCTCAACCCCCTTCCCCTTCTCCCAATCCTGGGCGAGGGGCGATCCTGCGGAGCACGGCTCGGACGGCGCCGGGTTAACCGTGCATCGATTGGAACGCTTCAGATTGGATCGTCTCCTTCCCTCCAGGATTGGGGGATCGTGTCATGAGAGACGAGAGGATGAGGGCCGACCGCGGCACCTGCGTATTACGGCGTTGGCGCCGGCGTGGGCTGACCGCGCTGACCGCCGCGCCCACCCTGGCCGCCCGCGCCTTGTCCGCCGCCCGCGCCGGCGCGGGGTGTGCCGCTGCCGGGCTGGCCGGGACCGATCGGCTGAATCTGGATCGCGGACGCCGGAACTGTGCCGGTGGCGTCGGCCTGGCCGACGACCGCGACGATCAGTCCGGGCTTCAGATCGGCCAGCGTGCCTTCGGTCGAGGTGAGGATGCGCGTGTCCGGCGCCACCTGTACGGGAACCACGGTTCCCTGTGCGGTCGTGACGTCGATCGTGTTGCCGGAGATTTTGGAGATCGCGCCGATAAGGCCGCCGAAGCCGCCCGCGCCGCCACCACCGCCGCGGCCACCTGCGCCGGGCGTGGCGGCGCCGCGCGCCCCCGCACCGCCGCCCGCCGCGCTTCCGCCCGCAGCAGCGCCGCCCGCGCTCGCGCCGCCTGCCGCCGGGGCTGCCGCGCTGGCGGTCCTGGGTGTGGGCGCCGTGTTGCGGCCGTACAGAATGCCGCCGCCGAAGGCTCCGCCGACGGCGATGCCGGCGATGAGCACGGCGAAGATCAGACTGGAGAAACGAGGTCGCACGCGAGATCTCCCTGCTGCGGCCGCCAGATTGCTGCCTGGGCCGGCCGCGGTATGCTGCCGCGGCGGAGCCGCGACGGTTTTCCGTCCTCAGGTTTGGCCCGCCGACGGCGCTGGCGGCCGATCACACGGCCGGACGGCTACTCATAACGCAAGGCATCGATCGGATGCAGGCTGGCGGCACGGTAGGCCGGGTAGACGCCGAACAGCAGGCCGATCGAGAGCGACACACCCACCGCCAACACGATCGAGCTGCTCGAAACCAGCGTCTCCAGCGTCTGGCCATTCAACTTTTGTCCGTTGATGAGCTGCGAGGCGCCGATGCCCAGGCCGATGCCGATCAGCCCGCCGAGGATGCTGACCACCAGCGATTCCACCAAAAACTGCGAGAGGATATCCATCCGCCGCGCGCCCACGGCCTTGCGGATGCCGATCTCGCGCGTGCGCTCGGTGACGGAGACGATCATGATGTTCATGATGCCGATGCCGCCGACGACGAGCGAGATGCCGGCGATCGCGCCCAGCAGGATCGTCAGCACCTGCGTCACGCCCGTCTGCGTCGAGATCTGATCGTCCTGCGTCTGGATCACAAAGTCCGGGTCGGAGACACGATGCCGCGCCAGCAGGAGCTGCGTGATCGCGTCCTTGGTCGGCTGCATGTCCTTTGTGCTGTCGGCCTCGACGACGATCGAGGTGACGTTCGCGATCCCCTTGGGATTGCGCGGATTCGAAAATTTGCGTTGCAACGTGGTCAGCGGCACGAGGACCTGATCGTCGACGTTGGCGAGCGGTCCGCCGCCCTTGCACTGCAAAACGCCGGCCACATGCAGTTGAAACGGCCGGCCCACACGGATGCTTACGTCCTGGCCGGTTGGATCCTGCGCGCCAAACAGCGACTGCGCCACATTGCAGCCGAGCATCACCACGGCCGTGCGGCCGTTCATATCGTCCTGCGTGAACCAGGAGCCGAGCGCGGCGTGGAAGTTGCGCACATCTTCGTATGCCGGCGTGACGGCATTGACTTTGGTGGAGACGTTCTGGCCGTGGTAGACGAGCTGGGCGGGGAAACCGAGGTTGAGCTCCGGCGAGACCGCCGCCGCCGTCGGCACGTTGCTGGGGTCGGCGATCGCGGTGGCATCGTCGATGGTGAGCGTGGGGGCGCTGCCGTTGCCCTGCGAAACGCCGCCCTGGCTCTGCGCGCCCGGCGTGATCGTGATCAGGTTCGAGCCGAGACTCTTGATATTGCTCGCGATCGCCGCCTGGGCGCCGCTGCCGATCGACATCAGCGCGATCACGGCGCCGACGCCGATCACGATGCCCAGCATCGTCAGGCTCGAGCGCAGCTTGTTCGCCGAGAGCGCCTCGATGGCAACGCGGACGCTTTCAAACGGATCCATCGCTAGCCGTCTCCCGTCTGTGCAACTCTCTGCTCGCTTCCCTGACCGGCCGCATGCGCGCCGTTGCTGCCGACGGGCGCCACGCCGTCCGTGCCATTGCCGACGGTGATCTGTCCGAGGCGCTCGTGCTCCGCCTCGGCTTCGGCGGAACGCTTCGGACTGGGGCCGTCGCGCACGATGTGGCCGTCGCGGATCGTGATCGTACGTTTGGTGTAGGCGGCCACGTCCGGCTCGTGCGTGACGAACACGACGGTGATGCCCAATTCATGATTGAGCCGCGCGAACAGCCCCATGATCTCCTCGGACGAGCGCGTATCGAGGGCGCCGGTCGGCTCGTCTGCAAGGATCAGCGATGGCTGTGTGACCAGCGCCCGCGCGATCGCCACGCGCTGCTGCTGGCCGCCGGACAGCTCGCGCGGCTTGTGATGCACGCGCTCGGCCAGGCCCACGGCGTCCAGTGCCGCGACCGCGCGCTGGCGTCGGTCGCGTACCCCCTGGTACATCAAGGGCAGCTCGACCTGCTTGAGGGCTTCCACGCGCGGCAGCAGGTTGAACGACTGAAAGACGAAGCCGATCTTGCGGCTGCGCACGGCCGCCAGCTCGTCGTCGCTGAGCTGGCTCACCTCGATGTCGTCGAGCTCATAGGAGCCGGAGGTCGGCGTGTCGAGGCAGCCGACGATGTTCATCAGCGTGGACTTGCCCGAGCCGGAAGGACCCATGATCGCCACGAACTCACCGTCGTTGATCTCAAGGCTCACGCCGCGCAAAGCCTCGACGATCACGTCGCCCATGATGTAGCGCTTGACGATCTCGCTAAGCTTGATCATGCTCCGGTCACACGGATGCGACCGCCGACGCGCCCGCGGCCTGACCCGCAGGCCACCTGGGCGCACAGGGTCGCTGTCCAGTCTGCCTCAGCTTCCAGTGTAGGATGACACCGTTGCACAAATGTTAAGTGGTCATCATGCCCGGCGCTATGTCGTCTACGCGATTTCCGTGTTGACAGCTCAGAACATCGGTTCTATTCTCCCTCTAACAGGACAAACGTTCTATGCGGGAGGCGACCGATGGTTATCGCACTGGTGCTGGTGCTCTGGATCTCCCTCGTCAGTCTGCATCTGCTGCGGCAGCAGCTCTCCGGTGACCTCACCGGGCGCGACGCCTGAGCCGGCAGGCGCGCCGCGTGTACTCCGACCAGCCTGCTGCCATGCCGGCAAACCGGGAGGAGCTGCCCGCCGGCGATCCGGCGTCCGCGAAGGTCATCTATCTCGACGCGCGGCGGCGGGGCGTTAGCGTGCCGCGCACGATCATTCACGCCGACCTCGATGCCTTCTACGCGTCCGTCGAGCAGCGCGACAATCCCGATATTGCCGGCAGGCCGGTCGTCGTCGGCGGGTCGCCCGATGACCGCGGCGTGGTTGCGGCCGCGTCGTACGAGGCGCGGCGCTTCGGCGTGCGCTCGGCGCTGTCGATGCGCACGGCGCTGCGGCTCTGTCCGCAGGCCGTGCGCGTGCCGCCGCGCTTCGGCGTCTACTCCACCGTTTCCGGCCAGGTGCACGAGGTCTTCCGCGAGTTCACGGCGCTGGTCGAGCCGATCGCGCTGGACGAAGCCTATCTGGACGTGACGGAGACAGTCAGCGGCGGCGCAGACCCGGAGGAGCTGGGTCGGGCGCTGAAGCAGCGCGTGCGTGAGTCAGTGAAGCTCACGATCTCGGTCGGCGTGGCCGGCAGTAAGTCGGCGGCGAAGATCGCCTCGGATCTAGGCAAGCCGGACGGCCTGGTGGTGGTGCCGGTGGGCGGCGAACGCGCCTTTCTGGCGCCGTTGCCCGTCGGCCGGTTGTGGGGCGTGGGACCGAAGGCGCAGGAGCGGCTGCGGCGCTTCGGCGTGGAGACGATCGGTCAGCTTGCCGAGCTGGACCGGCGCATACTCGCGCAGCTCTTCGGCCGCTGGGGCGACGCGATGGGCGAGCTGGCGCGCGGTGTCGACGAGCGGCCGGTCAGCCCACGCGGCGAGGTCAAGCAGGTGAGCCGCGAGACGACGTTCTCCAGCGATGTCGCGGACCGGGCGCTGCTGCACGACGAGCTGCGCGAGCTGTGCGAGGCGGTGGGCGAGCGGCTGCAACGGCGCTCGCTGCGCGGCCGCACGGTGACGATCAAGCTGCGCCGGCACGATTTCAGCACACGCACGCGCCAAGCGACGCTGCACGCGCCCGTGCAGGAGGCGGCGGAGGTTTTCGCGGCGGCGCGGCGGATTCTGGACGCGGAACTGGAGCCGGGTGAACGGCTGCGCCTGCTGGGCGTCGGCGTCTCAGGCTTCGCCGACAACGCTCAGTTGCCGCTCTTTGCGCTCGACGACCCGGTTGACTGAGCGGGCGGCGACGGCGGACTCGAAGCGCAGCGCCGTGCGGATGCGCGAGACCTGCCGCTCGGCGAGTTTCAGCGCCTGAATCGGACCGCCGTGCGGCCAGCGCCAAACCACGCCCACGCTGCCCAGCATGTTTTGCACGCGGAAATCGACGCGGTAGAGCGTAAAGCGCACGCCGTCTTCGTCGAAGATCAGGTGGACGCATTCGGTGTTGTCGGCGATATTGCGAGGGAAGAGGCGCGAGGCGTTGGGCAGGTCGGCGTAGGCGAGGTCGTCGGTCAGCGCCTGCAGGGCGCCGGCGCCGCGCGTGAAGCGGGCCACGCTGCTGTCGACGACGATCGGCACGGCGAAGCCGCTGCGGCATGAGCCGGGCACGAAGCGCACGGCGAAGCCATCGACACGGCCCCATTCCTCCAGCCGGCGGCGGCGGCGCAGCGGGTCTTCGGAGCGGTTGGCGACCGCGGCATTCGTGTGCTCTGCCGCTTCGGCAAACAGCAGCTTGAAATCCGGCAGATCGTCCGGATGCAACGTCATGGCATCGAGCGGCGGCAGCGAAAGCGACGATTGTGATGCCTGCGAGGAGGGGGTCGGCCGCGGCGGCTGAGGCAGCCAGGAAGCTGCTGGCCGGGCGCTGGTAGCCTGCATCGAGCGCTCCGTTGGGAGGCGTACTGCGCCATGTTTCACGTGAACGCATCGCCGGAATACCAGCCCACTGTACGAAGCGTGTTATGGTATGTCAACAGTTTGCCGCACTGATCGCCACAAAATTTTTACGCGACGAGCGTCAGTTGCGCTCGGCCGTCCGGTAATCCATGCATCACTACGAGTATCCGATCCGCGGCGCTGGGCCGCGCCGGCGCCAGCGCCGCGGAGACCTTGCGCCAGCATGCCGGAGGATCTGCGGGTGCGGGGCACCTAACCCTGACTTCCCGCAAGGGAAGTCTGTCCCTTCCCGCCTCGGGAAGGGACTTCTGGAGCGCTCCCACCGTCGTGCGACGGCGGGGCCGCGGTGCCCTTGTGGGACGCGTGGAGAGATGGGCTCCCATCCGCTCGTATGTCCTCGAACCCCACCCTTCCCCTGTGGGGAAGGGAGCTTTGGCGCCAGCCAAAGCGGGGTTAGGCCCGGCTTGACACGCCGCATGGTCGCGCCATGATCGGGGCAGTCCGCGCGGAGGGTCGCCCGATGCAGTTCGGCTTGCACCTGCCCCATCTCGGCCGCAGCGCCTCGCGCGAGGTGCTGCGCGGCTTCGCCCAGGCCGCCGAAGCCACGGGCTTCGATTCGCTCTGGGTCAGCGACCACGTGATCGTGCCGAAGCGCCTGACCTCGCGCTATCCCTACAACGAGTCGGGCGAGTTTCCCTTCCGCCCCGACGCGCCCTTCCTCGACCCGATCGCCACGCTGCTGTTCATCGCCGGCTGCACGGAGCGCGTGCGGCTGGGCACAGCGGTGCTGATTATCCCCTACCGCAACCCGGTGGTGCAGGCGAAAGAGCTGGCGACGCTCGATTTCGTCTCCGGCGGACGCTTGATTCTCGGCGTCGGCACGGGCTGGATGGCGGAGGAGTTCACGGCGCTCGACGTACCGTTCGCGCATCGCGGCGGCCGCACGAACGAGTATCTGGCGCTGATCAAGCAGCTCTGGACCGCGGACGACACACGCTTCGCCGGCACGTTCTATCAACTCGAAGACGTCGGCTTCTATCCGAAGCCGTTGCAGCAGCCGCATCCGCCGATCTGGGGCGGCGGCCACAGCGAGCCGGCGTTTCGGCGCGGCGGGCTCCACTGCGATGGCTGGCTGGGCGCCAACGTCAGCCCAGAGCAGGTCGCGGCGCAGTTCAGCCGCGTGCAGCACTACGCCCGCGCGGCCGGCCGCGACGCCGCGGCGCTCACGCTCGCCGCGCGCATTCCGCTGCGCTACGCGCCGGGCAACGAGCAGGCGCTGCGCGATACGGTCGCGGCCTACCGCGCGGCCGGCGTCTCGCACCTGGCCTTCGACATGGGCGTGCGCTCGGTCGAGGCAGCGCGCGAGACGATGGAGCGCGTGATGGAGACGGTGCTGGCAAAAGAGCGTGGCTGAGCCGCCGGCCGGCTATTCGCGCTCGTCGTCTTCCGGGCCGTAGGCGGGGAAGTCGCGCTCGTACTCGCCGGCGATGCTTTGCAGCATGTTCAGATACTCTTCCTCGGCCGGCGTACGCGGGTGGCGATCCAGCAGCCGCCGAATCAGGTCCAGCACCACGGCGTGTACCTCGCGGTCGATGCTCATCGTTTTCCCCAACCCCTCCTCAGCGCGGCAGCAGCTCCGCTCATCGTAGCGCAGCAGCCGCTGCCGTCGCGCTTGCCCGGCGCATCGAGTTGTACGATGGTGAACGTGCAGCGGAGGCGCGCATGACATCGGCCTTTTCTACCCAGACTATGCCAGCGCCGCGCCGATCGATCTGGTCGCGCCTGAAAGTGCCCGCGATCCTGCTGCTGATCGCGATCAACGCGGGGGCGATCGTCGGCAACGCGGCGCTCGATCTCTGGCAGGTGATCGGCCCGGCGCGCGTGGTGACGGGCACGCTCGTCGGCCACGATCGCATCGTGCAGACCGGCGAAAACGCCAACGAGCAGTACGTCCTCACCGTCGATACCGGCCACGGCAACGAACTGATCAACGCTACCGAGAAGGCTTTCAACGAGACGCAGATCGGCCAGCAGATGACCGTGCAGTGGGACAGCCGCGGCCTGCTCGGCCACGACGAAGCGCTGCGCCGGCTCAGCGCCGCGGGCCAGGTCGTCTACGATTCCAGTCCGTGGCGGCGGGCGCTGAGCCAGATCATCGTCGCCGGCATCACGATCGCGGTGGCTGCCGTTGCCCTGCGCTGGCTGCTGCACGGCACGCGCCGGCCCTCATCCTCACCCCCTCCCCTCTCCTTCTCCCAATAATGGGCGAAGGAGAGGGGCGATCGTGGGTCGGACATTCCGGAGGGCGTCGGGTTAGCGTTGGGTTGTAGGGGCGCACGGCGTGCGCCCCTCATGACACATGACGCAACGCCGCGACCCGCAGCGCGCCGGCCGCGAGCCCCGGCGCAGCCGCAGTCGACGCCAGTGGCGAGCGTTGACGCGGCCGGGCTGCTGGGTGGCCAGCAACGCGGCTGGTCGTGCAGGGGCAGGCGCTCGCCGATCAGGGCCGCTCCGCATCGGTCCAGCGCTGGGCGCCGCGTACGCCGGCGGGCGCCGGCCGCCCGGTGTGCAACTCGCGCAACAACGTGGGCGCGGCGTACAGCCGCAGGGCGCCGGTCTCGCTCTGCTGCGCGAGGGCAAGCGCCCCTAACGCCTCCTGCACCAGCTCCGCGGCCTCGGACTCGGCAACACAGGGCAAGCGCCGCGTCAGTCCCATATTGACGGTGACGTGCGCAACGTCCCGCGTCAGGCCGGCGCCGGCGAACGACCAGCGCAGCCGGTCGTGGATGCGCCGTGCCAGCGCCAGCGTGTCGGCATCGCTGCGCATCTGTGTGGCATAGGCGATGAAGCGGCCTTCGCCGCAATGTCCCACGCCGTCGTCACCGCGCAGCGAGTCGCGGAAGACCTGCGCCATGCCCAGCAGCCCGCGATCGACCGGATCGGCGCCGTGCTCCTGCCTCAGCCTCTCCAGCCCGCAGGGCGCGACGGCCAGCACCGCGAACCCCAGGCGGCGCTCGACCATCGCCTGGTGTGCGTATGCGAGCTGCGCCAGGAGCTGCGCTCGTCCGGGCAGCCCGGTGAGCTGGTCGGAGCCGTGCGAGGCGTGCGAGCTGTGCAAGGTGTGCGATGAGAGCGGCATGCGGCACCCTTCCGCGGCTGGCGGCAGTTGTTGTTCGATCAGTGTCGCACCGCGGCAAGCAGCCTCATAGCGAGGAACGGTGCCGGAACGGGAACGGCCGCGAAGCGGTGCCGCGGGCCTCAAGCCGCGCCAGCCCCGCGGATCGCCCCAGCGCTCCGATACGCTCGTCGCATGCGGAAATCTCCCAGCGGTGGTGGATGGGAGAGCAAGGGGGTCGGGTTTTCAGGGCCGCTCGCCGTTGCCAGCCGCTCGTGCGCCCTGGCAGGCGCCGCAGCGGCCGAACAGCTCCACGCGGTGGCTGTCGATGGCGAAACCGGTTTGCTCGGCGGCGTGCTGCACCGCCAGCTCGATCGCCGGATCGTCGAACACGCCGACGCTGCCGCAGTCGGAGCAGACCACGTGGTGATGGTGGCCGCCCTTCATCAGCTCGTATTTGTAGGTGCCGGCGCCGAAGTCGATCTTCGCCGCCAGGCCGAGGCTCTGCAGCAGATCCAACACGCGGTAGACGGAGGTGAGGCCGGTTTTCTGGCCGGCGCCGCGCAGCCGCAGAAAGATCTCGTTCGCGTCGAGGCAGCAGTCTTCGTGCTCCATCGCCTCGACCACGGCGCGGCGCGGCGCACTGAGCTTCAATCCGGCCCGCCGCAGGCGCGCGTCGATCGTCGCGTCCATCGCTGCACTGCCTCCGCCCTTCATTCTAGCCGATCTCGCCGATCCGGCCGCCGGGCCGGTGAATGGCGGTACGATACGCAGCGCGGGCGCAGGGCTCGCGGAGGAGTGCGATGGCGACGATTCAGGCGGTGACCGGGCCGGTCGAGACGGCGCAGCTCGGCCGGGTGCTGATGCACGAGCACATCATTACCAGATCGCCGGGCGTGATCGAAAACTGGCCCGACGCCTGGGACCGCGAGGCGGTGAAGCGGCAGGCGATCGAGAAGCTCAAGGACGTGCAGCGCCGCGGCATCGACACGCTGGTAGACCTGACCACGGTGGACCTCGGCCGCGACGTGGCCTTCGTGCGCGAGATCGCGGCCGGCGCTGGCGTCAATGTGATCGTGGCAACGGGCGTCTGGTGGCAGCCGCAGCGCTTCTTCCACTCGCGCGAGGTCGATGCGATCGCCGAGATGTTCGTGCAGGACATCGAGCGCGGCACGGCCGGCACGAACATCCGCTGCGGCATCATCAAGTGCGCGACGGACACCGAGGGCGCCACGCCGCCGATCGAGAAGATCCTGCGCGCCTCGGCCCGCGCCCAGCGCCGCACCGGCGTACCGATCTCCACGCACACCTATGCGGCGGGCGAAATGGGCACCGTGCAGCAGGACATCTTTGCCGCCGAAGGCGTCGATCTCTCGCGCGTGATCATCGGCCACAGCGGCGATTCCGAAGATCTCGACTATCTGAAGCGGCTGATGGAGCGCGGCAGCTATATCGGCATGGACCGCTTCGGCATCGACCGTATTCTGACCACCGAGCGGCGCGTGGCGACGATCGCCGCGCTCTGCCGCGAGGGCTACGCCGAGAAGATGGTGCTCTCGCACGACGCGAGCTGCTTCTCCGACGCGCGCGACGCCGAAACGGTGCGACGGCAGTGGCCCAACTGGCACTACAATCACATTCCCGACGACGTGCTGCCGGCGCTGCTGGCGGCGGGCGTGAGCGAGGCGCAGATCGAGCAAATGCTGCGCGACAACCCGCGCCGCATCTTCGAGCGGCAGGGCGGGTACTGAGGGAATAGGGAATAGAGGGCGGCGGTCGGCGCGGGGAGGGTCCGCATAACCCCCGTCCCCTTCTCTCCCATACCGCTCGTCGAACGTGGCAGATTCCTGCCCCTTGTGTATGGGAGAGAAGGGGCGATCCGGCGTCGGGCGTGCCGTGGGGTATCGGGGTAGCGACCCGTTGCTGGGGCGCGTTGTACGCGCCCCATGGGCATCAACTTGAAGGGCAGAACGACCCCGGGCACGCCGCGCTGGCCGGCGGTGGCGGGTGAGCCCCCACCGCCCGGAGGGCGTTCCGCTGCCGAGTCCGGTGGGCGATCGCCCGCGCCTGGTGGGGCCAGGGCGCCGCTGCCCTGCCGCCTCATCGCGGTACGGGTTCCCGGCCAGATCGCGGAACGGCGCCGCGCCACCGCACGCGCCGCGGCGCAGCGAGCAGGGCGGGGCGCTGGCAGGGGAACTACCCTGCCCGCTCTGGCAGAGCGGCGGCAAGGCGGTGACCGGCTGGTGCACGGCCGCTCCCTGGCGGGGGCGCTGCCCGGTGGACGCCCGGCTGCTGGGCTGCCTGGTGCAGCACGGGCGGCGCCGCAGCCGTTGGGGGACCAGCGCCGACACGCGCCTGGCCGCCGCCTCCAGCACCGCAAACAGCATCCCGCCAGCTGCCAACGCCTGCGCAATCCGCAGCTCACCCCGTAAATTGATGCCTATGGGGGCGCACGCCGTGCGCCCAACGGGGCGAAAGCCGCGACCCGCTGCGTGCCGGTGAACCCGACGCCGCAACGGCTCGCTTCAACCCGGGATCGCCCCTTGCCCCTAGTATTGGGGGCACCGCCATCGCAGATGTTAGCTAAGCGGGGGATTGGGGGCCACGCGCGGCTGGCCGAAGCTGAAGGCGCTGGGACAGATGTCGTTCAGCACGCAGCCGGTGCAGTTCGGCTGCTGCGCATAACAAACGTGGCGGCCGTGCTTGATCAGCCCGATGTGAAAGGCGTACACCTGTGCCGCCGGCACCAGCGCTTCGAGATGCGCGTGCGCCTTGTCCGCGCTCATCTTTGGCGGAATGAAGCCCAGCCGCTGGCCCACGCGGTAGACATGCGTGTCGACGGGCAGCGCCGGGCGGCCCAGCGCGAACATCAGCACGCAGGCCGCCGTCTTCGGTCCCACGCCCGGCAGCGCCATCAGCCAGCCCCGCGCCTCATCGAGCGGCAGTTCCGGGTTGCCAAGGAAGCCGAGGTCGTAGCTGCCCCGCTCGTCTCTAATGCGTTGCAGCACGGTCTTGATGCGCGGCGCCTTCATCTCGGAGAGCCCGGCCCACTTCACCGCACGTGCGATTGCGGCCGGCTCCGCCTCGCGGATCGCGTCCCAGTCGGGAAAGGTGGCGAGCAGCTCGGCGAAGGCACGGCCGGAGGCGCGGTCGGCCGTGTGCTGCGACAGGATCGTGAGGATCAGCTCGCTGATCGGATCGTGGTGCGGCCGCCAGCGCAACTCGCCGTATACGGTGTGCAGCCGCGCCAGCACTGCGTCAACTGAGGGCGGCACGGTCCACCAGCGGCAGAAACGGCCGCAGCCAGAAGGCGCGGCGCAGCTCACGATCGTAGCTCGATGCCCCCTGTTGAATGCGGAAGAAGGCATTCCAGAAATAGCGCACGTGCTCGCTGAGCCAGAGCATCGGCCGCGTGGCGCGGCGCAGCGACAGGTAGAACATTGTGGCGATGCGCCGCGCCGCGCGCAGCTCCGGCATGATCAGCCGATCGACCGCGCGTTCGTAGGCGCCGAGCGCTTCATGTCCGTCGTGCAGCGCCCGCTGCACCGCCTTCGCCGCCAGGCCGCCGCTGCGCACCGCGTAGTAGATGCCTTCCTCGGTGAACTCGTCGGCCAGCCCCGCGGCATCGCCTGCAAGCAGCACGCCGCCGCCGGCGATCGGCTCGCGGCCGCGTCGGAAGAGCAGCTTGTGTCCGACGACGCGTTCGATCTGCGCACCCGCCAGGCCCAGATGCGCGAGATAGGTCTTGAGCTGCGGCCGCAACTCCGGCCCTCCGCCGGGCGGCAGCACAAGACCGATCGATAGGCGTTCTTGCTTCGGAAAGACCCAGCCGTAGCCCCAGGGCCGGTAGCCGAAGTCGACGTTGACCGTGCCGCGCCAGCGCTCGAGATCGCCGCGAGTCGCACAAACCTCGGCCTCGAGCGCCACGCTCTCGGCCAGCCCGGCGCCCAGGCCCGTCCCGCGCGCCACCACACTGTTGGCGCCGTCAGCGCCGATCACGAACCGCGAGCGCAGCCGCTGCTTGCCGACCGCCAGTGTGAAGCCGCCGCCGCATCGCTCCACCGCGCCCACGGGGCTGGCGGCCAGCACCTCGGCCCCGGCTGCGGCCGCACGTTCAGTCAGGAAGTTGTCGAAGCGGTCGCGCATCACCATGAAGGCGAACGGTTGCTTCGACCAGCGCGTAAAGCGCCCGTGTCCGTGGTAGCTGACGTTCAAACCGCGGACACTGTCCTCGACGACCGCTTCCAGCCCGTCGGGCAACAGCGCGGCGGTGCGCATGGGAATGCCGCCGGCGCAGCTCTTGTAGCGCGGCAGCCAGGCGCGCTCGATCAGGGCAACGCGCGCCCCGGCCGTGGCCAGCCCTCGAGCGGCCGTTGCGCCGGCCGGCCCGGCGCCGACCACGGCCACGTCAAAGTCCAGAACTCCGCAATCCGGCATCCATGCACCCGCCTGCATCCACTATAGCGACAGGCCGTCGCGGCGTGGAATGCGGTGGCAGACGCGTGGGATCTTTTGATCCTCGTCACCGAGGCGTGGCGGGCCGCCATCAAGGGCGCGTCCACGCGCCCATCGGTGCCAGGCAACCCGGCGATGGCCGGAGAAGCGAAGGACCCTAACATGCGCACGCGCCAGACTACGCCACATCGACATGCAACGCCTCGACGGCGAACCGGTCCCTGCCTGTGGGTGCCGTCAGGTAATTCTGCAGACGTATCTCACTGCTATGGCGCGGGCGGTGGTGCACTCCGAGCGAGGCGGACGTGCGTGACCGCGGGCGAGCTGACCATTTCCACGCATTCGTAGCCGTTCGCGCCGCCGTCGAGATGGTCGAAGAGCCGTTCGCCGCTGCCGAGCAGGATGGGCACGATCACGAAATGCATCTCGTCGATCAGGCCGGCGCGGAGGTACTGCTGGATGGTGGCCGCGCCGCCGCCGAGCTGCACGTCCTTGCCGCCCGCGGCATCGAACGCCCGTGCGAGCGCCGCCTCAATGCCGTCTGCGACGAAATGGAAGGTGGTGCCACCCTGCATCGTGATCGCCGGGCGCGGGTGGTGCGTCAGCACGAAGACCGGATGGTGGTACGGCGGGTTGTCTCCCCACCAGCCTTTCCACTGATCATCGCGCCAGGGTCCGCGGATCGGGCCGAACATGTTGCGCCCCATGATCGTGGCGCCGATGCCGGCGTCGTCCCGTGCGGCGAACTCGTCGTCGAGGCCCTCCTCGCCGCCCTCCATGCCGAACCTCTGCTGAAAGGTGCGGGTTGCGAATGCCCATTCGTGCAAGCGCGGGCCGCCCACGCCGAGCGGATTGTCGGAATCCTGGTTGGGTCCGGCTCCGTATCCGTCCAGCGAGATGGCGAAGTTGTGCACGCGAAGTTTCGGCATGATGGTCTCCTTCCAGAGGACATACGGTTTCAAAACCGGCTTGAGCACCCACTTCCCAGCGCGCACTCGCGACCTGCCGCCGGTTGTGGAATCAAGACTTCGCCATGGCAGTCGTGCCGGAATACGCCGGATCCATCACTGCGGGACGGCGACGGGACACGTCCCCGCGGCGCCCGACTCACGCGGGGCCAATAGTTAAGTTCATACTTTACTATAGCGGCGCATGTGGCGGGCGTCAATACGCCGTGGTGGAGTTCGCGAAGCCCGCGAACAGAGAACGCTGGCCGGAGAGGCTGCCCGCTGAGCGTTCCAGTCCCGGCGTGGCTTGCCGGGCGGCAGCCGTGCCCGTACGATCGGAGCACATCGCGCGGCGCGACGCGGCGCTCGGTGTGACGTTCGTCCGAAAGGAGGTGATCGCCCGTGACCAGCGCGCCGATCCGGCTGACTTCGCTCGTCTCCTGCGGCGGTTGAGCCTCCAAGGTGGGGCCTGGAGCCCTGGCGCAGGTGCTGCGCCCCTTGACCGCCGTCTTCTCCGACGCGAGCGCCCCTGATCTGCTGGTCGGCCTGCAGGTCGCGGACGACGCTGCCGTGTACCGTCTGAACGACGCGCAGGCGATCGTGCAGACGCTGGATTTCTTCGCCCCGATTTTGGACGATCCCTATCTCTTCGGCGCCGTCGCCGCCACGAACGCGATGAGCGACGTCTACGCGATGGGCGGCGACGTGCTGTTTGCGCTGAACATCGCCGCGTTTCCGGACACGCTGCCCGAGGCTGTCGTGGCGGAGATCTTCCGCGGCGGCGCCGAAAAGGTGCGCGAGGCCGGCGGCGTGATCGCTGGCGGGCATTCGATCTACGACACGGAGCCGAAGTACGGGCTCGCCGTGACCGGCTCGGTGCATCCGGACCGTATCTTGACGAAGGCCGGCGCACAGGCGGGCGACCGTCTGTATCTCACCAAAGCGCTGGGCACCGGCGTGCTCTGCTCCAGCCTGAAAGATGGCAAACTCGCCGCCGCCGATCTGGACGCGGCCGTGGCCTCGATGCTGCAACTCAACCGCGGCGCCTCGCTCGCCGCGCGTACGGCCGGCGCGACCGCCCTCACCGACGTGACGGGCTTCGGCCTGCTGGGGCACGCGGATGAGGTCGCGCGAGCCAGCGGTGTGCGCCTGCGCATTCATGCCGAAGCCGTGCCAGCGCTGCCCGGCGCCCTGGACACAATCCGCGCCGGCGTGCGCACGGGCGGCAGCAACCGCAACGAGGAGTACGTCGCGTTGAGGGTGGATTTGTCCGCGGATGTTTCGCGCGAGTTGGTCGAGCTGTTGTACGACCCGCAGACCTCGGGCGGCTTGCTGGCGACCGTGCCGGCGGACCGCGGCGCCGCCTTCGAAGCGGCCTGCGCCGAGCACGGCGTACACTGCTGGCTGATCGGCGAGGTATTGAACGGCGCCGGTCTGCAGGTGGAACGGTGAACCAGGCGGCGCGGCTTGCCGTGGGTTCTCGTCTCGCCGACGGCTGGCCGCGGCTGCTGCCGGCGCTGGCGCTGCTGCTCCTGATCGCCGCCTGCGGCTCGGGCAAGAACAACAAAGCGTCTACATCGCAGAACGGCCGGCTGGCCACGCCAACGCCGACGCTCAGCGCCCAGGATCTGCTGAACGCCGCGATCCAGACGACGAACGACCTCAGCTCGTTTCATTTCGTCCTGACGCACGAGAACGGCTCGACGCCGATCGCCAACGGTATCTCGATGACCAGAGCCGATGGCGACTTTCAGAAGCCCGACCGCTTCAAGGCCAAGGTCACGGGCACCCTGACCGGCTTTACGGTGGACGTGAACGCGATCAACGTCGGCGACCAGGTCTGGATCAACCTCACGGGCAACAAGTACACGCCGCTCGCCAACGGCGTCGGCGCCGCGGCGATCCTCGATCCGAACAACGGCGTGCTCAAGGCGCTGAAGGGGGTCAAGAATCCGCAGATCGTCGGGCACGAGAAGCTGAACGGCGTCGATACCACCATCGTCGCCGGCGACGTCGACGCGGGCGACCTCACGGCGCTGGCGCAGAACGCGCAGGCGGGCAAACAGGTGAAGGGCAAGGCCTGGATCGGCGACGCCGACCACCGCCTCTACCGGCTGCGCATCGACGGGCCGCTGAACGATTCCGAGCCGGCCAACATCGCCCGCATCATCGACCTCTCGCAATTCAATGAGAAGCTGGACATCCAGCCCCCGCCGCAATGAAGCCGACGCCGCGCCGCCTGCCGCGAGGAATCCGCGTTCGCACCGCGCCGCCGGCAGATCTCGCGCCGGCGGCCGCGCAGGCGGCGGCCCAGAGTTTCGCGCCCGCGAGCGGCCGGCAGGCTCGAACCGAGTCGCGGCGCCGAGCGCCCGGCTGGCTGCTGCTGCTGGTCGGGGCCGGCATCTTCTTCGGCACGCTCGACCAGACGGTCGTCGTGACCGTGCTGCCCGATATTCTGCGCGACATCAAGCTCTCGATCATTCGCGATCTCGGCCAGGCGCCGTGGATCGTGACGGGCTATCTGCTGGGCTACACGGTCGCGATGCCGGTCGTGGGCCGCCTTGCCGACGTGTTTGGCCGCGTGCGCGTGTTCGTGCTTTGCCTGGCGATCTTCGCCGTTGGCTCGGTGCTCGTCGCCGTCTCGCCCAGTCTGCCGGCGCTGGTCCTTGCGCGCTGCTTCCAGGCGGTCGGCGGCGGCGGCCTGCTGCCGGTTGGTCTGGCGATCGCCGCGGATGTGACCGGCCGCCGCCGCGCGCTGGCGCTCGGCTCGCTGGCCGCGGCCAACAACGGCAGCACCTTCATCGGCCCGGTCTGGGGCGCCGCGATCGCCGGCGTCTGGAACTGGCGCGCCATCTTCTGGCTCAACGTGCCGCTGGTACTGCCGATGATGCTGGCCGCGCCGCTGCTGGCGCGAGACCTGCCGCCCGAGGGCCGGCGACGGATCGATTGGCCGGGCGCAGCGCTGCTCCTGCTCGGCCTCTCGGCCGCCACGATCGCGCTGACCGACGACGGCGCGAATCCCCGCCCGCTATGGCTCAGCCTCGCCCTGGGCGTCGTCGGCGTGGCGCTGCTGGCGCTGTTCGTGCGCGTCGAACTGCGGACGCCGCTGCCGATGATCGATCTGCGCGTGCTGCGTGGCGGACACGTCGCCGCGGCGATGCTGACCTACTTCCTGATCGGCGGCGCGCTGATCACGGCGCTCGTGAACGTGCCGCTGATGACGGATACGCTCTACGGCGGCAGTACGACGCGCGGCGGTCTCAACCTGATGCGGCTGCTGTTGCTGTTGCCGGTCGGCGGCGTGCTGGGCGGCTGGCTGGCAACGCGCGCGGGCTACCGGCTGACCGTGCTGCTCGGCGTCGCACTGGCCTGCGGCGGCTTCATCTGGATGCATGCCTGGCCGTTCTCTCCACGCGATCCCGCCGTGCTCGAACCGTCCACCTGGCACTTGTGGGGCGCGCTCGGCGCGATCGGCCTGGGGCTCGGCCTCTGCGACGGGCCGATCGTTGCCACGGTGATCGAGGCCGTGCACGAGCGCCAGCGAGCAACGGCGTCGGCGCTGCTGCTCGTCGTCTGGACGGCCGGCATGATCGTCGGACTGGCGCTGCTCGCCACGCAGGGTCTCAGCTACTTCGGCAGCCGCATCGCCACGGTTGACCTGACCGATCCCCATCTGCTGCTGAAAACGCAGGCAATTCAGCATGACGTGTTCAACCGCACCTTCGTGGCCGCCGCGCTGGCGCTGGCGGTGGCCTTCCTGGCAGCGTTCGGCCTGCGCGCCGGTCGTGCGAGCGAGGTGCTGGTCAGTCCCTACGAGGGTCTGGGAGAGTAGCCGGCATGCCGTTGAGCGAACCGCTGCGCGTTCTCGGCATCTTCCCGCATCCGGACGACGAGGCGTACAGCTGCGCGGGCACGCTGGCCTTGCTCGCGGAGGGTGGCGCTGAAGTACAGCTACTCTGCGCCACGGCAGGCGAGGCGGGCCAGGATTTGCGGCCGTCTGAATCGCGTTACGGCGTGCTCGGTGCGGTGCGCATGGCCGAGCTGGCGCAGTCCTGCAAAACGCTCGGCCTGCCGCCGCCACGCTTCCTCGGGCTGGCAGACGGAGCGCTGGGCACGGTCAACTTTCCCGAGGTCGTCGGCCAGATCGTCAGCGAGATCCGCCGCATGCGGCCGCATCTCGTGCTCAGTCTGGGCGAAGACGGCGTCTACGGCCATCCCGACCACCTGGCGCTGTTCCGGCTGGTGCTGGCGGCGTTCGGCTCGGCCGCGGGCAGCGAGCGCTTTCCGGAGGCCGAGCACGGGGCGGACTGGCAGCCGGCACGGCTGTTCACGGCAGCGTTTCCGCGCGGCATGTTCCGGCCGATGTACGACCATATGCTCGGCTCGGAGTACACCAACAGCATTCGCCAGATCGACCCGGACACGCTCGGCGTCGAGCCGGCGCAGGTCGCCGCGGCCGTCGATATCCGCGCCGTCGCGGCGCGCAAGCTGGCGGCGATCGCCTGCCACGCCAGCCAGTTGCCGGACGGCGATCCGTATGCGCTGTTTCCGGGCGATCTGGTGCGGCGCACGCTGACGACGGAGCTGTTCAGCCTCGCCGCGGGCATACCCGTGCAGCGCCGGCTGCGCAACCTCAGCGAAGGGCTGGAGCAGTAGATCGCAGCGGGGCGTGTGTATGCAGTACCAGCCGTTCTTGCAGCTCGTTCTGAAGCGCCTGGAAGCCGCGGCGGCGCCGGATCTGCGGCCCTGGCACGCCCGCCAGCGCCACGCCATGCTGCAGATCCACTACGGCAATCCGCGCGTGCATTACGAGCTGTGGCTGCAGGCACGCGGCGGCCGCGTCGAGCTCGGCCTGCATTTTGAGGACGAGCCGGAGCACAACCAGCGCTGGTGCGCGGTGTTCGCACCCCGCGTGCTGGAGCTGCTGGAGGCGCTCGGCCCGTACGTCGAACTTGAGGAGTGGACGGCGTCGTGGGCGCGGTTGCACCTCACAGTGCCGCTGCGCCCCCTGGACGCGGAGTTCGCCGACGAGCTGGGAGCGCTGTTCGGTCGCCTGATCGCCGCGACTGGCGACGCCGTGCGCAGCGGGCTGCCGCAGCAGCGGCCGGCGCCAGCGCGCCGCCGCTTAGAGCGGGTTGTCCTGAGGCGTTGAGCTTTCCGCCACACGCCGCTTGTAGAGATCGCGCGTTCGCCCCATGTAGACCAGCGCGACAAGAAACGTTCCAGCCATTACGGCGGCGGAGAGGCGGAAGGGCGAAAGCGCGCCGAAGCTGTCGATCATCGCGCCGCCCAGCGGCGGTCCGATCACGCCGCCGATCGCCTGGATCGCCGTGCTGATGCCGGTCAGCAGGCCGCGGTTGCCGGTCTTCGACAGATCGATCAGCGAGGCGCTGAGCGCCGGCAGACAGAGCACGTAGCCCACGGCGGCACAGCAGGCGAACAGCGAGGCGACCACCGGCGAGTGCGTGAACGACAGGAGGAAGATGCTGGCGGCGAACACGACAAGCCCGGCTCCGAGCGGCAGATTGCGCCCCACGCGATCGGCAAGGTAGCCGGACGGCACCAGCAACGCCGCGGCGAGGACAGCCGGCGGCGCCAGCAGCAGCGCGAAGGTCGAGGCGCTCATGTGCAGGATGCGGTCACGATACGGACCGATGTCCGGCGTCAGCATTGCCACCGCCATGCTCAGCAGCATGATCACGAGGATCAGCAATACCACGTCGGGCGTGAGCACGCTGGCCCACTGGCGCCAGCTCAGCGGCGCGTGCGCTTCGCCCTGGTCGCCGGCGGCCAGACGTCGCCGGGCGCCGCGCACGACGATCACCGCCAGCGCAAGCGATCCGGCCTCCAGCGCCGCGGCGACGAGGAACGCCGCGAGATAGGAGACGTGATCCACCAGCACCGAACCGACGCCCACGCCGGTGACGGTACCGGCGATCTGGCCCATGCTCACCAGCGCCAGCAACCGCCCCTGCAACGAGGCACGAAAACGCGCACCGACGATCGCGTAGACCGTCGGCCAGACGACGGCCAACGTCAGGCCGAACGCCGCCCAGGCGCCGAGGTAGAACCAGACTTCCTTGACCCGCCCCATCAGCAAAATCACGGGCAGGTTGAGCAGCAGCCCGGCGATCAGAATCGTGTGCGGCTCCATGCGGTCCGCCAGCCAACCACCCAGCGGCTGCCCCACCGACTTCGCGGCGAAGTAGATCGAGAGCGCGAGGCTGGTGTACAGCACCTTTTCGTGGAGCTGCACCTGCGGGTAGTCGGGATTGATCGCCAGCAGCAGGACGCCGATGACCGCTTCGGTGAGATAGACGACGCCGATCAGCCCGAGCGCGGTCGAATCGAAGCGCGTCACACTGCCGCGGCCGCCACGGATAGCGCTGGCCGCTGTGCCGGGTTCAGTGCCGCGTGCGCTCATCGTGCTTCCGTCCGTGCCGCCGGGCTCTGCCGCCGTGGACTCGTGTCAGTATACGGGGACGGTGCTTACGCGGACGCGTGGATCAGGAGTCAGACGAACCGCCCGCGGGCAGGACGAGCGCGGCGGCGCCGAGCACCGGCGCTTCGGCGCCGCGCTGCGCGTACTCGACGCGCACGGCGGCGGCCATCGTCGGGAAAGCGTGCTCGCGCATAAAGGCTACCGCCGGGTCGATGAGCTGTGCCCGCAGATTGCTCACGCCGCCGCCCAGCACGATCAGCTCCGGGTTGAACAGATGCACCGTATTCATCAGGCCAACGCCCAGATATTCGGCGGCGCGGGCGAGGATCGCGGCCGCGGCCGGGTCGCCCGCCGCCGCGGCGTGCGCGATGCCTTCAGCGTCGATTGCCTGGCCGCGAGCTTTGAGCGCAGCCAGCGCCGGCGAGCTGCCGTCTTCTGCGGCACGGGCGCCAGCGCGCGCAAGCGCCGTGCCGGAGGCGTAGGCCTCGAGGCAACCCAACCTGCCGCAGCCGCAGCGCTCGCCGCCGCAGGCGATCGTCATGTGGCCGATCTCGCCGGCCGCGCCGCCCGTGCCGCGGTAGAGCCGCCCATCCGCGATGATGCCACCGCCGATGCCGGTGCTGACGGTGATGTACACCATGTCGCGCGTGCCGCGGCCGGCGCCGAACGCGAACTCGCCCAGGGCCGCGGCGTTGGCGTCGTTCTCCAGCATCACCGGCAGGCCGCAGTGGTCGTGCAGCATGCGGCCCAGCGGCACGTTCTTCCAGCCGTGCAGATTCGGCGGATCGGCCAGGATGCCCTGCGCCGCGTCGAGCGGCCCGGCGGCAGAGACGCCGATGCCGGCGAGGCCCTCCAGCGTCGTGCCCGCCTGGGCGCAGGCCTGCCGCAGCGAGTCCAGCATCTCGCTGCTGACGGCCTCCGGCCCGCGCCGGGCGCGGGTTGCGGTACGATGGGAGGCGAGCACGCTGCCGTCTGCCGAAATCACGGCGGTGAGAATCTTGGTACCGCCCAGGTCGATGGCGCCCGCGAGTGTCTGCGTCATGCGCCGGCCTCGGTTATTCCGCAGTGCTGCTTCAACTGCCGCGCCCAGGACCAGCGCCCGCCGCTGCCGCGCGCGTCGCGTGCTCGTAGAGCCGCACATACGCTTGCGCGGCGCCGCCCCAGGAGTTGTCTTCGGCCATGCCGACGCGCACGAGCTGTCGCCACTCCTCCGGCCGGGCGAACAGCGTGAGCGCCCGTTCGAGCGCCTGCGCAAGTTCTTCCGCATCCGCCGCTTCGAAGACGAAGCCGTTGCCCGCGCCGTTCGAGCCGGTCCATTCGCGCACGGTGTCCGCCGGCCCGCCCGTGCGCCGCACCACCGGCACCGAGCCGTAGCGCAGCGCAATCATCTGGCCCAGTCCGCAGGGCTCGAAGCGCGAGGGCATCAGGAACAAATCCGTGCCGCCGTAGATCTGCTGCGCCAGCTCGGCGTCGAAGGCGAGCGTGATCGCGACTTTGCCTGGATGCCGCCGCTGCAAGGCCAGCAACTGGTCGTGATATTGCTGGTCGCCGGTGCCGAGCACCACGAGCTGCAGCGGCCGGCCTCGCGTCAGCAGCTCCTCCACGGCAGCGACCGCCAGGTCTGCGCCCTTCTGATAAAAGAGTCGCGTCACCACGCCCAACAGCGCCGCGTGAGCATCCTCGGCGAGGCCCACCCGCCGCTGCAACGCCGCCTTATTCTGCGCGTGGCCTTCGAAGCGCTCGGCGTCAAAGTGCGCGGGCAGGCGCGGGTCCGTCGCCGGGTCGAACTCTTCGTAGTCGATGCCGTTGAGGATGCCAACGAGATCGCTCGCGCGGGCGCGTAGCACCGGGTCAAGGCCGGTGCCGTACTCCGGCGTCAGGATCTCGCGCGCGTAGGTCGGACTGACGGTATTGATCGCGTCAGACCATAAAATGCCCTGCCCCATGCCGCAGCGCGTCATCCATTTTTCCGATGTGAGCGGAGATTCGAGCACGCGCGCGTCGAGGCAGGCCGCAGCGGCGAAGGCGTCGTCGAAGTCGCCGTGAATCGCCAGGTTATGGATCGTGAAGACGCGGGGCAGCGCGGCCTGCGGCAGGTCTGGCCGTGCCCGCAGCCGCGAGGCGACGAAGGCCGCGTGCCAGTCGTTCAAATGCAGCACGTCGGGCTGCCAATCAGACACGGCCAACCAGGCGAGCACGGCGTCGCAGAACGCGACCCAGCGGGCGTTGTCGTCCGCTTCGCCGTAGACCTGTGGCCGGTCGAACAGTGCCGGCAGATCGAGCAGATAGACGGGCACGCCGCCGACCGGCGCCTCGAAGACGCTGCCGGCTGCCTCGCCGCCGCCCGCGACGCCGATCGCTATCGCGGCGCCCGGCTTCGCGCCCAGCATCGACGGTTCGATCTGGCGGTGCCTCGGCATGACGATGCGCACGTCCTGGCCAGCCTGGCGCAGCGCCTTCGGCAACGAGCCGGCCACGTCGGCCAGGCCACCGACTTTGGCCAGCGGGCTCATCTCGACGGTGACGAACAGCACCTTCACCGGCATTCCTCTGGAAACGAGTTTGCGGGGAACTCAGCGCTGCCAGACGTGCAATGCGAAGCAGGGGGACACGAAGCCGTGTCCCCCTGCATTCTAGCGCCGGCTTCCGCCCGAGGCGGAGTGCGCGGCAGATTAGGGCTTAGTACATTAGTACATAGGCGGCGCGGCGGGTGCGCCCGCGGGCTGCCGCTCCGGCAGCTCGGTCACGAGGCAGTTCGTCGTCAGCACCATGCCAGCGATCGAGACGGCGTTCTCCAGCGCGGAGCGCGTGACCTTGGCCGGGTCGATGATGCCCTTCTGCAGCATGTCGCCGTACTCGCCGCGCAGGGCGTCGTAACCCTGACCGTCCGGCAGACCGCGCACTTCCTGCACGATCACCGAGCCATCCTGGCCGGCGTTGACGGCGATGCGGCGCAGCGGCTCTTCCAGGGCGCGGCGCAGAATGCCGCCGCCGGTGCCTTCGTCATCGACAAGCGTGAGCGTATCGAGCTTCGGCAGGGCGTTGATGAAGGCCACGCCGCCGCCGGGCACGATGCCCTCTTCCACGGCCGCGCGCGTGGCCGAGAGCGCGTCCTCGACGCGATGCTTCTTCTCCTTGAGCTCGACCTCTGTCGCGGCGCCGACTTTGATCACGGCGACGCTGCCGGCGAGCTTGCCGAGCCGCTCCTGCGCCTTCTCCTTGTCCCAGTCGCTCTTCGCCTCTTCCATGATCGCGCGGACCTGCGCGATGCGGGCATCGGCGGCTCCCGGCTCGCCCTTGCCCTCGACGATCGTCGTCTCTTCCTTGGTGGCGATCACGCGGCGGGCGCGGCCCAGGTCGGCGAGCTGCACGGAGTCGAGCTTGCGGCCCAGCTCATCACTGATCACCTGGCCGCCGGTGAGCACGGCGATGTCGCCCAGGTTGTCCTTGCGGCGGTCGCCGAAGCCGGGCGCCTTCACCGCGAGCACGTTGATCGTGCCGCGCAGCTTGTTGACGGCGAGTGTGGCGAGCGCCTCACCGTCCACGTCGTCGGCGATGATGATCAGGTTCTTGCTGGTCTGCAGCAGGCGCTCGAGCAGCGGTACGATGTCGTTGACCGCCGAGATCTTCTTGTCCGTAATCAGGATGTACGGGTCGTCGATCACGGCTTCCATGCGCTCGGGATTCGTCACGAAGTAGGGCGAGATGTAGCCGCGGTCGAAGCTCATGCCCTCGACGTACTCGGTCTCGGTGCGGATGCCCTTCGACTCTTCGACGGTGACCACGCCGTCCTTGCCGACCTTCTCCATGACCTCGCCGATCAGATCGCCGATCGCCGGGTCGGCGGCGGAGATGCTGGCGACCTGCGCCATCTGCTCGCGCGTGGTGACCGGGGTGGCGATGTCCTTGATCGTCTGGGAGATGAGCGCGGTGGCCGTTTCGAGGCCGCGCTTGAGCGCCATCGGGTTGGCGCCGGCGGCGACGTTCTTCAGACCCTCATGCACGATCGCCTGCGCGAGCACGGTGGCCGTGGTGGTGCCGTCGCCGGCGATGTCGTTGGTCTTGCTGGCGACTTCCTTGGCGAGCTGGGCGCCGATGTTCTCAAACGGGTCTTCGAGCTCGATGTCCTTGGCAATGGTCACGCCGTCGTTCGTGATCGTCGGGCTGCCGAACTTCTTGTCCAGAACGACGTTACGGCCCTTGGGGCCGAGCGTGATCTTGACGGCATCGGCCAGGGCGTCGATGCCGCGGCGGAGGGCGTGACGCGCCTCCTCGTCAAAAAGCAACTGTTTCGCCATCGCTCACCTGCATACTGCTCACGTTTTAGCACTCGCACCGTGCGAGTGCTAAGTCAGTTGTAACGAACTGCCCGGAACGCGGCAAGGGGTTGCGACCCTGTAGAACGGACCGCGACGCACGAGAACGCGCTCAAACTCACTCCAGCTCCCGCAATCTCACTCGTGCGTGAACGTCGCCATTTGGGCGGCGGCGCGGGGCACCTAACCCTGACCTCGCAAGCGAGGTCTGTCCCTTCCCGAGGCGGGAAAGGGACTTCTGGAGCGTTCCAACCACCGTGCGACGGCGGCGGACCTGCGGTGTCCTTGTGGGACATGCGGAGACATGGCTTTCCGTCAGTCCGGTCATCCTCGACCCCAACCCTTCCTGTGTCGGGAAGGGACAGCTTTGGCGTCAGCCAAAGCAGGGTTAGGTGCCCCGCAAGCCCGCTGCCGCCGGGAATACGCTCAGCCCTCAGCCGCCGCCGCGCCCGTCTTCAGGTACGGCGGGAAGAGCATCTCCAGCTCGCGGCGCACCGGGTCGTCGGCGGGCAGGAACTGGCTGAAGTCGCCGGTCGGCTCGATGCGGTCGCGCCCGCGGCTGATGCTTTCGGTCTTGATCTTTTCCTGGAGCATCATCAGCCCGGTGAGCAGCGATTCGGGCCGCGGCGGGCAGCCGGGCACGTAGACATCGACCGGGATGATCTGGTTCACGCCCGGCAGCGTGCTGTAGCCGTAGGCGAACGGTCCGCCCATGATCGCGCAGCCGCCCATGGCGATCACCCACTTCGGCTCGGCCATCTGCAAATACACGCGGCGCACGGCCGGCGCCATCTTCCAGGTGACGGTGCCGGCGACGATCATGAAGTCGGCCTGCCGCGGCGAGGCGCGGAAGATCTCGGCGCCGAAGCGGGCGATGTCGTAGCGCGATGTTGCCGTGGCGATCATCTCGATCGCGCAGCAGGCGAGGCCGAACATCGCTGGCCACAGGGAGGAACTGCGCGCCCAGTTCAGCACCGTGTCGACCGAGGTGACGAGCAGGTTGTTCTTCAGCTCCTCGTCGATGTCTAGCTGCAGCGGCGCATGACTATCAATCGAGTCCATCAGATGCAGGGGGGACGCGTTCGTCATCTCGTCAACCATCCGCGGGCAGCCAATCTGGCGGTGAGTTCGTGCCCGCCGTCACAATGAGCGTAGCATCAGGCCGAGCCGGCCGCCAGTGCGCTGCTGTCGGGCGTCTCCGGCCCCAGCGGCGACAGCGCCCGCAGCCGCTCGATGAAGCGTGGCACGGCCTCCAGCACGCGCTCGATCTGCTCGGCGGTGTTCTCTTTGCCCACGGAGAGGCGCAGGCTGCTGCGCGCGATCTCGTCCGGCACGCCCAGCGCCCGCAGCACATGCGACGGTTCAAGCGAACCCGATGTGCAGGCCGAGCCGCTGGAGGCGGCGATGCCGCCGAGATCCAGCGCCAAAAGCAGCGCCTCGCCCTCGATGAACTCGAAGCAGAAGCTGGCGTTGTTGGCGATGCGCCGCGTCCGGTCGCGCGGGCCGTTGATATGCGTGTAGGGCACGCGGCGTGGCAGCTCGTCCAGCAGCCGATCGCGCAGGGCGGCGCTGTGCGCCACACGCGGCTCGAACTCCTCGTAGGCGAGCGACAGCGCCGCGGCGAGGCCCACGGCCCCGGCGACGTTTTCCGTGCCTGCACGGCGGTCCTTCTCCTGCGATCCGCCGAGCAGTTGCGGCAGGAACGGGGCGCCCGTACGCAGGTAGAGCACCCCGGAACCCTTCGGCCCGTAGAACTTGTGCGCCGCCAGCGAGAGCGCGTCGACGCCGAGCCGGTCCACGTTCAGACTGAGCGCCCCCGCGGCCTGCACCGCATCGGTATGCACGACGGTGCGCGGGTTGCGGGCCTTCACCGCACGGGCGATCTCGGCGATCGGCTCGATCGTGCCGACCTCATTGTTGGCGTACATCACGCTGACCACGGTCGTATCGTCGCGCACAGCATCCGCAACCTGCTCCGGCGTGACGAAGCCCTCGCCGTCCACGGGCAAAAACGTGACCTCGAAACCTTCACGCTCCAGCCGCTCGCAGGTGTGCAGCACGGCGTGGTGCTCGATCGCCGTGGTGATGATGTGGCGACCCTGGTCCTTCAGCGCATAGGCGGCGCCGCGGATCGCCCAGTTATCCGCCTCGCTGCCGCCGGCAGTGAACACGATCTCCGCGGCTTTCGCGCCGAGAATCTCCGCCACCTGTTCGCGGGCGCGGTCGAGCACGCGCCGCGCTTCTTGACCCTCCCGGTAGATGCTGGAGGGGTTGCCCCACTGCTGCGCCAAAACCGGCAGCATCACTTCAACGACGCGCGGATCAACCGCCGTCGTCGCCGCGTGGTCGAGGTAGACGCGTTCGCTTACGCTCATCATGGAATCTCGCCTATCGCTCGGTCTGAGCCGTAGACCCTGTGCTGTGTAGCCCGATCGTACCGCGCGGCGGGCCGCCGCTGCATGGTCAGCGACTTACACGATGTTAGCGTATCGCGTTCGGATCGCCGCCCTCGCGGTGTATCAGCAGCAATACGCCGCGCCGCAGCCGCACGCCTCCACGATCTCCCTCCAGCGCGTTGCTTACGCCGCGCGAATCGCCGCGCCGCAGCGTCGCCTCGTGCAGCGGATAGACGAGCCCTTCCGTGGACACTCCGGACGCGGTCCGCGTGACTGCCAGCAGGGTAACCAGGTCGCCCGCTGCGCCGGCGATCTCGGCGCTGGTGCGAACGGCGCGCAGTTCGTCAGGGCCGTCGAGCGCCCGCAGCTCGAGTCCGGCAAACTCGCCGGCGCTCAGCAGCAGCAGGTTCGCCGCGCCGTGATCGAGGCGCGGGCCGCGCAGCGCGGCCAGCAGGACGACGCTCGTGGCTCCGCGGCGCACAGCCTCGCGTACGGCGAGATGCAGATCGGTTTGGTCCTTCACCGTGGGAAAGCGGACGATCTCGACCGCGCCCGGATCGCCCGGATCGCCCGGATCGCCCGGATCGCCCGGATCGAATGAATCGAAGTCGCCGATCAGCAGATCGGCGCCGCGGCCGAGCGCCGGCAGGTGCCGCGCGCCGCTGTCAGCCGCGATCAGCAGATCGGCGCGTTGTACCGCGCGGAGAATCCGTGCGGACAGCTCCAGCGCTCCGCCCGCGACGACGGCAGCGTTCACGATCGGTCACCAGGCTGGCCTGGATTGGTTGGAGAGGCGAGCCCTGCGACTCGCGGCCGGCGCCGCGACGGGCGCGGTGGATTGGAGATGGCTGCCCCGCAGCCATGCGAGTGCGCCCCTATAATCAACGCTTTGGCGTGCCGATCGCGAACGTCCCTCGCCCGGCTGCGACCTTCCACGGCGTTCACGCGGCTAGAAGCGGTAGCGCGCCTGGTCGGCGGCGGCGGTGATACGGCGGCAGCCGAGGTCGCTCGGCGGCTGGCCCATATGCGTCAACAGGATCTCGGTTTCGCCGCCGATCCGCTGCTGCAGCTCGCGCACCTCGTCGAAGCTCATGTGCTCCGGGTTGTTGTGGCCGGTCGCGTAGGTGCAGTCCGTGACCAGCACGTCGGCGCCGCGCGCCAGCCGCACGAGCTGGTCGCAATAGCTCGTGTCGCCGGTGTAGGCGAGGCTGCGGCCGCCCGCAGCTACGCGGAAGCCGAAGGCGCGCATCGCCTCACCGCCGTGCTCGACCTCGACGGCTTCGCAGCGCACGCCGTTGACCTCGGTTTCGGCGCCGTCCTCCACTTCGATATAACGTAGCCGATAGCCGTGGTCGTCCTTGCTCAGCGAAGGATAGCCGATCTCGACCAGTTGATTCAGCCGCTGCTCGATGCCGGGCGGGCCAACGATCGTCAGATCCTCGCTGCGTTTGGTCATGTAGGCGTACTCGAGCAGCAGAAACGGCAGGCCGAAGAAGTGATCCGCGTGGAAGTGCGAGACGAACACGGTCTGCACCGCCGCCAGCGGCACGCCCATCTGCTTGAGACTGTAGAGCGCGGTGGGCGGCGCGTCGAACAGGTGGCGCTCGTTGAGGACGAAACCGCTCCAGCAGCGTTGTGGGGCGAAGGCGTTGCCGGTGCCCATGAAGGCGAGATCGAGGGCGCCGCGATCGGACATGCGTTACCTGCCTGAGGCCAATTGGCGCCATCGTACGCGGCCACGCCCGCGGGGACCAGCAGGGAACGTAACGCTGCCCGTGTGAAGCGGATGACAGACGCTGTCGCTCAGGCCTTTTTGTCCGTCACGCGGTATTCGAGCCGCTTGCCCAGCGCAAGCCGGGTCTGCGCTTCAAGCGCCGGGAACGTTGAGAAGAGCAGACTCGTCACGGGCAGCAGCGCCCACCAGGCGATGTCGGCCACGCTGTGGCGGAGCTTCCACCAGCCGGGTCGCGCGGGCCGCAGCCGCCGGTCGAGGAAGAACATGCTGATGTACGGCACGAAGCAGGCCCAGAGCAGGAGGCGGGCGCCGATCGGCAACCACACCGGCACGTGATCGTGGCCGAACAGCCGGCCGATCACGGCGGGCATGAACCAGCCGAGGCTGAGCAGGAACCAGTGCGTGCCCCAGAGCAGGTGGTTGCCCGACAGCGCCACAAAGCGCCGCGCCTTCTTCGTGAACGGAATCTCCGGATGGCCGATGCCCTGCAGAATCGCGTAGGGCACGTCGCTCGAGCCCCAGGCGTGCCGCTTGTGCTGCACGTAGGCCATCTTCAGGCTGGCGACGTAGCTGCGACTGCAGACCGCGTCGTTGCCCGTCGGCAGGAAGACCGGCTCAACCGTCACCTCGCCGCCGAATGCGTAGAAGCACTTCAGATACATATGCCAGTCTTCGGGGATTACGTCCGGATCCCAGTAGCCGACATCGTCGGCCATTTTCAGACTGAGCGTGTACGTCGACTGCGGAAACATCATGCGATTGCGGCGCATGAGATTGGACATGATGTGCACGCCAGCGAGGGCGCCGGCCACGCGCAGCGGCGCCGGCGAGTCCCAGATGTTGTTGTTGAGCAGGATCGCCGACTGCCAGAAATGCCGGTAGCGGTTCGCATCCGTGGCAAACTTGTAGGTGATGCAGGCGAAGTAGGCGGGATGAAAGACCGTGTCCGCGTCGCAGCTGGTGATCGTCGTCGTGTACAGATCCCAGCCACGCCGGCCCACCAGCTCATCGCGCACCCAGTGCGCCGCCCAGGCCTCGTTCGACGATTTTCCAGCTACCTCGCCCCGCAGGCCGGCCGGGTGCAGTGTGATCGATATGCCGTCGAAGCAGCCGCGGAACAGCGCGGCGATCCGCTCCGCCTTCTCGGCGGCGCACGGTTCGCGCGCTTCCATCGCCAGCACGACGTGGATCTGGCCGCAGACATCCTGTGCGGCGAGGCTCTCGAGCGTGCGAATCAGGATGGCGTCGTCTTCTTTGTAGCTGGGAATGACGACGACGTGGCGCACGGCGTCCCAGTCGAGGTACGTCCGCCGGAAGATGCGGTCGGCGCGGTAGAGCTTCTGCCAATCCTCCCGCGTGTCGGCCAGCAGCCGCCGATGGGACCGCCAGGCGCGCAGCGCCGTCGACGTCGAGAGATAGAGCCAGTACACGTCGAAGAGCAGGATCACCGCCGCGAAGGGCACCGGCAGGAAGTAACCGGCCCACAGCGGCGAGAGCACGATCAGCCAGGTCAGCAGCGCTGGCAGCGCATCGAGCACGCGGCCTGGCAGGCGTCCGCGGCCCTGCGGGTCTGCCGCCCAGCTGCCGGCCACGGGCGGCCTCGCCGCCGCCGGCTCGACCAGCGGCCGGTGCGGCGGCAGCTCGATCGCCGGCGGCGGCGCCAGCGTGCGCGTAACCTGTCGCCAGCGCTCGGTGCGCGGCGGCGCGAGTATTGTCGTATTGCTGTCGAAGCCGAGACCGAGGTTGAGCAGATCTTCGCGTGGTGAGGCGGCTTCCTGCGATCGCGTGGCTGGCCCCTTTCCCCGGCAGGCGCTCGCCGGGGGAGCGTGCACCTCGCCGCGCGGGCGGCGCCCGGCGGGAGGGTTCGTTCTTCTGGGGCAAGCCGGAAGACAAGAGAAAAGGGCCCGCCCCATGATGAGACAGCCCTTTCGCTGCGCCTGCGAGGTTAGCTGACGGGTTAGGGCTGAAAGGCTGCCCTTTCCTGCTCTGGCAGGAATTCACCCCGGGGAACTGGGTCCCCCGCCCCGCGATCGCGGGTTCGGCGCCGGGTATTCGATTGTCAGCGCCTGCTCGGCGCCGCACCCATCGTAGGAGCGGCCAAGAAAGGGTGTCAATAAGCGATCGCTGGCAATTCCATGAACCCTGCGCTCAGGAACGAAGCGCCTCTTGCAAGTCTGCAACCGCGCGACCCCGATGCTGTACCGCCCTGCCCCTGTTGCCGGAGTCCGGCCCAGCGGCAGCGGCCGGGTGACGGCGACGAAACGCCATGATGTGGTCCGTTTGAACATGCCTGGCCCGTGCGACCCATCACCGCCTGTCGATGGATGCACCAGACGCTCATGCCTGCGGTCCGAGTTGGTTCGGATGCTGGCGCTGGTTCTTGACCAGCGTGGCGCCACCGACAGCAGTCACCACGCCGGCCACCAGCAGGGCATCAACCCAGGTGGCCTGGTCATCGCCCACAAGGCCGCGACCAATCGCCAATACACCTGCCGCCATGCTGGCGACTGCGGCGCCCGTCAGCAGGAGCGTCAACGGCAACCAGACCACCCGCCGCCGCTCCGCCACCAGGCCTTGCCGCTGCAGGCGCCGCAGGCCCACGTAGCCCGCAGCCCCGATCACCAGCAGCAGCACACCCCGCAGGAGCAGCTTTTGGAACACGCCGAGCAGGTGCTCGACCGGGAGACCGACCAGTACCCCCAGTGCCGTCCAGCTCACCAGCCACAACAGCAGCGCGGGCAACGCCGCGAGCAGAAAGCGGGGCAGGCGGATGCCCATGGCTCCGCAAGAGAGCGTTGCCCAGGGCCGTACGCCCGGCAGGAGCCGGGCCACGCCGATGCCCAGCGGGCCGGCTGCCTCCAGATGCCCAAGGATGCGGCGGTGCGCGGCCTCGGCATGGACCAGGCGCACCACCCGCGCAACGCCGGGTCGGCCGACGGCATGCGCCCAGCCATAGCCGGCCAGCATGCCGGCCGTCATCACGGCCATTGCGGCGGGCACGAAGATCCAGGCGGAGAGGGCGCCGGTCCGGATCAGTATGCCAGCGAGGAGCAGCAGCACCTCGTTTGGTGCGAACGGGATGGGCAGACCGGTCTCATCAGCAAAGAGCAGCGCATACAGAATGATGCTGGCGATGGTGCCGTGCAGCCCACTCAGCACGCTCATGCTGGCTTGTCCTTTATCGCAGGACGGCGCCCGCCAGGAACGTCGTTCCACGCGCGATGCAGACGTGACGTACCGGTTCAGCGTCGCACGGGCCGTCCGACGCGCCATCCTCCGAAGCGCTGCCTGCTGTCGCTCAAAGGCTTCAGCGTGTTGAACAACGCCGATCGCAGGACTGTAGCAGCCGCACTGCAGTGCGGCTGCTACAGTCCTGCGATGAGGCCCGCTGCCCCCACTCCCATCGTGCCCACGCAGAGCATCCGCGGAAACGAGCGGCAGCCTCCGCCGTCAGTGTCTCCGCTGTCGCACGAGCAGCACACTGCCGCCAACGACAACGCCCAGCAGCGCGAGTCCTGCTGCCACCCGCCCGGCGTTTCGCACACGGCTCCAGCGGCGCTGGTGGTGCCCGGACGCCGCGGGTTCGGCGCGCGGCGGGGCAGGACGCGAGGGCATGCCCTCCGACTCCGCGGCGGCAATCGCGACCGCATCATCCTGGGCAGCTACGCTGATAGCCGACATACGTGGCATCTCCTTTACACCGATACACCTACATCGGTACACCGATGCGTGGGTTCGTGGGCACCCGGCGAACGGACACCTGGCGCCGACGCGCACGGGTTCACCCGCGCCAGCCGTCTATGGCTTCGCAGCGGTCACCCGTCCCGCGACAGCGGCGAGCGCGGGCTGCGCGGTGGTCGGCCGCGCCGCGTCCTGCGCCGCGTGCTCCTGCGCCTGGCGCTGCTTGTAGAGCACCTCTTCTCGCGTGTTGGTCGGCGCGTGGCGCACCGGCTCCAGGCGGCTGGGCCGATAGGGGAGGCCGCTGTCGTGGTGGGCTTCCTCGACCGTCCACAGGCGTACGAGCAGCCCGCTGACCTGTTGCCCGCGGGACCGCGGCGCCGCATGCACCACCGGGTCGGTGGCCGGCACCGCGCCGGCGCGGACCAGCAGCCGGTGCTTGGCGAACTCCGCGGCAAGCAGACTGACCTGGGCGCCGTAGTAGATGAAGGCGAGCAGCAGAATGGCCGCGCCGAGCGAACCGGCCAGCGCGTTGAAATGGCCCAGGTGGGTAAGGTAAAGGGTCAGCAGGGTCTGGCCGAACGTGAAGAAGAGCGCGCTGATCGCCGCTGCCGGCCAGACATCGGCCCAGTGCAGCCGGGCATGGGGCGCCAGCCGATGCAGGAGCATGAAGGCCGGTACGGTCAGCAGCAGCGGCACCAGCAGCGTGAGGGGGACAAACAGCGGGGTCGCCAGCTGCGCAAGCGGCGCCCAGAACTGGCCGCTGCTCTGGCGTGCCGCCGCAAGCAGGCCGGTGATGACGGCAGCGGCCACAAGCAGCCCGCCAAACCCCAGCATGACCACCAGATCCCGCAGCTTGGCGCGCAGCGGCGGCAGGGGACGGTCGACATCCCAGACCGAATCGAGCGCAGAGCGGATGGAGGCGAAGAGGCCGCTGGCGCTCCAGGCGGTGCCAAGCAGGCCGAGGACGCTCAACCACCCGCGCGCGTGGCTCGCCCCCGCAAGCGTCGTGGAGAGGGAGGCCGTACCGCTGTCGCCGAGCGGGATGACACGGGTAATCGCTTCGACGACCTGCTGGCGTGCCGCCGCGCCGCCAATGAAGAAGCCGAGGATCGCGACCCCGAGCAGCGCGATGGGGAACAGGGCAAACACGGCGTGGTAGGCAATCGCCGCCGCCAGCGTAGCGCCCTTGTCCGACTGATAGGACTGCAAGCTGCGCTTGGCAAGGGTGAGGCTGCGCTGTCTGGTCATGCGTTCCACGCTTCCTGCGCTGGCTGGGTAGGTCCGTGCGGGAGGCAACGCCACCGCGTCGTACCAGGAAACCCCGGCAGTCCACACTGACGGGGTCTCGCTGCTCTGCCTGCATCCTGTATGAGGAGTGACAGCGGGCCGTTACGACGTTTTTGTCGCAGCGGGTTCTGGTTCAGGAGGCCGGACGGCCGTCAGCAGAACTTCGTCGCCGATACTGCGGATGTCCGCCGCGACGATCGTCGTCGTCGTACCGCCCATGCCAAGCACACCGCCCGTGTGCGCTTCAATCTGTGTGACGGCGCCGCTGGCCGGATCGACATCCAGCTCTTTCACCGTGCCAACGAAGGCGCCGCCCTCGTCGACCACCTTGAGCGTGCGCAGCGCGGCGATGTCCGGCAGCGCGGACAGGCTGCTCTCGGAGGAGGTGGTGTGCGCGGCGGCATCGTCGGGCACCATGATCGCATCGGGTCCAACGGTTTTGACCACGCTCCACGGCACCACGATTTGCTGGCCCTCGGCTTTGACGCGCAGCGCCGCAACACGAAGCGGGCTGGCGTCAAAGAGGAGGTCGTCCACGTAGCCCAGTTTGGCGCCGGTCCCGATACTCACGACGGGGAGTTGCTTGAATGCATCGACTTTCATGCCATGCTCCTTGATTCGCTGCGGGCGCCCCTCCACGAGGGCCATAACGAACGGTCTTTTTGCGTGTGGACCGCGGTCGACACGGGGCTAGGCGTGCCGCAAGCCCCCACGCCGCGAGGCAAAGAGCAGGCGGTGGAGCAGCAGCAGCAGCAGCGCACCCAGGAAGGCGACGGCGATATGGGTCAGCATCGACTCCCAGGTCCAGGCGAGGCTCTGTTGTGACGCGAGCCGGTACCGCTCCCACTGCGCATTCGTGATGGGGCCAATCTGTTTCGCGAGCGCACGCAGCAGGAAGCCGCCGAGGAGCGCCCCGACGAGCCCGAGGAGCAGATCCACGATGATGCCGTGGGGGCTGGCCACGACCTTACTGGCGAGCCAGCCTGCGGCCAGCCCGACAATGATCCATAAAATGATGGCTTGCATAACAGCGCTCCTTCGCGCAGGACGGCATGCGGCCGTGAGGGAGGCATACCCCATCCCATTCCCGGCCGGCGCGGTGTTGCGGTGTGGCCCAGGCAGCAGCTTAGCTGCGGCGTGAGCGATAGTAGCCGCCGCCGCCGAGCAGGACCACGAGCAGAAGCACAATGACGATAATCAGCAGCATGGTGTAGTTCCCTTCGTTGCATACGCTGTCGTGTGACGACCGCGTTTCTTATCGGAAGATGAGCACGAGGATGATAATGATGACAATGAGCGCGAGCAGGCCACCGCCAATAAACATGATAAAAACCCTTCTGCTACGACGAGAAGAAGCATCGTCAGAATGGTAAGCATCCCGATGTGATCTCTCTTCTTACCCCGTCCAGTTCATTGTAGGCGCGCGATGCCTGAAGCGGCCTAAGTATTTTCTACTCATTTTTCCGCTTTGTGATTAGGAAGAATAGTTCACCACTTCCATAGACAGGCACGCTGCTGCACTTTGTTTGTGACCGACTTTTCGGGTGTGTTCGGGTAGTGGCAGCAACGAAGTAAAGACGACGTGCCGGCCCTCAGCCTTCGCGCGCAAGCCCGCAACACGGGGACTTGCCTCAAAGAGAAGTCATCCACGGAGCCCGGCCTGGCGTCGGTCCTGATGCTGGGCAGCAGCGGGTTGGCGAACGCATCGACGTTCATTCCGTACCCCGCTAACCGGACTCTTCGCGTGCAGGGTCTTTTGATGCTGCGACTGTTGCGGCAAACCGACGTGCTGGCGCTCGCCGCTGCGCCTCATGTGTCATGAGGGGCCGTTGTCTTGAACGTCTCCGACGGTTGCGCTGCGCTACGGCGGCCCCTACCAACCGCTGGAGGACGCCCATGGGCGTTGCCGCGGTCCGGCCGGAAGGCCGCGCATGGCGCATGCGCGAATCAAAAGACCCTGTCTTCGCGTGTCGCTGGTCTTGCAAGCACCCAGTCCTCAGCTCGCTGGCCGGATGACCGCATGAGCGCGGGCGTCACGGGCGACGGCTGTGCGTCGCGCTGCCTACGCGGTGAGCGGCAGCCGAACCGTGACGGTTGTTCCGATCGCCTCCGTGCTCTCCAGGCCGAGCGTACCGCCCTGCTGCTCGACGATCGCCCGGGCGCCGAACAGCCCGATGCCGGTCCCATCCACTCGGTCCACGACGTTGCTGCCGCGGTAGAAGGGCGTAAAGATGTACGGCAAATCGTGCGCCGGGATGCCTGCTCCTTGGTCCTGCACAGACAAGACCGCGACGTCGCAGTGGCCGCTGCCGTCGCGTGCTACGGAGACGCGGATCGCGCTGCCGGTGGCGCTGTACTTGATGGCGTTGCTCAAGAGGTTCGCGAGCACCCGTTCCAACCGGGCCGCATCCCAGTCGCCAATCAGGGTCTCTGCTGTGGTTGACAGGGTGAGCGTGTGGGCTGTTGTCTGCGCATACTCGCTGACGCAGGCGCGGGCCAGCGCCACGAGGTCCGTCGGCTGACGATTGAACTCGACCGGCTGGCCGCTCTGCACGCGTGAGAGGTCGAACAACTCCTCCACCAGCTCGTTCATCTTCCTCGTGCGGTGCTGAATCTGTGCGAGGGCAGTGAAGACCCGCGCCGGCTCCACGGCTGCCACGCGCCGCATGTGCAACTCCAGAACCTGGGCGGTACCGCGAATGACCGCCAACTCATTCTTGAGGTCGTGGACGGCGGCGGCGATGAATGTATGCGGGCCGTGCCCCGCAGGCGCCACGGCCGGCGCCGGCGGGAGGATCGTCGTCGCTTCATGCTTCAGTGGCGGACCGTCGCCGGCCGTGGTTGCGGTCCCCATCCAGCCGGCGATGTGGCCCGCCAGCCCGCGGATGGCCTCGACGTGACTTAGAAACCAGCAGTAGACGCCATCGGCGCGCTGGAGGCGGCAACGGAGTTCACATGGCCGCCCGGCGCCTTCTGCCTGCTCCCACGCCGCCTGCCAGCGCAACAGATCATCCGGATGCAGCGCCTGCTGCCAGCCAGCGCCGCGGGAGACCGCTATGCTTAGGCCGGTGTAGGCGCACCAGGCAGCGTTGACGTAGTCGACCTGGCCATGCGGCAGGCAATGCCAGACCAGGTGCAGGGGGGCGTCGGCGAACCATTGGACGCCCGTGACCAGTATGGGCGCTCCGCTGGCCGGAGGCGGGCTCAGCGTGGCTCGCTGCGGGCTGGTCAATGCGGCACCTCTTCTCGTCGGCTCAGCGTGACGGCGGCGGGTCGTGGGAGGTGGCGACCCGGCTGCCTCCGCGGTGCCCCGTTCAGCCGGCCGAGCAACTCGTGAGCGCGGCGCCATCGAGCGCCGCCTGCCTGCCGGCGAGGACACGCCGCAGCGCCCGCGTAATCTCGTCGAGGTCAAACGGCTTGCCGACGAGCTCGATCGCGTCGGCTGGGCCGACACAGGCCCGCAGGGCGCCGAGGTTCGTCGTGGTGATCACGTAGTGCCCACCCTGCCACTGGCGCCGGACTTCCTGCAGGATCTGCCAGCTCTCCCGATACGGGGGCGAGATGCTGTAGACCGCGGCTACGGGCTGATATGTGCGCAGAAAGGCGAGCGGGCCAACTGGGCCCCCCGCAATGGTGGACACCAGCGTCACGGTACGAAAGCCGTCGTCCTCCAGCGCTGTCTGGAGGATGTCCACAAGGTCGGTGGAGGAGTTCATGACCGCGATCAGGGGTTCAGAGGGTGTGACAGGCATGGCATGACCTCGGTGTGTTGTGTGGCAACACCTCGGTCATCATCCCCGAGCGCAGAATCGCGACTCCGGGCGACAGAGGAACGAGAAGGAAGAGTTACCCACAAGTAGAATACTCGATCCGGCGTAACGGCGTGTACTCATTGCGGTGAAACATTGACAATTCGGCTTAGTTTTTTCTGTTATCGAAGCGGCATACTGATGGGTGAGCCGGCGCTCACGCATGACGGCTGGGAAGCGAGGCCACCGCCTATGACGTTAAGAGGTGCCATGAATCGCGACCTACGCTGGCGAATAATTGTGTTGCAGGCGATCGTCGTCATTGTCCTCGCCTTCGTCGCGGGTGTCGCGTACTGGGCGGCGGACTTCACCCACAGTTACGTCCATGACCAACTCGCCGCCCAGAAGGTGAGCTTCCCGGCGAAGGGCACGCCTGCCCTCGACCCGAAGGAGTTTCCCGATCTGCAGCAGTACGCGGGTCAGGCGGTGGACAGCGGCCCGAAGGCCAAAGCGTACGCCAACGGCTTTATTGGGCGGCACCTGGACAAGGTTGCAAATGGGCAAACGTACTCAGAGGTGAGCGCGCAGGCCCAGGCGAACCCGGGCGACCAAAAGCTGGCCGGACAGGTGGACACGCTGTTTAAGGGAGAAACGCTGCGCTCCATGCTGCTCAACGCCTGGGGTTGGTGGACCGTCGGCAGCTACGCCCTCTACGCCGCCGTTGGTCTGACGCTCGCCACCGTCGGCGTGGCATTGGCCCTGCTGTTCGAGCTGGTCATCGCCCCGCGGCGGGCTACGGCCCAGGCGGCGCGTGGCAGCCAGGCGCCTCAAGGGCAGCGCGTCCCGGGCCTCTAATCACGCAGAATCGAGACCACGGCCCACCATGCTGCAACTCTCACCATCCCCTTCGCCCGTACACACTCTGGCCCGCCAGCCCCGGCCGCAGCCGCGCCACGCGGCTCGTTGCGAGCGGTGCATGACGGGCAGCCTGTTTCTGGATGACGACACCGAGGGCGGCCATGTGCTGCCCGCGGAATGGGTGTGCCTGCAATGCGGCTGGCGCTGCCGGCCCTGGGGTGGAGGGGGTCGCTGACGGCGCCTTGCTGCTCACGCTGGTCGAGCCGCCACCGAACCCTCCGGCGCGCCACCGTCACCACAGTGCCGGCGATGACAGTGGCTCCTGCGATGCCATGGCCTTCGTGTGGCGGGTTCCTATGCCGAAAGGATGACTGCAACCATGGCGCTTGTGCCGCTCATCATCGTGCTGGTGCTCCTGAACTGGTGGTCGTTCCGCGCCCTTGCTCGCCGTCTCGCTGCCCGGCGACGTCCTGCCGTGTCGTCCGCGGACCAGCGGGGCACCGGCCCGACCGCGCGGGCTGCGGGCGCGACGGACAGGACCGGCAGCGCTCCGGAGTCGAGTGCGCCGCAGCCGAGTGCCCGCGCCTTCCCCGTGGGCGGTTTGCCTCCCGGCCGCGCCGGCGCCGGCGTGTTGGAAGGGCTGCTTCGGCAGGTGGCCGGAGTCTCGCGCGCCTACGTGAGTCCCGTGACGGCGCTTGCCTACATCGACTACTTCCCGGCCCAGGTGACGGAGGAGCAGCTCGTCAGGGCGATCGAACGTGGTGGCTACCAGGTTGGCATCGCCTCGCGACGATTCGACTGGCGGCACGGACACCCAGGCTGATGGGCTGGCACTGTTTGCCAGTTCACCACACCTCTTCACGTGCACTTGCCCGTACCAGCGCTACCGGGGTAGGGAGGCCACCTGCATTGCCCACTGCTTCGCTTCCTGAGCCGCCGCCGGCAGCGGAGCAGCCTGCCGACGCTGGTCGCTGGCACGGGTTCGTCGTCGCGCTCCACGTCAGCTTTCGCCGCCCGCTGCGCATTCTCGGTCCCGGCCTCATTACCGGCGCGGCCGATGATGACCCCTCGGGCATCGCCACCTACACCCAGACGGGGGCTCAGTTCGGCTACGCCCAGCTATGGACCTCGGTCTTCATGTTGCCGTTTCAGACGGCGGTGCAGGAGGCGTGCGCCCGTATCGGCGCGGTGACGGGCAAAGGGCTCGCCGCCGTCGTCGGCGAGCAGTACAACAAGGCGATTCTCTATCTGGTGGTGGCCCTGGTCGTGGTCGCCAACGTGATCAACATCGGCGCCGATATCGGGGCGTTGGCCGCGAGTACGCATCTGCTCCTGCCCATCACCATCGTCATCCTGGCACCGGTCTACGCGGCCGTCATCCTCGTCCTCCAGGTGTACGTCTCCTACAAGACCTATGCGCGGGTGCTGAAGTGGCTGGCGCTGGCCCTGCTCGCGTATCTCGTGACCGCGCTGATCGTCACCGAGCCGTGGCGGGTGCTGCTCAGGGCGACGTTCGTGCCCCACGTTGAGCTCAGCTCGAGTTTCCTCTTCATCATCACCGGGGTGTTGGGGACGACCATTACGCCCTACATGTTCTTCTGGCAGGCGTCGCAGGAGGTCGAAGAAGAGCAGCTGCAGCAGATGACCAGCACGGCCGGCCGGCCCGACCTCAGCGCCGGCTTCCTCCGCAACCTGCGCATCGACACCATCTTCGGCATGTTTGTTTCCGAGGTCGCAACCTGGTCGATCATCGTCGTCGGCGCGACGGTGCTGCACGCGCATGGCATGACGAACGTAGCAACGGCCGCGGACGCCGCGAGGGCGCTCGAACCGCTGGTCCGCACGTTCCCCCATGCCGGCTTCCTGGCCAAGCTCATCTTCGCCAGTGGCATCATCGGCCTGGGGCTGCTGGCGATCCCCGTCCTTTCGGGGTCGGCGTCGTACGCGCTCTGCGAGGCCTTCAAGTGGAACGAAGGCTTGAGCCTGCGCTTGCGCAACGGCTGGGCGTTCTACGGCGTGATCGCGGGGGCGACGCTGCTTGGGCTCGGCCTGAACTTCGTCGGGATCGACCCGATCAAGGCGCTGGTGTTTACGGCGGTGTTCAACGGCGTCGCGGCGGTCCCCCTGGTCTTTGTGATCGCGCGGGTTGCCCGCAACCGCGCGGTGATGGGGGAGCATCGCAGCGGCGTCCTCTCGTCGGTGCTCGTGTGGTGCACCTTCGGCGGCATGGGCGCGGCGGCCTTCGGCTTGTTCTTCACCCTCGTGAAAGGCTAGTAGGCAGTCACGCCGGGATTGTGGGATAGAGATGCTGCAACCGAATGCGGGCGTCTGTGGTCGTAAAGCGCCACTTCACACCGACCCCGGCGCGGTTGCGGTCTGCGACCCACGCGGCCACTT
>Ga0207416_1000907_pt1 | contig 44473 bp, 42 predicted proteins | sample PaiPotPPM11metaG_FD_184107 | JGI IMG/M metagenome (GOLD analysis project Ga0207416, IMG submission 184107) | Iron sulfur acid spring bacterial and archeal communities from Banff, Canada, to study Microbial Dark Matter (Phase II) - Paint Pots PPM... ...
CTCCGCAGGTCGTACCGCAGGATTCGGGGGTCACAACACTTGCTGTGGTCCTGCATCTTTGCGTCCGATCTCCCGTGGACGCGCTGAGCGAGTTCGGTCTTCCATTACTTATACAAGACTCAATAATCCGCAGGGTTACCGCAACGCGTGGTAGACCAGATCCAAACCGTCACTACGGTGGGCCACCTCCGCAGTGAATTACTACATATCGAACAAATGCTTGGTGCCGGGACACTTGTAGAGACGCTCGCATTAGCGTCGAGAAGCCGCGGTTGGTCCACTGTGCCGATCGTTCTCTCCCGCGCGTCCTTCCGCAATGGCGGCATCGATCTCCACGACCAGATCCGGCGGTTCGGCGTTTAAGCCTAGGGAGCAGGGCCTGCCGGAGTGTTCCCAAGACAAGATGATATAATTTTAGGGGTCTTGCGATGGAGGCGTGATGTCGACGATTCGGGACGACTTCAAAGACCTAATCGACACGCTCAGCGAGCGGCAGATCCTTGCACTTTGGCGTGTCGCAGCCAGCATGAGGCCGTCGGAGACATTGACGCCGGAGGAAGCACGTCTTGCAACGCTGATCTGGGGATCCTGTTTGGACCCGAACACATGATCTTCCGACACCACTCTACTGGGAGTCGTTGCTAGGCAACAACCGCCGGAAGCGCCCGAGTCGGACTGTCTGAACGGTGCCCCAAGGGTGCCCCAACGGAGGGGGTGCCAACTCGGGGTCTTCGAAAAGCCTTGAAAATATGGAGCCGGCGATCGGATTTGAACCGATGACCTGCGCATTACGAATGCGCTGCTCTACCGCTGAGCTACGCCGGCCCGTCCAACAATGGGAGTATACAACAAGAGGACAGGCCGCAGGACAACGAGGGACATATGCAGGCTAAGTGCTGGCCTCTACAAAAGGCCGAACGTCCGTAAAGGAGACCGGCCGGCCGCGGCAAGACGACCGCTCACCTACGGCGCGCCGGGGCCCCCCGATTTCTCTTGGCCTTGCCCCTCGTGAGGCGAAGCCGCGCGGCGCCGCGCTCCCCGCCGGCTAACCGCTTTGCCAATTTCTTGATCTTGCTCTTCGCCAGCCGGGCCTGAACGCCGAGCATGGCGATGCGGCGACGCTCCTTGGCGCTGAGACGAAGGGCTCTGGCACGCCCCCCCTTGCTCCCGAGTACTGCCCAAATATTGGTAGACGTCTTCTTCCGTCGCCTTCGGCTTGAGGGCCGTGTCATCGAGCAACTCCCCGGCTTCCCCCGCGCTCAGTTTACTTGGCGACGGGTATGCGGTCAACAGATTAGCCGGAGTCGAACCGGGCCGTCGATGGAGGTGGGTGCCCAGCGGGCACCGGACGATCCGTTCCGAGATAGATCAAGTGGGTAAATCGGGAATACTCAGGATACCCAGCCCCTCAGAGCCCGCGTGCCAATTGTCGCAGGCCATGGAGGTGTCGTGTGGCCGGCATCTCTGGATTACCGCTCGAGGCTGGGTGGGGGTGCCGGAGGTCTTACAGCTTACCCTGTTGCGCGCCACCGCTCGGCGCGGTCTTTCCGCGCTGCTTTGCGCGGCGCGCTTCGACACCCAGCATCGCGATCCGGTGACGCTCGACGGCGGAAAGACGGGCCGCCCTGGCCTTTCCACCCTTCCGGCCGAGCTTGACCCAGATGCTGGCTTTCTTAGTGGGCTTCGACCGCTTCTTCTTAGCCATCAGAAACATAATTACCCTATTCCAACGTCGATCGCAAGGCAAAAATGAAGACTTAGCCGCTAAGTTAACGCGGCGGGAAGGATTCGGGGGCTGCGCGGACGGATTGTACAGACGCCAGGGCGCGGTGCCCTGGGGGGGGAAACACCGCAATGGCGCCAGCGGCTTCACATTGGTCGAATCAGTTGTTGTGCAGGCGGCAGGATCTCGGCGGCGTGGTGTGCCTCATTTTGACGGGCGAACTGGACCTCGCCAGCATCTCCACGCTGCAGGCCCACTTGAAGGCCATCGCGCAAACCGAAGACCACCTGATCGTCGATATGACCGAGCTGCGGTACATGGACTCGACCGGGGCCAAGGCGTTCCTCGACACGCACCGGATGTTCCTGCGGACCGGACGGCGGATCGTGCTGGCCGGGGTGCAGCCCTTGACGATGCGAATCATCGAAGTGATGGGGCTGCAAAAGGTCATCCCCATCTTCCCGACCGTGGACGCGGCGCTGGAAAGTCTTCGCGCGGACGGCAAACCCTAAGCCGCGCGAGCGGCTATCTCCGCCAGTGCTCCATCAACAGCAAAATCCCGGCGATCAAGGCGATGATGGCGGTGAGCTGGCCGAGCATGAAGAGTCCGAACGAACTGAGCCCAACGAGAATCAAATAGACCGCGAGCAGAAACATCCCCCAGTTGGCAATCCGCATCTCATCCCCCCGCTTGAGACGTGCGTGCTACCATCCCATCGCGTAGCCGTTCCGGCGCGGATCCGCTCCGCCCATCATCCAGCCGTCCTCGCGCAGCACGATGCCCTGCCCGCCGCCGACCCGCACGGACCAGTCCTCCAGCACCTCGATCGAATAGCCGCGCGAGGCCAGCGCCCTGCGCACCGGCGCGGCGAAGCGGCCTTCGACGAGCAGCACCTTGGGCGGCAGCGGGTCGCCGACGTCGTCCTTCCACCGGAACCTGGGTGCTGCGATCGCGTCCTGGATGCCGCGGCCGAAGTCGATCAGCCCGACGATCATCTGCGCGGTCGTCTGCGGGATGCCGTACGACCCCGGCGTCCCGATGAGAAACGCGAGCCGGCCGCCGCGGGCGGCGTGGGCCGGCCCGAGCGGGTCGATGCCGAAGGACTGCGTCGGCGCCATCGGGTTTTCGTGGACGCCGAACCCGTGCGCCGGGCCGGAGGGAGACTCGCGCCGCTTGTCGGGCGCGACGACCCGGGCGTCGCCGGGGATCAGCGTGCACCAGTGGTGGCCGTTGTTGAGCACGATGCCGGTGTCGCCGACGACGACCCCCGATCCGTACCCGCTGCCGATCGTCTGCGTGATGTTGACCGCGAGCCCGCTCGCGTCCGCGGCGGAGAGGTGCGTCGTCGACCGCTCGGGGGCGCGGCGCGCCTTCCGGATGCGCGCACGCACCGGCTGCCGCCCGCGCGCGGCGCGGCCGGCCCGGGACCGCGCGGCGCGGAGGCGCCGGCGGACCTCGGCGCGCAGCTCGTCTGCGCGCTCGTCGGACAGCATCCACGCGATCGGCACGTCGACAAACGCCGGATCAGCCACGTGCCCGGCGGCGTCCATGCGCGCGAGCCGGATCGCCTCCGCGGCCAGCGCGAGATAGTCGGGGCCGAGCGGGTCGAGGTCGGCGACGTCGAACGCCTCGAGTATCCGCAGCGTCTGGAGAATTTGCACCGCGCTGCTCGGCGGCGGGGTCGTGCGGATCTCGTAGCCCCGGTACCGCGCGACGACCGGCGGCTCCCACCGCAGCGTGCCGGGATACGTCCGCAGGTCTTCCTTGGTGATGAGCCCGCTCTGCGCGCCCAGGTACCCGGCAATCGTCTCCGCGACCCGTCCTTCGTAGAACGTCTGCCAACCCTCGGTTGCGAGCGTCCGCAGCGTGCCGGCGAGCCCGCCCTGGCGGAGGATCTCGCCGGGCAGATACGGCCGCCCGTGGTTGAGGTACGTACGGGCCGCGTCCGGGAACGGCAAAAGACGCGGCAGCACCGCGGACGTCCGCGCGTGATCGAACGCGGTCACCGGCGTGCCGCGCTCCGCCAACTCGATCGCCGGCTCGAGGACCTGTCCAAGCGAGAGGCTGCCGTACTCTGCCAAGAGGCGCGCCCACCCCGCGACGTTGCCGGGGACCATGGGCGCGAGCGGACCGAGGTCCTGCGTCTCGACCGTGAACACATCCGGACGCGCCGCGCGCGGGCTGCGGCCCATGAAGTTCAGCGTGCGCGTCTCGCCGCCGGGCAGCGACACGACCGCGAGACCGATGCCCCCGACGCTTGAGAAGTACGGCTCCACGACGGTGATCGCGGCGGCCGTGGCGACCGCGGCGTCGACCGCGTTGCCGCCGGCGGCGAACATGCGAAGACCCGCCTGCGTCGCGAGCGGGTTGGCGGACGCCACCATCCCGCGGCGCCCCGCCGCCTGCGGCCGCACGCCAAACTCGGACGCCCCAGAACTGTACGCCACCGCGCACCTCCACCGGCACACGCCGCGCCGGGCGCACATCACGGTGCGCCGGGCATAACACCGCCGTGCGGACCGCGTTCATGCGGGCACGGCGGGATGGTGATGCCGACGCGCTTCTACGCGCGGGGAGTGATTCCTGGGCGCGGACGTGCCGCGGCCGCGGTGACGGCACGACGGTATTTTCGCGGTACTTATGCGGTACTTATAAGGAAGGGACGCGCGCGTCCGCGTGCAAACTATTTGGGTTGTGGTTTGACATGCCCGGGCGACTCCGTCCATAATGAGACAGTTGTCTACCATGAGCCCATCGGATCGCCCGGCCGCGGCGGAGGAGTGAGAGCATGGCTCTGACGCTGATTGTGGCCAACCTCCGGTCCGGCGGCGGACGCGCGCGCGACGCGCTGCCGCTCGTCACGAACGCGCTTCGGCGTGCCGGACGAGAGTACGACCTCATCGTGACCCCGAACGCCGATGAGACGGCGTCGCTGCTGGCGACCGCGCTGCGGTCCGGTGAGCAGGACGTGGCGCAGGTCGTGGCCCTCGGCGGCGACGGTACGATCAACGGCGCCGTGAACGGCCTCGTCTCGAGCGGCGCCGACATCCCGCTCGGCATCGTCGCCTGCGGCACCGGCAACGAGACCGTGCGCTCGCTCGGGCTGCCGAAAAACACCCGGACGGCGATCCAGACGCTCCTGCGCGGGCGCGTGTGCCCGATCGACGTCGGCGTCGTGAACGGCCGGTACTTCCTCAACACGTTTGGGCTCGGCGCGGACGTCGAGGTCGTCAAGATGACGAACATGCTGCGGTCGCGCTACCGCTTCGCCCGCAACCGGTCGGTCTACTACGTCGCGGCGCTCATGCTGCTGTCGTCCGGCTTCGAGCCGTTCCGCGTGGACGTGGAGGCGGACGACCGCTCCTTCGGCGGACGGGCGCTCATGATCGCGGTCGCGAACGGCCGCATCTACGGCGAGCGCCTCTTGGCGCTGCCGTCGCCGAGCCTGACCGACGGCCTGCTCGACGTATATTTGTTGCAAGAGCTCGCGACGCGCCGGTTCCGGAAGACCGCGCGCCTGCTCCGGCGTCTGCCGGTGCCCGAGCTCAGCGTGCAGCGCTGTTCGCAGGTCACGATCCACCTCGACCAGCGCCGCGAGGCGCAGGTCGACGGCAGCCTGGCGGGGGCCGCGAGCAGCTTCTCGCTGTCGCTGCTGCCGGCGCGCATCTCGGTCATTCACCCGACGCCGCCGGCCCTCGTAGCCACCCCCGTGTTCAGCACCGTGCCGGCCGGGAGCCTGGCGGGGCGCGCGTAGATCCAAATGCGGCTCGCCATTCTGTCTTGCAATTACGGCGGGGGACACAAGCGCGTGGCGGAGACCGTCGCCGCCGAGTGGAAGGCCCGCACCGGCGGCCACGCCGAGATCGTTGACTACTTCGCCCGCTTCGTCCATCCGGTCTTCGACGCGTTCACCAAGTTCTCGTACATCCAGAGCGTGCGCCGCGCGCCGATGCTGTACGGCCTCTTCTACAAGTTCACCGGCGAGATCCGGCCGGACTCCGTGACCCAGCGGTTCATCAACCGGATGGGCATGGACCGGCTTGAGCGCTACCTCGCCGAGGAGGCGCCGGACGCCGTCTGCTGCGTGCACTGCACGCCGGCGGGCACGATGTCGGACCTCCGGCTCGCCGGGCGGACCGCGGTCCCATGCCTCACCGTGATCACGGACTACGTCACCCACAGCCAGTGGATCCACCCGGGGGTCGACCTCTACTGCGTCCCCAACGACGAGGTGCGCGAGGGCCTGCTGGCGCGCGGCGTGCCGGCGCAACGGCTCGTCGTGTCCGGCCTGCCGGTCGAGCGCAAGTTCCTGCGGCCGGTCGAGCGCGAGGCGCTGCGAGCGCAGTACGGGCTCCGGCCGGACGTGCCGGTCGTGCTCGTCATGGCCGGCGCCTACGCGATGCTCGGCGGCGTCCTCGATGTGACGCGCGCCCTCGCGCAGTTTTCGCGGCCGATCCAGGTGCTCGTCGTGTGCGGCTACGACCGGCGGCTGGAAGATCAGGTGCGGGCGCGCGCGGCCGGATCCCCGCACCCGTTCCACGTCGTCGGCTACGTGGACACGGTGGATGAGTTGATGACGGTCAGCGACATCCTCGTCACCAAGGCGGGCGGTGTCACGATCAGCGAGGCGCTCGTGAAGCGCCTGCCGATGCTGATCTACCGGCCGATCCCCGGCCAGGAGGAAGGCAACACGCGGTTCCTGCTCGAGCACGGCGCGGCGTTCGCCCCGCGCACCCCCCGTGAGATGGTTGCGCACCTCGACCGGCTGCTGGGCGATCCGGCTCGGCTCGCCGCCATGGCCGAGGCCGCCGCGTCGCTCGCACGGCCGGGGGCGGCGGAAGTGGTGACGGCGCAGCTGGCCGGCCTGCCGTCGCTCCGCCAGGCACCCGCGGCGACATCCCTCTCCATCCCGCTCCCCGCCCGGTGACGTCCCGAAGCGAAACCGGTCTGCTCGCCGTCACAATTGCGCTCGTCGAACTCGTCCACGGCGCGCTGCTGTTTGTGCTGCTCCCCACCATGCTCACCGTCCGGTTCGGCTGGGCGATGGGCACGACGGGCGCCGCCGTCTCGACCTATTTCTTTACCGAGGTCGCCCTCAAGCTGCTCGCCGGCTGGCTGGTCGACCGGATCGGGACGCGCAAGATGCTGCTCTGGGGCTTCTGGGTCTACGCGGCCGCGTTCGCCTGGCTGATCTTCGCGACGCACACCTGGGAAATATTCGGAGCCCTCGCGGCGATGGGCGCCGGCGCCTCGCCGCTGTGGCCGGCGGCGTTGACGCGGCTCACCCGGGGCACCGCGCCGAAGGTCGGGGCAAGGCTCGGCCGCGTGTTCTCGACATGGTTCCTCGGCGGCGGGCTCGGCGTCGGCATCGCCACGCTGGTCAGCCGCGCGCAGCATCCGATCTCGCTCCGGCTGTTCATCCTGCCGCTCCTCGCCGCCGCCCTGCTCGCGCTGCGCATCCCGCCCGAAGAACCGGAGAGGCGCGCCGGGCCGCGTCCGTCGCCTCGCCGCGCGCTGGCCGAGATGCTACGCTCGCTCGTCATGCTGGCGGCGAGCCTGGTGCCGCAGATCATCGCGGCCGGCATCCTCATCCCGATCGTGGTGCCCTACCTCGAGTTCTACCGGGGCCTCGACGAGCGCCAACTGCTGATGCTGCTCCTGCTGGGCCCCGGCATGGGCCTCGCCCTCATGACGCAGGCGGGCCACCTCGGCGACCGGCTGGGCTGGCGGCGGACCTATGCCGTGGCGCTCGGGGCCGTCGCGGTGCTGCTGATCCTCATCCCTCTCTGCTCGACCCTGTGGATGCTCGCCCTGGATTTCGCGGGAATCGGCGTCGGCTATGCCTTCGTGCTGCCGGCGTGGAACAGCATCCTCGTGCGTCTCCTGCCCCAGGACGTCCGCGGCGCCGGATTAGGCTTTGCGATGACGATCGAAGGGATGGGCGGCGTCGTCGGCCCGCTCATCGGCGGCCTGCTGTGGCAGTGGACCAACCCGTCGTCGCCGTTCTACCTGAGCGGCGGACTGCTGCTGGTGGCCGCGATCGCCTCGACCCGCTGGCGCGTCGAGGCGGCCGGGCCCTAACGCATGGCCGGACCGGCCGGGTGACACGCGGGCTGCGTGCGAGACTCTGGACCGCGGCCGGGCTGCTCGTCGCGCCGATCACCTACACGCTCGGCACGCAGCTCGTCGGCGGGGCGCTCGAGCGCGGCGTGATCAAGCGCGGCCCCCGCCGTCCTCAGGTCGCGCTCACGTTCGACGACGGCCCGGATCCGGCGCACACACCCCGCATTCTCGAGGCACTCGCCGAGGCGAACGTGCGGGCGGCGTTCTTTCTCGTCGGCCGCCACGTCGAAGGGGCGCCGGAAATTGCCCGCGCGATCGCCTCGGCCGGCCACGACCTCGGCAACCACACCTACAGCCACCGCCACCTCTGGACGCTGCCGCCCCGCGCCTCCCGCGAGGAAGTGGACCGCGGCGCGGCGGCGATCGCGGACGCGACCGGGCAGTCCCCCCGGTACTTCCGTCCGCCGTGGGGGACCTTCAACTGGGCCGCCTACGCGCGCGCCGGACAGATCGGCGAGGTGCGCGTGCTCTGGTCCGTCCGCCCCGAAGGCTGGCTCGCGCCCGCGCCGGCCGGCCGGATAACGGCGTTCGTCGTCGGCCACGCGCACCCCGGCGCAATCGTCGACCTCCACGACCGCGGCGGGCATCCGTCGACGCCCGCGGAAACCCGTGCCGCGCTGCCCGGCATGATCGCGGGCCTCAGGGACCGCGGGTTCGAGGTGGTGCCGCTCCGGAAGCTGCTCGTGCCGGCGGACGTGCCGCCGGCAACGATGTCATTAAAGCCCGCCCCGTGACCTCCGCGGCGCTCGGGCTCGTCCTCGCGGGTGCCTTCATCCACGCGCTGTGGAACCTGGTGGCCAAGCGCACCCAGGGCGGCGCGGCGTTCGTGTGCCTGTTCTCGCTCGTCGCGGTGTGCGCGTACGCCCCGCTCGTCGCGGCGGTCATCGCGTGGCAGCGGCCCCACATCGGTCCGGCGCAGCTGATCTTCATCGGCGGCACGGCGGTGCTGCACACGGGGTATTTCCTGGCGCTGCAGCAGGGCTACCGGCTCGGGGACCTCTCGCTCGTCTACCCGCTCGCCCGCGGCACGGGCCCGATGCTGACCACCGTCGCGGCGATCGCGTTCTTCGGCGAGCGCCCGGGGCCGGTCGCGCTCGCCGGCACCGCGCTGATCGGCGGCGGGATCGTCCTCCTGACGACGGGGCCCGACACGTGGCGGCGGCCGAACGCGCGGCAGGCGGCGGCCTACGCGCTCGTCACCGGCATGTTCATCGCGGGCTACTCGCTGTGGGACAAGCGTGCGGTGACGACGTTCGCGATCCCGCCGGTGGTCCTCGATTGGGGCGACAACCTCGGGCGCGCCGTGATCCTTGCGCCCGTCGCGCTGTCGCGCCGCGCCGGCCTCGGCGACCTGTGGCGGCGGTACCGGCGCGAAATCGTGCTCGTCGGCGTGCTGAGTCCGATGCCGTACATTCTCGTCCTGAGCGCGATGGTCTTCACGCCGGTGAGCTACGTCGCGCCGGCGCGGGAGATCAGCATCCTCGTCGGGGCCTTGATGGGCACGCGTCTTCTGGCCGAAGGCGACGCGGGACGGCGGCTCGTCGCCGCCGGAGCGATGGTCGCGGGACTGGTCGCGCTCGCGGTCGGATAAAAAGGCGGCGGACGGCGGGGGTTACAGCCGCAGATCAGGCGGACACTTGGCCGGCGGCAGCAGTCTGGCCGCGACATCGCCGAACCACTTGGCCACCATCCGATCGTACATACCCGAGGAGCGGATGCGCGCCAGCGCCACGTTGAGGGCGCCGAGGAGGTCTTTGTCGCCTTTCCGCACGCCGACCCCGTACGGGCCCGGCATCCGCGGCGGCCACCCGACGACCTTGAGCGACGGGTCCTGTTTTGCGAAGCCGAGCAGCAGCACGTCGTCCTGGACGAAGGCTTCCGTCCGCCTCTCCTTGAGCGCCAGCACCGCCTCGGGGTTTTGGTCGAAGATGATCCGCTCCGCCCGCGGCGCGAGGATCCGCGTCACCGTATCACCCGTCGCGCCCTGCACGGTGGAGACCCGGCGGCCGTTGAGGTCGGTGAAATTGTTGATCGAGGTGTTGGCCGCCTTAACTAAAATCAGGTGGCCCGAACAAAAGTAGGGCACGGTGAAATCGATCATTTGCTTCCGTTCCTTGGTGATCGTCATCGACGCCATGACCGCGTCGACCTCGTTCGCCCGCAACATAGGGATGCGGTTGGCGGAGGTCACCGTCTTCAGTTTGACCTTGCTCGAATCCCCCAATAGAAGCGACGCGACCTCGTGCGCCAGGTCGACGTCGAAGCCTACCCGCTGTCCGCGCTCGTCGATGTAGCCGAACGGCGGAAAGTCGGCCTTCACGCCGACGATCAGCGCGCCGCGGCGGTGGATCGTGTTCAGCAGGCCGCCGGGCGCGGCGGCCCCGGGTGCGGGCAGGCCGGCCGCGAGCAGGCCCGCCGCGAACACCGCGATCAGCAGCGCGATGATGGGGCTCGCGCGTCTCATGGTTCGGCGCAGGTTCGACGTCGCGGAAGTTTTCCCTGGTAAAGTGCGGCGGGCGGCGCGCCGGGACTACGACGGGTCGTCGGGCACTCTCCGGTCGGCCCCGCGCGCGACGAGACGCTCCAGGGTCCGGCGGGTGAGCCAGGCCTGGCGCAGTTCGGTCCGGCGGCCCTCCCGGAGACGGTCGCGGCCCCCGGGATGGTACCGGGCGAGCAGAAACCGCTCCCACCAGGTCAGCCACCACCGGGTGAACGCGGGCAGCGGACGGTTCTCAAACCCGGCCCGCTCCGCCTCCGCCCAGAACAGGCTCGCGCCGCAGAGCGCCTGGATGTCCCGGTACTCGGGCCGCTCGCGGAGATCGCGCGCGAGCGGCGCCATCAGCCGGAACACCTCCCGCCGGAACTTGAGCCCCGGCCGGCCGGCTCCGTGCACGCGGGCCGTCCGTTCGTTGACCATGTGGAACTCGGCGACGAGATCGCCGGGGTTCACCACGGTACCGTCCCGGAACTCGTAGCGCGGACCGCGATGGCGCACGATCTGCAGCTTCAAGATGTAGCCGCCCTCGCCGATCTCGCGAAGGTCGTACCGCCGCTCGAACCAGCGGTTGAGCCAGGCGACCCAATTCATCGCGCGGCCCCGCGCGGCATATCTCCGACGCGGCTCATGGCCGTGCCATTCGGTCCCGCACCGAGCGCACCTTGCCGTCGATCGTCGAGGGCGCGTCGCCGCGGTCGTCGAGCTTGATCACGGTCGACAGCCGCCGCGCACCCTGGGCGAAGAGCGCCGCGTGGATCTCGGGAACGAGCCCCATCAGGGCCGCGAGATCGCCCTCGACGACCGTGTGCATCGCGTTCAGCTCGTAGCGCAGCCCGCTGCGCTCGATCACGCGCAGCGCCTCGGCGACGAACTCGCCGACGCCCGTGGACCCGGTGCCGACCGGCGTCACGCTGATCGCCATGATTGCCACCACCGCCACCTCCGCGGCGGGCCGCTTCCATCCGGCCCGGTCGCGCCGCCTGACCCCGTGGAGAGTTCGCCGGGCCGCGGCCGATTTCCGAACGAGATCGGCGATGTCGAGGACCCTGTGCCGCGGACGCCCACGGCCGGTCCCCGCGGGACGGCGAGGGTCGCGAACGGGTTCCGTTGGCTCCGCGGCGAATTTCGTCGTGAGGAGGAGTCCCCCATCCGCGACCCGCACCCGCTCAGACGCACCAAGATCGTCGCGACGCTCGGCCCGGCGAGTGAGGCGGAGCCGGTGCTGCGACGCCTGATCGCGGCGGGGATGAACGTCGCCCGGCTCAACTTCTCGCACGGCACGCGCGCGGAGCACGGCCGCATGATCCGCCGCCTGCGCGCGCTCGCGCGCGAGGCGGCCGTGCCGCTCGCCATCTTGCAAGACCTCCAGGGACCGAAGATCCGCGTCGGCCGTCTTCCGTCGCCGGTCGACCTGAAAGAAGGCGCCACGGTCGCGCTGACCACACGGCGGACTGTCCCGTCCCGCGCGGGGCAAATCCCCGGGGGCGTCCGGATCCCCGTGCCGTTCGCCGGCCTCCGCCGCGCCGTCCGCCGGGGCTCCCGCATCTTAATGAAGGACGGCACGATCGAACTGGTCGTGACGGGCCGCCGCGGCTCCGACATCCTCTGCCGCGTCGTCCGCGGCGGCGTCCTCGGCGCGCACCAGGGCGTCAACCTGCCCGGCGTGCGGATCCGGGCGCGCGCGCTGACCCCGAAGGACATCGGCGACCTCAAGTTCGGCTTGGGACGCGGCGTCGACGCGGTCGCCCTGAGCTTCGTGCGCACCGCGGCGGACATCCGCCACGCGCGGCGGGTGCTGCGGCGCCTTGGCCGCATCGTGCCGATCGTCGCGAAGCTCGAAAAGGCGGAGGCGATCACCAACCTCGAGGAGATCGTCGCCGAAGCCGACGCGGTGATGGTCGCGCGCGGCGACCTCGGGGTCGAGCTGCCGGCCGAGCGAGTGCCGCTCCTCCAGAAGCGGATCATCCGCCGGGCGAACGCGCACGGGATTCCGGTGATCACGGCGACGCAGATGCTGGAGTCGATGGTGCGCTCCGAGCGGCCGACGCGCGCGGAAACGTCCGACGTGGCCAACGCCGTGCTCGACGGCACGGACGCGCTGATGCTGTCGGCGGAAACCGCCGCGGGCCGGTATCCGGTGCAGACGGTCGAGACGATGGCCCAGATCGCCTGCGCGGTCGAAGACGGTGTGCAGCTGGCGGACTATGGGAGCCTTCCCGCCGGCCACGCGGCGGGTGGGGCCGGGCGCGCCGGGGCGCGGCGCCTGTCCCGGCCGAGCGTACCGTACGCGATCGGCGCGGCGACCCAGGCGCTCACGGAGGACCTGGACGTCGTGCTCGTCGTCGCGATCACGACGACCGGCCGGACCGCGCGCCTCCTCTCGCAGCGGCGCCTCACCGCGCCGGTGCTCGCGTGCCTGGAGGACGAGGGCGTCGCGCGGAGCCTCGCTCTGTGGTGGGGTGTTACGCCGCTCCTCGTGCCGTTTCAGACGACGACCGAGGCGATGATCGGCTTTCTCGACCGCGAGATCGTGCGCCGGCGGCTCGCGCGCGCGGGCGACGCCGTCGTCGTCGTCGGCTCGGTCCCCGTAATCGGCCGCGGCCGCACGAACTTCGTGCAGGTTCATCGTCTTGGCTCTGCGCAGACACGGGGGAAGATTCGACCGCGCCCTGACGTTCCTGGGAGGAAGAGGTGACGTACCGGTGACTGACGAGTCAGATAGCCACAACATCGTAATCTTGGGCTCCGGCGCCGCCGGCCTCACCGCCTCGATCTACGCGGCCCGGGCGGCGCTCCGGCCGGTCGTGGTGGGCGGCAGCCAGCACGGCGGGCAGCTCACGCTGACCTCGGACGTCGAGAACTTCCCCGGCTTCGAGCACGCGATCCAGGGTCCCGACCTCATGGAGGCGATGCGGAAGCAGGCGGAGCGCTTCGAGGTCGAGTTCCTGAGCGGCGACGCGACCTCGGTGGATTTTCGCCGCCGGCCCTTCCAGGTCGTCGCCGGGGAGGAAACGCTGCTCGCCCGCGCGGTGATCATCGCGACCGGCGCCGGGACCAACTGGCTGGGGCTGCCGAACGAGCAGCGCCTGATCGGGCACGGCGTCTCGTCCTGCGCGCCGTGCGACGCGTTCTTCTTCCGGGGTAAGGAGGTGGCGGTCGTGGGCGGCGGCGACTCCGCGATGGAGGAGGCGCTGTTCCTCGCGAAGTTCGCGACCAAGGTGACGATCATCCACCGCCGGGACAGCTTCCGCGCCAGCAAGATCATGGCCGACCGGGCGCGGCGCAACGAGAAGATCAGCGTCCGGTGGAACACCGTGGTCGAGGACGTGGCCGGGAACGGCCAGGTCACCGGCCTGCGCCTGCACGACGTGGTGTCGGGCCGCAAGGAGATCTTCAAGACGGACGGCCTGTTCGTCGCGATCGGGCACCATCCCAACACCGAGCTGTTCCGGGGGCAGATCGAGCTGGACGCCAACGGCTACATCGTGCTGGACCATCATACGATGACCACCGTCGACGGCGTGTTCGCGGCCGGCGACTGCCACGACCACCGGTACCGCCAGGCCGTCACCGCCGCGGGCTACGGCTGCATGGCGGCGATGGACGCGGAGAAGTATCTCGAGGCGCGCCACGGATGAACGAGGCGCTGTGGGACCTCTACCAACGGACGTGCCAGGATGAGATGGTGCCCCTCGAAGAGTTCGTCCGCCGCCTCGCCGCCGGCGAATGGGGCGCGTACCCGAAGGCCGACGTGCTCGAGCTCCTCGGGGAGCTCCACACGATGATGCTCGGGAACATCCAGATGAAGATGCACGAAGGCGCGCGGTTCAGGGAGCTGGCCGACGAGGTCAGCGAGCAGACGCAGGCGGAGTTCGAGCGGCTGACCGCGTTCGTCGAGAGCGCGTTCCCGTAGGCCGGATGGCGGGCGTGGAGCTGGACGGCCTCGTCGCGGTTGTGACCGGCGCGGGCCGTGGCCTCGGCGCGGCCGTGGCGGAACGGTTCGCCGCGGAGGGCGCGCGCGTCGCACTGTGGGACGTAGATCGTGACGCCGCCGGCCGGGTCGCCTCCCGGCTGGATCCTTCCGGGACACGGGCGATCGCCGTGCCCGTCGATATCACCGACGAGGCCGCGGTGGGCCGCGCGGTTGCCGAGACCGTGCAACGCTTCGGGCGCCTCGACGTGCTCGTCAACAACGCCGGGATCTCGCGGCACCGCCCGATCCAGGACATGACCGTGGAGATGTTCGAGGCGGTGATGCGGGTGAACGTGACCGGGACGTTCATCTGCTGCCGGGCCGTCGTTCCGGTTATGACGCGGCAACGCCGCGGCAAGATCGTCAACATCTCATCGCTCGCCGCCCGCACCGGGCGTCCCGGCGTCGCCGTGAACTACGCCGCCGCGAAGGCCGCCGTGATCGGGCTTACGCAGACGCTGGCCCGGGAGGTCGGCCCCGCCGGCATCTACGTGAACGCGATCGCTCCGGGCCCGATCCTGACCGACCAGACACGGCAGTACGCGCCGGAAGTGTTCGCGACGTGGAACGCCGGCCGGGCGGTGCAGCGGGACGGCACGCCGGAGGACGTCGCGAACGCCGCGGTCTACCTGGCGTCCGGCCGGTCGGACTGGGTGACGGGCATCACGCTGGACGTGAACGGCGGCATCCTCATCCGGTAAGGGCGCCCACCGCGGTGCGCGGGCGCTAGCTCAGGAACCGGCCGTTGCGATAGACGACCTCGCCGTCCGCGAAGACCTCGCCGGCGCCAGACGGGGCCCGCAGGTCGAGGATCATGTCCCAGTGCAGGCCGGACACGTTCTTGCCGCCGGTGTCCGGGTAAGCCGCTCCGAGCGCCATGTGCATCGTCCCGCCGATCTTCTCGTCGAACAGGATGTTCCGCGTGAACTGCTGGATCTCGTAGTTGAGCCCGAAGGCAAACTCGCCGAGGACCCGCGCTCCCGCGTCGATGTCGAGCATCGAGCGCAGAAACTCTTCGCCCTTGTCCGCGCGCGCCTCGGTGACCCGCCCGTCTTTGAATGTCAGCCGGATGCCGGTGACCTCGCGCCCGCCGTAGATCGCCGGGAACGTAAACCGCACGGTCCCGTTCGTCGCGGTCTCGACGGGGCCGGTGAAGACCTCGCCGTCGGGAAAGTTATGCTCGCCGGCGGCGCTGATCCACGTCCGGCCCCCGACACCGACCGTCAGGTCGGTGTCGGGGGCCACGATGCGGATCGTCTTGACCTTCCCGAGCCGCCCGGCGACGGCCGCCTGCTCGCGCTCCACGCGCTGCCACTCCGCGACGGGATCGTCCGCATCGACGTGGCCGGCCTTGTACACGAAGTCCTCGTACTCGCCGAGCGACATTTCGGCTTCCTGCGCGTCGGCGTGGACGGGCGCCTGGGTGAGACACCAGCGCAGCTCGTGTTTGGCGGCGCGCTCCATGAAGCGGCTCATGATCTCGCGCGTCGCCTCGCGGCGGATGCGCATGCGCTCGGGCGGAACGTGCGTGAGGGCGCGGGTGTTGTAGGCGCCGAGGTACCGCAGCTCGCAGTTGAGGACCTCGACCTCACGGCGGTCCAGGTCCGAGATGAACCGCAGCTGCTCGTCGCTCGCCAGCTTGAAGAAGGTCTCCTCGAGCCCGTCGATCGAGCACCGGACCGTCGGGTGTCCGCCGGCCTGCAGCACCTCCCGGTAGGCGGCGGCGATGTGGGGGGCGGCGATCGCCGGGCCGCCGATACGGACGTAGTCTCCCTTGCGCACCTTCATGGAGTAGTGCACGAGCACGCGGGCGAGCCGGTCGACCCTGGGATCTGCCATGGAGTCACCGTTCCGTCCGGGCGAGCGGGCATCCTCCGGGACGCCGCCTCGATGCGCGCCTCGCGAACACGGCGGGACCAAACGATCCGAAATGCCGCGCACGCGGGCGTGCGGCGGAGGGAAATCGGCGGAAATCAAGCGGATTAGTCGAGGAGTACGTCAGACGACCGGAGGGCCCTGTCCTAGGGGACAGCGCCCTCCGGGTGAATCCCGGGTAAAACGCGATTTAGCGCTTCTTGCCCTTTTTGGCTGCCTTCTTCTTCGCCACGGTTTGGGCCCTCCTTTCGATTTTTGGTGTCCAGGGGGGCCTTTTTGCCCCTCGCATAACGCACATACGACACTCCTTACTATTTTCCTGCCGGGAGAACGAGAAAATTTTCAAGAAAGGGAGAGAACGCGAGGGCCACGGCGGCTATACCAGGGAATCCACGGAATCTCCGTGGGATGAGGTCCGCACGCCAAGTTGCAAGTTCGCTATCCAAACCCTTCCGAACGCGCGTCCGATGCGGCTCAGCGGGCGTTCCGTACAGCGGAACGATAGCGGCGTCTCAGCCGGACGGCCCTCACCGGGCCTAGACGCTGAGAACAATTCTCGGCCATTTTGGGGGTTCGGGCCGCGCCCGCGGTGAAGACGGCGGCATGATGCAGGGTGCGCCGGACGGGCGGTGGGTACGCTGGACGGCCGCTTTTGCGGCGCTGACCGGCACACTGCTCCTTGTGCCCACGGCCGCCCTGAGTGCGGACATGGCTCCGGTGGAACACATCCGCGGCATCTACCTGCAGCGGGCGATCGAGATCGCGACTGTGGGGACGCGGACGGTCCGACTGACGCCGATGACGAGGTTCCGGCGGTGCGGCCGGTTCCGGGGGGTGGCCCAAGATTTCAACGACCATCTCGTGGAGGTCACCGGCCGCGAGGTCGAGGGCATCGGCTTCGTCGCCGGGTTCGTGAACGCGATCGAGGGGTGCTCGCCGGCCGATGTCGACGGGAATCGAGCGAACGAGCACGGCGGGAACGAATCTGGAATGGGTATGGGACACTAGCCCGGGCGCCAAAAACACGCCGGGCCGGGCGAAGGCCCGGCCCGACACACCGTTAACGGCTTCGGCCTAGTTCGCCGAGGCCCGCCGTCCCTCGTAGAGGTTGAGCGGATGACGCCGCAGCGCTGGACCGATGGCCCGCCGCAGCTGGTCGAAGACCTCCAGGTCGTACTGCCCGACGAACGTGATGGCTGTGCCGGCGCGTCCCGCGCGCGCGGTCCGCCCGATCCGGTGTACGTACGTGTCGACGTCCTCGGGGACGTCGAAGTTGATGACGTGGGAGACCTCGGGGAGATCCAGGCCGCGGGAGGCGACGTTGGTCGCCACCAGCACCCGCACGCGCTTCTGCTCGAACGCGCGGAGCGCGCGCATGCGCGCGCCCTCCATCATGCCGCCGTGCAGGACCTCCGCGCCCGGAATCGCCCGCGCCAGCCGATCCACGCGATGGCGGGTCCGGCGGAACACGAGCGCCGAGGTGATCTCGTCGCGGGCCAGGAGCGCGCGCAGCGCGCGCACCTTGTCCTGCTCGGCGACCTCGAGATAGAACTGCTCCACGGTGTCGACCGTCTGCGCGGCCGAGGCGATGCGGAGCCAGACCGGCTCGCGCATCTGGGCGTGCGCGATCTCGTGGATCGCCGGCGGCATCGTCGCGGAGAAGAGCGCGGTCTGGCGGCCCGACGGCGTCTTGCGCAGAATCCGCGAGACGTCGGGCAGGAAGCCCATGTCGAGCATGCGGTCGGCCTCGTCCAGCACCATGACGCGCACCCCGTCGAGGCGGATATTACCGCGCTCCATGTGGTCGAGCAGCCGGCCGGGCGTGGCGACGACAACCTGGGGCCGGCGCTTGAGGTCTTCGATCTGCCGGATGATGGAATGGCCGCCGTAGACCGGGACGGCCCGCACCCCGCGCTCGCGCCCGAGGGCGTTCAGGTCTTCGGTGACCTGGACCGCCAGTTCCCGGGTCGGCGTGAGGACGAGCGCCTGGGGCGCCCCGATCCGCGGAGCCTCCCCGTTGCCCCGGGAGACGTCGGCGCGGTCGACGATCGGGATGCCGAAGGCCCCGGTTTTCCCGGAGCCGGTCTGCGCCTGGCCGACCAGATCGGCCCCCCGCGCCATGACCGGAATTACCTGGACTTGTATGGGTGTGGGTTCCTGCCAGCCGATCCGGTGGATTGCGCGAAGCGTCTCGGGGCGGAGCGAAAACGACTCAAATAAAGCGGGTGAGGCGGGCTGGGGATCCTGCGAAGACTGCGTGCCGGACGAGTGCGGTGGTGCGCTCGGTCGTTCCTGAATTGACCTATGAATATGCGTTCCCTCCTTCGTGATCCGGCCTGGGCCGGACGGCGGCTGTGAGCCGCTCAACGTCAATGCCGGCATTTGCGCGTGTCCCGCCGGCACCTACCGCCACGAAGAAAGGCCCTGCGACACACCCGCGGCGGCCCGTCTCCGGGTCCGCCGCCAACGCATGTATGACGACATGGATATTATATCGTGAAACGGCCGCGGCGTCAAAGGCGCGACGGGAGGGCGGCCGAAACACCCGGAGGGGGACGGAACTTTCGGGGCGACCCGGGCCGTTATTTTCTTTGAGACCGCCGGTGGCGGAGGAGGTCTAAGACCTTCGCAATTTCCCCATAACTTCTTCACGGCTTATTCAGCGCCGGCCGATAGTGTGGGGTCGTCACCCAACACCTAACCCGCCTAAGGGGGAACCCTCATGCAACGCCCGTTCCGCACGGCATCGAGGAGCTCCCTCGCTCTCTTGATGGCCGTCCTGCTCGTCGCCGTGCTCACCGGCGGCATCGTCCCGGCGCACGCCGCGACGGGGTCGCTCGTCATCTCGACGATCGACGCGCTCGAGCGCAACTACGTCGATCCGATCCACCAGACCGATCTGCTGAACGCCGCGATCGCGACCCTGCGGCAGCAGACCCACGCCGGCCCCGGCGTCCTGCCGGACATCCCGCCGAGCGCCACAGCACTCGAGGCCCAGCAGCAGTTCCTCACGGAGTTCGACCGGGCCGTCCAGACGGGCGCCGAGCCCGAGAACCAGCTGGCCTACGACGCGACCTCGGGCATGCTCGCCTCGCTCCACGACAGCCACGTCTATTACATGGATCCGACCCGGTTCCAGGAGAACCGGCAGTCGCTGAACGGCGCCCCGGGATTCTCCGGCATCGGCATCATCATCACAGGCGCGGCCGACGCGTCGGGCGTCCGCTGGATCTTCGTCGAGAACGTCTTCCCGGGCTCCCCGGCCGAAGGGGCGGGCCTCAAGCGGTTCGACAAGATCGTCGCGGCCGGCGGCACGTCGCTGCGCGGCGCGACCGTACAGCAGGCCAGTTCGCTGATCCGCGGGCCGGCCGGCACGCCGGTCACACTGACGATTGAGCGCGCGGGCCAGCCGTCACAGCTGACCATCACCCGCGGGGCGATCCAGTCGCGCCAGGTCATCGCGCAGTTCGTCGAGCCGGGCGTCGCCTACGTGCGCCTCTTCGAGTTCAGCAAGGGCGCGGCGCGCGCCATGCGCTCCGGCCTCTTGGGTCTCGCCGAGCAGGGCCAGATCCGCTCGGTGATCCTGGATCTGCGCGGCAACCCCGGCGGGCTGATCAGCGAGGCCGACGGCGTGGCGAGCCTCTTCCTCCCGGGCGGCACGCCGATCGCCCGCGTGATCGACCGGCAGTCGACCAGCGTGCTGCGGACGATGGGACAGGCTCCGTTCGCGCAGGTGCCGCTGGTCGTGCTGACCAACGGCGGCAGCGCGTCCGGATCTGAGATCGTCACGGGCGCCTTCAAGGACCTCCACCGCGCCCAGATCGTCGGCGAGAAGACGGCGGGCGCGCTCGGCGGGGCGATCGACGTCGCCCTTCCGGAAGGCGGCATGTCCGTGACGGTGGAGCGCATCACGACCCCCAGCGGCCGCGTCGTCGAAGCGGTGGGCATCTCTCCGGACGTCGCGGTGACGCTCGGGGAGTCGGACATGGAGCAGGGCGTGGACACGCAGCTGCAGGCGGCGCTCCGAGCGGCGGGAGCCGTCGGCTTCCAGCGGTAAGCCAGCCGCAGAACTCCATCTGACGCGAAGCGCGGCCGGCGGGTTCGCCGGCCGCGCTTCGATTTTCAGTGGTGCTCCCTGGCCCGCGTGCGGCGGAGCGGCGGCGTTCCTCAGGTCACTGTGGATGGCGGAGGCGTCTCCTCCGCGGCGGCGGCAGTGGAAAGATCGACGCCGGGCGCGACGGGGTCCGGCACGCCGCCCCGATCCTGCAGTTCGAGGAACTTCTCGACGAGCTGGGGGTCAAAGTGTTTGCCCGATTGTTCGCGGATGTACGCCCGCGCCTTCTCCACGGTCCAGGCCGGCCGGTACGGCCGGTCCGAACGCAGGGCATCCCACACGTCCGCGACCGCGAAGACCCTCGCGGCGAGCGGGATCTCATACCCGGAGAGGCCCTGCGGGTAGCCGGTCCCGTCCCACTTCTCGTGATGGCTGTACGGGATGTCCAGCGCCGGGTGCAGATAGCCGACCGGCGCGAGCAACTCACGGGCCAGGACCGGGTGGCCCCGCATGACCACCCACTCCGCCTCCGTCAGCGGCCCGGGCTTCAGCAAGATGGCGTCGGGCACGCCCATCTTCCCGATGTCGTGCAGCAGCGCGCCGCGCCGGACATGCACGAGGTCGGCCTCGGAGACGCCCATCGTGCGGGCGAGCACGACGGTGAGATAGGTGACGCGCTGAGAGTGACCCTCGGTCTCCCGGTCGCGGAGGTCGAGCGCGCGTGACCATCCCTCGATCGTCTGATCGTAGGACAACTGGAGGCCGGTGTTCGCATTGCGCAGCTCGTCGACCAGCGTCACGTTGTCGATCGCGGTCGCCGTCTGCCCGGCCAGCGCCTCGAAGAAGGCGAGCCACTCCTGGGTCGGGGTCATCGGAGCCCGGTGGAAGACCTCCAGGACTCCCTTGACGACCCCCTTGGCCAGGAGAGGCGTGGCGTGGTACGAGACAAAGCGTTCCCCCTTGATGTGCTCGCCGCACGACGATTCCGCCGACGCGTTCAAGTTCTCCACACTTACGGGGCGGCCGGTCAATGCCACCTGCCCCGCGTGCCCTTCGCCGACGCGGACCCGCACCTGCCGCGCGGCATCGCTCAGGAACCCGCGGGAGGCGGCGGAGCTGAGCACCTGGGTTTGCGCGTCGAGGAGCAGCACGTCGACGGCATCGACCCGGAGCTCGCTCACGGCCTTGTCGAGCAGCACGTGGAGGATCACCCGCAGATCGAAGCTGCCCCGGACCGCGCGATCCATGTCGTTGAGCGCCTCCAGTTCATGCAGGCGCCGGTCGGCGTCCTCGAACAGGCGCGCGCTCCGCAGCGTGGCGGCCGCCTGCTGCGCGTACGCGGTCAAGAACTCGACGCGCTCCGAGGTAAACGCCCCGACCTGATCGCTGTACAGGGCAAGGACGGCGAACGTCTTCGACCGGCTGACCAGGGGGAACAGGCCCGCGCTCCGCATTCCCGCCGCGAGCGCCGTGGCTTCCCACACAGGGTGATCCCGATCTCCCGCGAGATCATGCACGATGAGCGGGACCCCTGCCTCCCTGACCGTCTCGCACGTTTCGTCGGCCAGCCGCCGGTAATCCACTGCCCGGCCGTCGATCGCCCGCGATCTCTCAGAGTCCGGCGGCCAGTGCGCTTCCATGAGCGCGGCGTCGTCGGCCGACACACAGCCGAGGGAGGCCACCCGCATGCCGAACAAGTCCACGCAGGTGCGGACGACGTCGGCCGCCAGCGTGCCGGGATCGAGGTTTCCCGCGAATCGCTGGGCGCTTCCATACAGCGCCGTCAGGGTCTGCACACGGTGATCGAGGCTGTCCGACAGCTCGGCGCGCCGGATCGCGATGCCGCCGATCTCCGCGACGCCCTCCAACTGCCGCAGCTGCGCCTCGGTGAAGGACGTCCCGCCGGGCTCCCGCAGGCGGGCGGCCAAGATCGTTCCGATCGTCGCGTCCTCCGTACGGACCGGGATGACGGCCAGCGCTCCGAACTGGTTGAGCGGCGATCGATCCCACCGCGCCGGAATCGTCTCCGCCAGAAGATCGTCGACGACTCGGCTCTTGCCGGACTCGATGACCGGCTCCGAGAGGCTGCCGGCCAGGGGGAAGACCTGGTCCGTGCCTCCGAGCGGAATGCCGGACGAGTGCACCCGCACCAGCTGCCGGCGGTCGCCGCTCAACAGGATGAGCGAGACGAACGCCGCGCCAACCAGCGTCTTTGCCTGTTCGACGACGATCGAGTACATGTCGGCCGGGGTCCGGGCGGCCCGCAGACGCTGGCTCAGATTGTCGAACGCTTCGCGCTCCGCGGCACGTCTGGCCTGCTGTGCCAGCGCCTGCTTCTCGGCGGTGACGTCGAGCACGGTGCTCATCACGACGGTACGCCCCTGGTAGAGGAGGCTGCGGCCGAATATCTCCACGTCCACCCCGCTCCCGTCCTTGCGAAGGCCCCGGAACGTGTAGTGCATCGGGCCGCCGCCCTCGAGACGCCGGCGGATGTTTTCGGCGACCAGCGGGCGGTCGTCCGGATGAGCCACGTTGATCGGGCCGAGCCGTCCGATCATCTCGTCCGGGCGGTACCCAAAGATCGCCGCCAGCGCGTCGTTGACATAGATGAACGTGTCCGCGTCCACGACGGACACGCCGACCAGCGACTGCTCGACGAGCGCGCGGTAGTGTGCCTGCGCGTCGTGCAGCGCGGAGGTACGCCGTTCCAGGCTGGCCGCCATGTCGTCAAAGGTCTCAAGGACCGAGCGCAGCTCGCCGCCGACCGACGCGGATCCGGCGCGGGCCCCCAGGTCTCCCGCGGCCAGCCGTTTGGCCGCCCTGGTGAGCGCGTCGAGCGGCCGCTGCACGTAGAGCGTGGCGCCTGCCAGCGCCAGCAGGACCGTCAGGAGACCAAGCGTGACGGCCAGCGCAAGATTCCTCAGAAACGATCGTTCCACGGGCGCCAGCACAACCGATACAGGGATGCCGACGCTGAGATAGGCATTCTCATACCGCGGCTCGGCGGTCAGACGGACGATCCCGTAGATGCGCCGGACGCCGTCGAGCCCTGCCCGCACCGTCCTCGCCTGACCGTGCTGTTCGGCCGAACCGATGAGGTCCGCGTAGAAGACTTTGCGCCCAATCTGGCCGGCGGCATCCGGATAGACGACAAGCACTCTCCCGCGGGAGTCGAAGACGTCGATCGTCGAACCGGCAGGCAAGGCCATCTTGCCGGCCAGTTGACGGAACCAGTTCAAGTCGACCGCTACGTAGATCACATACTTCACCACACCCGTCGCATCGAACACCGGCAGGGCCAAATTCTGGGTCGGCGCGTGCGCGACGCTGCCCATCTGGTAGTCGCCGATCACAAACGACTGCGTGGCGACGGCCAGCTGAAAATATCCGCGGTCCGCGAGATTCACGGGGTCGGAGGGCGGCAGCGCGCTGCAGACGAGCGTCCCGTCGAGGGCGATGACGCCGACGTTCGCATACGATGGATTCAGCCGCAGCATGTCCGCCAGGAGCGCCCGGCAGGCGCTCCAATCGCCACGTTGGATGGCGGGCGTGACGGCCAGCGTGGCGAGGGTCGAACGGGCCGACGTAATCAACTGTTCATGCGCGACCGAGGCGAGGCGGGCGCTGCGCTGGACATTGTCCCCATACTCCGCGATTGCCGCACGACGCGCATCGAACGTGTTGTACAGCGTCAGCGCGGAGGTCAGCGCAACGGCACAGACGATGATCAGCGTAAGGCGCAGGGAGACCCGGTGCCGCAGGCGGACTTTCGGGACGGCGTGGGAACCCCCTTCGGGGTGGCTCGATCGGCCGCTTTCCGTTGAGATCGCTCCGACCGTGCTCGGCACCGACTTGCCCCCCAGGCCGGATCGAGAGCGACGTTCGCCGTCAGCAGTCAATATAAAGAGCGACGACCTATAGTATACGCTACCTAGACACGTTCACGAACGCCTGTCGACATTTGCGAACATAGGTTCGACTTATACGTGGGAGCTGGCGAGGGGGACAACACAACGCGCGCCGGGAGCGCAGCGCGCTCAGACGGTCGGCACGTACCCCCGAGCTTTGTCGACGACGTTGAGGAGCGGCTCGCCGGCGAGCCACCGGCGAAAGTTCTCGACGAACAGCCCGGAGACCGCGGCGGGCCAGCCAGCAAAATCGCCCGACATATGCGGCGAGACGATCACTCCCGGCATGTCCCAGAAAGGATGGACGGCGGGGAGTGGTTCGTCGGCGAAGACGTCGAGGGCCGCGCCGGCGATCCGGCGTGACCGCAGGGCGTCCACGAGCGCGGCTTGGTCCACCACGGCGCCCCGCCCAACGTTGATGAAGCGCGCGGAGCGCTTCATCGTGGCCAGCGCGGCCGCCCCGAACAGCCCACGCGTCTCGGGCGTGAGTGGCAGGGCGAGGACGACGTAGTCCGCTTCGGGGAGCGCGGCCTGGAGATCGTCGATGCCCACGACGCGCTCGAAGACGGTGTCCGCCTCGCGGGGACGCCGGGCGACGCCGAGCACGCGCATGCCCGCGGCGCGAAGGTACCGCCCAATCTCGCGCCCGATGCTTCCGGCCCCGACCACGAGCGCCGTCCGGCCATCTACTCGCTCGCTCTCTCGATGCAGCCATTCACGGCGGCGCTGCAGGTCGAGCGTTCGCGGCAAATCCTTGGCGAGCGCGAGTGCGAGCCCGAGCACGTATTCCGCCATGGCCCGGTCGAACACGCCGCGCGAGTTCGTGAGGACGACCGAACTGTGCACCAGTTCCGGAAAGAGCAGCGGGTCGACGCCGGCCCCGCCGTGGTGGATCCACCGCAGCGCGCGGGCGTGCGGCCACGTGTCGCGGAGCATGCCCGAGCGGAAGTCGGCGACGAACACCACCTGCGCATCCGCGAGCGCCGCGCGGAGCTCGTCCGTGGAGGTGGCGTAGCGAACGTCGGCCGCCGCCTCCACCGGCTCGAGCCCGGCCGGGCGGTTCTTCGCGTGGAGGACGACGACCGCGGGACGCACGCGCGCCTCGGGGCCGGCGTTGCCGCCGCCGGCCCCGGGTTTACTCATCGAGGTCACGCACCAAGCCTACTCGCTTGAGGGCGGCCCGATCCGTCAGGGCTTGTCGTTCCCGATGTAGATGTACGGCGGCATGTCGGCCTTCGACGGGCGCGACCACGACACGAAGCCGTACTTGTTGGTCTTGTTGATCAGACCGCGGACCCACGGCTTCCAGAGCTGGGTGACGGTGGGATGCCACAGGAACACCGCGCCGGCGTCGCGCACCAGGATGTCTTCGGCCCTCCGGTACGATGCGCACCGTGCGGCATCGCCCATCGTGGAGTTGGCCGTGTTGACCGCCTTGTCGTAGTCGGCGTTCGACCACGGGTGGCGCCCGCCGGTCTTGTAGATGTTCATGAAGTTGCTGGCGTCGGCGTAGTCGTACTCCCACGGGATCAGCACGATCGGCAGATCGTACTTGTTGAGCCGGTCCATGAAGAGCTTGCGCTCGCTGTTCTGCACCCCGAGGTCGACCCCGAGGTTCTGCTTGATCATGGCCTGGATGGCTTCGCCCGCGGCCTGAATGGTCGGAGAGGCGGCGCGGAGATTCAGGTCGTACTTCGGGAAGCCCTTGCCGTCCGGGTAGCCGGCCTCGGCCAGGAGCTTCTTGGCCTCCGCCGGGTTGTACGGCTGCATCCCCTTGAGGCGGGCCGGCTGCGCGCAGTGGAAGCCCGGCGGCAGCATTCCGTACGCCGGGACGGCCATGCCCCGCAGCACCGACTTGATGATCGCGTCCCGGTCGACGGCCATGGCGAAGGCCTTCCGCACCCGCGGGTCCTTGAACGCCGTCTGGTCGCTGCCGAACGCGATCCACCAGGTCTGGAAGTAGGGCCACACGTGCGCCTCGCGCCGCAGGCGCGGGTCGCTCTGGAGCCGCGCGAGATCGGACGGGCCGAGCGGCCCTTCGTAGATCCAGGGGATCGCGTCCACCTCGTTCGCGAGGTACGCGGGGAAGAACGACGAGTCTTGTCCGACCTTGTAGACGATCCGCTCGAGGTAGGGCTTGCGGACCCCGGTGTAGGCCGGGTTGGCCACGAAGACGAGCTGCTTGTCGCGCTCCCACGAGGCCAGTTTGAACGGCCCCGATGAGACCGCGGTCGCGGGCGACTGCGACCACGGGTCGCCGGCCTTGCCGACGACGTGCGCCGGCACCACGTAGAGGTCGCTGAGCAGCATCAGGAGGTACGGCGTCGGCTCGGTCGTCGTGAGCGCAAGCGTCGTCGGGTTGACGGCGACCGCGCCGATCGAATCGAGCGGCGCCTTGCCCTCGTTGGCCTCCTTGAAGTTCTTGAGAGCCGAGAAGTACCACGCCACGTCGAAGCCGGTCTCCGGGTTCGCCATGCGCCGGATCGTGTAGACGAAGTCCGCGGCGGTCAGCGGCGTGCCGTCGGACCAGCGCAGCCCCGGCCGCAGCGTGAACGTCCACGTGCGGCCGTCGGACGAGACGGCCCACCGCGCGGCGGAGAGCGGCTTGATGTCCGAGTTGTAGTCCTGCATCACCAGCGGATCGCTCATGAGGCCGGGCATCCACTGGCCCTTCTGAACGGTCTTGCTCCAGTCGAGATACGTGCCCTCGCGGCCGATCAGCGTGAGCACCTGCTTCGACGGCGGCGCGGCGTCGGACGGCAACGCCACCCCCACCGAGTTCGCAGTGGCGGCGCCGACCCTCGGGTCATAGCCCGGGCCGAACACGACGAGGAGCACCAGGATGCCGGCGACCAACAACCGGCTCTGGGGCGTACGCGTACGGTACATCACTGCTCGCCTCCCTCTCTGTTTTCGAACCGTGCCGAGCCCGCCGGTTGGATCACCCCGGCGGGTTAGGTCTTCGTCGCGCGTGGGTCCAATACATCGCGGACCCCGTCTCCGAGCAGCGTAAACCCCGCCATCGTCACGGCGATCATGAGCGACGGGAAGAGCGCGAGGTGCCAGTAGTAGCGGATGTTGTTCACGCCCTCGCCGACCATCTGACCCCAACTCGGGGTCGGCGCCCGCACGCCGAGGCCGAGGAAGCTGAGCGCCGCCTCCGTGAAGATCGCCTGCGGAATGCCGAGCGTGACCGCGACGATGATCGGGGCGAGGATGTTGGGCAGGACGTGGCGCGTGACGATCGAGACCTCGCCTGCGCCCTGCGCCCGCGCCGCCTCGACGTACTCACGCTCCCGCTCGCGGAGGCACTGCGCGCGCGAGAGCCGGCAGATCGGGATCCAGGCGTGGAAGCTGATCGCCAGCAGGATATTGCCGAGGCCGGGGCCGAGCAGGACCATGACGAGCAGCGCGAAGAGCAGCTGCGGAAACGCGGTCAGCGTGTCGACCGCCCGCATCACGAGAAAGTCCGTCCGGCCGCCGAGCACCCCCGCCGCGAGGCCGAGCGGCAGGCCCACCGCCAGCGCGATCGCCTGCGCCACGAAGCCGACGGTCAACGAGACCCGCGCGCCGTAAACCACCCGCGTGTACAGATCGCGGCCGATCGCGTCGGTGCCGAGCCAGTGCGCCGCCGACGGGAACTGCCACGCCTCGCCGAAGCTGGGGCGATCGTACGGCACCGGCGTGATCCAGGGCGCGGCCAGCGCGAGGAAGATGAGGAAGGCCACGATCGCGCCGCCGGCCATCGCCATTGGGTTGCGGCGCAGGCGGCGGAGCCGGCCGCGCCGCCCCGCGAAGCCGGGGCCGCGCGCGGGCGCCGGCGGGCGCGCGAGGAGCGGCTCGGGTCCGGAGACGGCGTAGGCGCCCATCACGTGTACCGGATGCGCGGGTCGGCGAGGAGATAGAGCAGGTCGCTCACGAGATACATGACGCTGACCAGGAGCGCGGCCAGGAGTGCGAGGCCCATGATCATCGGATAGTCGCGATCGTACACACTCGTGACGAAATAGCGGCCCAGGCCGGGCACGCGGAAGATGCCCTCGACGAAGATCGAGCCGGTCAGCAGGTCGGGAAACAGCGGCCCGATGATGGTCAGGAGCGGCACGAGCGCATTTCGCAGCACATGGCGGACGACGACCCGGCGCGTCGCGAGGCCCTTCGCGCGCGCGGTGCGGACGTGGTCGGCGCCGAGCACCTCGAGCACGCTGACGCGCGTGTAGCGTGCGACGAGCCCGAGCGGGGCGAGGCAGTAGGTCACGGTCGGGAGGAGCCACTGGCGAGGGGACTCCCACCCCCCGGCGGGCAGCCAGCCGAGCAGCGTGCTGAAGACGAGAATGAGGAGGCTCCCCAACACGAAGTGCGGGATGATGAGCCCGAACACCGCCACCCCCGTCGTCAGATAATCGACCGCGGTGTTTTGGCGGAGGGCGGCCGTCACCCCGAGGTAGAGGCCACCGGCCAGCGCGATCCCCAGCGCCATGCCGCCCAAATGCATCGTGACCGGCCAGACCCGGCTGAGCAGATGCAGCACCGATTCACCCGGGCTTTGATACGACACGCCGAAGTTCAGGTGCGCGACGTTCCACACGAAGCGCACGTACTGCTCGGAGAGCGGGCGGTCGAGGCTGTAGCTGCGCATGATGTTGGCCTTGCTCGCCGGCGGCAGCGGCATCTTGTCCTCGTCGAACGGCCCGCCGGGGATGGCGTGCATGACGACAAACACGAAGAACGAGATGACCAGCAGCGTCCCGAGAATCGCGGTGGTGCGGACGATGAGGTAGTGTCCCACGCCGGCGCCGCCTTACAGGCGCAGCAGGCGCGCGGCGTTCTCGCCCAGCACTTTGCGCTCATCGGCCGGCGCCAGCTCCGCCTGCCTGATGACGAGCAGCTGCACGGCGGGGGGCACGGACGGGCCGTTCGATCCGAACACGACGCGGTCCGCGCCGAGCTCCCGCACCGCGTCCCGGATCACGGGCGGCTCCATCACGGCCGTCGTCATGAGATAGAGGTTCGGCGCCCGCTTCGCCGCGGCGATCGCCGCGGCGGTGTGGTTGCGGTAGCCCATGTGATCCATGATCACCGGCACGTCGGGAAACGCCTGCGCCAGCGCGCCGATCTCGAGCGGATGCGCCGGGGACTCGGCGGAGTGGATCGTCACCGGGATGCCGAGCTCACGGGCCTTGCGCATGACGGGATGGGCCAGGGGGCCGACCAGGTTGACGGCGTGCAGCGTGGGCATCAGCTTGGCCGCGCGGAAGCCCCATTCCGTCACCGCGCGCGTCAACTCGTCGACGGCGTCCTCGCCGAAGTGCGGGTTGACGAGCGCGCACCCCACGAACCGCTCGCGCGACCGGGGCGCGGCGTCCAGCGCGCCGGCCACCAGCCGGTTCCGGGGCCGAAACGTCGGCGACGGCATGAGCACCGCCCGGTCGACGCCCGCCTCGCGGCACAGCGTTTCCAGCCGGTCCACTTCGGAGGTCGCCTGGGCGCCGGCAATCCGGCCTCGCGAAGCCGGGGCCGTTTCGTCCAGGCCGTGATAGTAGAGCTCGCAGTCGATGATCATTCGCGCGCCTCAGTTGGGCTTCGTGGAAGAATTTTCGGGCCCTCCCCGGCGCGCACGGCCGGAGGCCAGCTCAGTGAGTCTTCGAAGCGGCGTCTTCAACGCCGAGGCTACGGCCTGGCCGTCGCGGGTGGTACGTTCGATTCGCTCGTAGGCGGAGGCGGCCTCGTCCGCGAGCGCCCGTTCATTGATGTGGACGAGGCGGCCGTGCTCCACGAGGAGCCGGCCCGCCACGTAGACTCGTTCGAGGCCGCCGCCGAACCCCGCGAACACCAACTGATCCAGCCAATCAGGCCCCGCGTAGCAGCCTGCCGCGGCCGGATCGACGACGAGGAAGTCCGCGCCGAGACCCACGTCGAGGCACCCGGTGACGTCGCCGAAGCCCAGGGCCCTCGCAGCGCCCTCCGTCGCCATCGTCCACATGTCCGCCGGCCTGAGCCACGTGTCCGAGGGCTCGTCCGGCCGCCTGAGGGTGACGCCGGTGCGAACCGCGCCGAGCCAATCCTGCGAGCCGCCGCAGTTGAACCCGTCGGTCCCGAACGCGACGCGCACCGAGGCGTCGAGCGCGGCCCGCAGATCGAAGTAGCCGGCGCCGGTCGCGAGGTTGCTCAGAGGATTGTGGACGACGGTCGCGCCGGACGCGGCGATGCGCGCCCGATCGTCGGGGCTGAGGTGCACGCAGTGGGCGAGCGTGGTTTGCGGTCCGAGCAGGCCCGCGGACGCCAGCACCGCCAGCGGGTCGCCTCCCCGGCGCTGCACGCGCGACTCGAGGAGATGCGTGTGGACGGCCAGGCCGTGCTCTCGCGCGAGCGCCGACAGGCCCGCGAGCAGATCGGGCGTGCAGCGCTCGGCGGTCGAGGGACCGGCCAGCGGCCGCACGAACCGGCCGCCTTCGGTGCGGCGGGCCAGCGCCGCCATCATGTCGAGGAGGGCCGCGGCCGGCCGCGGGGACCAGCGGTCCGCTGCCGCGATGACCGCGTGCAGCGCCGGATCCAGCACGGGGAGCGAATCGGCGATCGTCCGGTCGCTGATCTGCGGGGCGAGGGCGACCCTCAGGCCGCAGGTCTCATAGGCATCGATCGCGCCTTCGACGTGGTCCGGCGCGAGGCGGGCGTGGTCGAGCAGCAGGGTGATCCCGTTGCGCAGCGCGTCCGCGGCGTGCAGCCGCGCGGCGAGTGCGCTGTCGGCCGGCGTCATCCCCTGCGCGTACGCCATCGCGCGGGGCAGCCACGGCTCGAGCGTGTCGTCGTTCAGGCAGTGGCGGCAGACCTGACCGTAGGAGTGCGAGTGGGCGTTCACGAGACCCGGCAGCACAAGACGTCCCGACGCGTCAAGCATGTCCCGGGCCGCGGCCGGCGTGGCCGCCGTCTTCGCCGCCGCCGAGATGCGGCCGGCGGGTTCCAGCGCCGCGACGCGCCCGTCCTGGACGAGCATGTCGAGCGCCTTGAACGAGGGGCGCGCCTCACCGTCGCCGCGGGTGAGCACGGCGCCGCCCGCGACCAGCAGGCCGGCGGTCACAAGCGCCGGGCGAGCAGCCGCCGCGTGCCCGCGGGACCCGGGCGGCGCGTCATTAGACGGCGACCGCGCCCCGCAATTGCGGCATGACGTCCGCGACGCAGCGCTCGAGCTGTCCTTGCTGGTCCGGGGACGTGAACCGCATCACGACGGTGTTGCAGCCGGCTTCAATGAACGCCTTGACCTTGTCGACGACCGCGGCGGGAGAGCCAAAGGCCAGCCAGGAGTCCAGCTTCTCCTGGGTAATCACGCCGACGCCGTAATAGTGCTCGAGGAACTCGACGGCTTCTCGCTTCGCCTTCGCCATGTCGTCGTTGATGTTGACCATCAGGTGCAGGCTGTTGTGGGTGACCTCGTGCGCGCGGCCATATTCTGCCGCGTACTCGCGCACCTGGTCCCAGCGCGCGCGGAAGATGCCCGGCGGCGTGCCGTCGGTTTGCCACCCGTCGGCCATCCGTGCGACGCGGCGCATCGCGCGCTCGGTGACGGCGGGATCGGGGCTATTGGGGTTGACGGCCAGCACGATCGGGATCCGGCGCTGCGGCCGCGGCAGCAGATCGACGTTGTCGAAGTTGTAGTATTTGCCGTGGTGTGTGACCGGGCCGGACCAGAACGCCCGCAGCAGCGCGATGCCTTCCTCCAGCCTGCCGATCCGTTCTTTGGACGCGACGCCCATCGCGGCCAGCTCCGCGGCGTACTGCGGTCCCATCCGATCGCTGCCGCCCGCGCACACGGCGAGGATCGTGCGGCCGCCGGAGGCGAGGTCGAGGCTCGCCCACTGCAGCGCGAGCAGCAGCGGATGCCGCAGCGGGAAACTCGCGAGGCAGATCGTGCCGAGCTTGAGACGCTGGGTCCGGCCGGCGATCGCGGACAGCGTCACGATCGCCTCCAGGCGCGGCTTCGAGGTGAAGTTGTCGCCGACCCACACGGAGTCGAACACGCCGGACGCCTCGGCCTGATCCGCCGTTTCCAAGAGGACCCGTGGATCCAGCCCGAACAGCACCGCCCGGTTGGGCAGGCTCAGTCCAAACTCAACGCGCTGTGCCGGCATACATCACTCCTTGTCTGGAACCGCGGCGGTTACAGGCCGCCGACGGGGCGGTCCGAGGCGCGCCACGAGAAGAGTCGCTCGAGCAGCACGACGATCAGGTAGAGCACCACGCCGAGCACGGAGATCAGCAGGAGCGCCGCGAACATGAAGTCGGTTCGGAGCGTCTGGGTCGAGTACATGATTACATACCCGAGCCCCGAGTTGGCGCCGACCCACTCCCCGATGATCGCCCCGATCACCGCGAGCGCGATCGAGATCTTGAGCCCGGCGAAGAAGTACGGCAGCGCGTTTGGAAACTGCAGCTTCGTGAACACTTGGATCCGCGACGCCGCGACGAGCCGCAGGAGGTCGATCGCGTTCTCGTCGGTTGCCTTGAGCCCCTGCACCGTGTTCACGACGGTCGGGAAGAAGCAGATCACCGCGGTGATGATCACTTTCGGCGCGACCCCGGACCCGAACCAGATGATGAAGAGCGGCGCGATCGCCACCTTGGGGACGGTCTGCGAGGCAATCAGCAGCGGGTAGAGCGCCTTCTCCGCCAGCCGTGAGTTGACGATCAGGAGCGCCATCGCGACCGCGATGGCGTTGCCGATGATGAAGCCGATCCCGATCTCGTAGGTCGTCGTCCACGTGTGCCGCATCAACAGCGGGAAGTACTGCAGCGTCGTTTCCAAGATTACGAGCGGGCTAGGCAGCACGAAGTCGCTGACGTGCCGGACGGTGACGACCACCTGCCACACCACGAGCAGCAGGAGGAAGAAGAGCGCCGCCGGGATGTTGTCGGTCACCGCCGCCGCGCCCTCGCGCAGCGCGGCCGCCACCGCGGTCCCCGCGCTCTTCGGAGCGTGGCGCCGCGTCGCCTCGAGGACGAGCCCGCCGGTGTCGCGGAGCTCGGGGGCCGAGAACGTCATGCCGTCCCGCTTTCGCGGAATGAGGGGGCGCCCTCCAGGAACGGCTCCCCCTCGAGTTCCTTGAGGAGGATGCGGGAGTACTCGATGAAGCCCGGCGAAAGGCGCGTCTCCTGCGTCCGCGGCCGCGGGAGGTCAATGCTGTGGACGGCCCGGACCCGGCCGGGCCGCGGCGTAAAGCTGATGACGGTGTCGGAGAGCAGGACCGCTTCTTGAATGCTGTGCGTGACGAGAAGGACCGTCTTGCGGGTCCGCTCCCAGATGCGGAGGAGTTCGACGCCCATCCGGTCGCGCGTGATCGCGTCGAGCGACCCGAACGGCTCGTCCATCAGGAGAATCCGAGGGTCGAACGACAGCGCGCGCGCGATGGAGACGCGCTGCTGCATCCCACCGGACAGCTCCCCCGGGCGGTAGGCCTCGAAGCCCGAGAGACCCACCAAGTCGAGGTACCGGCGCGCCCGCTCCCGGCGCTCCGCGCGGCCGAAGCCCTGCACCTCGAGCATCAGCGCCACGTTGTCGAGCGACGTCCGCCAGGGAAACAAGAGCGGCGTCTGAAAGACGAAGCCGAAGCTCCGGCCCGCGCGCGCGGTGTGGGCGTCGCCGTCGAAGACGGTGACGCGTCCTGACGACGGCGGCAGCAGGTCGGCGACGATCTTGAGCAGGGTCGACTTGCCGCAGCCGGACGGCCCGATGATGGACACGAACTGCCCCTCGCCGACCGTGAAGCCGACGTCGCGCAACGCCTCAACCCGGCGGGCGCTGCCCTCCGCGCCGTACGTCAGCCCGACGCGGTCGACCTCGATCGCGTTCGCCATCACCCGCTATTTCTGGAGCGCGATGTCGGTGAAGAGCGTCTTCGGGTCGAAGTCGTTCTGGATCATGCCGCCGGCGCGGAACGTGTTGTAGGTCTGCGTCCAGCCCGTCAGCGACTGATAGCCGAAGCCGTGTGCGCGCGCGTCCGGACTCCAGACCAGGCTCTTGATCGCCGGCCACTTCGACGCCTCGAGCTTCTTATCGGTCTCCGGCACCGCCTCGGCGAGCGCCGCGATGGCCTCATCGACGTGCTCGAGCGTGTAGGTCCAGGACTTGAACGTCGCGAGGGCCATCCGCTTCGCGAGATCCCGGTTGGAATTGAGCAGGCCCTCGCTGGTGAAGATGGTCTGTCCGTAGCTCTTCACGTGGTAGTCGGCGTAGTTCAGGATGTTGAGCGCGAGGCCGCGGCTTTGGATCACTACGACCTCGTTGGTCAGCAGGAGCCCCGCCGCGTCGATGCTGCCGGCGACGAGCGGCCCGACGGACGCGGTCACGTTCACGACGGTGATGCGGCCCGGGTCGAGGTTGTTGATCTTGAGAAACGCATTCCAGAACGCGTGCACGGTGCTGGCCGGATTGTCGCCCACCTTCTTGCCGTACAGATCCGTGGGCTTCGTGATGTTCTTGCTCTTGAGCGAGGCGAGCACCGTGGGGCTGTTCTGCAGCAGCACGCCGAGCGAGACGACGGGGATCTTCTGCGCGCGCCCGACAGTGACGGCGTCGGCGACCGCGACGCCGAACATGCTCTCCCCCGCTCCGACGAGCTGCACGGCCGTCGCCGAGCCGGTGCCGGGCAGGATGGTGAGATCGATGCCCTGCTCAGAGTAGAAGCCCTTCTTCTTGCCGAGGTAGTAGGGCGCGTGTTCGGCATTGGGGTTGAAGTTCAGCCGCAGCGTCACCCTCGTCAGACCGGCCGCGCGGGCCTCGCGCCGCTCGCTCAACATCCCCGCGGCGAGGGTGCCCGAGGCGACCGCGAACGCACCCACCCGGAGAAATCCGCGCCGTGTCACGGTCGTCCTCGCACCCGGACCGGCGTGGGTCCCGCGCGGCACTACTGTGTCCATGCCTGTTCCCCCCTTGCCGTCTCGTTCACGCGACTTGGCGTACGCGAGTGGGCCGACGCGAGTTGGGCTCACGCGAGTTGCGCCAGGATCAGCCCGGCCAGCACGTTCGCCTCGGCGACCGCCGCCGAGATTGGAACGAAATCCGCGCCCGTCGGCCAGACGCCGCCCGTCGCCCCGTACATCACGGTCGGGACTCCGAGCCGGCACGGGCCGCCCGCATCGAAGGTTCCGCGCCCGTACACGGTTTCCACCTCGGAGCCGGTTACCTCGCGATGGGACGCGCCGAGCGCGGCCACCCAATTCAGGTTCGGGTCGACCAGCGCGGGCCACATGAGGACGCCGGTCTCGACAGAGACTTCGTACGGGGCCATATCGCCGATGGCGCGACGCACCTCGTCGGTCGCGACCTCAGGGTCGTCGCCCGGCAGCAGGCGCCGGTCGACGGTCAGGAAGGCCTCAGCCGGCAGCGTGTGCGGCGCGACCGGCTCGAAGCGCATCTTGTAGACAATCGCGTGCCGGCCGCCCAGGATGGGATGCCGGTCCGTCCACTTGAGCCGCCGGAGCCGGTTGATGACCTCGACGGCTCCGTCGATCGCGCTGAGTCCCTCCTCCGGGGTGCTCGAGTGGGCGGCGCGGCCTTTCAGATGGACGTTGACGTCGACGCGGCCGCGGTTGCCGAGCGAGAGCTTGAGGCCCGTGCCGATCTGGATGATGCTGAACGAGGGCTTGGGGTCGAGGGCCTTGATGATCGCCTCTGAACACTCATGGCTGCTGCGGCCTTCGTTGTTGACGGCCCAGTACAGGGTGCCGCCGAGCCGCGCGCCGGATTCGACCAGCATCTTGAGCACGGCGAGCATCACGGCCTGGTGGGCCTTGTTCTGGCTGACGCCCTGGCCGAAGACTGCGGGCTCGGGGCACCCGTAGGCCGCCGCGTTGGCGATCTTGCCGGAGAACGGCTCGTCCATGAGGTTGTGGTGCTGAGCCGGTGTGTAGTTCTGAATCAGCAGCGCCTTGCCCGAGCGGCCGGCGCCGAGGCGCGCCACGAGATTGTTGCGGGGGACGTCGAGGAGATCGTAGACGCCGATCGCCGCGAGTTCCGGCCGGACGGCGTCCTGCACGTAGTGAACGAGCTTGGGGTCGTCCGGCTCCATGAGGGTGTTGAACCCGAGCGGGACATCGGTCGGGACGCGCGCGAGCCGGGACAAGGTGTCAACGAGATAGCGCTCGTCCACGTTGGGTGCGCCGGTGCGCTCGGAGACCACCTCGCTACTTTCCCATCGGGAATCTTCGCTCCCTCCCGGCGCGCCGCAGGACGCCTCTGGCTCACGCCGTGGGCAGAGCCGGCACGCGTCCGATGCGCGGCGTGCGCAGGATGAAGGTACGCACGCGCACAAATTCTACGAAGCGATGAGGGTACATTTCCAGCGCAAGCGCAAGTCGGCGACGTTTCTTGGCGTCGCCGCGGATGCAACCGTGCTTGCCGAGAGGATCGTGGCCCAGGCGCGGTCGCGATGACCCGCTACATAGTCTGGCGACTCGTCACGACGATCCCGGTGCTGTTTGGCGTCACCGCCCTCACGTATCTCATTCTGTCCATGACGCCCGGCGATCCCGTGCAGATGCTCATCGACCCGAATACGACCGCGGCCGATCTGGCGATCAAGCGGCATGCCCTGGGGCTCGACCAGCCGGTCTACGTGCGGTACGTGAAGTGGCTCGGCGAGCTGGCGCAAGGCAACCTCGGCTATTCGTTCAACACGGGCGCGCCGGTCGCCGGGCGGATCCTCGACCGCATCGTGCCGACGTTGAACCTCACGCTCACGGCCTTCGCGCTGTCCTACGCGATCGCGCTGCCCGTCGGCGTAGTGGCCGCGACACGCCGCTACAGTTGGGCCGACTACCTGTCGACGTTGTTCGCGTTTCTCGGCATCAGCCTGCCCACGTTCTTTCTCGGATTGCTCGGCATCTACGTGTTCGCCCTCGTGCTGCGGTGGCTGCCGACGGGCGGCACCACGACCCTCGGAGGTGGCGGATTCGTCGACTCGCTGGCCCACCTCGTCCTGCCCGCCGCGGTCCTGGCCGTGGCCGGCGCCGGGGCCCTGACGCGATACGTACGGTCCAGCATGCTGGACGTGCTCAGCCAGGATTTCATCCGGACCGGTCGGGCGAAGGGCCTCCCCGAACGCACCGTGCTGCGGCGCCACGCGCTCCGGAACGCGCTGCTCCCCGTCGTGACGCTCGCCGGGCTGCAGCTGCCGGCGCTGCTCGCAGGCGCCGTGATTACGGAGCAAATCTTCGGCTGGCCCGGCATGGGCCGGCTGACAATCGAAGCGATGAGCCAGCGGGATTATCCGGTGCTGATGGGCATCACGCTCGCCGCGGCGATCATGGTGATCGCCGGCAACCTGGGCGCCGACATCGTGTACTCCTGGATCGATCCGCGCATTCGCTACGATTGATGGACCGCGCGGCCCCGGCCGCTTCCGCACGACCCGCCCGGCGGGCCACACCGGCGGCGCGGTCGTTCACCTCGCTCGCGATTCGCCGATTCCTGCGCCACCGTCTCGCCGTCGCCGGACTGACCGTGCTGTTCACGATCGGGCTGTTGGCCGTCTTCGCACCGCTGCTCTCTCCCTACGCTCCGGCGGCGATCGATCCAACGCGGTTTCAGGCTCCGCCGTCCGCGGCGCACCTCTTGGGCACCGACAGCGTAGGACGCGACGTGCTGAGCCGTCTCCTGAACGCGGGACGCGTCTCGCTGTCCGTCGGCCTGCTCGCCGTGGCCATTTACGTCGCGATCGGCACGGTCATCGGCGGTCTGTCCGGCTACCACGGCGGCGCGCTGGACGGAGCGCTGAGCCGCGTCACCGACGTAGTCCTTTCCTTTCCGCCGCTGATCATCATCTTGTTCGCCGTGAGCATCTTCGGGCGGCCGAGCATGTGGAACGTGATCATCGTGCTCGGCGCCCTCGGGTGGCCGATCGTCTCCCGGCTGGTGCGGGGACAGTTCCTCGCGCTGCGGGGACAGGAGTTCGTACAGGCGGCGCGGGCGCTGGGGGCGTCGGATACGCGCGTGGCCACGCGGCACCTCCTGCCCAACGCGCTTGCGCCGGTGCTGGTCGCGGCGACGTTCGGGACGGCGAACGCGATTCTCCTCGAGGCGTCCTTGTCGTTCCTCGGCATGGGTGTGCAGCCTCCGACGCCGTCGTGGGGCAACATGCTGACCGACGCGCAATCGTTGACCGTGCTGCACAGCATGCCCTGGCTGTGGATGCCGCCCGGCTGCATGATCCTGATCGCGGTGCTCGCGATCAACTTCGTCGGCGACGGTCTGCGCGACGCCCTCGATCCGACCCTGCGGGTGTCGTAGTGGAGACCGGTATCGCGGCGATCGATTGGGAGCAGGCCGGCGCTGAAGCCGCCGATCTGCTCGGGCAGCTGATTCAAGCGGACACGAGCAACCCGCCGGGCAACGAGCGGGCCGCCGCAGACGTGCTGGCTCGATACCTCGGCCGCGTCGAGCTGCCGGCGCAGATCCTCGAGCCGCAGCCGCAACGCTCGAATCTGGTCTGCCGCCTCGCGGGACGGGAGCCCGGCCAGCAATTGGTGCTGCTGTCGCACCTCGACGTCGTCCCCGCCGCGCCGCAGGGATGGGAACGGCCGCCGTTCGGCGGCGAGCGCGCGGGCGGGTACGTCTGGGGCCGGGGCGCTCTGGATATCAAGAGCCTCACCGCGATCGAAGCACTGTGTCTCGCGCTCATCCGGCGCCATCAGATCCCGCTCCGCCGGGGCGTGACCCTCGCCGCCACGGCCGACGAAGAACGCGGCGGCACACTCGGGGCGAAATGGCTCGCGGAGCATCACGCCGACCTGCTTCGGGCGCCGTTTGTAATCAATGAAGGCGGCGGCCACGACATCACGGCGGCCGGCCATCGCTACTATTTGTGCCAGACAGGGGAGAAAGGCGTGTGCCAGCTCTCGGTGACGGTCTCGGGAGCGCCCGGCCACGGCGCCATGCCGCGGCCCGCGCATGCGGTCGGCACGCTGGTGCGGATCGTGGCGAAATTGCAGGATGATCCGTTTCCGTACCGGCTGGTCCCGGCGACCGCTACGCTCCTCGAGCGCCTCGCGAACGACAACGGCGGGCTGTTCAGTGAAGCGCTCGGGCGCCTCCGCGCGGGCACGTTCGATCCGGCGACGCTCGACGATCTGCCGGTCTCGGATTACTTCCTTCCCGAGCTGCGCGCGATGCTCGCCGACACGTTGACCCCGACCGTTCTCAGCGCCGGCGGCCCGGTCAACGTCGTCCCCGGACAGGCGCGGGCCTTGTTCGACGGCCGCACGCTGCCGGATACCGACCCCCAGACCGTGCTGGACAAGGTCGCGCGCTACGCGGCCTCGGTGTCGCGGGAGGGCGTGGAGGTCACGCCGCTCGCCGTCTCAGCCGGGGTGGGGTTCGGGCATCGCACGGCGCTCTTTGAGACGATTCAGGGCGTCATGCACCGGCACGATCCCGAGGCGCAGGTGGTGCCCTATCTCTGCCCCGGCGCCACCGACGCCCGGCACTTGAGCGTCCTCCCCGACATCACCGTGTACGGCTTCCGGCCGATGCGCCAGTCGGCGGACGCGCCGCGGCACAGGCTCGTCCACGGCGTCAACGAGCGGATCTCCGTCGAGAACCTGATCTTCGGCGCGAGGGCGCTCTTCGACATCGTCGTGGGCTGCTGCGGCACCACGGCGTAAGCGGGACAAGGCCGCGTCTACACACCGAGGCCGGCCGGGATCTCCCCCGGCCGGCCTCGGACCGTCAATTCGCCGTTCGCGCCGCTACTGCGACCCGGCCGTCCAGCGATAGGACGCGAAATCGTACAGCCCTTGCGCGTCCGTCACGACGCTCACCATCCGCTTCGCGACCGCGGTCCGTGCGTTGGGATAGTACAAGATGATCACCGGCAGCTGATCGGCAAAGAGCTGCTGGAATTGATCGTAGATCGTGCGCCGCTTGGCCGGATCGGGCGTCGCGGCCCCGGCGTCCAGCAGCTGGTCCATCTGGGCGATCGAATGGAAGCTGAAATTGTACTGGCCGGCCGTCCGGTACTGCGAGGACACGTCCGGATCGCTCGGCGCGGTGAACCCGACGAGCGCGAGATCGTACTTCGCGGCGTACAGGTCCGAGATCAGCGTCGGGAAGTCGGACTTCTGAACCTGCGCCTTCACGCCCACCGCGGCGAGGTTCTGCTGGATGATGTCGGCCGAGCGTTCGCGCGGCACATTGCCGGTCGGCACCCGCAGCAGGAGGGTCCGGTTGGCGTCCCACCCCGCCTCCTGCAGCAGCGCGCGGGCGCGGCCCGGATCGTACGCCCACGGCTTCACCTGCTTGTCGAAGTACGGGCTCGAGGGCGCGATGGGGCTGTCGGCGAGTACGGCCTCCCCGCGGAAGAGCTGGCTCGCCATGAGCGGCCGGTTGATCGCCAGCGCCAGCGCCTGCCGGACGCGCTTGTCCTGGAAGAACGGCTGCTTCCAGTTGATCACCATATACTGATAGCCGGGCGCGGGAAACGACGCGGCGCGCACCTGGGGCAGCGTCTTCACGCGCTCCCAGTCCGTGACGTCCACTTCGCCGATGTTGAACCCGGCGGTCATGTCGACTTCGCCGCGCTCCAGCCCCGCGAGCATCGCCGCCGGCGGGATGATGCGGACGAAGACGCGCTGCACCCGAGGCGCCGCGAGGTAAAAGTCGTGGTTCGCGGCCAGTTCAAGGTACTCGTCGGTCCGGTACTGCACGAACTTGAACGGCCCGCTGCCCACGGTGGGGCGCTGGGCGAAGGCCTGGCGATCGAGCTGATCCGGCGGCACGTTCCCCAGAATGTGCTTGGGGATGATGTAGACGTTGGCGCCGAAGAGCTCCAGGAACTTGTTGGGGTCGATCGGCGTGCGCGTCTTGACCTCGAACTTCTTCGGCCCGAGGACCCGGAACCCGAGCGCCGCGCCCGGCGCCAATTTCGACTTCGCGTCCAGCCCGGCGATCGCGGCGATGTCGCTGCCGCGGTTGGTCTTCGTCCGCGGATCGGCGATCGTTCGGACGGTGAACTCCACGTCGTCGGCCGTGACCGGCTGCCCGTCGTGCCATGTCGCGCGGGGATTGATCGTGAACGTAAAGGTCGCCCGGTCCGCGCCGATCTCCCAGCGGCTCGCGAGCTCCGGCAGAAACTGCATGCGGTTGTTGTCCAACCGCGCCTCCAGCAGCGTCGAGAACATCAGCCGGATACAGTACCATCCGTACTGGCTGTCGGCGTTGACCGGGTTGAAGTTGCCCGGCGCGCTCCACATCGCGGCGACGGCGACCAGCGACGACGACGGCGCGCTGAACACGCCGACCGGCAGCAGCAGCGCGACCGCCACAACGATCGCGCACGCCGCGGCCCGTGGTGCCCACGGTCTTCTCATGGATGCTCTCCCCCTTATGCTACGCGCAGCAGGCGCGCGGCGTTGCGAAAGGCCACATCGTGCAGCTCGTCCTCGGAGAAACGGTAGGCCCGCAGCTTGGTGACTTCGAAGCCCGGGTCCATTTTCGGCGCTTCGGACCCGAACAGCAGCCGCCCGGTGCCCACCGCGTCCGCCAGAATGCGGTAGGTCACGTCGCCGTAGCTCTTGCTCACGTCGTAGTAGACGTTCGGAAAGTCTTTGAACAGGGAGACGGCGCCCGCGGTCCACGTCGGGTTGGGCACGATGAAGTTCACGCTCGGGCAGCGGCGTACCAGGTCGGGCACCGAGCCCATTTCGTCCCCCCACGTGCCGGTGTGATGGAGCATCACCGGCATGCCGAGCCCGCCCATCATCTCGCAGAGCCGCACGATATATGGATGGGCGATCTTGTACGTGTGCATCGTCGGGTTGAGCACGATCCCCTTGATGCCGTCCGTCCGCTTGGCCGCCGCCGCGACGCGGTTCGCCAGCTCTTCGCGCTCTAAGGACGGCACCGTGGGCACGATCGCCCAAAACGGGATGAGCCGGTCCCGATGCTTCGCGGCCGCCTCGAGCACCCGCTCGTTCTCCGCGACCACGTCCGGTCCGCCCTCGAAGGGAAAGACGACGGAGCGCTCGATCCCCGCCTGGTCCATCCGCGCCAGCAGCTCGCCGGGCGTCTGGCTTAGGTCGTCGGACAAGTCACGGCCGAGATGCGCGTGCACGTCGATGATTCTCATCGCACGGCCCTCTCGCGGGTCAATCCCAATCCCCAGAGCCGGGCGGCGGTTCCGTAGAGCACGTTGTGTTCGTCTTTAGACGGCAGGTTGGCCCGACGGATCTTCTCGATCTCGAGGCCGAGCGAGAGCGCCGGGATGTCACTGCCGAACATCACCCGGTCCGAGCCGATCGTCTCCACCACTTCTTTAATGAACGGCACGCCAAGACAACCCGACGTCTCGAGCAGTAGGTTGGGATTCTCGATCGCCGCTTTGAGCGCATACTTGCCGTGGATATCAAACATGTGCTGCATCACGACTTGCGTCTTCGGGTGATCTTTCGCCAGATCGCTGACGGCCAACGGGTGGGCCCAGTGCGACCGGCCGGTGTGCACCAGGAGCGGCACGCCGAGGGCGGCGGCCTCGTCGGCGATCGCGCGCATCGACGGCGCGTTCGCCGCAGTGGCCGAGCTGTCGGGACGCATCTTGATCGCCCGGCAGCCCAACTGGCCGACGCACCGCCGCATCTCGGCGATCGCGGCCTCGCCGAACCGCGGGTTCACCATGCCGACGGGGATGAGCGTGTCGGGATACTTCTTCGCGGCGGCCGCGGCGAGGGTGTTCTCCGGAGCGGGATCCCAGTAGAACGGGTTGCCGAAGACGAGCGCGGCCACCACGCCGTGCTGCTTCATCATCGGCAGCAGATCTTCGGCGTTTTGGCGTGACCCCAAGGCGTCGGGCACGAGATCGTCGGCCTCGTGGATCAGGTGAACGTGGGCGTCGATGATCATCTCAGCGCCGCAGGTACTCGTCGGTCTTGTCGATCCAATCGCGCCGCGGCGGGCTGAAGAAGTCCATCTCCACTGTGTCCTCGAGCATCTCTGCGCCGTGCGGCGTGCCGGACGGAATCACGAGCACGTCCCCGGGCCGGACGACCCGTTCGCCGTCCGGGAACGTGAAACGCATCCGACCGGAGATGCAGTACGTCAGTTGTTCGTTGTCGTGGGCATGCTGAGCGACCACGGTGCCCTGCTTGAACTCGAGGTAGCCGGCCATGATTCGCTCGCCCCACACAAGCCGCCGCTTCATGCCGGGGTTCACGGTCTCGGGCTCCATGTCGTGCAAAGAACGGTGTACCGGTGGTCGGATCATGACGCCTCCGCGGCGCGCGACTCGCGACGTGCTGCGCGTCGTCCACGCTGTTCGATCCGCGAATATTCAGGACCTGCGGTAAACGGTCAAGAGACGCGGCAGGGCTCCGGCGGACCGGAGTGAACTTGGCGGCGATGGATCTGCAGCTCGCAGGACACGGGGTGCTCGTCGCCGGGGCCAGCAAAGGGCTCGGCAAAGCGATCGCGCGCGCTTTCGTCGAGGAACGGGCGCGCGTCGTGATCTGCGGCCGCGACATCCGCACGCTGGAAGCGGCGGCCGCGGATATCGGCGGCGACGTCGTCCCGATCCAAGCGGATGTCAGCAAGGGCGGCGACGTGGAGCGGCTGGTGGAAGCGGCCGCGACGCGACTGGGGCGGCTCGATGTTTTGATCACCAACGCCGGCGGCCCGCCGTCGAAGCCGTTCGTCGAGACCACGGACGCGGACTGGCACGCCGGCATCATGGCGAACCTGCTGAGCACCGTGCGGCTGTGCCGGGCGACGGTCCCGCACATGCGGCGCAGAGGGGGCGGCCGTATCGTGAACATCACGTCCTACACGGTGAAGCAGCCGCTGCCCAACCTGGTCCTGTCGAACGCCGTGCGTCTCGCCGTCGTTGGACTGGCGAAGACGCTGGCGGCCGAACTGGGACCCGACAACATCCTCGTCAACACGGTGTGTCCGGGCCCGATCGCGACGGACCGCCTCACGACCTTGACGCAGGCGTACGCCGACCGGCAGGGCGTGACGTTCGAAGACGCCGAGCGGACGTTGTGGACGAGCCAGGTGCCGCTCGGCCGCGTCGGCCGGCCGGAGGAGTTCGCGGACGTCGTCGTGTTCCTGGCCTCGCCGAGGGCGAGCTTCGTGACCGGGACGACACTGCAAATCGACGGGGGAATCGTCAAGGGCGTACTGTAATGAAGATATCGCGATGAAGCGTGCTGGACTAGCAGGTTGATGAAAAATCGACGTCCGAAGCAAAGAGCGCCCAGGCGACACGTCGCGACGACATCCAGCGCTCCTTCGAGTGCGCAGTTTTCGATGTGCGACGCATCTCTGGGCCGGCGTTTGCA
>Ga0207416_1000908_pt1 | contig 44416 bp, 34 predicted proteins | sample PaiPotPPM11metaG_FD_184107 | JGI IMG/M metagenome (GOLD analysis project Ga0207416, IMG submission 184107) | Iron sulfur acid spring bacterial and archeal communities from Banff, Canada, to study Microbial Dark Matter (Phase II) - Paint Pots PPM... ...
GTATTACATTGAGTCGCTGACTAATGCAATTGAAGAGCGTGCCTGGGCCTATATCGAAAAGATCGACGCCCTGGGCGGCAGCGTGCGCGCCATCGAGCGTGGCTACATGCAGGCCGAGATCGAGCAGGCCGCCTATGACTACCAGCGCGCGTTGGAAGAGGAGCAGGCTATCGTCGTCGGCGTCAATCGTTTCGTCTTAGAGGATGAACAGCGACCGGCTTTGCTGCGCGTTGATCCGGCTTTAGAGAAGCGGCAAACAGCGAAACTGGCGGCGCTGCGCGAGCGGCGCGATAACGAGCGCGCCGGGCAGGCGTTGTCCGCCCTGGAGTGCGCGGCGGCGGGTACGGACAACCTGCTGCCGTTCATCATCGACGCCGTCGAGGCATACGCGACGCTGGGCGAGATCAGCGATGCCATGCGCCGCGTCTTCGGCGAGCAGCGCGAATTTAGCAGCGTTGAATAACTGTTGAAACAAAGTTTATTGGAAAATTGTTTGTATGCAATACATTGATCCAGAAGATGCCGGGCAACTACATGGAGACCGACCCCCACAAGGGGGGCCGCTACACGAAGACCGACCCCCACAAGGGGGGCCGCTACATGTAGCGACCCCCCTTGTGGGGGTCGTCTATCCCGCCCGCGATGCCGAGCGCAGCCAGCGGGCATTCGATCACGAGCGCGGGGAAACGGTTGGGCAGGCCGGAGCGCCCATCGGCGTCTTTGATTCCGGGGCAGGCGGACTGACCGTCCTGTCCGCGTTGAGAGCGGAACTGCCGCGCGAGCATTACGTCTACCTCGGTGATACCGCGCACATTCCCTATGGGCAGCGCAGCGACGCCGACATCACCGAGCTTTCTATCCAGGGCTGCCGCTTCCTCCTCGATCAGGGCGCGAAGATGATCGTTGTGGCCTGCAACACGGCCTCGCAGGCGGCGCTGGCTACCCTGCGCGCCACGTTCCCTGTTCCGTTCGTGGGCGTCGTTCCGGCGGTCAAACCGGCGGCGCGCATGACGCGCAAGGGACGTATCGGCGTCGCGGCCACTAACCAGGCGTCGCGGGCGACGTACTTGCGTCATTTGATTGACGAGTACGCCGACGGCATCGAGGTCTACGCGGTGGGCTGCCCCGAACTGGTGACGCTGGTCGAGCGCGGCGATCTGGATGGGCCAGCCGTCGAGGAGGCGGTCAGGCAGGCGCTGCTGCCGCTTTTGCAGGAAGATATTGACGTGCTGGCGCTGGGCTGCACGCATTTTCCCGCGCTGCGCGCCGTCATCGAGCGGGTTGTCGGGAGCCGCGTACAGGTCATCGATAGCGGCGCAGCCGTGGCGCGGCGCACGCATGCCGTGCTGGCCGCCGAGGCGCTGCTGCACCCCTCCAGCAACGGCGCGGCGGCAGCGGGCGAACTGCGCGTCTGGTGCAGCGGCGATCCCGCCGCGTTCAGCGCAGTCGCCAGCAAAATACTGGGCTATCCCGTTGTCGCGGGGCAACTAGATCCCCACGGGTTCGGCATCCACGGGAACGACCCCCAGGGGAACGACCCCCACAAGGGGGGTCGCTACATGTAGCGGCCCCCCTTGTGGGGGTCGTTCCCGTGGATGCCGAACCCGTGGGTATCGGACGGTCGTGTATCGAACCCGTGGGTATCGGACGGTCGTGTATCGAACCCGTGGGTATCGGACGGTCGTGTATCGAACCCGTGGGGGTCGGACGGCCGTGTATCGAACCCGTGGGTATCGGACGGCCGTGTATCGAACCCACGGGGGTCGGACGGCCGTGTATCGAACCCGCGGGGGTTGGACCCGTGGAGGTCAGAGAAGCACAAGGAGTTTCAATGCGTATCACGTTCTTAGGTCACGCTGGTATCTTTATCGAAACAAGGTACGGCAGCGTTCTCTGCGATCCCTGGTTTAATCCGGCCTACTTCGCTTCCTGGTTCCCATTCCCCAGCAATGAGCAGGTCGATCGCGAGCAATTGCGCCAGCCAACCTACCTCTATCTCTCCCACCAGCACCACGATCACTTCGATCCGCAGTTTTTGCGCGAGCATGTCTCGAAAGAGACCACGGTGATCCTGCCGGATTTCCCGTTGTCGCTGCTGGAACGCGCGCTGCGCGATATCGGCTTCACCCGCTTTATCCAGCTGAAGAACTACGAGACGCGCGACCTTGATGGACTGCGCCTGACCTCGGTGGCGATGGTGGCTCCGACGGATGGCCCGCTTGGCGACTCCAGCCTGATCGTGAACGACGGCGAAACCTGTATCTTCAACCAGAATGACTCGCGTCCCATCGACCTGGACATCCTGGCGGACTTCGGCCCCTACGATGCCCACTTCGTGCAATTCTCCGGCGCGATCTGGTATCCGATGGTGTACCAGTTCCCGCAGAAAATGAAAGACGCCCTGGGACGCAAGAAGCGCGAAAACGAGATGGCGCGCGCCCTGCGCTATATCGAGCAGATCGACGCGCGCTTTGTTGTACCATCCGCCGGGCCGCCCTGTTTCCTGGACGATGACCTGTTCTACCTCAACGATTTCGAGCGCGACCCGGTCAACGTCTTCCCAGACCAGACGGTGTTTATCGAGTACATGCGGGAACACGAGCATGACAATGGCCGCCTGCTGATCCCCGGCAGCGTGATGACGCTCGCGCCGGACAGTTGCGCGATCACGCACCCGCTCCCTGACGCCGAGGTGCGGGCAATCTTCACGGACAAACGCGCCTATCTTGAGGCGTACCAGGCGCGCCAGCGCCCGGTCATCGCGGCGGCGAAGGCAGCCTGGCCGCGCGGGCAGGTGGATATCGCCGCGTCCCTGCGCGACTGGTTCGAGCCGTTGTTGCAGCAAGCCGACATTACCTGCGTCGGCGTCAATGGACGCCTGCTGCTCGATTGCGGCGCGCAGGCCACCGTGGTCGATTTCCAGCAGCGCGCGGTCTACCCGTGGCGCGGCGAGGAGTGGGAGTATCGCTTCGGCATTGATCCCGCTCTGCTTGAGTCGAGCATCCTACGCCACGTCGAGGACTGGGTCAATGACCTGTTCCTCTCATGCCGCTTCGAGGCCGAGCGCAAGGGGCCGTTCAACGAATACATCTACAATTTCTTCAAGGGTCTGACGCCGGAGCGCATTAATTACATCGAAGGTTATTATGCCGAGCAGTCGCTCGATCAACAATTCTGGGAAACCCACGGTTACCGCATACAGCGCCGCTGCCCTCACCTCAAAGCCGACCTGACGCGCTTCGCCAGGATCGAAGATGGCATTCTCACCTGCACCATGCACGGCTGGCAGTTCGAGCTGGCAACCGGGCGCTGCCTCACCTCGGATGATCGCAAGCTGTACAGCCAGCGCATCGACGCCGACGGTACGCCGATCAACGAAGCAGGCGAGCCGGTCGAAGCCATTACGATGGAGCGGCCCAGCCCTGTGCAATGCAAAAATTGCTGGTACAGGCCGAAAAAACATACCCGATTTTTCTGAGTCCTGCTGCCTCTTTCAATCGTGTTATAGATGAGAACTTCCAGCCAATGGAACGCTCTTGCAACTAAACACGTCTATAGGACGTATACTCTGTGGAGAAGAATGGATAAAAGTACTATTTTTGCCCCGTAACAGGCAAGCAGTTCTCGTGTTCACGCGGCTCTATGTTATGATATATGAGGGATTTTCATGGTGTATCGTAACATTTACGGATGTGTGTCTTTGTGCCAGCTCGTACCAGCTTTGTAAGCGACACTGTTGTGAACATAAAGAGAAAGGTCATGCTGAGAACCGTAAGCCTCCGTTGAGAAAGGATAAAACCATGTCTATGAACTCGTCTCTGCTGCACTCCCAGCCACAGATACGAGCCGAGAGGCTCATTATGGCATCAAATCGCGGCCCCGTGGAGTATCTCATCAAGCAGGATGGCTCACTGAAGCCGCGTCGGGGCGCGGGCGGCATGGTGACGGCTCTCATCGATGCCGGGAGCCGCATGGAAGTAACCTGGGTGGCAATGGCGATGACCGAAGGGGATCGCTTAGCCCAGAAAGAGGCGCAGCAGAACGGCGGGCTGCTCCAATCTCCCCAGCGCGGTCAGAAAATGAAGTTCCGCTACGTCGCCATCCCCAAAAATGCCTATCGCAAGCACTACGAGGTTATCAGCAACCAGGTTCTCTGGTTCCTGCAACACTATCTCTACGATCCCTCGGACGATTCTTCCGCCACGCGCCGCTTGCAAGACGCCTGGACGAACGGGTATGTAGTGGCGAACCAGGCTATCGCCGACGCCGTGATCGCCGAAATTGAGCGCGAGGATTCGTCTGCCGTCGTCATGCTGCACGACTACCATCTCTACCTCGCACCCGCCATGATTCGCGCGGCGCATCCAGGCGTCGTCATGCAGCAGTTTATCCACATCCCGTGGCCGGATAGTCGCTGCTGGCATTTCTTACCCGGCAACATCGCTCAGGCCATTTATAACGGGCTGGTGGGCAACGACATCATCGGCTTCCAGACCGAGCGCGACGCGCGCAATTTCCTGGAAGGTGCCAGAACGATGCTCGACGGCGCGGTCGTCGATTTTGAAGAAGGCACGATCTGGTGGGAAAACCGCGAAATCACCGTGAGGGCCTATCCTATCTCTATCTCCGTGACCGGTGAGCGCAAGATCGTCAACAGTACCGCCGGGCAACGCGCCGCCGCCAAAATTCGCCCATTACTCGGCGAAAAGACCATTATGCGCGTTGATCGCATCGAGCCGACCAAAAATATCGTGCGCGGTTTCCAGGCATACAAATTGCTGCTTGAGAGCCATCCCGAATTGCGCGGCAAAGTCACGTTCCTGGCGTTTCTCGTTCCTTCGCGCCAGACCTTAGCCAAGTACAAACGCTATCGCAGCGACGTTCTCAAGGTTATAGAAGAAATCAACCATGCCTACGGAACTACCGACTGGACGCCCATCACCGCTTTCTGGGAGAATGATCGCGTCAGGGCGCTGGCAGCGATGCAATTCTACGATGCCTTGCTGGTCAACCCGATTATTGACGGCATGAACCTGGTCGCCAAAGAGGGACTGGCGGTAAACAAAAAAGATGGCATGCTGGTGCTGTCGCGCACAGCCGGCGCCTTCCAGCAGCTTGGCAAGGCGGTTATTCCGACCTCGCCCACCGACCTCGAAGAGACGGCGCAGGCGCTCTATACCGCCTTAACCTTGCCGGAGACCGAGCGCGCCTGCCGCGCTCGCTTAGCCCGCGAGAGCGTAGAGCGCAACGACCTGAATCGCTGGCTCACACGGCAGGTGAACGATATCAACACTCTGCTCGAACAGCGCCTGACCGTCTCCGTCGCGGAATCTGATCGACAAAATGATGACCACCAACCCCTCGTGTTGAGCGCACGGTAAGAAGAACAACGAGGAAGTTTCACAAAAAAATGGCTGTGCCGGCACAGCCATTTTTTTGTGAAACTTCCTCGTTGTATGGTATACTCTTGCACATCAACTTTCTTGATGGGGGACACGAGTTCATGATACATCCTCGCGTATTTATTAGTGGCTATAAAGGCGATCCAGCGCATCCTGATATGCAGTTCACGCAGCGACTGCTCACCGATCTCAGCGCAGCCGGCGCGATCGTCGCCACCAGTTCTGGGAATAATGAGACCATGCAGCGTCTCACCCAGGCGCTCAAGCATTGCCAGTGGCTCATACTCGTTCAAACGCCCGCCGCGCTCGCTTCGCCGCAGGTGAGAGCAGAAGTTGACACGGCTCTTAGCCTCGCAGAGCAAGGAAAGATGCGCGGCGTCCTGGCGATCGTCGCTGCGCCGACCGATCCGCGCGCCCTGCCGTTATCGTGGGCCAAACTGCACGCGTTTGATGCCGTGCAAAACTATCAGCAGGCGTTTATGTCCATCCAGGCGGCTCTGGAACTGGGCCGCGCCGAGCCTGGGACGGGCTGGGACAGGCCGCAGCCGTTGCAGCAAAGCGCCGCTGGCAGCCCGTGGATCTGGACCGCGCCGCAGCCGGGCGAGACAGCCGATCTGCCGACGTTGTTCAACCCGCGGGGCAAGAGCCAGAAGTCCGCCGGGGCAGGGTCGCATCCACTGCGCGCCTTCCTGATCACACTGCTGGTCGTCCTGCTGATCCTGGCTGCCGCGGGCGGATTCTTCCTCGCCAAAAGCGCCATTATCACCTATAACGCGGGCGCGCTCTCCAGCGCCGTGCGCGCCACGACGACCGCGCAGGCGCAAATTACCGCCGCTGCCGCCGTCGTCTCAGCGCAAAATCCCTATCCGCCCGGCAGCGGCCCGCTCGTCATCAGCAACGCGCTGATCGGCAGCGGCAGCCTGGGCTTCTGGCAAACGAACACTACCTGCGCGCTCAAAAACGGGGCTTATGATGTCAGCGAGACGGCAGGCGCAGGTTTCACTTATTGCTATGATCAAAGCACCAACTTCAGCGACTTTGCGTATCAAGCGCAAGTCAAGTTCATCAGCGGCTACGCGGCGGGCCTGGTCTTCCGTGCCGCTGCCACATCCAGCCGCCCGGAACTCTACTATTTTCTGATCAGCGAAAATGGCAGCTATGGCTTCTACCTTGTTACCGGCCACCTCAACACGGTCGGGCAGGAGCTGCGGGGTGGCTCGAATCCGGCGATCATTCGCAGCGGCCCCGGCCAGACGAACGTGATCGCGGCGGTGGCGCGCGGCCCCTACCTGGACTTTTATGTCAACCTGCGCTACCTGTTCAGCGCCACCGACAGCACAATCAGCAGCGGCCAGATCGGCGTCTTCATCTACGACAAAGCCGACGCCGCCGAAGCAGCCTTTAGCTATATCAAGCTCTGGCAGTTATGATAATGCCGGTGTGGCAGCGCGACGCGCATTGCCCCACCACCCCTGGGCGCGATAAATCTGGCCCCTACGCGATAGGCGCAGCCGTCAACCGCAAGACGATCTGCCGCGACTGGCCCGGCGCGATGTTCAGGCGATCGGCCGGGCGATTGAGCGCGTCTTCGCTGCTGACGGTTGGCTCGAAGCAGATAAAGTCATGATCCGGATTGCCGGCCGGTTCCGACCAGACCTGCATATTGGAGAGCGCGTACGCGTCGTCAACGGGCAGTTCTGCGATGGTGAGAGCGCCGCCGCGCGGAAAGTCAACGGTGACGCGGTGCGGAAACGGATACGGGTGGTCGGGCGGACTAGTTTCCCAGTCGAAGGCGCTGACGACGAAGCCGGGCGGGCCATCGGCGCTCACCCGCGCTTTGTCCTGCTGCGCCACGGCGAAAAATGGGTGGAAGCCTGGGGCGATGGGCATGGTTTCGTCGTCGCGATTCTCCATCGTCAGGGTGTAGGTCAGGGTACCTTCGCCTGCCGCGATGGCAGCCGTGAAAACGAATTCGTAAGGATAGCTGGCGCGTGTGGCCTGGCTGCTGACCAGTTGCATAGTCAGGCGCGCTTCATCCTGCGCGGTGACGTTCCAGGGCAGGAGGCGGCCAAAACCGTGAATAGGCAGCTTGGTATTTTTTTCCAGGAAGACGCCGTTTTTCAGGCGCGAGAAGTTGGGGATCATGAGCGGTAAGCCCCAACGGTGGAAGTTGCCCGTCGCCATCGCCCGGTAGAGAACAGGCCAATCGCCTACCTGGAAGTGCGAGACGAGGCAGATATCGGGCATGATGCCGATAGTCGTCTCGCCAGATCTCAAGACGCGTTCGCGCGCGGTGGGAAATTCCATCGAATCAGCCATACGGTATTCTCCTATCTTTATCTGTATTGCGATGATCGTTCGTTATGTATTATAGACGATGCGACGAAGCCGTTCCTATTGCGTTTTCAGAAGCGGACGCTTATACTGTAGGTAACAAAGGATCATGCGACCCAACTCCCAGTAGAGAAACGGGGAACTCATGGGTATGGAAGACGCTTCGGAACGAGCAAACAGCAACTCGCCGCCCGTGGAGCAGAGCGGCCTGGGGAGAGAGGAGAAGCAATCTGTGCAAGGCTCTATCGCCATTAAGGGGACGCGCAACGGCTTACTGCTCACGCTGGAGCCGGAAACGCCCTTTAGTGATGTGCTGAACGCGCTTGCCAACCGGCTGGCTGAAGCGCCGTCCTTTTTCCAGGGCGCGTCGCTGGCCGTCGATACCAGCCGCCGCAACTTGCGCAGCAGCGAGCGTAAACAGCTTGAGAACCTCCTGGCGCGCTACCAGGTTTCCGTTATGTCGCTCGAGCAGTTGAGCGCGCCATTGCGACAGCAGGATGAGGGCCTGGTCGCAACCAACCTCTCGACCAACAACCATGACGGCCAGCAGTTCACAATAGATGAACTGGCGCCAGTGGCGGGAGTACAACACGAAGGGCGAGAAGCGGACGGCACGCTTTTGCTGCGCCGCACCATCCGTTCCGGCCAGGCGATCCACCACGGCGGCGCTATCGTGATTCTGGGCGATGTCAACCCTGGCGCGGAAGTGGTGGCCGGCGGCGACGTGATCGTCTGGGGCGTGCTGCGCGGCATGGTTCACGCGGGCTATCCCGACAACGACGAGGCTTGCGTCTGCGCGCTGTCGCTGTCGCCTGTGCAGTTGCGCATTGCTCACCTGCTCTCGCGGCCGCCGGAGGGCATGGAATCGCAAGCGCACCCGGAGGTAGCGATCATTCGCAATGGGCGCATCGTCGTCGAGACCTGGATTAACGGGCGTCCGCCGCGCAAGTAGGAAACACATAGTGCTGCATTGTAGGGCGTGTAGGGGCATGATGTGCCGCCCCCAGACAGTTGCTTACGTAGGAGCGTACTTTTATGGACAGCCGGGTGATTACCATTACATCGGGGAAGGGCGGTGTTGGCAAAACAACGACTACAGCGAACCTGGGTACAGCCCTGGCGATACAGGGCAAAAAGGTCGCCGTGGTGGATTCAGACATCGGACTGCGCAATCTTGACGCCGTGTTGGGACTGGAGAATCGCATCGTCTACGATCTCGTCGATGTTGTGGAGGGGCAGTGCCGCTTGCGGCAGGCGTTGATCAAAGATAAGCGGCAGTCGGAACTGTATCTGTTGCCAGCAGCGCAGACACGCGATAAAAATGCGATCACCAGCGTCCAGATGGAGCAGCTCTGCCAGCAACTGCGCCAGGAGTTCGATTTCGTGATCATCGACTCACCGGCGGGCATCGAGCAGGGCTTCCGCAACGCCATCGTCGGCGCGGACGAGATCATCATCGTGGCGAACCCGGAGATGGCCTCGGTGCGCGACGCCGACCGCATCATCGGCCTGGTCGAGGCGGCGGGCAAGGCGGAGCCGCGTCTGATCCTCAACCGCCTGCGCCCGGAGATGGTGAAGCGCGGCGATATGATGGACGTGGCCGACGTGCTGGAAGTGTTGGGCATCGACCTGCTCGGCATCATTCCCGAAGATGAAAATATCATTATCGCCATCAACAAGGGCGAGCCTATCGTCTATGATAAACGCTCGCGCGCGGGACGGGCGTATCTCAGTTCCGCGCAGCGCATTCTGGGCGAAGAGGTTCCCCTGGATGAAGTTTCCGAAGCGCCAACGCTCTTTGAGCGACTGCGGCGTTTCGTTGGCTTTGGCCCCCCGCTAGCTGGGCGGCAAGTTCGCTCCTAGCATGGCCGTCCTGTGGAAGGAGGCACTTTTATTATGGGGTTGTTTAGTTTTATGTCAGGTCAAAAAAAACCAACGCCGGGCGAAGTCGCTAAAGAGCGCCTGAAAGTCGCGCTCGTGCATGATCGCTTCAAAGTCAATCCAGAGCTGCTGGAATTGCTGAAAAGCGACCTGCTGGCGGCTATCTCACGCCGCCTGGAGGTGGACGAGCAGCACCTGCAACTCAGCGTTTCCCGCGAGGGCCGCTGGGACAAACTGCTGGCCGACGTACCGATCAAACGCCAGAAGGTCGCGTTTGAATGGGATCCGCCAGCGCATACCAGCGCGGTGACTGGCCTGCGCGGGCCGCTCGCCGTCGAGGTAGAACGTGAGGGGCATGAAGGGTAGTATCGACAAACGTCGATAAAACGGTTAAGAACTTGACGATAAGCTGTCGCTTATCTTAACCAAACCTTCATCTCTTCGTAACCGAAAGCAAGCCTCAGCGTATTACGATAGAAGTGTGACCGCGACACTAGTTGGTCACCGTGGGATGTGGGGAAACGTGGAAGGGATGTTCTCCCAGTAGTAGCAACTTTGCACCGTTTTTCTGAACAGCTTTGAGAGCGCATTCCCTGTTGCGATAGAGAAGTGCCGGTGTGCGAACACAGGCGAGATGGCGGTTGGGCCGGTGACGGTCGCGCTGTCTTGCTGGTGGTGTGGGCATCGGGTTGTGGGTGGTGTGTTATGTACACCGGCACTTCTCTGTCGCCTCATGGACTTTTGCGCCCGCAACAGCGGAATGTCAACGTAGGGGCGCAGTTCATTGCGCCCGCCACGCAGGATGTCAATGAGAGTGGGTATGGGTAGTGGGGAGAAAGACGGCGATGGCCCGGAATCGCCAGTCATACCGTATCATGTCAGCAGAGTCAGCCAGGCCGCCTGGCCGGCGTATCTGCGGCACAGTCCTGCCATAAAGCAACGTCCCCTGCGGCGATTGCACAAAGCGTATATTTTTGCTGTATTGCGCCGTCTCCGCGCGCGCTTGATCATCCTGTTCTTGCGTTCTGGCTTCCCCCGCTCCAGGCGAGAGCCAGCCGCCAGCAGCAGCGCGTCAGTTCGTCCTGAGCGAGCCGCGGCGCTGCCGGAAACTCCTATGCCCGCCGAGCCGCTCATTCGCGTGCTGGAAACCTTCGATCTCTCGCGAGGAAACATAGAGGAGAAGAGCGACCAGGCGCTGCCAGAGACAAATCATTCGGAAACTGCATGATTTGTCTCCGGCAGCGCCTGGTCGCTTCACCCATTTGGGCCAATCAGATTGACATATGTTCGCTTTCTCCGTATGATTCACGTTAATATTGTATGGATATTGTGTATGTGGTAGGCGTGCTGCCATAACCGTAGGGGCGCGGGCTTGCCCCGCCCAAGAGCAAAGAGAGAGCAGATCATGAGTGAGCAGCAGATACAAAAAGTCAAAGTCAAACGGCTGGCGCATGTCGGGCTATGGGCCGGTGATATCATCGCGCAGGCACGCTTTTACCGGCAGGTGTTGGGCTTCGAGGTAAGACCGCTTCTCTCCTCCGGCGCAGATGAAGGGATGGATTGGGAAGAGGCCAGCAGCTTCCTGGCCCTGGGCGAAGAGTACCACTGCCTGGGCCTGTTCAGCGATACGCGCCCCACGGCGGGCAATGGCCGCCAGCCGTTGCAGCGCAGCCGCCTGCATCACCTGTCATTCGAGGTTGACAGCGACGCCGAACTCGCCGCGCTCGCCGCTCGCCTCAACCAGGCTGGCATCGAGCTCACGCTGGCGGAACGCGACGGCAACCCCGACGCGGGCGATACGCTCTGGTTCTACGACCCCGACGGCAACCGCGTCGAAATCTCGGCGGCATCCGACGATTCCTTGCCATCGTCTGCTCCTAATGGCGCGCGCGGGCGGCTGCGCCCGCACGGCCTCCAGCATGTCGCGCTGCGCACGCCGCGCCTTGATCTGATGGTCGAGTTCTACAGCGAGGCACTGGGCTTCGATACCTCCGACTGGCTGCTGCGCGAGTCTGCGTGGCTGCGCTGCAACCACGATCATCACACGCTGCTGCTGATCGAGGGCGACATGGACATCGATCACGTGGGTTTTCGCATCTTCGACGGGCAAGAGTTGCTGCAATGGGCCGATTATCTGAGCCGCCAGCAGACGCCTCTGCTGTGGGGTCCGGGACGTCACGGCGCGGGCAGCGACCTGTTCCTGCGCTTCGCAGACACCGAAGGCATCCACGTCGAATTGTCCGCCGAGCTGCAACAATACTACGATCATGATGTAACCACGCCGCCGCGCCTCTGGCACACGCGCGCGCTGGCGTATAACCTGTGGGGTACGCTCCCAGCGTGGATGCACGAGCAAGTGAGAGTATAGCAGAGCAATAAAAATTCCCCTCCTGCCAGGAGGGGAATTTTTATTGCTCTGCTATGACCCTATGACGCGATTCCGCAGCATTCCAATCCCCTCGATCTCCGTCTCCACAATATCGCCGGGCTGCAGGTATTCAGGCGGCTTGCGCGCATCGCCGACGCCGCTCGGCGTGCCGGTGGCGATGATGTCGCCCGGTTCCAGCGTCATGCCCAGGGAGAGCGCGGCGATGATCTCGCGCACGGAAAAGATCATCATGCTGGTATTGCTGTCCTGCTTCGTCACGCCGTTGACGCGCAGGCGCACGGGCAGGTTCTGCGGATCAGGAATCTCGTCGGCAGTGACGATCCACGGCCCCAGCGGGCAATAGCCGTCGATGCTCTTACCCTTGAAGTATTGCGGCTGGCGATGTTGTAGATCGCGGGCCGAGACGTCGTTGAGGACGGTATAGCCGAAGACGTAGTCCAGGGCATCCTCCGCGCGAATATTTTTACCTGCCTTGCCTATAATCACCGCCAGCTCAGCTTCCCAATCCACTTTCAGCGAAACCTCCGGATCGATCACGATATCGCCATAGGGACCGTTAATGGTAGTGGGAGCCTTCGTAAAGATATTGGGATATTGAGGAACGCCGGGTGAGTTCGCACGCGCGCGCGTCATCTCCTGGGCGTGATCGAGATAATTTTGTCCCAGGCACATGATATTCTTCTGCGGGCGCGGGATGGGCGCGGCCAACTGCACCTCGTCCAGTTTACGCGCCGCCCCCGTCTCGGCAAAGACTCTCACCGCGCTAAAAGGTCGTCCCGCCGCCCGCCCCAGGATGGCCTGTAATACCTCCCATTTCTGCGCGTACTGCTCGATCAATTCTTGCACCTGGTCGGGACCGATCAAGTTCAGCGCCGTCGCGGCCAGGTCAACATCCAGCACTTCGTCGTCTTGCACAATGCCCAGGTGCGGTTTGGGAATCTCCGGCGTGGAAAAGCTGGCAAATCTCATAGGTGTCTCCTCCAAAGTAACAATTGATCAGGTTATTCTAGCGCGGCCCGCATGACGGCGAGCGGCGCGGGTTGCCTCGTCCAGAGCGTGAAGGCCAGCGCCCCCTGGTGCAGCAGCATGGATAGCCCGTTGACGGCGCGCAGGCCCAGGATACGGGACTGGATCAACAGCCGCGTCTCTGCTGGGTGATAGACCATGTCCAGCACAAAGGTGTCGGCGTTGAAGCGCTCCAGAATCCGCGCCGGGAGCGGCACGGCATCTTCGGCGCTCTCTTCATTGCCGTCCGCTCGATGCATCCCGACAGACGTGGCGTTGATAATGATCGAGCGCGGGTGCGGGATCAGGTAGTCCGGGTCGTTCAGACTGAATACCTGGCAGTCGCGTCCCTGCTGCACGTCCGCTGCCAGCCGCTGGGCGCGTTCAAGCGTGCGATTGACGATGATCAGGCGTTTGACGCCTGCTTCGACGAGCGCGAAGGCCGCGCCGCGCGCTGCGCCTCCGGCTCCCAATAACACGGCGGTATGGCCTTTCAACGAGACGATATTGCCCCATTGCTCATTGCCCGCGCCCTCTTTCCCGATCCCGTTCTCCGCCAGGACGCGCAGCAGCGCCGGGGCATCGGTATTGTAGCCGTAGAGATATTCATCGCGCTGCACGATGGTGTTGACCGCGCCGATGCGCGTTGCCAGCGGATCGACCACATCCAGCAAAGACAACACGGCCTCTTTGTGGGGAATGGTCACATTCGCGCCAAGATAGTTGGGCGCGAGCAGCGATGCGACGCGCGCGGCCAGTTCCCCGGCGCTGGTTTGCCAGAGTTCGTAGCGGGCGGCGATGTTCAGCGCATCAAAAGCCGCTTGCTGGAAGCGCGGCGAATAGGAGTGGGCAACGGGTTCGCCGATCAGGCCCACGCGCAATAACGCTGTCGTAGCGACTCCTGTTGAATAGACAGTACTATCAGACTTCATATGCGGCAACCGATTCATCCTGCACATCCTCCCCTTGTGAAATCTTTTCGTTTGTCTACTACTGTATCATATGCTGTCTGGAAGCGCAAAGCAATTGTATATTGTTTGACTCATTTCTCTGCCGCCCAGGCAGCAGAGAAATGAGTCAAACAATATTTAACTCTCCCATAAAATTCTCTTAATCCCCATCCGCTATACTTTGTTTGAAAGAAAACCGCTGTACCTCGCATTGCTATCCGCAGCCGAGTTCTGCTCAAATGCGTGATGGATATCGGGTAGTCGCCTCCACCCGGCGTCTGTCACGTCCACAGCCACGGCGACACGCTCGCTCGTCGAGTGGGAGGTAGCTCCTCGAAGCCTCCCGCTCCTGGGGGGTAGTTACTGCTTCCACTCCCGCAAAACCGCCCGCGCCGCCTGCGCCAGTTGATCGCCGGCGCGTTTCTTCTTGCCAAAACTGGCGGCCAATTCGCGCAGGATGTAGGCTACGATACTGTCATCGGGGGAAGCGAGGCGGCCAAGCGTGTTGAGGGCTGTCTCCGCCACGTTTACATCCGGATCGAGGAGGGCGAGGATCAGGTCGGGGATGGCCTGGCGCTCGTCCATCTGCCCAAGCATGTAGGCGGCGCAGGCGCGCACGCCGCTGTCGTCGTCACTGTGCAGGATAGCGATGATCTGCATCAGGCAGTCGAGAGGCGCGTTGTCCAGCATTCCCAGGAATTCGATGGCGCGCTGGCGCACCCAGGCGCTGCTGCTTGCCAGGAGTTGCTGCGCCGTACCATCGCGCCAGGTTATCTCAGCGAGGGCGCGAGAAGCGACCTGCCGCCCGCGCCGCCGTGCCTGCCATGCAAGGTAGGCGAGCGAGTCGAGCGCCGTTACCTGAGCTTCCTCTTGCGCTTCCGCCGCGGCCTCGCGCAGGACGCACAACAGCCAGCGCGCGATCCTCTCGCGTCTTTGCGGGCGCAGCGCATCGGGCAGCAGGCGCAGCCCTTCGATGGCCTCGATACGCCCGCGCTGACCGTCGTTGAGCAGGGTTGTACCCAGGGCCGCCATGGCATAGGTTCCGCCGAGCGCGGCCAGTGTATAAGCGGCCTGGCGGCGCACTTCCGGGAACGCCGAACGCAGCAGCGTGACGATCTGGGCAGGCAGGGCGCATTGATACACGGCAAAACGCATGGCTTTCTGTCCCGCGATTCCTTCCAGCGCGCTGAGCGTCGCGATTTGCGCCTGTGGATCGGATGATGCCAGCACAGGACGGAGTAGGGGCAGCGTTGAGAGGGCAGCGATACCGCTGAGGATATCCGCGGCGTAGAGGCCGATATCGGCGTCGCGGTCTTCTAGCGCCGTCAAGGCCCATTGCAGCAATTGCGAGCGCTGCAGCGCATCAAGAGCGCGCAATGGCGATTCGCTGGCAAGGACGAAAGCGGCAGCTTTGCGCATCTCGTCCGGCATGGAGGCATCGAGCAAGGCGATCAGTCCCGCCAGCCCCTGGTTGTCGCCGTGACGCAGCAGGGCGTGGGCAGCGGCCAGCCGCAGGGGCAGTGCATGATCTTCGTGCAGACAGGCTCGCAGCGCCGTGATGCTGGTATCAGCAAGCGCGACAATTCCGGCGAGATTGCCCAGGGCGATAGCGGCGGCGTAGCGCGTGTTATGCCACGGCGACTGCAATCCAGCGCGCAGCAGTGACTCGTAACCGTCGCGGGGGGCGCGCGCGGCAGCCTCGATGACGCTTGTCCAGAGAACCAGCCCGGCTGGCTGGGAAACGACGGGATGGTGAAGCAACATATCAAGTCGCGCCTGCGCTGCCCGGCTGAGGTGTAATAGCAGCCAACCGCAGGGTTCATATTGCGGTGGCCACCAGGGCCAGGACGGGCTGGTAAATTCGGGGCAGCGGTTCAGCGTTTCCAGCAGCATAGGCAACAGGGCCGGACCCTGGCGTGCCAGGCGGCGCGCGGCCTGAAAGCGAGCTTCAGCGCCGGTATCGTTGCCCAACAGCAGAGCCAGCGCCGCGAACGCGCGCTCTTGCGTGTTGGGGCGATAGCGCTGGTGTCGGGCCGTATCTGGCTGCGCTTGTATCTGTAGCGGTAGTTGCTCGTTCTTCATCGCCTACGCTCGCCTGGGATAGGGGGTACACAATGTTCTGTTTTCGTTATACACCCGCGTACCAAACCAGGCGAGGCTACGATTTGAAAAATTTTCCCCACAGGGAGCGGCGTTGTGGCTTGCTCCGCTTCTTGCGTGACGATTTGGCGCGGGCAGCGTTCGCAGGGAGCGGCTGTTCGGGGGGTGTCGCTTGTTCAAGTGGCCCCGTCGGGCCTTCGGTATCGATGCTGGCGGATGGATGATCATATGCCGGGGACGCGGGAGAAGGCGTGGCTTCCCGGGATGGAGAGACTTCCACCCGCGGATTGGTTGGCTGGTCGGCGACCACTTCGGCAGGCTGCAGTGATGGCTCAGCATCCAGGTAGCGTGGGGGCGAGACCCGCGGGCGTTTGGGAGGCTGGATGAAGATGCGCTCGCGGGTCGGCAGCGACGGCAGCCGCAGCGCTGGAGGGGGCCCCGCCGCGGGCGGCGCGGGCGATTTCAGGTTGAGCGCGCGCAATGCCTGCGCCAGGAACGCCGCCTGCTCAAAGCGATCGTCGCGGTCGCGGGCCATCGCTTGCAAGATAACCTGCTCAAGTTCCGGCGAAAGTTCGGGATTGAAGCGGCTGGGAGGCTGCAAGGGACTGCTGATAATGGCCTGCGTGAGTTCCGGCAAGGTGCGCCCGGCAAAGGGACGGCGACCGCATACCATTTCATAGAGAACGACGCCGAGAGCGTAAATATCGCTGCGATTATCCAGCGTCTGCCCCCAGACCTGCTCTGGCGAGGCGTAATACAGGCTGCCGACGAGCGTCTTGGCGACGGTGATCTTCTGATGGCCGGTGGCGCGCGCCAGGCCGAAATCCATCACCTTGATTTTGCCCCAGCGATCCAGCATCAAGTTTTCCGGCTTGATGTCGCGGTGAATCACGTGCAGTTCCTGGTAGGCCGCGTTCAGGGCATCGGCGATCTGCGCCGCGTACTCCACCGCTAAATATTGCGGAATGATGCCGTCAAGGTGCAGCAGGCTGGCGAGCGCCGGCCCCTGCACGTATTCCATGACGAAATACAGGAGATTATGCTCTTGTCCCGCGTCAAATATCTGTACAATGTTGGGATGGTTCAGCCCGGCGATGATCTGCGCCTCGCGGATAAAACGCGCCACGTAAGAGACGTCGCTTGCCAGCGCGCGCGACAACACTTTTATGGCAACCTCGCGCCCCAACGCGATCTGTTTGCCGCGATAGACGATCCCCATGGAACCGCGACCGATCTCCTCGTCTAATTGATAGCCGCCCAGGTTTTGTCCTGCCAATTCATTCATGATGCTGCGACCTCGTCACACAGTGATAGGGCTTCCCTCGATAGTAGCGGTTCTAGCGGTTCCTTCCGACACGATCCGACACGATCCAGCACGATCCGACACAACATGGCAACTCGTCTCCTGGCATGAAACGTTCGTCACGCCATAAGCAAGTTGGTAGTAGACAGCAGAATTCTCCCTCTATTGATTAAACGGTTGAACTATGCATATATAGGGTACGTATGACCAACGGGATTTACTCACGGGATTTGATGTCAGAGTTTTTTCTAGAGGGGTGCGGGCCGAGCTTCATGGGATGAAGATCAAGCGCCGCCCAATTGCTGGACTCAACATGGCGGTGCTTGATCTTCATCCCATGAAGCTCTACGCCCCTACGGGTCTTCCTCGAAGGGTGGATACCTTCTTTACTTCTGTTATACGGGGCAAAAAACGGAATGTCTTAATTGAGGTAATCTTTGAGTACGCGGCTGGCCTGCGGGTGGCGCAGCTTGCGAATAGCGCGTTCTTCGATCTGGCGTACGCGCTCGCGCGTCACCTTCAACTTTTTCCCCACTTCCTCCAACGTATGGTCGTGATCGTCCACCAGGCCGAAGCGCAGTTCGATTACCTGCCGCTCGCGCGTGGTCAGCAAATTGAGCGCGCGGCGAATCTCTTCGCGCAGCAGTTGTTGGTCCGTGGCCTCCATGGGGCCATGATCGCGCACGTCTTCGATGATGTCGCCCAGGGTATTTTCTTCTTCCTCGGAAAGTGGAGCATCAAGAGAGAACACTTTTTCGGCCCAGATCAATAACTCGCTAACCCGTTCGGGCGTCATATCCAGGCGCTGTCCAATCATTTCCGGCGTCGGTTCGCGTCCCACCTCCTGATAGAGCTGGCGCGTCATGCGTTTGACGCGCATAACCTCTTCCATGATGTAGACGGGAAGGCGCACAATGCGCGTGCCTTCGAGGATGGCGCGGGTGATGGCTTGCTTGATCCACCACGTGGCGTAAGTCGAGAAGCGAAAGCCTTTGCGAAAATCGAACTTGGTTACGGCGCGGATGAGGCCGATATTCCCCTCGCCGATCAGGTCTTCCAGAGACAGCCCCTGACCTACATATTTCTTGGCGATACTGACCACCAGCCGCAAGTTGGCTTCGATCAACTGGTTGCGGGCCTCTTTGTCGCCTTGTTCCGCGCGTTCGGCGAGCGTAACCTCGCGGCGGGCAGTGAGCAAGGGATAACGCGAAATTTCGCGCAGGTAGAGGCGCAAGCTATCGCTCTGTGCCAGTCCGTTCAGTTCGGAGTCTTGCAATGGCTCCCTCCCTATGTCAGGCGGCTTCTCTCGTTCGGTATTAAACATAGCGTTGTGTTCCAAGTACTTGCTCTCTCTTCCATCAACAGAGACGTCAGATCGGTTCAGTATGACGTCATTGTATCATACAAATGCGTTATTGCAAGCCACGGTTCCGTGTCCTTTGCTACGTTGTTTCATTATAGACTATCATGAAAAGGTAAGAGGCGGTTGCCCCGGCCATCTAAGAGTTGGGAAAAAAGAGGGAAGAAGCAAGCTAAAGAACTCCAAAGTGGTAGAATGAAGCAATGGCCGTTACCTCACCTATAGTCGTTCGTCTTTGAAACAGAGGTCGAACCAGAAACGATAAATCTTAATAGGACTATTCGGAATGAAACGTATCAAACCCTATCTGCCTGCCATCAGTATTTTTTGCATAGCTCTGCTGGTGCGTATTGTCTATAACCTGACGGTTGCTCGTCACTATTATCCCCTCGCTGACTCGCTTGGGTACCAGGACCGCGCTTTTCATATGCTTGATGAACACTGCTACTGCGGAAATCCTTATCAAGTAACGGTCGTCCGCGCACCACTCTGGCCTTTTCTCATCGCCGGCCTCTCGCTGATTGTGGGCCGCGCAAATATCTTTGACCGCCTCTTCCTGTGCTTTGCTGATGCAGGCACCTGCGTACTCATCTATTTGTTCGCACGCGATCTGTTCAACAAACGGATTGGCCTGGTCGCCGGCCTCATCGCCTGCATCTATCCCGCGCTTTATATCTATACTGGTTGGATGTATACAGAGACACTCTATACGTTTTTACAGATCGCAATCTGTTATTGCATCTTCCGCATTCAACGCAATGAAGGCACAGGTTGGCGTTCCTGGATACTCTGTGGGGTTTTGCTGGGCCTGCTCTCGCTTACACACCCAAACGGAATGCTGGTGATCGGACTGGTGATAGTCTGGGCCGCCTTCCTGATCTGGCGCAAGCGCCTGCCGAAAAGAGTGCTTATCAATGTCGCGCTGACCACCCTGGTCGCCTGTGCAGTGATCGCACCCTGGACCATACGCAACTATCTCGTCTCGCACAGCTTTGTGCCAGTCGCGACCGGCGCTGGCGAGGTTCTGATGGGTGCTTACAACGACAAGACCTTGACGCAGAAAGGCTTCTTAGGCAGTTGGATTCGTCCGGGCCTGGCCTATCCGCCGGGTTCCGTACCGCCTATGAAAAGTTCCTGCCAGGGCCACGCCGCTTGCGAGGTCGCAGTCGACAACAACGAGACATCTGTGGCTATCCAATGGGTGAAGACCCATCTCAACGATATCCCTCTGATGATGGTCTATCATCTTGGCAACTTCTTTACGCCTTATACCGGTGAAGAAGATATGCCTTTGAACCGTTTTTCCAATGGGCGTTCAACAAAAATCGTGCTTGCCATGAGCGAGACATTTCCCATTCCCATCTTTCTGCTGGCAGCGCTCGGCCTCTTTGTCACGCGAAGAAGATACTGGCATGAGTTTTTCTTTGCTTATCTCGTCGTCCTGGGTACATTGGCAGAAATCCTTTTCTTCTATGGCAACGCTCGTTTTCGCACACCCATCGAGCCAATCCTGATTTTACTGACAGCAGGCGCGCTCTGGTGGTTGACGCAAACAGCGCCTGGCACGCTTCACTGGAAGCTGAACCAGCGCAGCCAGCGACTGACAACCATTGATAAATCTGATTAGAAATCTGAACCACCAGGAGAAAGCAGGCATTGGAAGTTGAGCGCGACATCCTCACAGGAACCGGGACAGCACGTCGTAGTGGAAGATGGGTACGTTCCGTTAGAACCCTTGCAAACCGCCAATCTGGCGCAAACACTCAGTCATGAGCCTGGCATACAGATACAGAACGGGCAGATTGCCCGCACCATCGCCCTCCTTGACGAGGGCAACACCATTCCCTTCATCGCCCGCTACCGCAAGGAAGTGACGGGCAGCCTGGACGAAGTGCAGATTCAGGCCATCGCTGACCGCGCTGCCGCGCTGCGCGCGCTGCACGAACGCAAGGGCGATGTCTCGCGGCTGATCCACGAACAGGGCAGGCTGACGCCTGAACTGGCCGCGGCCATCACCGCCGCGGCCACCATGCAAGAGGTAGAGGACCTTTATTTACCGTATCGCCCCAGGCGCAAGACCCGCGCCAGCGTGGCGCGCGAAAAGGGATTAGCTCCGCTCGCCGAGATCATTCTCCAGCAGCCGGTGCTGGCCGGAGACGCCGCCGCGCTGCTCGAAGAGTACGCACGACCGTTCCTGAGCGCCGAAAAGGGCGTCGAGACCAGCGTCGAAGCGTATGCCGGGGCGCGTGACATCGCTGCTGAAGTGATCGCCGAAGATGCCGGAGCGCGCGGCAGCGTGCGCAGTGTTTATTTCAAACAAGCGATCGTCAGCGCGAAAGTCGCCGACGAGAAGGCGCTGGCACAGAAAGACCCCAACGGCGTCTACCGGCTGTACTATGAATTCAGCGAGGCCGTGACGAAGCTCGTGCCGCACCGCGTGCTGGCCCTGAACCGCGCCGAGCGCGAAGACGTGCTGCGCGTCAGCGTCGTCCTGCCCTATGAGCAGGCGCAGCCGCAGATCGCCCAATACTACGCGGTCAGGGCGGCCTCGCCCTTTGCTTCGCTGCTGGCCGAGGCGCTGGAAGATGGCTATAAACGCCTGCTGGCTCCGGCGATGGAACGCGAGGTGCGGGCGGAGTTGACGCGGCAAGCGGAGGAACATGCTATCCGCATTTTCGCCGCCAATTTGCGCAATTTGCTCTTGCAGCCGCCGCTGCGCGGCAAGAAAGTGCTGGGCATCGACCCTGGCTTTCGCACCGGCTGCAAGCTGACTATCGTCGATGAGACCGGCAAGTACCTGGTTTCCGATACCATCTACCTGCACCAATCCGAAAAAGCGATACAGACGCTGCGCCACCTGATCGCACAGTACGGCATCACCATCATTGCGATGGGCAACGGCACGGCCTCGCGCGAGACTGAGCAATTGGTGGCGGAACTGATCCGCACTCTGGAAGGCGAAACGGGCCGTGAGGGAGAGATCGGTTACATGATCGTCAACGAGGCGGGCGCGTCGGTCTACTCGGCCTCGGAGATCGCCCGCCAAGAATTCCCCACGCTCGACGCCACGCAGCGCGGCACCATCTCGATTGCGCGCCGCCTGCAAGATCCCCTGGCCGAATTAGTCAAGATCGATCCCAAAGCCGTTGGCGTCGGCCTCTACCAGCACGATGTCGATCAGAAAACGCTGGCCGAGACGCTGGATCGCGTGGTCGTCTCCTGCGTCAACTTCGCCGGAGTCGAGGTCAATGCTGCCTCTGCTGCCCTGCTCAAGCACGTGTCAGGCATTAACGCGCGCGTCGCCAATGCCATCGTCAAATATCGCGAGGAACACGGGCAGTTTGCGTCGCGTCAGGACTTGCTGCGCGTGCCGGGCCTGGGACCGGCGGCGTTTGTGCAGGCGGCGGGTTTCCTCAAAATCGCCAGCGGCAGCGAGCCGCTCGACAATACCTTCATTCACCCGGAAAGCTACGCGGCGACGCGCGCCCTGCTGGCGCTGCTGCCCGAAGGCGATGGCAAGTCTGCGAAACCTGCCGAACGCATCGCGCAGTACCGGCAACTGCTCAGGCTGCAAGCGAGCCTGGGGCGCAACAACCGCCGCCAGCCGCCACAAAGCGGCGCGGGCGATGCAATAGCATGGGCCGATATCGCGCAGCGCATCGGTGTTGGCCTGCCCACGCTCAACGATATCCTGGAAAACCTGGAAAAGCCTGGCCTTGATCCGCGCGACGCCCTACCCGCGCCCATCCTGCGCCACGACGTGTTGAAAATAGAGGATTTACAGCCGGGGATGCTCTTACAGGGAACGGTGCGCAACGTGGTGGATTTCGGCGCGTTCGTGGACATCGGCGTCAAGCAAGATGGCCTCGTGCATATTTCCGAGATGGCCGATCGCTTCGTGAAGGATCCGCTCTCGGTGGTCGCCGTCGGACAGGTGGTGCAAGTGCGTGTCCTCAAAATTGATATGCAGCGCGGGCGGGTGCAACTAAGTATGAAAAGTATAAAATAAGAAAATCACCGACTAGTGATATGTTATAATAGAGCGAAGCAGGACGAAAGGAGAAGCAATAATGGATGAGCCAATGATCATTTCAGATCCCAACATAATGGTTGGAAAGCCGGTAATTAAAGGGACACGCATTACCGTAGAACATATTCTTCAAGAGTTTAATAACGGTTTGAGCATTGACGGCATTCTTGAAGAATACCCATATCTTACCCGTGAAGGCGTACAGGCAGCGCTCAGGTTCGCTATGGACTCGGTACGCATGACTCCAGCTTATCCTATTCACAGAGCGTCGGCATGAATATTCTTGCTGATGAAAATATGGCTCGCTCTATCGCGGAACGCCTGCGGAGAGATGGACATACTGTGGCGCATGTCGCGAATATATCGGGGGAATCAGCGATCCTGAAGTCTTAAAGATGGCAAAGCGTTATCATGCTTTGCTCATAACAGAAGATAAAGATTTTGGAGAATTGGTCATCCGACATGACTATCAAGAAACGGGGGTGATTCTGGTTCGCTTACCGGGTCTCCGTCCCACTGAGCGGGCTGAGATTATCGCTGATGTTATTCGTGAACATGGCGAAAGGCTATTGAGCGCTTTTACCGTTATTGCTCCACAGTTAGTCAGAATACGTCCATATTCATAGCTATCCTTCACCAATCCAATCTCATCAATTTATCCTCGTTTTCTGTGAGTATTAGCTTGCTGGCAACGTATTATCAATAGATGCGCCCTGTTTAGCCTGTTCCATCGGCTGGAATAATCTCATGGGTAAGGTCGCTTCATGGTATACTGGATGCAGAGAACAAGGCAGCGAAAGATGTCCTGCGAACTGGAGCGGAACTCTCATTCTGCCATGTAGCGGCCAAATCGGGCCGGGCGCTCGGTGAACGTTATTTTCTAGGGCAACAAGAAAGTGAGCTTGTTTTATGCGAAGATTTGCGAACCCTATTCGCCTCGCTCCGGTGCTTGTCATATTTTTGCTGTTGGCCGCCTGTGGCAGCAGCGGCGGCAACACCGGCAGTGGCGGATCTACTCCCACCCCAAAGCCTGCTATCAAAGTCGCGTTAGTCACAGACATCGGCGGTTTGAATGACAACGGCTTCAACCACCTGGCCTACACGGGCTACACAAAGGCCCAGAAGCAGTACGGCTTCAAAACCGCTATCATTCAAACGACGTCACAGAATGATTATGTCAAGAACCTGACCACCGCCGCCGAAGAAGTCGGTTCCGGCGGGCTGGTGGTTGCTGTCGGCTTCTTGATGCAGACACCGCTCGACCAGGTTGCGAAGCAGTTCACCAGCACCAACTTCGCCATTGTCGATGGCTGCGCGGTGCCAAATGCCACGACAGGGGCCTGTGAGACGTTACCCAATGTCTCGCCGTTGTTCTTCAAAGAGCAAGAAGCGGGCTGCCTGGTAGGCGCGATTGCCGGCCAGATGGAAGTGGACGGAAAGTCCAAAGTTCCCAATCTGCTTGGCGCTAACACCATCGGCGCTGTAGGCGGACAGGCGATTCCGCCCGTCACGCGCTATATTGCCGGATATAAGTACTGCGCCCAAAAAGTTGATCCCACCATCACTGTGCTGGTGAACTACTCCAACGATTTCGCCAATACGGCGCTCTGCAAATCGGTGGCGCAAAGCCAGATCAGCCAGCATCACGCCGACATCATCTTCCAGGTGGCCGGCGGCTGCGGCATCGGCGCTCTCGACGCCGCCTATCAGAACCACGTCTACGGCATCGGTGTGGACGCGAATCAAGGCTACATCCACCCGGATGTGATTACCAGCGCCCTCAAGCGCGTCGATGTGGCCGTGTATGACATCGCTTCCCTCGCGGAACAGGGCAAATATACCAACAATCTGCCGCGCTTCGACCTGGCTCACAACGGCGTTGGGTACGCTCCGGTGAACAGCGAAGTGCCGCAAGACGCGGTGGCGAAGGCACAGGCGTTCAAACAGGAGATACTCGCCGGAACGCTCGTTCCGCCTGAGAACATCCCCTAGCTCGTCTTGCCGCGCGAGCGGGCCTGTTTTGAGAAGAAGTGTTGAGATGATGGCGGGCTGAAAGCCCGCCATCATCTCAACACTTCTTCTCTCTCCATATCTTGTTTCTAAGCATCATCAATGTTATGATACATGCAGCAATTTTCACCTTAGCCATTTGCCCATTAACTGTCTCCTGAGCAGAGGAGGTCTATTTATGGCTGCGCCACTCGCGGCGGCGACCGCGTCGAATGTCTTGACACGCGTGCGCAAAATCCTTCAATCGTTTGCTGGCCCGATCTTCGCCGTGGTGCTGGCGATGGTTGCCGGCAGCATCGTCATTATAGTCACAACCCCCGGCTCGATTCCTGTACGCTTGAGCAGTGCCGCGGCGGCCTACCAGGCTCTGCTGTATGGCGCGTTCGGCAACGGGCAGAATCTTTCCTTTACCCTGACGACGGTGACGCCGTTGATCCTGGCAAGCATCTCGGTGGCGTTGAGTTTTCGCGCCAGGCTGTTCAATATCGGCGCGGGCGGCCAGCTCGCGATGGGAGGAATGACGGCCGGCGTGATCGGTTTTGAGCTTCCCCACTCGCCCGGCTGGGTACTCATCCCGCTGATGATCGTTGGTGGAGCGGTCGCGGGAGCGATCTGGGGCGGCATCGCCGGATTTTTGAAGGCGTGGCGCGGCGCGCACGAGGTGGTGACCACCATCATGCTGAACTGGATCGCCTTCTTTTTCACCGATTACCTCATCAACGGGCCGTTTCAGTCGCCGCATACTGCCAACCAGACCGAGCCGATACCGGCGCAAGCCACGCTGCCCCACATCTCCGACTTTTACAATCACACGTTGGGGACGTTCCTGCCGCAGATTGCCAATCCCCAGCAATACATCGCAGATGTCGGCTTCTTCTTCTCGCTGTTTGCCCTGGTCGTCTACTGGTTTATCATTTCGCGCACGACCTTTGGCTACGAAGTGCGCGTGATTGGCGAGAATCCCAAAGCGGCTCACTATGCCGGTATTCCTATCAAGCGCAATATCTTCCTCGTCATGGCAATCGCTGGAGCGTTCTCCGGCCTGGCCGGCGCGCTGCAGCTGATGGGCCAGTTCCCCTACCAGTTGATCGCTACTACGTTCTCCACGCAAAGCACCGGCTTCGATGCCATTGGCGTTGCGCTGCTGGGCCGCACGACCTCTATCGGCGTCCTCCTGGCCGCGCTGCTCTTCGGCGGCTTGCGACAGGGCGGAACGTACATGCAGGCTTTCGCCGGCGTGCCGGGCGATCTCGTCTATATCATCCAGGCGCTGGTTCTGTTCAGCATCGCCGCCGAGTTCTTAACCGCTATTCAACGCTCGCTGCATAGGAGAAGCATTTCCCGCCGCTCCGGTCTGAGTCCATCAGTGATCGCCGCCGCCGTGGCCGCTCTTCCCGGCACGCCTGCTGATCGCGAAGACGGCGCTCTACCTGAATCCACAACGCTTGCCTCCAGCAGTGAGAGCAGCGTCAGTCCAATAGAGGAGGATTAGCGATGTTATTCTTTCAAGTCTTATTCCGGGTGCTACAATCGAGCGATCTCTGGAACGCCACCCTGGGATTTGCCGCCTTGCTCCTGCTCCCTGCTCTGGGCGGTCTCATCTCCGAACGCAGCGGCGTCGTCAACATCGCGATGGAAGGCATGATGCTGACGGGCGCGTATGCCGGTGTGATGAGCGCGCTGGCAACACAGAGCGTGTTCGGCGGCCTCATGGGGGCGATGGTCGCCGGAGGTTTAATGGCGCTTGTCCATGCCTTTATCTCGATCAACTTCAAGGCCAACCAGATTGTGAGCGGCATCGCCATCAACCTGGCCGCGCTCGGTTTGACCAACTTCCTGCTCTTCGTGCAGACGGGCGGGCAGGGCGTACCCAGCTTGAAAGACTCGTTACGCTTACCCAATATTTCTCTGGGGCCGATCTCCCATATCCCCTTTATTGGGCCGGTCTTTTTCCAGCAAAACATTATCTTCTATGTCGCAATCCTGATCTTGATCGGCATCCAATTTATGCTCTTCCACACCAATATCGGCCTGCGTATCAGGGCCGTGGGCGAACATCCACAGGCGGCAGATACCGCCGGGGTGAATGTGTACCTGGTACGCTACCTGTGCGTGATCAGCAGCGGCATCCTTTCCGGCCTGGCCGGGGCGTTTCTCTCGCTGGGCATCGCGGGTATCTTCAACTCGGACATGACGGCTGGCGTGGGCTTTATCGCGCTGGCGGCCATGATCTTCGGCAAATATACCCCCTGGAGTACCGGTGTCGCCTGCGTGATTTTCGGACTGGGCGAAGCGTTGAGCATCCGGTTGCAAGATTCGGGCATCTCTCCCGACCTGCTCAGCACGGTCCCCTACATTCTCACGCTGATCGCGCTGGTTGGGCTGATAGGGCGTACCACGCCGCCCGCCGCCGACGGTGTCCCCTATTATCCGGGATCGGAATAAGGATGAAGTACTATGCAAGAAAGCATGATAATCGCACCTGTCGCCGAGAGCGAGGTTCCCTACGCCGTAGAAATGCGCAATATCTACAAGGCGTGGCCCGGCGTCGTTGCCAATGACCATGTCAACTTGCGCGTGCGCAAGGGAGACATCCACGCGCTGGTGGGAGAGAATGGCGCGGGCAAAACGACGCTCATGAATATCCTCTACGGTCTGCTGCACCAGGATAGCGGGGAAATTTACATTAATGGGCAGCCTGTCCACATCACCGGCCCGCGCGACGCCATCAAGATGCGCATCGGTATGGTTCACCAGCATTTCATGCTCATTCCGCCGCTCACGGTGGCGGAGAATATCGTTCTTGGTCACGAGCCGGGCAGCATCGCCTCGGTTTATGATGTCAAGAAAGCGCGCGCGGCCATTCTCGAACTGAGCCGGCAATATGGCCTGCCCATCGATCCCGATGTGCGCGTGGAAAAAATCTCCGTCGGTTTGCAACAGCGTGTGGAAATCCTGAAAATGCTCTACCGTGCCGCCGACATCCTGATCATGGACGAGCCAACCGGCGTGCTGACGCCGCAGGAGACCAACGAACTGTTCGACGTGCTGCGCGGGCTGGTCGCGCAAGGCAAAACCGTCATTTTCATTACGCATAAGCTGCGCGAGGTGCTGGCGCTTTCCGATACCATCACCGTGCTGCGGCGCGGCAAAAACGCGGGCGAACTGCTGACGAGCGGGACCGATCAGGCCGCGATCGCGCGCCTGATGGTCGGGCGCGAAGTGCTGCTGCGCGTGGAGAAGACCCCGGCGCATCCGGGGCCGACCGTCCTGCACGTGGAAGACTTGCACGCGCAGTCGGATCGCGGCCAGGAAATCCTGCATGGCGTCAGCTTCGATGTCCATGCCGGAGAGATTCTCGGCATCGCCGGGGTCGAGGGCAACGGGCAAAGCGAGCTGCTCGAAGCGCTGACGGGAATGCGCAAGTCCACCAAAGGCCAGATCAGCATTACGCAGGTAACAGATGGACAGCCAGGCACAACGCGCGACATCACCGTGATGAATGCCCGCGAAGAACGGCGCGCCGGGGTTGCTCATATTCCCGAAGATCGGCGCGGCAGCGGCCTCGTGCTGACTGCCCCGCTCTACGATAATATGATCCTGGGACGGCAGGGCTGGCCGCAATTCTCCTGGAAAGATTTCGTATTGCTGCTGCGGAATATCGCTTCATGGGCCAAAAAACTGGTTGCCGAATTCGACGTGCGTACCCCCTCGGCGGACGTACCCGCCAGTTCGCTCTCCGGCGGCAACCAGCAGAAGGTCATCATCGCCCGCGAGATCGCTTCTGATCCGCTCGTCTTGATCGCGGCCCAACCCACGCGCGGCGTCGATATCGGCGCCATCGAGTTCATCCACCGCCGCATCATCGAGCAGCGCGACGCCGGGAAAGCCGTTCTGCTCGTCTCCGCCGAACTCGACGAGATCCGCTCGCTCTCCGACCGCATCGCCGTGATGTATGAAGGTCGCATCGTCGATACCGTCACACCGGACGCGACCGAGGAGCAACTGGGCATTCTGATGACCGGCGGCACGATCCGCTAACATGTCGAAGATTCGTAGGGGCGGGTTGGGCGTGGATGAGAGGATGGGACGCTTGCGTCGCCCCCGCGCGCTCTGTTTACGATAGTCAGGGGACAGAGCGACGCAAGCGTCCCATCCCCTCATCCGCATCCTCCCCCGCCCCTACGGGTGACGATAGTCTGCTCATGTCGGGTGCGGCCAGCGAGCGGATGGCGTCCACCATCTCCGGCGCGTTGCGCGCAAACTCGGCGCGCGTCGCCAATTGCTTGCGGAACTCCTCCACCGTGATATCGTCCAGGAAGCGTGTTCCTTCGTTATCTAGCATCACGCGCGGCAGTAGGACAAGATCGCCCAGGTTGTCCTGTTCCGCCAGCGCGGCCAGCACATCCTGCCCGCAGAGCAGGCCCGCCACCGTGACTTCCGCGCCGAAAAACCGGTTGACGATGGGCAACACCTGTACCTCCAACTGCTCGACGCGCCGCAAGTCCGCCGCGAATTGCTCGATTACGGGCCGTGCCATCATACTGGTGACGATGGTCACTTTGCGCGGCTGCGGCAAGCGCGCGGGCAGGCGGCGCGCGCTGCCCTGCCACTGGTCAATCAGGTAGCGTGTCATGCCGACGCCGTTCTCGATCTGCGCGTAAGAGCCGTAGTGGCGCGCTGGCGGGAAGTCCCGCTCTGTCAGGTAGTACCACTCGTCGGAAAGATAGACGAATGGGTAGCCGTCGGCGTCCTCGGCCTCAAAGCGCTGCTGGTGCGCTTCAACCTGCTCGATCACCGCTTCGGCCTCGGCGCGCGTATAGTGGCGCAGGGGCGGCAGGTCGCCCGTCTTGATCATATTGTTATACTTCGTCAGGCCCACCGGCACGACCGAGATCGACTCGACGATGGGGCGTAACGCGGCCAGGTCGCGGATGCTGCGCTCCAGGTGCGCGCCGTCGTTGATGGGCGGACACAGCACAAGCTGCGTGTGGCAGGTGATGTGCATAGCGCCGAGCCGCTCGATATGCCCGATGATGTCGCCCGCGCGCGGGCCATCCACCATCTTGCGCCGCAGGTCGGGATCGGTCGTATGCACGGAGACATAGAGCGGCGTTAGCTTTTGCTCGTCGAGACGCTGCCAGTCCAACTCTTTCAGGTTCGTCAGCGTGATGAAGTTGCCGAAAAGAAACGAATAGCGATAGTCGTCATCTTTGATATAGAGCGTCGATCTCATGCCATGCGGCAGTCCGGGTTGCGCTGCATAGCGTTGAGGTAGGCCTTGAATAAAGCAGAAGACGCATTTATTGGCGCATTGGCGAATAAAGGGCGCTGGCTCCTCGCCGAACAGCACGCCCAGGCTTTCATCAGGCGTTTTATTGATCGGTACTTCATGCTGCTCCTGCTGCCGCTCGAAGCCGATGGTGAGGTCTTCATCGGCGACATAGAAGCGATAATCGACCAGGTCGCGAATAAGATGCCCGTTGATGGTGCGGATCAAGTCGCCCGGCTGCAAGCCCGCGCGGTCGGCGGGGCCGTCTGGAACAACTTCGCGCACCCACCCATATAATTTTGGCATAGTGATATATGTCCTTAAGAAAAAGAGAAATGCGAAAACGTGTATCCTGGTGATTATACCTGCCGCGAGGACAATCGTCAAATTTTCCAGACAATCCGTGCAGGTTGTCTGGAAAATTTGACGATTACTCTCATGCCTCGTCGAGAAATGCCATCACCGCCCGGTTGAATGCCTCGCTGCGCTCGATATGCGGGCAATGGCCGCAGTGCGCGAGGATTTCCACGTGACCGTTGGCAGCCTGCCGCGCCGCCTCCGCGTGAGCGACCGGGATCACGCCGTCGGCCTCGCCCCATATGGCAAGCACCGGTTGAGATAGGCCAGCCAGCGTTGCGCGTAGATCGTAGTGTTGTTGCCCTCCGCCAAAGGCCGCGTCCTTCGTGGCTAGCAGCGCCTCATAGGCTCCCGGCTGCGTGCGCTGCTGCTGTATCTGGGCAACGAGCGACTGCTGCACCATTGTGGGATCGGCGAAGAAGCGTGTGAGTTCAGCCCGGATATGCTCAGGCGTCGGCACGCTGCTCACCAGGTCGAGCGTCTCGCCGTCGATCTCCGTTCCCAGCCCGGCGCTGTCCACCAGGACAAGCCGCTCGACGCGCTCAGGATGCTGCCCGGCGAAGGCCAGTGCGACGGCCCCGCCGAGAGAGTGGCCGACGAGGCTCGTCCGCTGCCACTCTGGGCCAAGCGCGTCGAGGAAGCGCTCCAGGAAGTTCGCCAGCGCTGCGACGCTGTAGTCCGTGACCGGTTTGTCGCTGTCGCCCGCGCCGGCGAGATCGAGGGCGCAGAGGCGGAATTTGCCGGCGAAGGCGGACAAATTCAAGGCCCAGGTAGCGAGCGAGCCGCCCAGGCCGTGGATAAAGACAACGTGCCGTGCGTTGGTCGGCCCGGCAAGCAGACAATGAGTCGCGATGCCGTTCACTGAGACAGTGCATTCTTCGCTCTCTCCTGCGGCCGCCTGTCCTTCCTCGGCGGCCCGCAGCACGTCTTCGCGCCCGATCATGCCTCCTGGCCCCGTGCCGGTAACTGCCGCGAGGTCAACGCTGAGTTCCTGCGCCAGCCGGCGCGCTGCCGGAGAAGCGCTGACGCGCCCTCCTGCGACGGCAGGGGTACGAGCGGTCCGGCTCGCGCCGGTGGGCGTCGCCGTCGCCGCTCCCGCGTGGCCTGCCTGCGCCGCGCGCTGGCGTTTGATCTCGGCGTCTTCGCGCAGCAGCGCGGCGACCTGCTCATCCGACAACTCCTCGCCTGCTGCGGCGATGACGGCCAGCGCCGCCCCCACGGGCGCTTTTTCCCCTTCTGGAACCTCGATCCAGCGCAACGTGCCGCTCGCGGGCGCGTCTACCTCGTTGGTCGCTTTCTCGCTCTCGATCTCCACCACCGGTTCGCCCTGCCGGACGGCCTCGCCTGGCCGCTTGAGCCATGCCACCACCAGGCCGGTTTTCATCGCCAGTCCCCATTTGGGCATACTCAGAATTGTTGCCATCAGCCATTCTCCTCTAGCCCATAAGCTCCTGCACCGTGGCGACGATGCGCTCCGGGCTGGGAATGTAGAATTGCTCTAAAGGCGGGCTGAACGGGACGGGCGTATGCGGGGCCGTCACCAGTTTGATCGGCGTGTCCAGCTCGGTGAAAGCTTTATCGGCGGCCAGCGCGGCAATGTCTGTGGCAGCGCTGCAGCGCGGATTGTCCTCATCCACGATGACCAGCCGGTGCGTTTTGGCGACCGAGTTCAGGATCGTCTCTTCGTCAAGCGGCGAAAGCGTGCGCGGATCGACGATCTCCACCGAGATGCCGTCTGCCGCGAGCATGTCCGCCGCCGCCAGAGCTTGCTGCACCATGCGCGAGATCGCCACAATGGTGATATCGCTGCCCTCGCGTTTGATGTCCGCTTTGCCCAGGGGAATGACGTATTCGCCCTCTGGAACTTCGCCGCTCAGGCCATAGAGCATTTTGTTCTCGAAGAACACCACCAGGTCATCGTCGCGGATCGCGGCGGCCAACAGCCCTTTCGCGTCCGCCGGTGTGCTGGGAATCACCGTTTTGATGCCCGGCATATGCGTAAAGACCGAGTAATGACAGCCTGAGTGCTGACCGGCAGCTCCCATCCCCGCGCCGATCATCGTGCGGATCACCAGCGGGCAGCGCGCCTTGCCGCCGAACATGTAGCGCAACTTCGCGCCCTGGTCGAAGATCATATCCCAGCAGACGCCGAAGAAATCGACGAACATGAGTTCGACCACCGGGCGCAGGCCCGTCGCGGCAGCCCCCACGGACGCTCCGACAAAACCGGCCTCGGTGATCGGCGTATCGAGAATGCGATCGCGCCCGAACTCATTCACCAGCCCCTTCGTCACGCCGAGGACGCCGCCCCAGGCGTCATCTTCCTCGAAACCTGTCACCGTTGCGCCGCCCGCTACATCTTCGCCCAGCAAGATCACGCGAGGGTCGCGGCGCATCTCTATGCGTAATGCCTCGTTGATGGCCTGAGCATAGGTTAATTGACGAATCGCGATAGCCATTGTCTCCTCCTTCTTCTTCAGGTTTTCACGTCAGGGGTAGCTCACGTAGACATCCGTCAGCGCGTCTTCGGGCGCGGGCAGCGGCGCGGCCTCGGCGAAACGCCAGGCGTCGTCGATGCGCTCCTGTACCTGCTCGTCAACCGCGTCGAGTTCCGTATCCGGCGCTATGCCACGCTCGGCCAGGGAGCGACGTAAGGACTGGATGGCGTCGCGAGAACGATAAGAATCGACTTCCTCTTTAGATCGGTAAGTGATAGCATCGCCCTCGAAATGGCCGAAGTAGCGGTAGGTTTTGCACTCGATCAGGCTGGGGCCTTCACCGCGCCGCGCCCGCGCGATGGCTTCGCCCGCCGCTTCGTAGACGGCGAAGATGTTCAGACCATCGACGGTCACGCCCGGCATGTGATACCCGGCGGCGCGTTCGGCGATGTCGCGGCAGCTCATATGGTACGTGACCGGGGTAGACTCGGCATAGCCATTGTTCTCAGCGACATAGACGACGGGCAGTTTCCAGATACCGGCCAGGTTGAGGCTTTCGTGGAATGTACCCTGGTTGGCCGCGCCGTCGCCGAAGAAGCAGACGGCTACCTGCCCGCGCCCTTGCTGTTTGGCGGTCAGGCCCGCGCCGGTCGCCAACGGCAAGCCGCCGCCGACGATGCCGTTCGCGCCGAGCATCCCCTTGTGGACGTCGGCAATGTGCATGGAGCCGCCTTTGCCGCGACAGGCCCCGGCCTCTTTGCCCAGCAGTTCCGCGACCATCTCGCGCAGATCAACGCCCTTGGCAATGCAATGGCCGTGTCCGCGATGGTGGCTGGTGATGAAATCATCATCGGTCAGGTGGGAGCAGACGCCGACCGCGACGGCTTCTTCACCGGCGTAGAGATGCACAAAGCCAGGGATTTTACCCGCGGCGAACTCTTTGCCCGCGCGCTCCTCGAATTGCCGGATCGTGACCATCTGCTCGTACATGTGCAGCAGATGTGCTTTGTCCAACGCTTGCACGCCGGGACTGTCGTTTTTCGTAGCCATAGTTGTGACCTCCTCTGGTTCCGTATTGTGTCCTATTCCTCGTTATACATCCTGTTCCTCGTCGTTACGACCGTTGGAGATAACCGGCGCGCGCGGCCATCCCCAGCGCCGAAGGGACATCGACAACGAACGGTCCGTCTGCCCGCAAACGAACAGCGACGCGCGCCGCGGCGGAGAGTTCTAGCTCGCGCTCGCCGTCTAAAGCGATAGTAAAAGGGCCGACCGGATTACCTTCGCCGCTTTTGGCGCGGCAGCACACTACATCACCGGCGCTCAATATCCGGTGCGTAGCGACGCCAACCCATGTCACCAGGCCGGGAGCCAGCGCCGCCAGCGCGCGCGTACCGCCCGATCCCAGCACGATGTGCATACCCGAAGGCGCGCTGGCGGCAGCGGCGTGACCCAGCAGCGCGCCGCCCAGCGCTGAAAGCCCGATAGTGCCATGTATGACCTGTGAAAGCACGACTTCCTGGATCGTGGAGAGATCCCAGAGCGCTCGCGCGCCCACGAACGGCACTGAAGAGACCACGACGTCGATCAGCGCGCTGTCTGTCGGCTCGCCATCCACCGAGACCTCTAACCATGGCCTTCGCTGCATGGCCTGCCCTGTAACGCACCCGGTTGCCACGAATCCGGCGGCCAGCCCGGCCGTTGTGCCTTCGACGAAATACGGGAAGACATTGTTGGTGCCGGTTGAGATCGGCACGAGCGGCACGGCCCCGCACCCTTTGGCGATGGCGCGGTTGGTGCCGTCGCCGCCCAGGCTGATGATGCAGCCCGCGCCTTGCTCGGCCAGCAGGCGGGCGGCGCGCATCGAGTCGGCGCTCGTTCCTAACACCGGCATGGAGAGCGGCTCCGCGCTCAGAGTGAGACGCTGCCCACTGAGCGCGCGCGAGACGATGCCGAAGTCATGCTCCGGCATATAGGCCACGCGTGTGATGCCTGCCGCTTCCAACCCCAGCAGCACGCGCCGCACAATGGCCGTCTTCTCGTTATTGTCGAAGACCGTGCCATGCGCGACCAGCCGCCGGATGTCGCGCCCGGAAGCCGGATTGGCGATGATTCCTACCAGTGGTGATGCCATGCTCGCTCTCCATGTTGATGTTTTGTATTCGTGCCGCGCTTTGTCCTACCCCATCCGGTGGGCGCGATAAATCGGCCCCTACGATGTTGCCCGGTCGCGCAGTTCGCGGCGCAGGAATTTGCCGGTCGGCGTCTTGGGCAGTTCTGCCATGATCCCGATGCGCCGGGGATACTTGTAGTTTGCCATGCGCTGCTTGCAAAACTCGATCAGCTCTTCCTCCGTGACTGTTCCCTCGAAACCGCTCTTGAGAGCTACGTAAGCCACGACGGTTTCGCCGCGATACGGGTCTGGAGCGCCGACAACGCCTGCTTCGCGCACGGCAGGGTGCTGGTACAGGACGTCCTCGACTTCGCGCGGCCAGACCTTGTAGCCGGAGGCAATGATCATGTCTTTCTTGCGATCGACCAGGTAGAACCAGCCGTCCGCATCCATACGAGCGACATCGCCGGTGTAGAGATAGCCGTCGCGAATGGCGTGGGCCGTTTCTTCCGGTTTTTCCCAGTAGCCCGCGACGACCTCCGGCCCTTTCGTGAGCAGTTCGCCGATGGCGCCAATTGGCAGGTCCTCTCCGGTGGCGACATCCGCCACGCGGCAGACAGTATTGGGAATGGGAACGCCTACCGACAGGGCGCCGGAGTCGGCATCGGTGGGCGCGCGCTCACCCATAGGTACGGCGTGTGACGGCGACGTCGTTTCGGTCAGGCCGTAGATGTTGTGGATGTATGCCCCTGTGACTTGCTGGAAGCCCTCGACGATGGGCGGCGAGACGGGCGCGCCCCCGCTATATACCTTTGTCATGGACGACAGGTCGCGCGTTTTGATGTCGGGATAGTTCAGCAGCGCGATGAACACCGTGATGGCCGCGACAGTGAAGCTGCCGCGCCATTTTTCGGTGAGTCGCAGCATTTCCGCCGGGTCAAAGCGGTAGAACATGATGATCGGCATAGCGGCCAGCGCTGCCACTGCCAGGTGGGCGATCAGACCGGTAATGTGGAAGAAAGGCGCGACGCCTATGACGACATCATGTTGATCTAGCTGCATCCATTGCTGGTAGAACGTGGCGTTGAACACAACGTTGCTGTGCGTGTTCATCGCGCCCTTTGGCTGCCCGGTTGTGCCAGAGGTGTAAGTCAGGAAGGCGACATCTTCCGGCGCGAGTACGGGCAATTCGACATTGGCCCCGTCGAATTGCGCCAGCAGCTCTACCATATCCAGCGTTTGCTCGAAGCGCTGTTTGCGCGACGAAGCCAGCAGCGACGGTACAGCGCCAGCACCCAGGTAATCCAGTTCGCTCGTGGTAATCACAAACTCGACCGGCGTCTCGCCTACCGTCTCGTGTGCGACGCTCTCGTACAGCGACTCCAGGCAGATCAGCCCTTTCGCGCCCGCGTCGTTGAGGTGATAGGCGAGTTCGCGCTGCTTGAACATCGGGTTGCACGGAACCACGATTGCGCCTGCTTTCCAGATGCCGTAGAGCGCGATCAGGAATTGCGGGATGTTCTGGAGAAACAGGGCAACGCGGTCGCCGCGCGCGACGCCGTGTGCCTTGAGCGCGGCAGCCAGCGCCGTACTGGCCCGGTCGAGATCGCGGTAGCTCATGACCCGCTCAAAGTAGTAGATCGCGGCTTGATCGGGCATGGCTTTGACCGTCTCGAGAAACATCTCCAGCCCGTTCGCGAAGCGTGGGACCAGGTCCGGCGGGATGTAGGCCGGGTAGTGTTTGAGCCAGGGCCGAGCCTCGTAGGCTCTCCTGGCTACGGCTGCTTTAAGAGCCGAATCTTCTGTCATAATCCCTCTCCTCAACGCAAGAGTTTCTTTCCTTTCTTAAGTTTGTGGCTCACTCCCCTGTGTGCTGGTCGCCGGTTCGCTATGCTCATGATGATGATGGTGGCCGTGCGCGTGATCGTGTCCGGTTTGCGCGGGCGCCTCGTTCTGGCCGCCGCGCAGCGCCGGATCGGCCAGTTCCGGGTATTTCTCTTCCAGGCGCGCCTCGTGTTCGATGCGGTGACGCCAGTAGCGCAGGGTTTCCGGGTCGGCCCCGTTGGTATCGTTCCAGGTCACGGGCCATGCTGCGCGGCCCGGTCCCGGATCGGCCCGGCCGCCGATGGCGAACGCCGACGGCACGCGGCTGGTCTGCTCGCTGCCGCACCGCGTACACCCGGCCTGCATGGCGGCGTCCGTCATGCGCATAAGCTGCGAGAAGACCGCGCCGCATTGCTGGCAGCGATACTCGTAAATCGGCATGGACAACCCTCCTTTGCACAAGGTTCCCAATCCATCGGGGTTAGAATGTCTACCATTGTTCAAAACTATTTTCGATAATCATGCGCAGTTCATCGGCGCCGACCTCGCGCGGGCAGTTGACGAGCAGGCGCTGCTGCTTAAGCGTGCCGTCGATGAGAGCCGGTACGTCTTCCGTGCCGTAGCCCAGCGCGCTCAGGCCGTTGGCGACCCCGGTATCGCGCATCAACGAGAGCAGGGTGCGCGACAAGACCTCCGGCATTGCGGCGCTGCTCAGGCCGCTCACGTCGGCTCCCAGCAGTTGCGCTGCCCGCAAGTGGCGTTCGGGATTGGTGGGATAGGTCCAACGGAACGTGGTCGGAGCGGTCAGTACCACCGAGAGGCCGTGCGGGATCATCGGCTCGTGCTTCGGGTAGTCCGGCGGCGAGAAGTTCTTCACTAATCCTGCGATGGGATAGGCGATGGAGTGCGGCACATGCACGCCCGCGTTGCCGAAGCCGATACCGGCATAGGTGGCGGCGAGCGCCATATACGTGCGCGCCTCGACATCCATGCCGTTGAGAACGGCCCGGCGCAGGTAACGCCCGGTGTACTCCAGCGCTTTCTCGCACCACAGATCGCTGACCGGATTGCTGCCGATGTACACTGGCCGCTCGTCCGGTTTGTGGCGCGGGCGCGCGTCGTATGGGCGGCTCGTATACGATTCGAGCGCGTGTGTGAGGACGTTGAACCCTGGATAGGCCGTTGCCATCGGCGGCAGCGTCACGGTATTGAGCGGATCGATGATCGCCAGCGTGGGGCGCAGGGTGCGGTGTGAGATGCCAGTTTTCACCTTCAGCGCCAGCACATCCAGCACGGCGACCGCCGTCGTCTCGCTGCCGGTTCCCGCCGTGGTGGGAATGGCGATCAGCGGTTTGAGCGGGCCAGGTACAGGCAAGCCCTTGCCGATAGGCTTGTTGATGTAGTCCATCACGGGAGCCGGATAGGTGGTGAAGAGGTTTGCCGCTTTGGTAGAGTCGATGACGCTGCCGCCGCCGATGGCGACAAAGCCGTCGTAATCGCGACCATGCACGAACGAGGCGATCTGTTCAAACGAGCGATCCGTCGGCTCGATATGCACATCGTCGAAGATATCGACACTGATGCCCGCGTCCTGTATCAGCGCGCGCACTCGTTCCGGCAGGCCGAGTTTCATCAAACCGCCATCGGTGACGAGCAGCGCGTGGCGCACGCCCAGGCGCTTGAGGTCGTAAGGAACTTCCTCGGTCGCGCCCGGCCCGAACTTGATCGGTGTCATCTCCATCGTGAAGATGGTTTCGTTGGGAATATCAAGGCAACCCATATATAGTTCCTCCTATTGCCCATCACACGCTAGTCGTAGAATGCCTCCGGCGCGAGACGAAGCTGCTTGATCTGGTTGGGATCATGGCCGAAGATCAGCGTCGCGTCTTTGAGGTTCGCGAACCCGCGAATGCGCTCGATGGAGTTCAACCAGCCGAGGCTGTCCCAGACGATAGCGGCTCCCGCGGGCGGTGGGCCGTAGCTTTCGCGCATGTAGGCGGCGTCCGAGGTGAAGATCATCGTGCCGGTGTGCGGCAGATCGACCATCAGGCACATCGTTCCCCAGGTGTGGCCGGGAACTTCCAGCAGCCAGACGCCTTCCATGACCTGGGTATCCCCTGGGAGTTTCACCCAGTTCAGCCCATCCAGAATATAGTCGCGCTTCAAGTGAAAGCCCTGCGCTTCGCCGGGGATAGCAATCGCGTTATCATATTCTTTCTTATTGACAAGAATCTTGGCCGCGGTGTCCTTGAAGGCTTTGATGTTGCCTGCGTGATCCAGGTGCAGGTGGCTCAAAGCAACATACTTGAAGTCCGAGGGATCGAGCTTGAGCTGCTTGAGGCGTTCTTCAAAGTACTGTTCAGGCTTGACGTCTTCGTAAGGGAACCAGTCTTTGGCAACGGTATTTTGCCAATGCTGCTGCCAGTTGCTCGGACAGGTGGTGTCGAAAAGCAGCCGCCCGTCGGGATGTTCGACGACGACCGTATGCGTGGGACACGGCCCCCAGGGAGAGCGCGGGTTGGTGTCCTGTTTATGTGCCAGGTGTTCCGCGCTCACCACCAGCCAGCGATAGTCGCACATCATGTTGCCGTGATGCTGTACGTAGACTTTAATCGGGGGTTTTGCCATGATCGTTTTCTCCTCGTTGAGTATTGTCTGAACGAAACGGTTTCAAAGGTGCGATATTTTGTGAAAGTGCGTAATCGGCCCCTATGGGACGAGAATGCCGCGACCGCGCAATTGGCCGCTGTCCAGGGCGTGGATGGCGTCGAGGGCGGCGTCGAGCGGGTAAATGGCGGTGTGCAGCGTCACTTTGCCCTGGGCCGTCAGCGTCATCAGGTCAACCAGGTCGTTGTACGTCCCGACGAGGTTGCCGATAAAGTTGATCTCGGTCGAAATGATGTCGATAGTGGGTACGTTGAGCTTGCCGCCGTAGCCGATGACGTAGTAGCTGCCCGCGCGTCGCAGCATGGCGACGCCGTCTTCGATGGCGCCGCCTTCGCCGACGAAATCGATGATGGCCTCGGCCCCATTGCCGCCGGTGATCTCTTTGACTTTCGCGACCTGGCCGCCATCGACCGGCACGGTATAGTCCGCGCCCCACTCTTTCGTCAATGCCAGCGCATCAGCGGAGCGATCGACGACGATGATCTGCGCCGGAGTCAAGGCTTTGAGGCACTGGATGCCGATGTGGCCCAGGCCGCCCGCGCCAATGACGACGACTTTGGTTCCCGGATAGAGGATGGACGCGGCTTTGCGTACAGCATGATAGGCGGTCAGCCCGGCGTCGGCCAGGGCGGCGATGTCTTTGGGCGCGAGCGAGGGATCGAGCTTGACGACGGCCCGCGCCGTCGTTTTCAAGAGGTTCGCCATGCCGCCGTCAACGGAGATACCGGGGAAAGCCGAGTTGACGCAGTGCATGTCATCACCGGCCCGGCACGCGCGGCAGAGGCCACAGGTAACGAGCGGATGCACGATCACGGTATCGCCGACGGCCACGTTGCTGACCGCCGAGCCGACTTCGTAGACCCACCCGGCGTTCTCGTGTCCCAGCGTATATGGCAGCGTGACGCCCGACTTCTCGGCCCACTGCCCCTCGATGATGTGCAGATCGGTGCGGCACAGTCCCGCGCCGCCGATGCGCACGATCACATCGAGCGGACCGGTGATCTTCGGCTCCGCCACTTCTTTCACTTTGGGTAGCTGGTTATATGCTGCCAGTCGTACTGCCTTCATACGTCGTCTCCTTCTTCGCGATGTGCTTCCTCTGCCCCGGCGTCCTGGTAGCGCGTGCGGAACAGGCTCTTGCACATGGCTGTGTTAAACATGATGTTCAAACGAACGGAACGCGAGCGGCGCAGGAAGTCCTGCAAACCGCCGGGAGCGAGCGGCTGGCCGGTGTCGTCGGTGATGAGCGGAGCGTCTTCCGCCGGCGCCAATCCAAGCGTCTGCCTTTTGCGCAGATAGCCGCTCGCGCCGCGGCCCGCGCCTTCCAGGCGTATGACGCCGCCGGGCGTTGCCACAAACGCCTGGTCGCTGCTCTCGTCGGCCACCAGGTCGGCCACGCGCAGCGCGGCGATGGCGGCCTCGTCAAGGCCAGCTTTCAGCATCCGGCGCAGGAGCGCATCCTGGCGCATCAGAAAGCCTTTGCGTAAAAACGTGCGGCGCAGTTCCTCCAGGTCGGCATCTTCGGGAGTTTCGGCCTCAAACGCCTCGCCGAAAGATCGACCCGCGTTGATGCCCGCGCTGATCTCTTCCTCCGCGCAGTGATCGAGCAGTACGATGCGCGCGCTGCGCACGCCCGGCACTTGACGCGCCTGGGCGCGCAGATCGGAAGCCATCAGGTAGGCGAAATTCGGCGCGCACCAGTAGGTGGGCAGCTTGAAAACCACCGTCACATCCGGGCCGTTGACCTCGACGCGGTCGATAAAGCCCAGCTTCACCAGCGGCTCGTCCAGTTCAGGATCGAGGACGCCAGCAATGGCCTCGTAAATCTGGGCCTCGGTAACGTGACCGTCCCGCGTCTCTGGCTCCGCGGCGGTGGGCGCCGGCATGACCAGGGAGCGATCAGGCTGCATACATCTGCTCCGCTTGTTGGGCCAGTGCGTCATGCGCGATTTTCTGGCGCTGCGCGTCCGGATCAAGGCCATAGAGGCGAGCGGCGTTCAAGCCGAGAATCTTGCGCTTGTTTTCTGCCGTCAAGTCTACGCCGTACTCTGTCTTGATGTCTTCCGGCAACTCAAAGGCCATGAACTTGTCAATCAGCCACTTTGGCTCCCAGATCGCGTAATCGCTGCCGAAGAGAATCTTGTCCGGCCCGATCCAGAAGAGCAGGTTGGCGATCATCTCGGCGAAGTAGCGCGGGCGCGGATGAATGAACGGCAGAGCGACCGCCAGCCCGCCGTAGACATTCGATTCCTGGGTGGCGATCCAGCAGAAGTCTTCCAGGCGCGGCAGGCCCACGTGTTCGATGATGAAGTTCAGGTCAGGGAAGTTCGAGGCGGCATCGTCTACGTCGGCCACGTCAAAGGCGTCGCGATTGAGCGGGTAGATAGTCGGGCCTTTGTGGACGTGGATGTTGGTAATGCCGAGCTTGCCGCATTCCTCCAGGAAGCGGAAGGCTTCGGGATCGGTAAGCTTCCACCCTTTGGAGTCGCCCTGCCATTCAGCCGTATAGAGTTTGACGCCCTTGATATCCCATTCGTCTTTCATACGGCGCAGCTCATCCATTCCCGGCTCGCCTTCACGCGGGTCCCAGCGGCCATTGAGGATGAAGCGATCTGGATAGGCTTTCTTTATGACGCTATCCTGCTCGATGGTGTTGAAGCCGTTGATATAGAACTCTTTCAGATAGGTCGGCTGCAGGATGGCGATATCCACGTAGCCCTTCACAAATTCGTCGTGGACCATCGTCTCTGGGCTGTACTTCTCGTATTTTTCGAGGGGCCAGACGTAGTCAGGCGGCGAGAGGTTCTTGTGGTAGGCATAGAAACAATCGATCCAACCCCGGCCATATTTGTTGCGCTGGTTGGCGGGGCTGGCGTCCCAGAGGTGGGTGTGGCTGTCAACCACGAAGATTTCTTCTCCATCGGCGGTGCGATACATGATGTGCTTCCCTTCTGTTCTCTTCGTCCTGCCGATAGCTGGTTGGGAGAGAGGAAAAGCAGTGTACCGGCAGGCAGCGAAAGAGAACGCTTCGACTTTATGCTGTGCAGGCGACAACTCAAAGCGGACACGTTCCGAAGATGCGCTACGCGAAGATACTACATTGGATCAACGCCCCTACGGGTTTGCAACAGATTACAATGTGACATAGGAAGGTATACCACAAAACAGGGCAGTTGTATAGTGGGGATATTTCAGATGATGAAATGTTCCCATTGAGGAATACAGAGTACCAGGCCAAGCAGAAGCCAACGAGAGGAAGCTGCTACAAAGGCGGCAGTACCGCCCGCGCCAGCAACAGAAGGGACGAATGAGTCGGCGAAAAAGCCTCCGGAGATGACGGAGGCGAAAAAGCCAATGTAGCAGATTGCCACGCCCTTACCCAGTTCCGTTTTTGCAGCATAAAAGCGCTTGATGATCAAGCGTCCGATCGCGATCATTGCCCAGAGCAGGCAGAGAAGCCCCTGCACGCCCATCTCCGCTAAGACTTCCAGGTATTCATTGTGGGCGACACCCACCACGTCGGTGCCATAGGAGAGATCGAAAAACTGGTAGTTGCCTGCCCCTACGCCCATATAGGGGCTGTGCTGCCAGATGGCAACGGCGTTTTGCCAGATCGTGAGGCGGTCTATTCCGTACACGTCTTGAGGGTTAAAAAAGTTGGTAACGGTTGGCACAAAGAGGATGATGAAGAGGCCGCAGAGGAAAAAGCCGAGCAAGAGCAGCAGAATGGACCAGTTTCTCAGGCGAAAAATAATCATCGTGGCTGTTGCCAGAACGAGTCCAATCCATGACTCCCGTCCCAACGACATGATCACGCTGCTGGCAAAGAGGATAGCGAGCAGGCTCCAGCCCAGGCGAGCGGCCCTTGCGCGAGCAAAGAGCGCCTGCCCAAAGGCAATACAGGTGAAGAGAACGAGCAGAGAGCCAAGCGCGCTGGAAACGTTCCCAAACACTTCGGGGCGTCTATATCCAAGAATCACCTCCTGGGAGTAGAGACCGAGCGGCGCGGCAAAGATTGTCCCTAGCGCATAAACTATACCCACAATGATATATGCCCCAAGCATCCAGCGCACATCGCGCGCTGTACGCACGAGCGCGGCAGGGACGATCACGAATAAGGCCAGGCCGATCAGCAAGGCCATCTCGGTGATATTTACAACGGTAATGGAGACGGTAGAATGGACAAAAGAGTAGGTAACGCTCGGATCGGGAAACAAACGCGAGTAGACAATCGATAGAAAGCCGACGGTGATCAATGCCGCCAGCGGAGCCAGGACACTGAGATTTGCCGGATGATTGCCGCTTTTACGCTGGGGCAAGACCACGCGCAGTATCCATACTCCTGCTGCCAGCATAAACAGCAGGTCGCCTATGTAGAGGCGGGAAAGCAAACCGGAACTACCAAGCGGGAAGCCGAGACCCGGCTCAGCGATAAGTATATAGAAAGGGAGAGCGAGCCGGGGCTGCGCGACAAGAAACGCGATGAGGTTGATGACCACCGCGCCGGCCAATCCAAGCACGGGAAGGATGGGCATAAGAAACGCCAGGCCAATGCTGAGAAGCAGATAGAAGAGAAGAAGATAGAAGATCAATAGAAGCTTTTTTCGTCTCTCACCGCGCAAAGGCAGCCGGCTGGAGCATCTGCCAGCGAGCAGTACCGCGCCCATTCCCATCATGAAGCCGATGAGCGGAGAAAGCGCCAGGCGCTGGCTCTGTGTCGAAATGGTCGTGTTGATAGTGGTGATGGTCGGAGCGTTCGTATCAGAGGTAAAAAGGCCGCCGCGTCCAAATCCACCCTGTTCAAGCGCTGCCAGCGTCGTATTAATCGTTTCGGCTCGTCTCAATTGTTCTTGATACAATGCATTGATCCGGCGGTACTGGGAGGAGGACTGCTGATGTGCAGCGGCCAGACTTTGCAGTTGTGCGGTCGCGTGTGCGATAGCGCTTTCGCATTGATTACGTTCTGTTTGCAGAAGTGCAT
>Ga0207416_1000910_pt1 | contig 44391 bp, 32 predicted proteins | sample PaiPotPPM11metaG_FD_184107 | JGI IMG/M metagenome (GOLD analysis project Ga0207416, IMG submission 184107) | Iron sulfur acid spring bacterial and archeal communities from Banff, Canada, to study Microbial Dark Matter (Phase II) - Paint Pots PPM... ...
CCTCACCTTGCTTCAGGATTGCGATGATCTGCTCTTCGCTGTGTCGCGTGCCCTTCATTGCGGTTCTCCTCTCATGGGTTTGGGAGAACTCACATTCTACGTGGTCCACTTTTCGGGGGCTGGGTCAATTCCAAAGACGTTTTTTCTTCTCAGGCTATCAAGAAGGTTGACAGTACTGTTGCCAAATTCAAGCGCTTTCTTTCCAAAATTCCTAGTGCGATTAAAGTCAAGGCCGGTCCTCTGGAACTAGACCCCTCGAAGATTCAAGAGGATGACGTATCGAGGTTTTCGCGCTTCGATATAGCAGAATATGTTGAAAGCCTTACGCCCGTTTTACGTGAAAGGAGGGCCTATATTCTGATCGATGACGTAGATGACGTATTTGCAGGCGCTGACAAGGATGCTGAGTTCGTCGAAGGTCTGCTTAGGGCAGCAAAAGAAATCAACAAAGCTTTCAAGGACCTGATGCATTGCCTAGTCTTTCTTAAGACGGGTGTTTTCAAATTGTTCTTTGAGAACGCTGGGGAGTACGACAAACTTCGGGATTATATTTCACCCCAAATTTCATGGGGCCAGAGCGAATTGACAAATTTGCTGGCAGTCAGGATTCGTCAAATACATAAAAAGGCTGAAATAGATGACAAGACCGCCTGGGAATTGGAATTCGAGCCAGCCGCCAGCATTGAGAGCATCCAGAAGCACATTATTAGTCGGTGTGTGAGCGGACCACGGGACTTGATCGTCTATTGCAATATGGCGAAAGATCGGGTCGGCGTAGCCAAGATTAAGATGAGCGATATAGAGCAGGTTGAGGACCTTTATTCCAAAGAAAAGCTCGCGACCCTCAATCGTGATTTCGGAAGCACGTATCCGCGTATTAATGATTTTCTTCAACAGTTGTTCAGCGGGGAGACGCAGACGTATTCGAATGAAGCTCTGATTAACCTGTTGACAACCAAAGTAATAGCTGACGAACGTCTGCGGGCCATGTTTACGGGGCAAGACTACGTGCTGTACGCAACCAAGGAGAGATTGATTGAATTACTTTACGGCATTGGATTTCTTGGTTTTAAGCGAACAGCAAAAGCACCACTAGAATTCGTCATCACGAATCCAGACCCTGGTTCTCAAGTCCTTTATCGAGCGCACGAATACCAGATTCATCCGGCGTATAGACAATATCTCAATCTCAAAGCGTGACGGATAATACAGGTAGCCCAATATGCACCGCGATTACACCTGCACAAATTCCAAGTGTGGGCGCGACTTTAGCGTCAAGGATGACTCGCAAGAACCGTTAAACATCGCCGAAGGTAATGTTTCGGTGCAGTGTCCCTATTGTGAATCGAGTCGCTCAATCACTTGGCCAGTCGGACACAAGATCATAGTGGTGCCAAAAACGTAAGCGATCCCAGCACCTCGCGCGGGCCGGGACTGGCCTAACGTCCCCTTACGGTTGCCTCACCGTTACGGGTATAGGACCTTCAAAGGACCAAATTCAGCTTCAGTTTCTTCATTTTGTTTAACAAAGTTGTTGATCTGATCTTGCGTAAAGAATCCCAAATCCATTTCCTGATCCTCGCGCAAGAGCCGGAAACCTGGGTGGCAAATGGAAGGATCGTCCTGTCCTCGGGGCCACAGCTTGCGCATATGAGAGCGCATTTGCCATGCCAGGATATCGGAGGCTTGTAGAGGTTTGATCTCCTCTTTGTGCTCAAATGAATAACCCTTTGGTGGTTCGTATCCAAACATTTCCGCAGCCCCGGCATGACTAGGGGTACCAAGCGTATCGAAAATCACGGAGATTTCTTTTCGTTTTTGAGCAGTGCTCATTTCCCAATCGAATACATAGCGCATCGGAAGTCTGATCATGCTTTTCACGCGCCAGTCCAGTATGCGCATCATGCACATGCGAACCGCGAAGGTGTAGTGCTCTCGCCCATAATGCTGCTTAATCTTTTCGGGAGTGCAATTCCAAATTTTCTTCGGGATTGCGCTGGCAATTCCGACACGCTTGTTCTGGTTGATGATATTGGCCAATCTTTCGTAAACGTGCTCCTTCTTCAGATTGTCCCAATCGCAGAAAGGTTTGTGGTTCTGCTTTCTGGGGGCTGTGAATTCAGCCATGTGAAAGACCTCAAAACCTTCCTCCCATCTGGCATCATCCCATCCTTTGACGAAGTCCTCCCATCCACGATTAGTAGATATGTAACACGCTGCAATAGCGATGTCGGAATTACGATCCGTCCCGCTATCGTCGAAAAATGCGGTAAACATGGCTAGAAGCCATAGCTCTCAAGGAATGGCGCACAATTAATGCTGCTATGGGGTTCTATAACGTGTCAACCGATCATGACCCCTGTCCCGTCTGTGGAAGGATTTTGATCGAGCTCAAGTTGGAAACCCTGCGCTTCCCTTCGGAGCGCATCGAGTGCGCGCGGGCGGGCGGGCCTAAAGTCAACCCCAGGGCGGGGCCTGTGGTGGGGGGGTGCAACTTTGCGGGCCTCTGTCTCCTAACCCGTCAAACCAAGAACGGGGTGGTATATACGGACGGCAAAATGGACCCTCCCCAGCCCACGACCCCACAAACCCCCGATTTTGACTTGGCCGGGGCCCGCCCGCGCGCGGGGCTCACCGTCGTTCTTGTGTTAAGCACGAATGGGGACTTTTTTCCCCAGGAAAATTTCCCACTATACTTCTGACCGGGTAACAACCATGACCGATAAAATCGACATGGAAGTCGGTGGTGATCATGGCAATTGAATTCATCACAGGAAAAGACGTTGAAAGGCTCAACGATCAGGAACTGAGGGCTGTACTAAATGCTCTTCTGGTCGCAGATGCTGCTCAGCACCGTGTTCCACTTCAAAACGTTGATGTTAGTGCGAGGAACAATGATCCAGATGCTGGGATTGACGCACGACTTAAATTCCCTGACGGATTGGCGCACGACTTGTTGGCGGGTGGCGAAAACGTGCTGCAGTACAAGGCTGGCAACCTGAAAAAAGCTCTGCTCATGCAAGAGTTCATGAAGCCAGGCGTTCAGACCACACTCCGGAATGGTGGGCATTACCTGTTTTGTGCAGGGCGTGACTACGTCAGCAAGGACGCCAAAACGCACGCCAAGACACTGGGGGATCTGTGTCGAAGAAAGAAAGTTCCAGCAACCAGAGTGAAGATCATTTTCGGGAGCGCTCTGGCACGCTGGATATGCCGATACCCTGCGATTGTTGCGCGACCAGAGCTCAGAAAACACGTCCGCACCTTCATTACAGTGGAGAGATGGGCAAATGACGATCCACAGATGACGAATCCTTTCAGGGCCGACGAAACAAGAAGAGGAACAATCGATCGGATTCACACGTTCCTGCAGTCTGATTCGCCTGAGCAAACGGTTCTGAGGCTAGAAGGACCCGCGGGTGTTGGAAAAACTAGACTGGTGCTTCAGGCCGTGAACAAGGACGAATATGCGAATCGAGCTCTCTATGCAATTAACGCGGAGAACGCAGAGGTTCAGCCGTTTCTGATGGAGGTGTACGGCGATCCGGAGACTTACGCTATCGCAGTGATTGACGAGTGCTCCAGGACAAAGCAGAGCGTCCTTCAACAATATGCGCAATTATCGAAGGGAAGACTGAAACTCATTTGTGTGGGTGTTCACGACGTGCTGTACGAGACCCCGCCGCCATCCCTAACCGCACTTTACCAGCTCAGTCCTCTTCCCGATGCGGAGATAGAGTCGATCATTCATGAGTCCTATATTGGCGCGCCGAAAGAATATGTGGATATGGCTGTGAGACTTTCGGGCGGCTACGTCAAGCTCGCAATGTTCATCGCAGCCGCACTGAGCAAATTAGGCACGCAGCCACCGGTGGAACTCACCAAGGTTATGGAGATTCAGGAATTCCTCCGGCGATTCGTGGATAGGGAAACGCAGCAGGCTCTACAGGTCCTATCAGTGCTCGCTCAGATAGGGTGGTACGAGGATCTGCGACACGAAGCGAAAACGGTAGCGAGATTCGTGCAACTTCCAGTAGCTGCCTTGGAAAAGGCAATCGCCAAACTTCGAAGTCAGGGAGTGGTGATCGCAAAGGGACGATACCTGTACGTATCCCCAGACCTGCTGGCAATCCAAGCTGCAGCAGACCTCTGGAGAGAAAAGGACTATCGACTTCTTGACTTGATAGGCGAGCTTAACGGTCCAGGCCCACGCAGGCAATTTCTCATTAGGCTCGCAACAATGGGCGAATACCCTAAGATGAAGGACGCAGTGGGGCAAATCATGAGCACCTCAGGTTTGTTCCCGACGCTAGCGCAGTTGGATCAGGAGTTTCTCAGCGAGGTGTTTCGAATCCTCAGCTCAGCCGTGCCCGTAGCGGCTGCTGACCTGCTGTTGGATCTCGTTGTCCCCGCCGAAAAGGATGATCTTTCAAATTTTGATACCGGGCGCCGCAATGTTCTGTGGGCAGTCGAGTCGCTGCTGCGGTGGCCCGAGACCTCAATGAAAGTGGCTCGCGTCGCTATGAAGCTCGCCCTTAGCGAGACTGAACAAATTAGCAACAATGCCACTTCAGTATTCGAGCAGTTTTTTCAAATGTACCTCAGCGGCTCCCCTGTTCCACTGATGGACAGGTTTGTACTTATCGACGAATTGCTTCGGAGTGGTGATCAACACGCTCGTTTATTGGCTACCAAGGCTGTTAGCTCGAGCCTCCAGTCACACGAAACGAGATTTGGTGGAGATACGGATTACCTCTCCAAGAGGGCTTATCCACCTGAATGGAAGCCGAAAACATATGGTGAGCTGTGGGAGGCGTCCCGCAAGGCCGTCGAATACCTTGAACAACTTGGGATCGGTAACGACGAAGTTGCCATAGTCGCGCGGCGGGAACGGCTGCGATCTCTCTATGCCTTAGCACAGCGAGGGCAGATCGACGATGCAATTCGCATTCTACAATCAGCAACTCCCACGAATGACGAAGAACGCCGTATGACATTAGCTTCCTGCGATCAACTTAATCGAATTCCGAATTTAACTGAAGAACAACGTTCTAAGGTCAATCAGATCCGAGAATCGCAGTTCGGAGTGTCGTACTTTGAACGCCTGCGACGATGGGTCGGCCGTCGGTTGCCTGGGGACTTCGATGCAAAACACGCTTTCGAAGCAGCAGACCAGCAGGTCTTAAAGTTGGCGGAAGAGGGTTTCCGAAATGACATCGGAACAGACGAACTAGAGTGGCTTTCATCGGCAGAGGCTGAGAACGTCTGGTTATTCGGAAGACGACTGGGAGAACTTGATATTCCCGAGACTTTTCGGGATCGCATTATAGGTTTCGCACCGAACAATGTGAACTGTATCCTACTTGCGACTTACATCTCGGGACGGGGCATCGTCGCAGGCTCGCAAGTGCGTGAGCAGTTGCTGGATGCTGTTGCTTTGCAAAAGCCTATAGCTGCGTTTGGTGCAACGTGGCGAGGCGAACCCACGAGTTCCGGAGCCGAGCGCATCATCCGACTCGTTTCAGATGAGCGGGTTGCGGGTTCCGAACTCCGGGTGCTGATGTACGGTGGTTGGGTGGAGAAGTTAGCACCGGAGCACGCGATCCGGATCGCAAGCTTGATGCTAAGGTCTAGCCCCGGAGAAAACGTAGAAGCAGTACTTGGTATCATCGACCACGCTGTCGACAGTGGTGCAATGTCCGCGGGGCAATTCGGAGAACTCATCTGGGATGCACTTGGAACCAAGGTATCGCAGAGATCAACAATGTTCGATTGGTATTGGGGAAGGGTTGCCGATCTTGTAGTTGAAGTTGACCCAGCCCGCTTCGCACAGCTTTTTACAACCCTGTTCGAGTCAGACAACACTTGGCTTACTACCGATTCGGCGCAATCGGTGCTACAGCATGCAATGCGAGTTAACCCTCTTGCTGTATGGGGCGTGATTGCACCTGTTCTGCTACGCGAGGACCTGACGGGGCTCCGCATAAGGTTAAAACTAGAACATTGGTTCGGAGACCTCTTGCCCTCGGAAATGCTGCTTCAGTGGGCTGAGCAGCACGGTCGTCGCGGCTTTTTAGTCGCTGCAGATCTCCTGAATGCAAAAGGCGAAAACCTGTCTTCTGCGGCAAAGCTACTTGTAACAAAGGCTCCTAACCCTGCGGAAATTCTCGATCAACTACTCGGCAATCTGCATTCAGGAAGCTTCGTTGGACCAATGTCTTCACATCTAGAAGGACACCTTGCAACTTTAAGAAGTTGGGCAAAAGACGAAGATCCAAGAATTCGGGCATGGGCTGAAAAAGCAATTGCGTACGAATTGAAAGGACTCAAGCGGCAAAAACTCCTTGAAGAAGAGGGGATGTTCTAGGGTTCCGGATAGTCGCGACTCGCTAACCTCGATTACTCCGAGGAATATCACGCTTATTCCGCAATATCGCCGCGAAGTCTCTTATAAGCATTCGTTCAATTGCTACCCGGTAAGATGCGAGTGCTCGTGGAAGGACGTTGTACCGAACGAAGTCCCATCCATCAATTGAGGTGTGCGGCTGCAATAGCCTGGGTTAGCTTGGGTACCATGTTCGTATGCACCGTCGCTTTAGCTTTCTTTTATCAGGTAAGCCTTGGGTCCACTGCTATTCGTCTTTCTTTAGTTCTTGCAAAAGCTCGTCAATCTTCTCATCGGCGTTGAAAGCGATGCGCCGAGCAAATACAAGCAAAGTTTGTAAGTCTTCCGCAGTGACGCCCGTTATCCCGTTATGGATTTCAACGATGGTGTTCTTTTTGTCATCTTCCAGAGTAACGATGGGGGGGCCTTCGTGTTCACCCCAACTACTGACTGAAGTATAGGGAACAAGGGTCAGCGTGTACTTACCGAGCATGGGAGCCACGAATTTATCTTCTACCGCTGTCGGTTGCCAAGCGAGTTTCGTCGCCAGCGTCTTCTTCAGGATTTCCTGAAATAGGGCTAGAGCTTTGGGGTCATCCATTATCAGCCTCGTCATTTCTCCTCATCGCAGAAGCGTGCTCTTCGACGAAGATGTCTCTAATTCTCTCGCAACTAGCCTGCATTTGCGAAAGCTGCCTCGGCGTTGGCGCGGCAGCGGTCGCGCTCAATCTTGAAGTCACAGCGCGCAAGGCTTCCAACTGTGATTTAGCGTTGAGAATGTTGTTCTTGGAATTGATAGAAAGTGTGGCGTTCCAACGCCCAATGATGGTTACAGTCCGGTCATGGAGGTCGTTGCTTCGAAGCCGGGCCAAGTCATGCTTTCCGAGGTCAACTAGATTGGTCACTTCAGCAGCAAGTTTCTGCGCTAGATTGATTTCTTCGGCTAGGGAATTTGAAAGCGTTGCTTGGCGCGCTTGTCTAGCAGCGGTTGACGCGCGCTTGGCAAAGAAAGCGCCAATGCCAGCAACTATCAAACCTGCAACGCTCGCGAGGTTACCCCAATTCTTGCCTGCGAAATCAAGCATCCGCGAAATAAGCGAAGGTTCGTTCAGCGCGCGCTCCCTCCTTACAAATCTTTTTTCCCACGGGGTTGGTGGTGGCAGGCTCGTTAGAACGCAACAATCTTTTTCGTTGCTTGGCCGACGATACCGTTAACCAATTCCGAAGTGTCTGCACTTCCAAAGTATCGGGGGGCGTAGCTAGGGAACAGGAGCACAACCTCCAAGGCTTCTCTTGCTTCCGTCTTGTATCCTGCATGCGCCAACATTTCAGCCATGTCTAGCAAGACTTGAGGATTCAGTTGGCATGCCCAGGCTTTCAGGTACGTGGAAATACGCAACCTCCAATCTTCGGGCACAGTGTCTTTTGCCGTAAACTTCCACATACCGTCGGCCAATTCTTCCAAGGCTTCTGCCGCACACTTTCGCTGGATTTCCCCCATGGCCTCAGGATGGAAAACTGCCGTGCCGCCCGAGGTGCCATCTGCAATCCGCTGAAAACGGGCAAGGCTTTCGCTTACTGCGTTCATCTCGTCTTGGCTGTACACAGGTTGAATACCCTGAGGGCTCATTTCCCATCCTTGTAACCTGAGGGATTTCACAATTCGATGCGTCAAGCTTACACCGGCGTCCACATATGGACTTGCAGCGGGCTGCGGTGATAGCACGCCGAACAGTTTTCGGAGTAATGACACGCCCCGGATTCTACCACTGCACCCGATTCACGTATAAGCGCAGACTGGACCTCCACGGCAAGGTTTCGAAGACAGCAACCGGCACACTTAAAGCCTCGGCGCGGGAGAATCTTCAGTCCCCAACCATGTCAATCGTGCCAGCGCCTGCCAATGCCTCGGATGGGGTCGTCTTCTTCCTCGCCGAATATCGGACGCATACAGAATAGACACCCCAATCGCGGAGGCGATCTGGGAAAGGCTGACGTTGATTAGCTTGGGCTGAATCTGATTCTTGTAAAAGTCATCCGTGAGCCAATCCGGCTGGCTGCTAGGATTCCAGTTCCGACGCCCACGTGCTTGACGGCGTTGCGTCGAAGCAAGCCGGGCTCTGGATTCCGGAGTCTTTGAAGCAATCCGACCTTGCTTCGCAACTTCCACCATCTTTGTCCGCGAGACCTCAACCGCACAGACGGCGCAATGCGTACTCCCACTCGTTACGTCCTTCCCGCAACCCAAACAGATGTTCTGCGGCTGAGGGGCGGGACGTACCGCTGGGGTTGTCTTGCCTTTCGCTTCACGCTTGTTGTTTTGAGTCAGCCTTGTAGCAAGAGGTGTGTCTGGTCTTCGTATGCTTGACCAAAACGCGCGAGCCGTCCACTCCGCAATCGGAGCCACAGCGCGTCGCCAAGTCGGAGCTGTCTCGGAAAGACGAACGGCGAACGAAGCCGTCAACCGACAGTTTCCGTTCCCGTGTTCCGAGAACCACTCTCGCCTGAGTGGTTGGCGCGTGATCCAGTCGAGCAGATAAGCGTCAACATGCGAACGGACGGGCTCCATGAGATCGCACGCCAAGCTGTCGCGAGCGGAGGTATCAACGTGCAAGACACCTAGACCTGGGTCAAGCCCTAGTGCAGTAGCAGCGAACCTAGCTTCGGACTCAAGTATTGAATAGAGGTAGTTCAGGATGGCATTCGGGGGATTCGCAGCGAGTCGCGGCGATCCCGTGAGAGGAGAGACTCGTGCTCCGAAACTGCGCCAATGATCAGGAATTCGAGGCAGATCATTCCTTGGGAAATTAATCGGCAACGTGCTCCAGGCCGACCAATAAGCGCGTGCTGCTTGCGATTCGATTAAACGGATTGAGCTGATGCTGTCAGCTGCGGGCAGTTCGGACTTAAATCGAGCAATAGTGTCAGCGGTGGATGTGTCCAGGAGCTTGTGGCGTGCAACTTGATCCTGTCCGTCAAGCTTTCGACTGATCAGTTCTCTTGTGATTCTTAACGCTGCTCCGGACGTATGCGCGAGAGCTTGCGCTCGTCGCAGCTTCGCTTCCGAAGGTCGAACCGGACCAGTGCTTGCGAGGACAGTCCCATCTGTTCGGAGCATCAAAAAGCTGGCGTCCTGGTCCGCTAACCATTGAATAGCAGCTAGGGAGATGAACCCGTCAGAACCGACGACGACGAGCCTTTTGAGACCGTGACCGACGCGAGCGAGCCTGATTCTGCGTCGCTCCGGACCAATGCCATCCTCGATTTCGAGATGGCCACATTGCATTCGCACTTTGATTCCAAAACCGGAGAGCGTCAAAACGCCACTCCTGCCGATTGGAGATTTGCGGGGAAAGTCGTCTTGCGATAGGGTGCCTGAAGCTGCCATTGGAGCGAGACCTCCGACGGTGGTTAGGGCTTGTCGGCTGCTTCCAACAGTCGGCAGGCCCGCTTAGGTGCTTCTATTCTACAACTTACGAAGGTCGCGTGCCATCGCTGCGATTCCGACTCAGGGCGATGCTACGTCATCTTAAGCGATGCAGAATACGATTCAGATCGCATATCCGTTAAACTTCCATGTCGGAGATGACTGCCCAAAAGGCCAAGACTAACCCCGCCCTCTCATCCGCGATGGATGCGGCCGATAGCCTATGTGAGGATGCATTCGCAAGCCTCGATCAGTTGAGCGGGTTGCACGCAATCTCAGCACACTCCGCATTAAAGCAAAGACATTCGCAAGAGAAGAGCGCAGCCTTTTATCGATCTTTTCTTCCGCTGCGGGCGCAAATGATTACCGTGCTAGCGAATGGCTATCGCATGTATTTCAAACTGGCTCTTGCTCATCGAAAGCAAATCGGAGGTGATCCGAGTAGCTGGTCATGGACGGAGCTTCTGCCCTTTGTCCGTGCCGCGTTGGAATGGATGCGCGACTGGTACATTTTAGCGTGTGATGGAGAAAGTCAGAGAGTACGCACGATCGCAACGATCGAGTTTGTTCCTGGAAAAACAGTTTCCACTCCCATTCCGACCTCTGCCATTCCGATACAACCATCGACAGATTGGCGCGCGCCTACTTGGCTGTTTGGAGTTTCACTTTCCTTCTTTGGCATCGGCGTAATGAAGAATGAACACATGCCAAATAGAGACTCCGAGGAGAGACTGGGTCCGGCTCATAGTCGCCTGCTTCTTAAAGGAGCAAAGCGTGTCTTCTTGTGGGAACTAGAAAAAGCAATCGATAAGGTACGAAATGAGGAAATCGCTGCCGCCGGTGCAATTCCAACCGAGACCTCACGGACACAGACGGATAAACGTTATAAGCAGACACAGTCGAAGCGTCACCTAAAAGGGGTTAAGGGGCTTGGCTCCAAGAAAACTGACCTTTCTCAGTACATGCACAGCTTGACAGAAAAGCAGGAGCTGGCTTTTTCGCTGAAGTTTGAATACCAACTCGGACTCGCAGAGATCGCTTCGCGAATGCAGCTTGACCGGAAGACGGCATACGAACACATCGCAGCTGCTAAAAGGAAAATTGACCAAGTCCTGGCCAACGAGAAGAGCAGATCGCGCCGAGCAAACGATAAAGACGAGTAGTATCTTGATAGACCCCACAGCACCCCACACCTCTTACCCCTAGAGCACTTCCGCATTCGAAAACTTCAATCCTTATCTCCCGGCTTCCCGCGCAGTTAGCACAAAAGTCAGCTAATCACACCCCACGCGTGGGTCCTTAGGTTGAAGGCGTCGGAGAGAGAACATGCCCAAGGACAATAAAGTGAAGCAGAGCGCCGCCGCACGCGAACGGGCTCTGAAAGCCCTGTCTGCAATGCGACGCGGTGACACTCTTTCACGAGCGGCTCGCGACAACGGCGTCACGATTCGCACGGTCAAACGCTACGCAGGATCAGCGCTCATTCAAGATCGTCCGGGAGGACGCATTCGTGCGACGAAAAGTGACCGACTCGTTCGATACCTGCAGGTTCCCGGCGCTGACGGTCCGAGGGACATAACCGTTCGCGGATCGAAAGCAGCGAGTGAGTTCGCACACTACAAAGCGGCAATCAATCGTTTGCTTCGCGGTGATCGCAAGGCGATGGCCGATTGGCACGGGAAGAAGATCGCCGGAATTGAACTCATAACCGACGCCAAGACCTTGGTCGAACAAGCTCGCAAGGAAATCCTTCCATATTCGCTTTACCGCTCACTTTCGGGTGGTGCCGCTTGAAATTGGGGCGATCACACGTCCGCTGCTGTGCTATATGCGGATCAACGAAGAATCTTCAAGAACACCATCTTGGAGGGTTCCATCACGCTCCATTTTTCACCATCCCGCTCTGTGAACCACATCACCAAGCTGTCCACGTTGCAATTACCCGCGCCGGAGTAAACCTGCAATACATCAGCATTGCAGAAGAGCGCGCGCGAATGGCACGGACGGCCGCATACGTCTTTCTCTGGTTTCTCGATGAGCAGTTAGCTGTTTCCGAACGCAAAACACAAACTAGGAGGGGAAAATGACCCAGATACATGATCTATTCGTTCGTGCCTTAGCCGTTCCAGCAGAAAAAGAAAGCAAGAAGAAGCACCAGCGCAAATCTCGGAACCGCGATTCCTCGAAATGGCCACGTTACGCTTTGATTTTTGACACAGAAACGCGGGTCACGGCGGATCAATCGTTAACATTCGGCGTCTTTCGTATTTGTGAGCTGAAGAATGAGAAATATCGGGTCATCAGAGAAGGTCTTTTTTATGCTGATGATCTCCCAGCTCTTGAACGCGAAATCTTAGAGAGATACGCGCAAACGGGGATATCGGACGTGAAGTCATTCCCACCAGAATTTCCGCTCTATTCACGTACTGATTTCATGAGAAAGGTGTTTTGGCCTGCAATCAAGCGAAATGGAGCTTTGATTTGTGGCTTGAATCTGCCGTTCGATCTCGCCCGTCTCGCACTGACTTGGAATCGAGGTGAGCATGACGAATGGTCGCTCACAATGTTTCGATTTCCAAACGGCGTCGAAAACCGTTATTACCCGCGCATCTTGATTACCCCAATTGATAGCAAGAAAGCATTCATCAGGCTGGCAAATCCATGGAAACCAGAAGAGTGGACTCAAAACGGGAAAGCACACTTCTTGGACATCAGAACGTTAGCCTGGGCCCTGTTCAATCGTTCATATTCGCTGAAGCGTCTTTGTGAGGAACTCAAAACAGAAAATAGGAAGATTGATCACGAACCGACAGGCGAAGTCACTTTCGAAGAAATCGAATATGCTCGTCAAGACGGTCGGTGCACCGTGGACGCTCTCAACGCTCTGAAAGAGGAATTCGATAAACACCCAATTCCGCTAAATCCTTGTAAAGCTTTCTCCCCGGCGAGCGTGGCAAAGAGTTATTTCGATGCAATGGGCATCCTTCCGCCAGCTCACAAGTTCACGATTACGCCGACACATCAGGGGATCGCCATGCAGACATATTACGGGGGGCGCTCGGAGACGCGCATACGTTGCACCGAGGTCCCTGTCGTTCCCGTTGATTTCACCAGCGAATATCCAACTTGCTGTGCATTGTTAGACCTTTTCGAGATTCTTACGGCAGAGAACGTTACGTTCGAGGACGATACGAAGAGCGTTCGGAATTTAATCGAGACAATTTCTCTGGACCGCTGTTTTGATCCCGCGATATGGAGAGAATTCAGGTTCTTCACACTTGTCGAGCCGGACGACGATATTCTACCCGTGCGTACAGTTTATGACGGCTTAACGCAGAACATCGGCAACAATTACCTAACATCCAAAATTCCGCTCTGGTTTGCAGGATGTGACGTGATCGCGTCTGCGATCCGAACAGGAAAAGTGCCGCGCATTGTTCGTGCAGTTCGTATCTTGCCGCATGGCAAACAAGCTGGCATGAAACCTGTGCGTTTGCGCGGAAGCATGGTCGAAGTCGATCCGTACAAAGACGATCTTTTCCGCAAAGTAATCGAACAAAGAAAACTTAACAAAACGGACAAGAAGCTCTATTACTGGCTGAAGATCCTCGCTAATTCAATTTACGGATTCTTTGTGGAACTGATTCCCGAATTACAGAACGAAAACCTTCCACTAGAAGTCTTTTCCGGAGATAAGAACTTCGCTGATTCTTCAGACGTAATCGAAAAAGCCGGGAAATGGTTCTTCCCGCCTTTGGCTGCCCTCATCACTTCTGCCGGACGGTTATTACTTGCAATGACGGAAGCTTGCGTTACGGAGAAGAAGGGAACGTATCTGTTCTGCGATACCGATTCTCTGGCAATCGTAAGCTCCCAAAATGGTGGTCCCTTGAACATTCCAGGTAGCGAAGGCCTAAGAATTCTCACATGGGAAGACGCAACGACAATTGCCGACAGATTTTCTTCTTTGAACCCTTATGATCCTAAAGCGGTAAAAGGCTCGATTCTGAACCTCGTGGACGCAAATTTTGTCGATTCGGATTCCACAAAACTCCAACGCCAACTCTACGGGTTCAGCATTGCTGCAAAGCGTTACGCTTTGTACGAGAAAACAGGAAGATCGAATATCTCGATTGTTGATCCAAAAGCGCACGGAATTGGATTCCTGTTTCCACCTCAACACTCCCCGAAGAATTGGGATAAAGATGTCCCGCTTTGGATTTATGAGCTTTGGGATTACATCGTGCGAGGTGAACTAGGCATTCGGAGAAGAGCGCCGTCTGGGCTCGATGTTCCGCAAATGATGCGTCTCACGATAACGACGTACAACGTATTGGAAATGCTTGGAGAATGGGAAATCGCACGTCCTTATAACTTTCTCTTGCTTCCGATGGTTGATCCTGTCTATGGAATTGCGTTTCATAGGCAAACGAACGAGAAAGTCCTTCTAGTGTGTGCATTTTCTTCGAAACAAGAAGAATGGTTCGACCTGGAATGTGTAAACGTCCACAACGGCAAGAAATACGGAATGCTCAATTGCAAGAAGACAAACGGGAATATTCCTTACAATGTCGTTTTTCCTTCCCAATTCGCACATTTGCTCATTCAGTATCAGCGACATCCCGAAGCGAAAAGCCTAGCTCCAGACGGAAATCACTGCATGGCAGAGACCAAAGGATTGCTAAGACGTTCACGGGTAACGGCAGGAGAGATTCGTTACGTGGGGAAGGAAACAGATCGCAAATGGGAAGAAGGCGATGGAATTAGCCTTTTGGAATTTGCAGCAACCGAATATGGGCGAAAGGGAAAAGTTGTCGCCACAGAAGCAGTAAAAGCTGCCATTCAGAAAATTGGAATCAACAAGTGTGCTAGTGAAAGTGGTTTTCACCGTGCAAATGTCGTTCGGAAGTTGGTTCGCGGAATGCCAGTGAAGCGCGTTTCGTACACTGAATTCGTTCGCTGGCTGAAGACCTACGATGCAGCATTTGCAGCTCGAAACAGTCGATGATGAGGTAATAGGGACTGGTTATGCCAGAAGATCCGAAAGCGTCCCGTGCCCGACACCTCCGCTGGCGCGAAGCCAATCCTGAGAAATGGAGGCGAATGCGCGGGGCACAGAAGAAACGGTACTACGCCCGAACACGAGTGAAGAATCGACGTCGCTTCAAGAAATGGACGCCGGACGAGGATCGGCAAATCATCGCCAAGCGCAGGCCTACTGATCGCGAACTCTCAAGCACACTCGGCAGGTCGATGCAAGCGATCTATGCGCGCCGCAATAAGCTGCTAGATTCCCGAGATCGACGCTGTTAATTCGAAAGAATCAGCAGTGAAGGATTCCCCGCCTGGGGGGGAAGATGAGTGTAATGGGGATGTTATGCGACAACAACGTTTTGGCCTCGCCAATTAAACACAGGCTAGTCTTCACTTGCGCCTATATTTCAAGCCAAGCTCGCCATCGTACTGTTGGATAACCCCGTAGCATTCGCAGGCAGAGTTTTCAAGTTTCTTGCGATTCACGATCTTCACTGCGCCACGGGTGTACTGGATGAGCTTCTGCTTCTGCAAAACACCCGCTGCTTCGCTCACGCTAGGTCGATCTGTCCCTAACATCGTTGCGAGAAAATCATGAGTGATGGGCAGCGACCCTGAATCCACTCTATCCTGAGTCATTAGCAACCACCGTGCAAGACGCTGCCCAATTTCGTGCAGCCGATTACATGCTGCTGTTTGTGCAACCTGCAAACCCCGAATGGCGGCATAGCGGCTTAACATCAGTTGCAGGTGTGGAGCGGACTCTAACGTGTTCTGCAAAGCACCGACCTCGACCCGAAACCCATCCCCCGAGACTTGCACCACCGCATGAAGGGGGCTCCTGCTCAGGCCAACCGCCGCCAGTGTTCCTGTAAAGCCCTCATTTCCAATTATGCCAGCTTCGGCCGTTCTTCCATCTTTCATTAGGACTACAAGAGAAATCAAACCTCGATTCGGGAAATACGCAAATTCTAGCTTTCCACCCGCCTCATGAAGGACAAGATGGTTTGGCAAGCTGACGTATTCGAGATGGGGACGCAGTGAGCTGTAGTCGCTATCGGAAATCGATAGGAGTATGAGGCTGCTGACTGGTTTCCCCCGGGTATTCGTCCGCTCGCCAGACTGCATGACCTGGCTGCGTTTGCCTTCCATAAGCCGTCCTTTTGGGGAAACGTGTTGTTCAGCGAATTGCCGAGAAAAGACCCTGGCTCATTCCCCCTTGGTTCACTGCCATCCGAGACTTCTCTCTGCGCTCACCCACTAACGCGCAGCAAAGCTTCCCAATCAGGATCATCAGCTTCTGCGGGTCGATTTCTTTACTAGCCTGTTCTGCGATGGGTCTCCAATCTCCCTCTTCAAGGTGCGGGGCCATAGCGGGACTCCTTTCTCACCGCTCACGAAGTTACCTCGGATTTGAAAGTTGAGTCTGAGCAATAACGCACATTCAAGTAAGAGACACGTTGCGAAGAACGCGATCAGGGCGGTAGAGCAGGCCGTTGGAGCACACCCCAAGGGGAACTCCGGGCGTGCGCCGGAACAAAATCTGGTATGTAGGATGCCCGACAGACCCATCAATATTGGCCCGCGTAGACTGCGCGTTTATCCGTATGACAGCACGCTGGTACTCGTTGGCGCAGCGAAAGAGGCAGCCATGAGCAGGAAGCTGGTATGGATTGAGCTGAAGCGTTTTCGGGGGTTTTGGTTGTTCCGAATGTGGATGGCGGTTCAAACCTTCCGGTGCTCCTGAAGGCAAATCTTTCAATGAACTCATGCGCAACTTCGAGTTGCAGCGCGACAAAGAGTTTGAATCCCATGTTTGCGCGGATCACGCTGCCCACAAGAATCCACGATAGTTCACGTAAAATAGGCCATTACACGTTTTGACCGCCGGGTCGATGAGCGATATCGCGATTTTCAACCGTTAGCCGAGCAGCGGCCCACCTAGGAATGACCGGCGAGTTGCAACTGGACCGGCGTGGGCGGCTGACATTCCGGAGGCTGACGTCGCTGCAGTAGTTGGCCTCTTCGATAGAAGGCTCCAGACGTAGCAGTTTTCATGGACCGCCCGCCCATATTCATCCGTCTTGCTGACTGCTAAATTTACGGAATTTCTGCAGATCGCACAGCGCGGTACCCAAACAAAGTAGGACATAAATGCCTCCTGGGAGAGGAACAGTCAATACATTAGACTTCCTTAGACTTACAAACTGAGCAATTAAGCTCAACCCTCGACTAAATAGCAGGAGTGGAAATCGGTCACGGTGCCGTGGGAGAATGTTCGCCGATGGCTAAAGAGCTTGTCTGGCTAGAAAACAGTAACTTTGCCGCTTGGGGATGTTCGGAGTGCAACTGGCTGCTAGTGAATCCCGGAACCAAGCTGTCCGAGAAGCCATCCGTCCCCGTGAAGGACGCTTTTAATAAGCATGACTGCGCCATGTTTCCTCGCCAAAGAAGTGTGAAGCAGTAGCCACGTTGCCGTTGCCTACGCATATCGGGAGTACACACGGAGCCGCGTTTCCGCATTGCGTTCATTTAGCTGTCCATTGCTTCGGCGTTCTTTTTGAAACTGCTCAGAATTGAACAGTCATTGAGATTCTTAACAATTATCTTATCCAGTAGCTAAGTGAACGCGGTCGTCTGTTTAGTAGCGGAGAGACAGCCTCACTTTACTGTTGTGTCGATGGAGGTCGAACCGGCAAGGGTTCGGCCTTTTTTTGCGCCCTAGATAGCTCTGGATGTCGAAATCAAGCCATAACACTCATTTGAGAATTATCGGCGCATTGCTTCCCTTCGCATCGCCCACGCGCGCGTGGGCGGGCCCTGGCCAAGTCAAAATCGGGGGTTTGTGGGGTCGTGGGCTGGGGAGGGTCCATTTTGCCGTCGGTATATACCACCCCGTCAAACCAAGAACGGGTTGGTAGACCTCCTCGAAGTAAAGCACCAACACCGACTCGGAACTCAGGTGTTCAGTGCAACCGCGCGGGGCGTGCGGAGACGGTCGCATCAGATGCGGCATCAAGTCTGGCCAGCATCTCGGTTGCCGGATCGTAGCCGCGAGCGGCGGCTTTCTGTAGCCACGCGCGGGCGCTCGGAAGATCTTTCGAAACACCATAGCCGCGGTAATAGATCATGCCAAGATCCCATTGTGCAACCGGTAGACCCTCGCCAGCAGCTTTTCGAAACCACGTCGCTGCCTCCTTGAAATCGCGTGTCACCCCTTTTCCGTCAAAATAGAGTCGCCCGATCATCCATTCTGCCACTGCCGATCCCTGGTCAGCCGCTTTACGGTACCAATACATCGCTTCGCCGTAATCTTGGTGCGTGCCTTGACCGTCGCGATACATTGCACCCAGATCCACTTGAGCTTGGCGGTTTCCATGTTCAGCTGCGTCTTTCATCCAGTGCATTGCCTCATCGTAGTCCAGCGGAACGCCCTTCGATTGAAGATATGCATTCGCCAGATAAACCTCTGCCGTCACCCATCCCGCCCGTGCACCGGTGGTCGCGAGAGCTACTCCGCGCTGATACCACTTGTCCGCTTCGCTAGTGTCCTTGGGAACGCCTTTGCCGTCGGCATACATATCACCAATCCGAAAATTCGCGCCCGTTATGGCCCAGGCCTCCGACCGAAGTTCGCTCCATTGATCCGACAGATTTGAACCCGGCATGGTTACGACCTTCATGTACCAACGCAATGCTTCACTGGGATTCTTGAACACACCGATGCCGCGTTCGTGCATTCTCGCAACGTTATATGCTCCCCACGCCGAACCCATATCCCAAGCCTTCAAGTAATGCATATAGGCTTCGCTCGAACTCGGATCACCGCTCAAACCATTTTCTGCCAATTGACCCAGATAGTCCTCAGCATACCCATCGCCGAGGCGCGCGGCAGCCTGAAGGTATCGCAGCCCGCTGGCGCGATCTTGCGCAATATCCAAACCACTAGCTAGCATCACGCCAAGGTCGCACTCCGCCCGAGCGTTGCCCTGATGCGCTGCCTTCTCCAGCCATACCCGCGACCCGGAGGTAGAACGCGCCACGCCGCGTCCATCGAATAAAGCCTCGCCAAATCTGGTCTGCGCCTCCGCGTTCCCCATGTCGGCTGCCTTGTGATACAAATCGGCAGCTTTGCCCTCGTTCCGAACCACACCGGAACCGGTGCGGTACTTCTCCGCCTGGGAGAGTAATTCCTTTGCGGACGGTCGACCGTGCGCACGGGTCGTGTTTGCCGGCCCGTGCGCGCGATCAACGACCGTATGTCCAGCCGGCTTTACCGGTTTGCCCGCTACCTTGGATCGCGAATGGCTGATCTGGAGAATAAGACTATCGCTAGCTCCGGCGCTTCGAAGCTTCTCCTCGACCGTACGGGTCAACTCGAAATCAACCCCATATTGTTTTACGAGCGCAGCCATGCGTGCGTTCGGTACTGCGGATTTGAGACCGTGTTCGACGTCGGCGGCCGAAAGCGGCCGCGGAGCTTGTTGTGTTTGTGTCGTCCGGCCCTCGGTACTGACCACCAGGAACAGCAAAATACCGGCGACTAGCAGCTTGGTAAAACACATTTTTTATCTCCGACTAGCTAAGATCTGATTTTCCGCTTGCATCGCTCGGCGGGCGTGCGCCAGGCAAACTTTCGCAGCGCTGCTGTTTCCGTCGACTTGCAACGCGCGTTTGCAGTTGGCAATCGCCGCCGTGTAATTTCCCTTGTCCATCTGTCGGGTCGCCGAATCGATGTAACTCTGCGCGGCACGTGCCGCAGCTCCACGAGATCCCGATGCAAGTGTCGTCACGCGGCGTGTCGATTTCGCCGCCGGAACCTTCAGCGCCACCGCTGAATGCGAGTTCCCTTCCGGGCTCGCCGCGGTACGCGTTTTAGCATCACGATAAGCAGGCGCCGATGTCATCGTTCCGCGTGTCGATCTCAACATCCCCGGAGAGGATGCGGCGCGCAAGCCTGCCTCCGGCTCAGTTCTGGATCTGTGCTCACTCTGCGCATCCTTTGTCGGTTCGGTCGTTCTTTCAATTGCGTTCTCCGGGGTCATGGGTCGCCGCGTGTTGGCCGAATCCAGCTGCGTGACTTCCCGAACCGGAACCAACCGGCCACTCCACTCGATGCTCTCCTTTACTTGCGCGGCCTCCTTATCGAACGATTGCGGAGCCGCTGCCGGCTGCCTTTTCGTGAAATATTGCTCTTGTCGTCCGCCGCTCAACATGGACGACGCTTTCCCCGGACGGTTCGTCGCCGAAAGCATTTCTCTGGTTGGAACGATGGGCAGATTGCCGGTGATGACGCGCGCGTCACGAAAAGCCCGCCGGCTCACAGTTTTCGGCGCAGAAACTCCGGTGCCGAATCGATCTGCCGGAAGAGCCGAGATTGCCTCGCGAATCCGCCCATCGACTGCGGCCAGACTCACATTACAGAACTCGTTATCATCGCGCAGTGAGGCGACGACACGAGTGAGTCTTGTCGTGGTCGCGTCGGTGATGCCCCCTTTCGATTGCGATCCATTCTCTCCGTACCACGGATAGAACGAGTCACCCGGGCCCAGAGGCAGCCAGCCTATCGATCCGAACCCAACGGAAACTCCGCGTCGGCCGCCGAATCCGAAGAACGACACATAGGCCGGAGCCCACTCCGGGCGGTAACTTCCCTCGCCATTAACCGGCCCCGGCCACCACATCCAGGATTTTCCATAGAGCAACCAGCGGCCGTAATGATAGGGCGTCCAGCCCCAGGGTTCATGCGAAACCCAGGTCCAGCCCCAGTACGGCTCCCAGACCCAGCGACCCGAGCGATAAGGAGACCAGCCGCCGCTCACCGTTGGCGACCACACCCGCCCGTAGTCCGGCACGTTGACCCAGTGCCCGTAGACATCGAGATCCTCGCTCCCCACGTAGTAGCGATTCGTGTAGTTCCACGATTGAGCACTGTTTATCACTGCGTCGCGGTCAATGTTCCAGGAGTCCCAGCTGTCCATCGCAGGGGCCCCACCGAGCACGTTTCCCGCGAGGTTGGTTGTGCCTTTTACAGTTGCGTCCTGTCCCATCTCCACGTTGGCGCTCCCTTGGGACGTAGCCATGGCGACCGCTCCTGCGCGCACGATCACGTGCGTCTCAAAACCGTTCACCTCGATGCGGTAAACGCCGTCCTTAGACGTCGGCCGGATGGCCGCATTCGGCGTGTCGATCTCAACGTCGGCCTCAGAATCCTTGAAGACCGAGTAGTAGGCGAGCCCCTGCCGAATCTGAATCTGAATCTGAGCTCGCTGGTTCTGCACCCGCTCTACGGATGCGATCTTTGCCTGTGAGTTGTTACCGAGACGAAAGATGTTCCCGTGGTCGAGCTGCAGTTCGGCCTTGGAATTGTTTCCGGTCGAGATCCTGTCGCCGCTGACCAGGGGCTGATTCAGCGCCGCTGCCGCCCAGTCCCCCGTGTCGCCGCGCTGCGTCGAAACATCGCCCTGGATCAGGCTTATACGCGCGACTCCAGGCAAAATGTCCGCCTGCGCGCTGGAAAGAACAGACAAGAATCCGAGTGAGAGGACCGGCGCCAGAAAGTTCCGTTTCATGCCCACCTAACTGGGAAAGCAGCGTTTATTGAGAGAGACTTTAATGGACAACATTGCAGGTTCCCTGCCAGAGATGCACCCCTGAAGACGGCGCAAGTCCTTTGCTCGCACAAACCGCCCTATGTCGATGTTGTGTTCCCGTAGGATGGATTGGCCTAGCTGAGCCACGAGTGGTGGTTTTCAGCCACCGGGCGCGCTAGGCGGCTCAACACATTGGATTGCCCGGCAAATAGAAGTTGAGCTGATCCGGTTTTGCGAGGCCCGAACTAAGGTTGTTAGGTGAAAGGCTCCCGGCAACCGAGAGTCGGCAATACCGGCTGAGCCTATTTCCTGAAACGTTTCTATGCGACTTGTTGCGAGCCGGCGGTACTGAGAGCGTCTTCATAAAGGGTCAGATAGCTTCTGACCATCCGCTCAATCGAGAAATTCTCTTCGACGTATTGGCGCACCGTCCGGGGACTGATGTCCAGTGTCTGTATACGGCGCACCATGTCCCTTACCGTCCGGCAAATGTAGCCCGAGATTCCATCGCGTACCACTTCCGGTACCGAGCCCACGGGCATTGCCAGCACCGGCGTGCCGCACGCCATAGCTTCGACCATCACCAATCCGAACGGCTCGTTCCACTGAATTGGAAACAGCATGGCCAGGGAGTTGCCGAGCAGTTCATTCTTCGCCTTGAGGTCCGCCAAGCCTATGTACTCCACGAGCCTGCCGTCGATCTCAGGCTTGATTTTCTTCTCGAAGTATTCACGGTACACGGGCTGCACATCGCCGGCGATCTTCAGAGGAATCCCGGTACGCTTGGCAACTTCAATGGCGAGGTGAGTGCCCTTGATTGGAGCAATTCGGCCAATAAAGCTGAGGTAAGGTTGTTTGTGCTCTACCAAGCGATACTGGGTCAGATTGATGCCGTGGTGAATGGTACGCATCCTGGGCATGGATTCCTGGGTACGCTGGGCATCGCTGATGCAGACATAGTAGGTGTCAGGGTAATAGCTATAGAGTTCACTGAGTTTCGGGTCGTGCGGCCCGTGCAGAGTGAGAACGGTGGGGCGGCGGATGAAGCGAGAGAATGTCAGTGCCTGAGCCGACTGCATGTGAACCACGTCGCAGTCCTTTTCGGCATCCCGCATGGACCACGATTCATGGTTCAGTTCCCGAATCCAGGCGTGCTCTGGCACCTTAATTGGCCATTGGGAATGCGCGTACAGCCAACGGCGCTCCACGTTAACTTTGGATTCACCGTTGGCATAGACAATGACCTCCGTTCCGGCACGTTGAAGTTCCTCCGCGAGGTGAGCGACAAACAGTTCGGTTCCACCGTAATCCGCAGGAGGAACAGCAATGAATGGCGCAACGACAAGAGCTATTTTCATCCGACTCCTATTTCCGGTCGAGCAAGCACAAGCATAAGACTGGCTGCCGCAAAGCTTAGATGAGATGAAGAAAACACAGGCTGAGTTGGCGGGGCACTGGTGGCGTAGTGCCCAGACAACGGAGTTGAGAGTCTGCGTTTTCGGCTCGCGTTCCCTCGGGCTGAGTTGCTTGGAAGATTTTTCGCGCATTCCGAGGATCTACTCGGTGGTGCAGGCATAATTTGTGAGTACGCCATGCCTGGGATATGGTCAAATGGCAAAGGAAAAGCTGGATTCGTCGCACCCCGGCGTTCTCTCCGGTCACATTGATGCGGGAACCCCGATCCAGCATGTTAGGCATGCTCAGCAACCCACCAAGAGAAATGGTCTCCAATTTGCTTCGGTGGCGGCGTCCGTCCGGCAATCGAAGGACAGCAGGGGGTATGTCCGCAAGCCGTACGCGTGGGCTGCGCCAATACGTGTGTGAGTCAGGAAGGTAATTCATCTGCCTAGGCGATTATGGAACGCGCCCACGAAGCGCAAAAGATTACGGAATGACTGTCGCGGCGAAAGTTGCCAAGGACAGCGCGATCTCTGATTGGAAGGCCAAGAGTTCCCACCGTAGATTTTCGCTTGCAACAGTTAAGTTTCTGATTCGAGCGTCAGAGTCTCTTTTGGTATTGCACTTTATATGCGTACAGTACGGCGAGCAAAGGTGCCGCGACAATCACTCCCCAAAAGGGCCACACAATTCCGAGTACGAGAGGCGCGAGGATGGAGGCCCAGATGGGCACTTTGGCGGTTCTCCTCATGATGTACGGCTGGAGCAATAGACCATCGATCACCACCACCACAGCATAGACAATCAGCACGCCCACGGGGTGCTCCCAATCTCCCCACATAATCGTGGCAGCGAGCACGGGCCCGAGCAGGCCCAGAATAGGACCGAGGTGTGGAATGATTTGGAGTACCGTCGCCAGGGCTGCCCACAGTGGGGCCAAGGGAACATGCACAATATAAAGTCCGACCAGCCACAGGACTCCCACCGCCAGCGAATCCTGAGCCTGTGCAACCGCCCAGTTCTTCAGCGCCTTGCCGGTGGTGTGTAAGTGATCTGAGAGGTCTATGGCACATGCTCCCTGAGGTACAGCATACATATTACTGAGGCGTAAAATCGCCTTGCAGGACAACCGTGTTAATTAGTGTAAACGTTGTTCTCGGCAGTTATTCGCCTAAAGAACTAAACAGTGGCTAACGTCATGCTGTCTTGATGTCACGAAGGGAGCTGCGGAGAAGAAGTCAACTGTACCAGACTGATCCGTAGCTTGATTGTTCCTTTGCTTTTTCGGAGGAAGTGATGGTGAATAATGGCCAAACCAAGGCAATCTAGAAAGGCACCGTTCCTTGCAGAAGTAGGTCAGCATTGTTGAGATTCACACTTTCCCCAAAACTGAGCAACGTAAAGCTGATTGGCATCCTATTTTTGGCCGTGCTTGCCGCAGCGCAAGAGCGGAAACCCGACGTTCGGCTTGAGGGCACGATTGACGTCAGCGAAAATCACAACTACAAGTTGCTTCCCTTTGAGGTCCCACAAGGTGTGTCGCGAATTACTGTTAATTTCAGTTACACGGGAAAGGACGAAAAGACTGCGCTGGATCTCGGTATCTATGATCCGCGCGGATTTCGCGGCTGGAGTGGCGGAGACAAATCACATTTCACGATCTCGGAGACGGATGCAACGCCTTCCTACTTGCCGGGCGTAGTCACTCCCGGTACCTGGAAGTTGATCATCGGAATTCCGAACATTCGTCCGCAGTCGAAATCCGAATATCAAGCGCAGATCTATTTCAGCCGAACGCTGGAGCAGCGGCTTGCGGATTCGGCGTTCCCGCCGGCCAGGCGTGGACCGGGATGGTATCGCGGCGATCTCCACATGCACACCGGCAGCAGCGACGGAAGTTGTCAAAGCAAGTTGGGCGTGAAGGTGCCATGTCCACTGTTCAAGACACTCGAGACCGCCAGCGCGAGGAAGTTCGATTTCGTTGCCGTTACCGATCATAATGACGTTTCGCACTTCCAGCAGTTGCGTGAACTCGCGCCGTACTATGACAACCTGCTCCTGATGCACGGACGCGAGATCACCACCTTCCAGGGACACGCTAACGTCTTCGGTACAGACAGTCTGATCGACTTTCGGGTGGGTACGCCGGAAGTTCCCGATATGAATGCTCTGCTTCGAGAGGTACAGGAGGCAGGCGGACTGATTTCGATCAACCATCCCGATGCGCCTACGGGCGAAATCTGCATGGGATGCGGCTGGACACCAAATCCGCCAGCCGATCTCAACCTGGTGCAGGCCGTGGAAGCGGTGAACGGCGGAGATTCCTATGGCGTCAAGTTCTGGACGGAATCGTTAAACAAAGGGTTTCGGCTGGCCGGCATCGGCGGCAGCGACAACCATAATGCCGATCTTCCGGAGACAGAGCGCGGTGCGATTGGGCATCCAACAACCGTGGTGTATGCGAACGATCTCTCAGAGCGCGAGATCCTGGCTGGCATTCGTGCGGGACACGTATTTATCGACTTGCAGGGAACACGGGACCGAATTCTGGAACTTACTGCGACGATTGGCAAGACGAGCGCCCGGATGGGTGATAACGTCAACGTTCAAGCACAGGAGACGATCGACTTCTCGTTGCGAGTCGCGCGTGCGAAGACCGATTGGATTGAGGTGATTCGTGATGGCGAGAAAACAGATCTCTTGAGTGCGCCTACGATCGCATCCGACGACGAGAGTCGTACTTTCAAGGTCACGAGCGATGGGCGTCGGCACTGGATACGAGTAACTGTCCGCGACCAAGGCGGCCACGCTGTTCTAATCAGTAATCCAATCTATATCAATTTCTGTTGTTCGCAGACGTTGCAACAGGGAAGCAGCGCAGGGCTGCCCGGGCATCGCGTCCTCATGGACGCTCACAACTGCTATCCGTACGAAGGAAGGTGGAGCGATCGCATCAGAAGAGCACTGTCGGCTGGAACACCGCTCGCTATCGAACAGGATCTCGCGCTTTATCGCGATCCTACGAAAAAAGAAGTGCGGGTAGTAGTGAGCCACAAGTCGGAAGTCGACGGAACGGAGCCGACGCTGGAGTCCTACTTCTTTGATGGGATTCGCGCCGACATAGAACAAGCGCTGCGAAAAGGAGATCGAGCCCAATGGCCACTGATCGTTCTGAACCTGGACTTGAAGAGTGATGATGCGGAATTAGTGCGCGCAACGAGAATCGTACTCACTAAATATCGCGATTGGCTCACTACCGCTGAACGCGGCAACTCAATCGACACGGTGCAGCCGCTACACGTTGGTCCCGTGCTGGTCCTCACTGGGGAGTCGGATATCCAGCAGAAGATATTCTTTGACGAACTATCGCCGAATGCGCCGGTGCTCGCGTTCGGCGCGGCGCATCATCAGGTTCATGATGACCTCGCCTCACCGGAAGCGTTACTGGTCCAACCGGTTAGCAATTATCGTCGCTGGGTGAACTTCGCGTGGCCGATCGTTGAACCTGAAGGACAGAATCGCGCGGGGGAGTGGACACCGGCGAAAGAGAATCGAATGCAATCGCTGATCGCGCGCGCTCACGAGTTAGGATATTGGATTCGGTTCTACACGCTCGACGGTGGGATGAGCGAACAATTCAAGGAGAACGGCTGGTTCGATGGATACAACCTCGGCTCGTTGGAGGCTGCTTGTCAGCGTTGGGCAGCGGCCATTCGGGAAGGCGCCGACTTCATCGCGTCAGATCATTACGAGCAGTTGAGCCGGTTGATTCGAACGCAACAACCAGTCCGTTGTTCGACAGTGCAATGAACCGCCATTTCATTCCAGCGGACTAAACACCCATAATCAAATGCTAATCATTCACGTGTATTCTTTGGCGCGAGCGTCAGCGAATTCGAGCATCACTCGCTCTTGCGATTTCTGCTACCAGGAGATCTTGTCTGGTAAGAACTCGGCGAAGAGATCGTCGTAATAGGGCTTCAATTGTTTCAGGTCCGGTTTGGAGTGTCCCTTCGAATACAGGTCGTAGGGATTGAACTTTCTGACCCATTCCAGCATCGCCTTGTCTTTCGCATTTTCAAGATGTTGATAGGCTCCCTGACGATGCCAGGCATAGAAGGAGTGAAAACGGAGCATGTAGAGGGCTTCATCGGAAAGATAAGGTTTCATCACTTCCGCGATGTATCCGTCGTGTCCGAATGACATGTGCACATTTTCCAGACCACAATTGGGCTGGTACATGCCGTACTTCGTCTGAAATTCGGGAACGTTCGCGTCGGGATTGGTGCGAAAGTATTGGGGAAAGACGACCTGATCGGACCAGGCACAGCCTACCGGAAATGTGTCTCCTACGACACCCCACTGTGGCTCTCCGTACAGGCAAAGGCACTTGCCGAGGTCGTGGATGAAACCAACCAGCACCATCCAGCGGGGATGACCGTCTTGGCGGATGGCCTCGGAAGTCTGCAGGAGATGCTCGATCTGAGTGAGGTCGGTATCGGGATCGCTGTCATCGACGAGAGTGTTCAGGTATTCTGCGGCTTCCCATATACTCTTCTCGCCCCGCGTCAGCCCGAAGTACAGTTTTTCTTTGCTCAGAACGTACTCGACGGTTTGCTTCTCGTGATTGTTACGGTAGAACTCCGCAACGCGCGGGTTGGCCTGAGCATCGTATTGGCGGAATTCGGACTCAGATTTTCCTTCTTTGTAGCGACGCTCGATGAAGTCATCCCATTGATCCAAGTTCGAGAGAGGATTTGGAGATTGTGGATTCTTCGCGGCCATAGCGTTACCTCCCTAGGCGCTTCTTGATATTGTAGGGCTGAAAGGCCGTCCACCAAGGCTTTTTGCGAGCCCCTAAGCCGATAATTAGACGCTGATGGTTGGGCGTGGCGTTGCAGCATCCCTCGGGAACGCCTGGGCATCCGGACAGTTGAATTTCCTATTGCAAATTTTCGGGAAGTAGTGTATCTTGCCGCCCACTTGTGGTGTGCTTTCCTCAGTTTTTGCACCGAGGCAGCCAGGGTGTAGCTGTCGAAACCCCGCCGTCTCACATTTCGCGGGCAGAGTGCGGCTTCTCAAGCAATTTCCGAGTTCCAAACCAAAACCACTACGACTAGAGAGAGGACTGAGATGCCCACAAAAATCAGCCGTTGTATCCGCTTCTTCGCATGCGTGGCATTCGTAATCACTCTGAGTGCGACGACTGCCTTCGCCCAATCTGATCTCGGCAGGATCTCAGGTTTTATTAAAGATCCGACAGGCGCGACCATTACCGATGCCAAAGTGAGCGTTCAGAATAAGAGTGGACTCCAGCGCACGACGACGACCAACGATTCCGGATACTACACCATCACCAATGTCCCACCTGGCCTGTACACGGTCATTGCCGAGGCGCCCGGATTCGAAAAGTTTCAGAGCGCCGATAACAAACTCGATCCCGCCAGCAATCTCGTCGTTGATGCCACGCTGTCCGTCGGCGCAGCCACGCAAACTGTCCAAGTTTCAGCCTCGGCAGTGCAACTGCAGACCGAATCAGCGTCTGTACAAAAGGTGGTCACTCGCGAGCAGATTGACGCACTCGAGCTCAACGGTCGCAACCCGATCTTCATGGCCAACCTGGTTCCCGGCGTCCGTGGCACCAATCTTGTCGGCCTCTCCATCGGTGTGGGAGGATTGACGACCAACATCAACGGCGCGCGCACCCCCGAGAGCGTGGTGACTTACGATGGCGCTGTGGCCATGCGCACCCGCTCCAATGGCGCCGTCCTCGGCCAAGCTGATGTTGACTCGACGCAGGAAATCCAGATCCTCACGGCCGATTACGCGGCAGAATATGGCCGCTCATCTGGCGGACAGATTCGCCTGGTTACCAAAAGCGGTACGCAGGTTTTCCACGGCGCCGCCTTCGAATATGTTCGTAACACGATTTTCAACTCTAACTCATGGTCGCGGAACCTGGTTCCACTTACCCGCTTTGTCACAGCTCCCGATCATTACAACCAGTTCGGATATAACATCGGGGGGCCTGTTTACATCCCCGACCATTTCAACTCGAACAAGACGAAACTCTTCTTCTACTGGGGACAGGAGTGGGTGAGACGGGTCTTTACCGATAACCAGTCGTTGGCAGTTCCCACGCTGGCAATGCGCCAAGGAGACTTCAGAGATCTATTGGTCCCCGGCAATATCTGGGGCTATACTGCCACCACGGGGATCATTAAAGACCCGACCACGGGTACGCAGTTCGTCGCCTCGTCCAACCCTGCGGATCCCACTTACAGCCCCGCCTGCACGAGTGCAGCTACCTGCCCGAACGTAATTCCCGTAGCGCGGGTTAGCAAGAATGGGCTGGGTATTTTGAACGCCTGGCCAGTGCCGAACCTCACGGTGCCGATTAACAATAACAATTGGACTTTCTTTGCGCCGCATCCGCAGAACCAGAGGAAGGACACGCTTTCACTGGATTGGAACATTACTGACAATCAGCGCGTACGCTTCCGCCGCATGTATTACGCCTGGTTCGAGTACCAGCCCTTGGATGGCAATACCAATGAGACGCCGAAGTATTTTAATCGGCCCAATTACACCTACTCGCTCAATCACACCTGGGCAATCAGTCCTACAAAGGTGAACGAGGTGTTACTTACCTATAGTCAGGACGTGGTGCGCATTCCGGTGGACGCAGCGCACTTCCTGGATCGCACCAAAGGCGCAGCGCAGGGCCCTGGTTTATACGGGACCAACTACAGCTACATCTTCAGTGACGGGAAGTTGCTGCCAACTCGCATCCCCAGCGTAAACATGACGAAAATGTCCACACTAAATGGTGGACCGTATCCGTCGCACTCGGCCGGCCCGATTGGGGACGTTTCTGACAGCTTTACCTGGGTTAAAGGAAACCACACCTGGAAATTCGGTGGCTTGTACGAGTATTCCGGCGAGAATGACAACGATGAAATCAACGTACAGGCTTGCTCGACGTGCACGAATAATCAGAATGGTCAATTCCAGTTCTTAGACAGCCGTGCGGGGGGAACGGGAGTAGCCGCTGCAAATGCCGCTCTCGGTCTTTTCGATCGCTATTCAGAAATCGGCCATCGCGCCTACACCATCTTCCGTGGGAGCATGTGGGAGGCTTTCGCGCAGGATTCGTGGAAGGTAACCCAGAGACTTACGGTTACGCCTGGACTGCGCTATACAGTCATCGTCCCATACCACACCTGGTGGGGGAATCAGGCCGTGTTCGATCCGCAGTTCTACGATCCGTCGCAGGCGGTAACGCTTGATCCCAATACCGGGTTGATCATTGGCACGCCCACGCTGCAGCAACTCTATAACGGCATGGTCATTCCCGGGCACGGATTCTCGTCTGACGCAAAGAACCACGTTCCGGAAGCCAATACGAACCAGTGGAATTTCCTATTCCGTGGAGTGTCGAACCACTACTCGGACGTTCAATGGAACGACATTCAGCCCCGGCTGGGTGTTGCTTACCAGGTGAACGATAAGACCGTCGTACGCGCCGGCGCAGGCCGTTTCTATACTCGCCTGGGCGTAAGCGACTCAGTGTTCCTCGGCGGCAATCCACCCTTCCAGCCAAGCGCGAGCCTGACAAACGGTTCCGTCGACGCCCTTGGGCCGAGCGCGGCTGCTGCTATTCCGCTCGTCGTAACTACGCAAAGTAAGAATTTCCGCAATCCCGAAGCCTGGAACTGGAACGCTTCCTTTGAGCGGCAATTGCCCTGGAAGTCGCTTGTGAGCGTTGGTTATGTGGGCCGCCGCGGCTTGCATCTGCAGCGCGAGGCGAACATCAACCAGCCGACGATCGCTACCGTGTTGGCGAATCCCACCGTCAAGAACGTCGATGCCCTGAGGCCCTACAAGGGCTTTGGCTCGATCCGCGAGACCGATAACGTGGCCAGTTCGCTTTACAACTCCTTGCAGGCGAACTTCAGTCGAAGTTTTGTGAACGGTTTCATGATGGGTGTGTCGTACACGTATTCCAAGAGCATGGATAGTGGCTCCAACCAGCGCGACGTCGTTCCCGATACGTATAACACCAGCTTCATGTGGGGGCCGTCGGAGTTCGATACGCGGCAACTCGTGATGATCAACTATCTGTACGAGCTTCCGTTTTTCCGGAAGCAGAAGAGCATCGCTGGGAAAGTGCTCGGTGGATGGCAGCTCAGCGGCATCACCCAGTTCCAGAGCGGCAATCCGTGCAGCGCAGCCCAGGCCAAGGACTTCGCTGGCGTGGGACTGGACTCCAACTTCGGTTGCGGTGTTAATGGTCAGTATTTTGCGTGGGACGGCAAGCTCAGCAAGCCGCACACGTTTGGAACAAATGGTCAGTGGGTCTGTTGCGCTTCCGACTTCACTGCCCCTGCAAAGGGAACGTTTAATACTCAGCGGGTCCGCGATTTGATCTATATGCCCGGATTCCAGAACTGGAATATGGGTCTGTTCAAGCGGATTCCAGTAAATGAACGGGTTAACTTCCAATTCCGTGCAGAGGCGTTCAATATTTGGAACCATCCGAATTGGGGGGGTGCCAGCGGCGGTGCCAGCGGCGGCACCCCTGTACAACTTGATCCCAGCAACGCAGCCACGTTTGGGAAGGTACTTACCAAGGGCAGCGAGCGCAACCTGCAACTCTCGCTGAGAGCCGAATTCTGAACCTAAATTTGAGTCGATTAACTCTTGTTGTTCGGCTCACGGGCTTCGCTGTCGATGTGACTGGTTTTAGGAAAAGGCAGACTTGAGTCGCGCCATCTGAAGCGTATTTTAGTTTTCGCGCGTTTTGGATGGCGCTTACCTCAACGGCTCAAGCCAGACAATCAAATGGCTTAGCGCGGGGATAAATCTGTGCCTTCCCCAAGATCTGTCAATGAAACTAAAATACATTCGTTCATCGAATTCTGAATTCTGAGGATTTATGGAGAGCTACAAATGTCAAAGATCAAGCAGCGGTTGCTGCTGCTGTTTGTAGTCCTGGGCCTGCCGCTGTGCACAGCGGCGCAAACGCCTGCGAAGTCAGATTCCACTTCTCAAAGCAAGACCGCAACCACGCCCACGCCCCCCGATTTGACAAAGCAGCCAACGCTTTACGCCGTCGGCTACGCACACTTAGATACCGAATGGCGATGGGAGTATCCCCAAAGTATTCAGGAGTATTTGAGCAAGACGATGCGGAATAATTTTGTTTTATTCGAGAAATATCCGCATTACATCTTTAACTTCACAGGCGCAAACCGCTACCGTCTCATGAAGGAATATTTTCCTGCCGATTTTGCCAAGCTGAAGCAGTACGTGGCTGCTGGCCGCTGGTTCCCGGCCGGCTCCTCGATGGAAGAAGGCGACGTGAACTCGCCCAGTGCCGAATCAATCATCCGCCAGGTTCTGTACGGCAACAATTTCTTCCGGCGCGAGTTCGGCGCAGCCAGCCACGAATATATGCTGCCCGACTGCTTTGGTTTTCCCGCTTCTCTGCCGAGCATTTTGCATCACGCCGGAGTGAAAGGATTCTCTACGCAAAAACTTTCGGCAGCATGGCAGCCTGCTCCTCATGTTGGCGGCCCGGACTCTCCGGAGAAAACGCCTGAAGGCATTCCATTTAATGTGGGAGTCTGGGAGGGCACAGATGGAAGCACGGTGATCGCCGCTCTCAATCCTCTCACTTATGGCAGCCAGGTAAGCTACGATCTCAGCAAGGCACCCCCGCCACCGCCACCGCCGGATTCCAATTTGACAGCGCAGGAGAACGCGTTTCGCGCGCGCCCAAAGGAGGACTGGGTAAAGCGTATTCAAATCAACGGTGACCTTACAGGAATCAAGGCGGATTATCACTATGTCGGAACGGGCGACATCGGCGGCGCGCCAAACGAATCCTCCGTCAAATTGATGGAGGCGATCGTCACAAAAAGTAAAACGGTACTTCCGGCGCCGCCAGTTCGGCCGCGCGAGTGGGAATCCGATGAAGAACCGGGTGTCGCCCAGTCCGCGCCGGCGCAAGTTGGCGATGGCCCAATTCGGGTCGTCTGGTCGAGAGCCGATCAGATGTTCGACGATATTCTTAAGTGTTGCAACACCGACCGCATGCCCCGGTATAAAGGAGACCTTGAACTCATCAACCACTCTGCCGGCTCTCTGACCTCCGAGGCATACCAGAAGCGTTGGATCCGCAAGAATGAACTACTCGCCGATGCCGCCGAAAAGTCCTCCGTCGCCGCGGCATGGTTAGGCGGTAGAACGTATCCGCAACAGCGTTTGAACGCAGCCTGGACGCTCGTGATGGGTGGACAATTCCACGACATTCTTCCTGGCACGGCGACTCCAAAGTCGTTTGAGTTTGCGTGGAACGATGACGTCATCGCGATGAACCAATTCGCCGGCGTCCTCGCGAGCGCCACGGATGCGGTTGCCTCGGCGATGGACACGCAGACTCAAGGCACCCCTGTTGTCGTCTATAACCCACTTAACATCGCACGCTCCGATGTCGTAGAAGCTTCGATCCATTTCCCTAATGGGACCCCGTCTAGCGTGGCTGTGACCGGCCCAGACGGTAAAGAAGTTCCCGCACAACTTGCTGGAGAAAAAGACGGAGTTACCAAGATTCTCTTTCTGGCCAGAGTGCCGTCGGTGGGCTACTCGGTGTTCGACGTGAGACCAGGCCAAGGTGGCTCGGCCTCGTCTGAACTGAACGTGTCCGAGTCCTCCCTTGAAAATGCCCGATACACGGTAAAGCTCGATCAGAACGGCGACGTTTCCAGCATCTTTGACAAAAAGCTCAATCGCGAACTCTTGTCCGGCCCAATACGGCTCGCAATATCGACCGACAATCCTGAACACTGGCCGGCATGGAACATGGACTTCGCGGATGAGCAGCGGCCTCCACGCTCGTATGTGAGCGGATCGCCAAAGATCACCGTGGTCGAAAATGGCCCGGCACGGGTCGCAGTTCAGGTCGAACGCGAAACCGAAGGTTCCAAATTTGTTCAACAGGTCCGTCTGGCGGCGGGCGATGCCGGTAATCGCGTCGAATTTGTCAATGCCATCGATTGGAAAACGAAGGAAGCCAATCTGAAAGCCACCTTCCCGCTCAGCGCAACGAATCGGATGGCGACCTACAACTGGGATATCGGCACCATTCAGCGCCCCACCGAAGACGAGCGCCAGTTCGAGGTTGCTTCGCATCAGTGGATCGATCTTACAGACCAGAGTGGAAGTTATGGCGCCACCGTGCTCACGGACTGCAAAAACGGTTCCGACAAGCCCAGCGACAACACCATTCGCTTGACTCTGATTAGAACTCCGGGAACTCGCGGCGGCTATACCGATCAGGGCACGCAGGACATCGGGCATCATGACATCAACTTTGGCCTAGCCGGCCACGACGCCGATTGGCGGACAGGTGAAACCGACTGGCAAGCGCATCGGTTGAATGATCCCCTGGTTGCCTTTGAAAGCACCCAGCATCCGGGATTTTTGGGCAAGGAGTTTTCTCTCGCCAGAATCGACAACAACCGTGTGCGTATGCTGGCGCTGAAGAAGGCCGAAGAGAGCGAAGAGATCGTGGTCCGCGTGGTCGAGCTAGACGGAAAACCAGCAAACAACGTTCACATCCATTTCGCGGCGCCACTCACGGCAGCGCGCGAGATCAACGGTCAAGAGCAACCGCTTGGTTCGGCGAGGATCGAGAGTGGAGATCTCGTGACTTCTTTCACCGCATACCAGCCGCGCAGCTTCGCCGTGAAACTTGCCGCCGCCCCGAAAAAGGTAGCCCCACCGCAATTCGCAGCAGTGAACCTGCCGTACGACACCTCAGTAGCGAGTCTCGACAACAGGCCAGCGACCGGCTGCTTCGACTGCAACTTTGACCGACCAAATTTCTCGCCTCAAGGCAAAGCCCTACCTGCCGAGATGCTGCCCGAGAAAGTCGATTATGCGGGCATCAGCTTCACGCTGGCTGCGGCCGGTGGACCAAAACCGAACGCGGTAACCGCCGCTGGGCAGACCATCCGTCTTCCTGCGGGTAACTTCAACCGTCTCTACCTGCTAGCTGCGGCAGCCAACGGCGACCAGGACACTACCTTCAAAGTCCAAGATCAGAATTTGCACCTGAGAATAGAGGAATGGACAGGATTTGTCGGCCAGTGGGACGACCGTATCTGGAAAACAGCCGAAGAGAAAATGCCAGCGCGGCCGGGTACCGGAGGTCCGCCGAGCGTTACCCTGAATGAATACGCCGAAATGATCGGGCTTCGTCCCGCTTTCGTCAAGCCTGCCGATATCGGATGGTTTGCGTCGCACCGGCACGACTCCGCAGCCGCTAACGAGGCATACCGTTATTCTTATCTTTTCGTCTATCCGGTGGATATTCCGGCTGGGGCAAAGACGCTCACTCTCTCCCACAACCCCAACGTGCGCATCCTGGCTGCTACGGTCGCGCACGAGCCAACTCAAGCTTGGCCTGTCCAGCCCCTGTACGACACCCTGGAACGTCCGAACAGCGGAGAGGAAAGCGCCGAGCTTGCTCCAAAGTATCGCAACTGAGGCACACAGCTGACGCACTGCGGCGGCATGAAAGCACGGATATTTAGGTTAATTGAATAAAGGATTCCTTATGCGTCCTGTAGACAAGCCGGAGCATGGGACGTAGATCTGACGTGCAATGCATGAATGGATCACGTTCGAAACCGGAGGAATCTGCCCAGCCTGCAAACGTCGTACGGCACAATCCGAGTTCCCGCTAAAATCCGGTCATGGGGAGAGTGCCAGCAAAACAACTTGCAGCATTGTGTTCCCCACCGCGGGATGCAATCCGAAGCTTGACTTCCTCGACTGTTTGAAAACGGTTGCAGAGCGGGCACGATGAAGACAACTTCTGGCTTCACAAGCTCCGTGCTACGTTCGCGACCAAGTGTCTGTGGGCGGGAGTGGATCAGGTTAGGGTTCAGCAGTGGCTTGGCCACTCAAACAGGAATCGACGATGCGATATTTGAATCCATTACGAAGTCAGCAAAGGAGGAAGAAGGTGAATGAGGTTTCCCATGAATCAAAACCATTGTGCAGAGCTAATGGTTTGCATTCACCATCTTCAATACGGTTTCGGCGAGGCGGCGCAAGGGGACAACGGTTACGACAGCGTTGCGAGCAATTGCTTCTTTGGGCATACCGAAAACCACGCAACTAGCCTCATCCTGAGCGAGTGTTAGAGCGCCGCAGTTACGCATCTCCAACAAGCCTTGAGCGCCGTCGCTTCCCATTCCTGTCATGATCACGCCGACCGCATGCGATCCGACCGACTTCGCAACTGACCGAAAAAGCACGTCGACACTGGGTCGGTGTCGTGACACCAACGGTCCTTCTCTAACTTGTGCAATGTAACCGGTCCCGCTCCTTTGTACGAGAAGGTGATGATTTCCCGGGGCGATCAGGGCGCGTCCGTTGAGGATAGGATCGCCATCGCTGGCCTCTCTGATTTCGATCGTGCAATCTCGATTCAGGCGGTCGGCAAAGGCTCGCGTGAACACTTCCGGCATGTGCTGGACAATAACGATTCCCGGACAGCCAAGGGGCATTGCCTCCAGAAATTCGCGAAGCGCTTCGGTGCCGCCGGTTGAGGCGCCGATGGCAATGACTTTGTTCCCCGTGCCCTGATGCGGAGGTGCGGGGCTGAACGGCAGAATGACGTCGGCGGTATTTCGCGGGGCTACCGGCAGAAAGTGTGCTGGAGCCAACCTGGCCTGGGCGGCGCCGTGTACCACGTCAATCAGCATCACCGCGGATTCGTGGAGAAAATCGCGGACACCTAGCTTGGGTTTGGTAATCACCTCGACTGCCCCGAGTTCCAAAGCAGAAATGGCGTCTTCGGTGCGGCGATGGGCGACCTCGGAGCATACAATGACAGGCAGTGGTCTTTCCGCCATGATTTTTCGCAGAAAAGTAAGACCATCCATGCGCGGCATCACCAGGTCCGTAATAACCACGTCGGGGGTTTCTTTTTCAATTTTCGCGAGAGCGATGATAGGATCAGCGGCGACTCGGACTTTAATCTTCGGATCCGCGCTGAGCACGCCTTGCATGACCTGGCGCACAACGGCAGAGTCATCCACCACGAGAACATTTATGCTTCCGTCGGTCCTTTTCGCTTTGGGTCCAAACGAGATCACATCGCTCACGTTTAGAAGGAACTCTCACCCATTCCCGCCGCCGATCGTGTCTGACCAGGAAGCGGATGACTCGAACGCGCAAAGGCATGGATGGTGGGCGCGACCGTTGTCAGACCGGGAGCGATTGTTCCCAAATGCTCAGAGTGGCCAAAAAACAACAGACCCGAGGGCGAAAGATGCCGCAAGATTCCGCCGATCACTTTCACCTTGGAGTCCAGGTCAAAATAGATGAGCACGTTTCTGCAGAAAATCAGATCGAAAGTACCGAGGATTGGATAAGAATCGGCGTGGAGGTTGACGCGCGCGAACCTTACTACGCGGTGCAATTCGGGGCTAACCTTCATCTCGCTTTTGTGGTCGCCTTTGCCCTTGAGCATGTACGCGCGAAGGTACTCGGCGGGTATCTCCTTCGATTTCTCGATGGGATAGGTTGCTGCTCGCGCCTTTTCGAGGACGCGAATGGAGATGTCGGTGCCGAGGATTTCAATCTCCCAACCTTTCTCCGTGGGGAAATGTTTTAGTAAGAGCATGGCGAGCGAGTAGGGCTCTTGACCGCTGGAGCAGCCGGCGCTCCAGATGCGTAGACGCATGGGACGAGTGCCCTCAGATGCTTCCTGCTTCCATTTGGGAAACACCTCCCGTTCGAGATAATCGAAGTGCCGAGGCTCGCGGAAGAAATGAGTTTCGTTGGTGGTAATGCAATCGATCATCACGGCCCGCTCGTGCTGCTGATCGGGCTGCGTTACCAGGCGGTAGTACTCCTGCATGTTGCTGAGTCCAAGAAGACGCAAACGCCGGGCGAGACGTCCGGTTAGCAAGGCGTGCTTATGTGCCGCGAGCCAAATACCAGCCTCCTTATAAATCAGCTGCTGAAACTTGGTGAACAGACCGGGAGCCAAGGCGGCACGATCGTTCGTTTCACGCTGCCCTCCAGCAGCGGTGGAAGAGCCTGAATTTGTTTCGATACGAGGCATCGGGTGGCCTATTCCGCGTCAGTCTCTTCCGTCTCTTCGACACCTTCTGGAATGGCGGAAGATTCAGGCGCGTTTTGCGCCGAGTAGGTCTCGACTTCAGATTCCGGATGGTCGGCATCTTCCTCCACAGATTCGGGGAGTTCAAGCAGTTCGTCGGTCGAGAGCACCTTCTCCGTGTCAAGAAGAAGACAGAACTTCTTTCCCGAACGTGCCATTCCCAGCAAGTAGTCGACCTTGATGCGAGTACCAAAAGTCGGCGGCTCCTCGACGTCCTGCGGTTTGAGATCGATCACCTGACGCACAGAATCCGCCATAATACCCATGATGGCGGATTCCTCTCCGCACTGGACTTCAGTGATGACGATGCAGGTCAGCTTCCCCGCGATACTAGGGGCTTGCCGGAACTTCACCGCGAGATCGATCACCGGAACCACGCTGCCGCGTAAATTGATGACACCGCAAATCCACTCTGGTGTTTTGGGAACCTGCGTGACGGTGTGGTATTCGATGATTTCTTTCACCTTCAGCAGACTCACTGCGTACTCCTCCTTGCCGATCATGAAGGTGAGATATTGCTGAACGTTTTGCTCGATGTCCGTGTGAGTTTCTTCGTTTTTAATCTGCATGGACGTTTTCGCCTTTTAGAACCGGGTGAAGTTGTGTTCCACGGCGGAGCCGTTGGCCTTCTTGGGGGCCACGGACTGAGCCAGGGCTTGAAACGGCTTATGCTCGGCTGAAGGACGACGAGCGGTTGAGGCAATCCGTTCTCCAGCCACTCGGAAGAACGCCATGAGCTGCTGCAACGCTTCGGACTGTGCCGCCAATTCTTCGGCGGTGCTGGAGAGTTCTTCCGCCGAGGATGCATTGCGCTGGGTGACGGTGTCGACAGAGGACATAGCCTTGTTGATCTGGACGACGCCCGACGATTGCTCCCTCGACGACGCACTAACTTCCTGAACCAGCTCGGAAGTCTTCTTGATGGCGGGAACCAATTCGCGCAGCAGTTCTCCGCTACGCTCGGCGACGGTCACGCTGTTGGCAGCAAGGCCGCCTATCTCTTGCGCGGCGGTTTGGCTGCGCTCCGCTAGTTTCCGAACTTCCGTGGCAACTACGGCAAAACCGCGTCCATGCTCGCCTGCCCGAGCGGCTTCAATCGCCGCGTTGAGGGCCAGCAGGTTGGTTTGGTAAGCGATCTCCTCGATAATCGAGATTTTTTCGGCGATCTGCTTCATTGCGGACACGCTCTCCCGCACCGCAGCCCCCGACTGCTCGCTATCATTCGCGCCTTTGACCGCCATCTGCTCCATTTGACGGCTGTTCTCGGCGTTCTGCGTGATCGAGGCACTCATCTGCTCGAGGCTCGATGTAGTCTCCTCAATCGAAGCTGCCTGCTCGCTGGTTCCCTGTGAAAGCGATGCGGCGGAGGCTGCGACTTGTGACGCCGCGCTGGCCACGCCATCACTGCTGATGCGAACTTCGCTGATGATCTCTTCCAACTTTTTCACGAACGCATTGAAAGAATTAGCCATCTGACCGACTTCATCGTGGGAAGCGATTTCGATGCGCTTGGTCAGGTCACCGCTGCCTTGAGCCATTTCGCCAAGGTGATCGGCCATCGCTTTAACCGGGCGAGTGATGCCGCGGGACACTACGACGGTGACAAGTGTTGCCGCGATGAACGTGACCACAACCACCGAAAACATCACCAGCGCCGTCTGCCGTGAAAAAGTCGTGATGGTCTCTTCTTTGTCGGCCATGATCTTGCGGTGCTTGTCTGAGAGATCCGAGGCAGCCGCCTCCATGCGATGAATCTCATCCTTGACTTCGGTGACCTTTGCATTTCCCTGTTGCGGGGTCTTGATCGTCCCGTCGTTGATGCCGGCGACGGTCAGAGTCACGCCACGCTCGTAGGCCGCGATTTCGCGGTCCATGGCCGAGACAAGCTGCTTGCTGCTGTCGGAAGAAACCCGCCCATCCAGATCAGCCACCGTAGATTGCAGCGTCGCCAGTTGGCCCTTCCATTTCTCTTGGTAACTTTGCATCACCGGCTTGTTGTCCATATTGAGAAGCGTGTCTTTTTCATACCGCCGGAGTTCGAGAGTGGTGATCTTGGCTTCGTCCGCAAGTTGGGATACCTTGGCATCCCCACGCAGCATAGAGACAGTTTCGCGGGTCACGGATTCCATGCCCCAGTAGCCCGCCACTGCGACGACGAGTAGCAGAAACAGTACGACTCCAAATCCGAGGGCGAGACGTTTTGCGATCGATGACTTCTTCAACATACGATTGTTCCTTTCAGGCTCTATTTCTCTTAGGGCGGTAGCACCGCATTTTTATTAGTCTTCACAATCGGATTCAGTTCACTGCTTGCTCCTGTTCGACAATGACGTCGCGGAGCAACGTGCCCACATCGAGAATCAGGGCCACACGCCCGTTATCGAGGATGGTGGAACCGGAGACTCCCGGCACATCTCGAAAAATTCGGTTTAAAGGCTTGATGATTGCCTGGCATTCCCCTAACAGGGTCTCGACGGCAATTCCTGCATAGCCACCTTCGCGATGGACAACGACAACGTTTTCGCGCTCGGGACGCCGATTCGGCGCGCCAAATATTTCCCGCAGGCGGACATAAGGCAAGGGCTCACCACGAAGACTGAGGACGCCGACGGGATCGCTAGAGATCTGATCTGCGGGCAACTCGAGGCACTCGCTAATCATCTCGAGCGGAATCACGTAGGTCTCGTTGTTGGCAACGACCGAAAAGCCATCGATGATCGCCAGTGTCAGCGGGAGGCGAATGGTGATGGTCGTTCCCTGTCCCTCGGCACTCTGGATCTCGATATTGCCGCGCAGGAGTTCGATGTTGCGGCGAACCACGTCCATACCGACGCCCCGGCCCGAAAGATCCGTGACCGTGTCCGCGGTAGTAAAGCCGGCCTTAAACACAAGGTTGAACAACTCCTGGTCGCTAACTTTTTCGCCCTCGGGCAGCAGATTCAGAGAGCGCGCTTTCGCCAGGATGCGCTGTCGACTAAACCCAGCGCCGTCGTCGGAAAGCTGAATCAGAATATTTCCCGCCTTGTGGAACGCAGTCAGCGTCAAGGAGCCGCACGGATTTTTCCCGAGGGAGCGCCGTACTTTCGGCGGTTCGATGCCATGATCCACGGCGTTGCGGATCATGTGGAGCAACGGGTCCTTGAGATGCTCAAGTACGCGAGTGTCAACCTCGACATCAGCGCCAACGATCTGCAGTCGTGCCAGTTTGTTGTGGCTCTGTGAAATGTCACGTACGGAGCGGGCGAATTGCTGGAACAGCGGGCCCACCGGGACTAGTCGTATGCCCATTACTTGCTCTTGCAAGGTCTTCTGGAGGCTCTCGATCTCGCGTTGTGCCTCGAGAAGCTTGCGTCCGGCATCGCTATTCAGTTCCTCAATAGTCCGGCGCAAGCGACCCTGGGCAATTGCGATCTCGCCGGTCAGGTTAAGCATGCGATCGAGCTTGTCGATGTCGACGCGAAGAGTGCGGTTCCGGGCCCCGAAGGGAGCGGAACCCGGAACCGCTGTAGGGGAGGGCTCTGGTACAAAAGTCGGGACTGGTTCCGCCGTTGCCGTGTCCCGATCAGACGCCCGGCTGGCCAGTGCTTTCTTTAACTCTTGCTGGGAGAGGGTTAGTTGGTCATGTCCTTCCGTCGCTGCGGGAACCAGTGCCCGCAGCGCATCCACGCCATTCAAGAGAAGTGAAATGACGTCGCGCGAAATGGCGAGTTCCTTCTTGCGCAAGGCTTCGAGCAAGTCTTCCATCCCATGCGCGAAATCGGCTAGTACGGGAAAGTCGAGTGCGGAGGCGTTGCCCTTGATGGTGTGGGCTACACGAAACATCTCGTCAAGCAATTCCAGGTTGTCGGGATCAGTCTCGGCGGCAATCAGATGTTCCTCGGTCCGCGCAAGTCCCTCTGCCGACTCAGCCAGAAACGCGGCGACGACTTTTTCGCGATCAAAATCCATTGCTTCGCTCTCTTCCCCTAAATTGGCTGGCACCACACGATGCCGTCGTCGGTGTTGAAGATGATCTTTCTGCCGCGTGTTCCTCCAGTTTCCTGGATGGCCACCGAAATTCCTGCATTTGTCATCAACTCGAGTGCGGCGATTGCATTCTGTGTTCCCAAGCTGAGCCCATTCCGGTTCTGAAACATGGTCGAGCCGCCAAAAATTTTGGCGCGCAAGTTGACTTGTCGGCACCCAATCGATTTCAGCTTCTCCAGCACCGTCCGCGTTGCTACATCCGCGTAGCGGTGAGACGCAGGCTGTCCCTCTCGCGACGCAGGCAGTAAAAAGTGATTCATTCCCCCCACGCGCCGGCAGCTATCCCACAGGCAAATCGCGACGCAAGAGCCCAAGATCGTGCGGATCTGGCAGGGCTCTTCACTGACATGAAGCTGTCCTGGGAGCAGGTAGGCCGACCGGCGTTCTCCGCGAGCGGGGGCGCAGGTCAAAGGCGACGACCGGGACCGCTCTGAATTCGTCTCTCGCATTAGAGTTGTTCCGACCATGCGGCTCCGTCGTCGGTATGAAAAACCAGTTTTCGACCACGCGTGCCGCCAACCTCGCTCTGCAATAGTCGAATACCGTTCAATTTCAGAAAGTGAGTAACCGCTTGGACATTGCGATCGCCGAGGCACTCGCCGCCGCTACCGAACGTCACTCCAGGCAACGAACCGCCGAAGATTCGGGCGTGCAAGGTTTGCCGATCAGCGCCCAGTTCCAACATCCGCTGCAACAGCGCTGGATTCGCGACATTGGCATAGCGATTGCTGTTTTCGCTGTCCTCGGGTCCTTCCGGAAGCATAAAGTGATTCGCGCCGCCAAAGCGTTGGACAGAATCCCACAAGCAGAGCGCGACACCGGAACCCACGATGGTGCTAATGGCAAAGGGTTGCGCGGCAGCAAAGATTTTGCCGGGTATCAGATAATGCCGCGCATGTTTGTCATCCGGAGTACCTACGACTCGCGGCAAATATTCCATCGGCAACACAGCCGGGTTGAAACTTTGCGTTTTTGGTTTCTTAAAAGTCATCTTCAATATTTCTTTCTCGGCATCAGCGCGTGGGATACGGCTCGACCGCCCGTCCAGCGCAATTCGACAGCACTTCACAAATTTCCCGATCCACCGGTTCGATGCCCGGCTTGTGCGGGAACAGACGAAACAGCACGATCACTGCGGCCGGAGTGCCGTCGACCAGGATCGGCACCAGAGCACTCACCGGATCATCACTGGAAAGCAGGTTTTCGTTAGACAACCTGAGTCGAAACACAGCCTTGCCCTTAAGCACCTGCTTCAGGTGCGGCTCACGGTTCACCACTAGAACGGAGTGCTTGTTCGGATCTACGCCGAAAGCCCAATAAAGCCAAAGTTCAGAACGCTTCTTGTCGACTTTGAACACAGCGACCTGTTCGGTTCCGATCAAATTCCCGGCGATCTCGCGAATCGCGTCCAGCGCATCGGCTTGATCGATCGCATTCTGCAGCCGCATGCGAGCGGCGTATACTTTTGCCTGCGAGCCCACGTCGTAGGACGAGTCTTTTTTCCCGAATTCCGCTGCTGAATCGAACTTGTGGCTCATGCGTCCTCGAAACTTCCTTTCCTGAAGATTCGCCTACTCTCCGAGATAGCTTTGCAGCAGCGTAACCAGCTCGAAACTGTCGATAGGTTTCGTGATGTAGTCGTTGCAGCCGCTCTGGAAGCCAGCCTCGACATACTCTTCTTCACCACGAGTGGTCACCAGAATGATGGGGGTCTGCGATAGAGAACTTTCCCGCCGCATGCGCTTACACGCCTCAAAGCCATTCATGCGAGGCATCACTACATCCATCAGGATGAGGTCGGGTGCTTCGACAACGGCGCGTGAAATCGCGTCCAATCCATCCTTCGCCGTAACGCACTCGTACGCGGTGCGTTGTTTCAGAATCATTTCTTCCATCATCAGCGTGGTAGTCGAATCGTCCACGAGAAGAACTTTTTTTGGCATTTCCTTACCTCTCCATCAGTGAGCGGGGCACACATTCACTGCATGGCCCCAGAGTGCAATGGCAATCGTGTGGCCAAAATCAAGCGCGGGAGCGTTTGCACGTAAGGGACTGGCTGCAACGGGTTTGCGAACGAGGCGACAGACGGCCGCAGAATCGGTTGTGTTCGAATTCCAGAAAACGCATCTGGGAATCGAACGGAACTCGGCGAGGAAGGAAAGAGGTGGTTCAGCTGGAGATAGCGAACTGCGAGGTTGACCCAGCCCCCGAAAAGTGGACCACGTAGAATGTGAGTTCTCCCAAACCCATGAGAGGAGAACCGCAATGAAGGGCACGCGACACAGCGAAGAGCAGATCATCGCAATCCTGAAGCAAGGTGAGG
>Ga0207416_1000911_pt1 | contig 44331 bp, 38 predicted proteins | sample PaiPotPPM11metaG_FD_184107 | JGI IMG/M metagenome (GOLD analysis project Ga0207416, IMG submission 184107) | Iron sulfur acid spring bacterial and archeal communities from Banff, Canada, to study Microbial Dark Matter (Phase II) - Paint Pots PPM... ...
GTAGAGAGGATTGCCAAAGCAGAGATTACACGCTGCCTCCTCAATACAACTTGGCTTGTCACCATGGCTCGTAAAAATGTCCCAAAAGATATGGGTAATGATAAGGTAGAAAGGTGGGTTTCTCGTTGGCTTGAGCCGCTTGAGCCCTTGAGCCCTTGCCTCTTGACAGCACTACTATAATCATAGACAGAAACGAGGCAATCGAAGGCACAGTCACAGAACACGGCTAAAGGCGCGTAATTGTCTCGGATATATCAAGACTCTAACATATGAGCTCGGCAATGGCTTTTGGGATCTTATATCCTTAGGCAGGCGTCGTGGGCTTGGTGATCATGTCAGGGACCCGATCCCCGTGAGGGGATGGGCTTGCAGGTATCCAAAAGGGGATTTGCAAGTTTCACCTGACCAGACTCAGCCAGAGCACTCCCTAGAAGGCCCATGGAAGGCGGGGAGAGCCTATCGGGCTACGTTAGAGGCGAATAGATAGGTACCATAGGGTGCGCGGCCAGCCCGATGCTCTACGGTCAGTGGTTAAACCACCTAAAGGTGGCACGGCAGGATTACAAGGGTTAGTGCCAGTGCTGCTGACTCACAAACCGCCTTCTAACATTGTCGAGGCCACCATTACTTTGTGCAGAAAAGGGCGCTGATCCTATATCAGTAGGAGAGGTCAGACTGCACTTCTGATCTCTTCCCCCGCAAGGGGAGGCTTCTTCACAAGAAAGTTCTGCCTGCGGGCAGCTTTTCTCCTATCCCATTTAGGGGATAGGTCCCCAAAAAGAACGTTTTATGGAAAATATACTGTTTTCTTTACTAAGTATTTTTGCTTACATCACAGGTTTAGTGATCATATGGAAAGTGACGCCAAGACTGCTCTCACATTCATTTGATGAACTCGCATTTGTCGGAATTGCGACACTGGATATTGTAGGGGCTTTTTTTGCCTTTGGTGCCATCGTGGTAACGCTGGGGCTCTTTAATGGCTCATTTGGAGTTAAGCTTATAGATTTGTTATTGCTGGTTGGCATTTTTGCGGTCTCCATCAGCATGACTATGTTCTGTTTGCGCCCTCGTGCCAGGACATTCCGGGTTTCGCAATGTTTGGCTAGTGCCTATTGCCTATTTCTTGTTGGGGCTGCTAGCTACTATACTATTCAGCTTTTTACAGTCGCAAAGTAAAGATCTTCTCTGTCATTACGGTATCCACTCCTAATAGGGGAAGGTTCAGACAAAGCGCTCAAGCCACTCGATAGTGCGGCGCAAGCGATCAATGCGCTGCTTTGGCGTTCCGACGTTGGGCCCATCCATCATATGACTGACGTTATGGTAGCGTACCAATTCGACGGTGTGCTTGCGCTTATGTAGAGCAACGAATAACTGCTGGGACTCACTAAATGGGCAGCGGAGGTCCTGATCGGCGTGCAAAAGCAGCAATGGTGTGGTGATGTGGTCAGCAAAGGTGAGTGGAGAGCGGTCGCGCTGCAGTGCTTCGTCTTCCATCGATAGCTTGAACCAGACGGTCTGGCCGGAGAGCAAGGTGACGGTGGCGATGGAACTGATACCATTGCGGCTAACTGCGGCTTTGAAACGGTTGGTTTGTGTAATCGCCCAGTTGGTCATGTATCCGCCGTAGCTGAGGCCGCTGATGCCCAGGCGTTGCTCGTCGATTGGCTCGTTAGCAATGACATAATCTATCCCCATCATCAGATCGTGCAGGTCATCTCCTCCCCAGTCGTTAAGCACCTTGCGGCAAAATTCCTCACCGTAACCGGTACTTCCTCGTGGATTGGGTGCGAGTACTGCGTAGCCGCGTCCGGCTAGGACCTGGAATTCATGGACGTAGCTGTCACCCCAAGCCAGTGAAGGGCCGCCGTGAGGGATCAGGATGAGTGGGACTTTTGTCTGGCCTGCCTGGGGTGGGAGATACAGCCATCCTTCAATAGCTATGCCGTCGAAACTCTGCCAGGCAATACGTTTGGGTCGGGTGAGCAGATGGCTTTGCAAGATGGCGTCATTGACTCTTGTGAGTTTCCGTAGGTTGTTGCCTGTGCTGTCCATACTCCAGACATCGCCGGGAGTAAACCAGTCGATGCGTACCGTTGTGATCATTTGTCCATTTTTGCTGAGTTGCGGACTTGCATAACACCCATTCCCATGAGTGAATTGCTGGATGGTATGGTGTTCTCTATCCAAGTGATACAGATGTACCTGACCACGCTCCTGCACAGGCACGAGAAGTGATTTGCTATCTGGGTACCATTGTGGGAAGTTAGTCCGTTCAATGTGCAATTCATCAATCACCTTTACCAGACAAGTAAGGTTCTCGGCTCCTGGGACAACTGGCTGTGGTGTCGTATTGCCATAGGCTGCGGCAATCCAGGGGGATATATTGCTTGCCTCTGTCTGGTCTGGCGAATAGAGGTATGCAATAAGCTGGCTATCGGGGGACCATGCTGGCATCTGGGCCAGTCCCTCTTCTGGTGTCAGGCGGCGTAACTGACCAGTTGCTAGCGTTAGCACCCAGAGAGCCATGCTCTCACTTAGATCGGGATCGGGACGACGGTTGGCGCAGAAGGCAATTTCGGTCCCATCGGGCGACCAGCAAGATTGAACAAGGTCGACAGGTTCCGAGGTGAGGCGTGTCGTTTTGCCTTCCAGCAGGATGAGCCAGAGTTGTAGATGACGTCCCTGTTTATCACCAATCCCATCCCATTGTTCTCCCAAATGCTTATAAGAGATTATCTGTACCGCAGAAGTCTTGGCAGTTTCTGGTTCCTCTAGGTCGTCAGCTAGTTTCCAGTAGCTGTGTGCGAGGAACAGGCGTCCACTGGGATGCCAGCTATACTCAGTGATACCGTGGACCAGTGAACTGATCTGCTGGGCCTCCCCACCGTGCATCGAAAGTAAATAGAGTTGTAGTTTACCTGTACGATCACTCAAGAAGGCGAGCGTTTGCCCGTCGGGAGACCAGCGCGGTGCTGTATCGTGGTAGATTCCATTGGTCAGTTGCCTGGGAGGATTGTTTTTGCCTCCTGTGCTACTGACAAGCCAGATAGAACTTCCTGTTATATTTTGTTCAACGTTGTTATGCTGAAGCACAAATGCAATCATAGTACCGTCAGGTGAGATCTGGGGATCACTGACAAGCTTAAGCGCGAGAAGGTCGTCGATGCTCATATGTGGGAGAGCTGGTGCCACAGTGACCTGTGTATTGTTCTCTGGCTGCGGGGGGATAGCTAAGGCTGGAGCCGAGGTTATGGTCACGGTGGGCTCGTCTGGTTGTGCGGAAGCGGGTTGCTCTGACTGATGCACTGTAGTTGCTGCATCGAATGCCGATTCTGCGGAGGTTGGCTGCGTTGGGGCCTTATCCTTGTCCGAAGGGTTGGTCTCTGGCTGTGGAGGATAGTGTGGATCTGGGAAGGTTCCTTCTTCGTTCTCCATCAAAGCAAACTACCTTTCATTCTACTCTCTTATTCTGTGGTCTGGGGTTTACCAATCACTAGGTTATAGTTCCAAAACTCTAGAGAATGCTAGACTTTTGGGTTCGGAGGGGAACGACAATCCTCTCAGGATGCACTACGAAAGACGATATCGCCTTATTCACATCCCCTATCCCATGAGCCATAAAGGCATTTGGGAGTGCTTTGAGCGCGATAGGGTCCACCTATCTTAGGAGTCGTCATAGAATAAGTGTCTCAGATTCTAGACTTGGATACGCCATGAGAGACGCTCTCTCACCAAAAATTGCTACGTTTATTGTATGACGACGACTTAGTACGCTAGTGCTTTTACCCAAGCGAACGATTGAGCTTGGAACCCAGCGAAACACTATTCAATTGAAAAGGTGCTCAATGCAGCCATTCTATCACAGATAGCAGCACTTGGCAAAAGCTGAACCATGCAAGAATTGTCAAGAGCAATCAAGACTTCGCTAGCAAATCAAGGAACGATGACAATACGTGTCAGGCGAGCTTTTTGTTGGCACTTGTACGAATGAAATTTGCTTAGGCATGCGTCAAATCTGGTTGACAGTTTGTGACAAACTGAATCGCATAAAGTGCCTTGCCAAGAGGCTTGAGACATATTTGTGACTCTTCGAACTGTCAGCTCAACCTACCCTCAACTTGACGCTTGCCTTATGTGTTGAGTGAGGCATGCGTTAGGGGTCTGAGTTTCTTCAATTTCTAATTGTTTCCCAAGGAATTGGATAAGAAACCTTGGAAAAAGTGAAACTTCTCTCTTCTATTAATCGTACTAAAAGCAAAGATGAAGGTGAATGACCAAAGAGGGAGCGTTTATGAGGTATTTATCTCGAATCTACTTTGAAGGGGATAGTACATCGGGTGACGAAATTGATGAACTTTTCTCTCATCTAGAGCAGTTTGAGCCACCAGCAGATTTTGTTGATCGTGTCATGGCTGAGGTGTCGCGTTTGCCGCTTCCTCAGTTCATGCCGACTTCGATAGCGGATAGTGATGAGTGCCTTGTGAGGTATCTTCAGCACGTGTCCCCCGCTTCATGACCCAATGACTAGGCCCGTGTGCCAAATTGGGGTGTAAGCAAGAGTATGATCCATATGCCATGTGCCAATCCAGTTCTGTCTTTCATTGGACAAGCACATGGCAAATTTTTTGACCTGTGAAATTTTTTTGGCCTCGTTTGGAGAAACGAACAGCTTGAGCGTTAAACTGTTCATGCAATTTGATCACTGATTTTTCCAGTTTCAACCATCCATTGGTAGAATTCAAGGCGGCGACGATCAGCCAGAGCTTGGCGTATCTCTCTCTCGTTGTAGTCAATACGGAACTTGCTTAACAGAATTACCTCATTCTCGGCGAATCCGTTTTTACGCAAAATCTCACGATCTTCCTTGCGGCTGTTCATGTGCGTCTCCTTCTAGACTGAAAACAACTCCCATTCCTTCTTCCTCTTCCATCAGTGCTACTCTGTGGCTTTGCAACAGGCTTGCTGTTTCAGTCAGCAATCACGCTGTCGCGTCTAACTCCAACTTGCTTGTTTTCAGCCAATCGGAGTCGGAGCAGGAGTACCATCTGAAGGTTAGGAACGCTTCAGGGGGTCATCGGCAACATGCGTTTGACACGCTTGAGAAGTGTCTGCATCGGATATGGCTTAGGTAAATGGTCCAGTGTACAGCGTGTTTCGCCACTATCACGCATGTATGTCCTCACTTCCGCTACTGAACTCGATGTAATGAGCACAGGGATATGGGCGATGGTACGCAGTTCTTGCAAGACCTCCCAGCCATTGACATTGCCGGTGAGTTCAAGATCAAGCACAACAAGATCAGGAATAAGATGACGAAGTGTTGTAATGGCAAGTTCTCCACTGTGTACAGGGACAACAGTATAGCCATGAGCTGTCAGAACTTCAACTTCCAAAGCAGCAAGCGTAGAATCATCTTCGACCACCAGTATACGTTGAATGTTTTGCTGCCTTGCATCTGGTTGCTGGCTGGTATCTGCCGACGCCGAACTGGCGGAGGCTGGTATTCCATGCCTATTCATTCAACAAGCTCACCAACATTTTCACAGTGCTCCTTGGCCTGATATTCTGGTGCCCCTTACGGAGAACCGTTTTGACTAAGAACGCTCTACTCCTAACAATCCCATCCCATTTACGAGATAGGCTTCCTGATGTACAATTGATGCTCCGCTTCCGCTGTGCCTGTATGACAATTTGCCAGCGGCTATATCACCGACCTCTATAAAGAGATTACCCCATAGATAGTGATAAACTCGTGAAAATTAGCGGTTGGGTGTTAAAATCGTGTGAATTTTCAGAGGCTGTGGAAATATTGCTTGTTTCTTTACAAGAAAGCCTTGCACCTCCTGTTCCGACCAACAATGTTCGCTGCTGGCGCTGCATCTTCAGGGATATTCGAGCGAGTTGAGTTCATGGCTTTTCAAAAGTCGTTCACGAACCTTGGTTGAAGTAACGACTGCTAGGACTGCTCTTGCCAGTCACGCTGAGCATGACCTGCCTGAGTATATTGTAGTGGGAGTTTTCCCCCATCTCCAGGGGGAAAGAGGGACAGTTCTCACATTCAGGTGGTTCATCCCAATCCCTTAAAAGGGATGGGACTTCCCGCGCCCTTCTGTTAAAGCAGAAGTATCTGCGTCAGCTGGTGGGACATGGTAGCCGACGCCTAGTTCATTGAGTAGAAAGTGTGGCTGTGAAGGGTCTGGTTCGAGTTTGCGGCGCAGGTGACGTATAAATGTGCGCAAGTAGGTATTCTCGCCACTGTAATCTGGTCCCCATACGCGTTGCAACAATTCGCGATGAGTCAGGACTTTGCCCGCGTTGCGTGTGAGTTCGCATAGCAGGTCATACTCTATGGGTGTGAGATGGACCTCTCTGCCGCCAGAGCGTACGGTGCGGTGGGCAAAGTCAACTATCAGGCCGTGCTCGCCACCACAGCGATAGATAGAGCGCTGTGGCTCGTGGCCAGCTACGCTGCTGCGTAAACGTCCTATTTCCTCAGCGCGGCGCAAGGCAACGCGGACACGGGCTAGTAATTCGTTAAGGCTGAACGGCTTAGTGAGATAATCATCGGCTCCCTGGTCAAGTGCCTTGATTTTCACCGGTTCTTCGTCATGAGCAGAGAGCACTATGACAGGAGCATTGCTCCATTCACGCAGGCGGCGCAGAAAGGTTAGACCGTCGAGCGTAGGTAGTGAGAGGTCAAGTAAGACCAGTTGCGGTTGAAAGATGGCTGCTAGGTCAATAGCTTGAGCTCCATCACGCACGGCCTGGACCTGGAAGCCGCGAGCTTTGAGCTGAGCGAGGAGGAATGTACTCATCTGTGGGTCATCTTCAACACACAGGATACGAACCTTTTTATCGGTACTTGTCATTTGCTCTCCTCCTGAAAGGCAGTCTGCCTTTCATCTGCTTGATGATTCTGCTCAGACCTCCCTTTAAATACAGGGAGAGTGAAGGCAAAGATAGTCTCCTGACCTGGACTGCTTATCAGCGTTAGTTTGCTTCCGTGGGCTTCGAGAATGCCCTGGCTGATGTAAAGGCCCAGGCCAGTTGTAGAGCTCCAGCGCGTAGTTTTGCTCATTTTGCGAGGCCATTCCGGAATTGGTTGTCCCGGTCGATGAACCGAAGGACGGTGCATGGCTGCAAAGGTGCTGAAGCGTGTAAAGAGAGTTGCCTGTTGTTCCGGACTAATGCCAGGTCCCCGGTCGATGACACTGAGCCTGACTGCCGTCGTCTGTTGTGGCTTATGTTCTGAGTGAAGCGGCTCGGCACTGAGCTGAACAGCATCGCCCTCGGGGGTATGGCGGAAAGCATTGCTGAGAAGATTAGTCAGTACACTCATGATCAGCTCGTAGTCTCCGACAACGGCTGGTAATGGTGAGGGCAGCTTAATCTGCAAGCTACGGTTGGAAGAGGTGATCAGTGCAGCGAGACGATCCTGTAGGTCTTCAAATAGCTCTGGTATAAAAATAGGCTCCAGTGCAAGGCGTAATGCACCAGCCTCAACGCGTGAGGCATCCAGGAAGTGGTTGATCATGCCAACTAGCCGTTCTACCTGCTCATCTGCAGTCTGTAAGAAATCGTATTGTTCTTCGCTGGACCACTGGAGATCGCGTGCCAGAAGAGCACTCAGGTGAGCGCGGATATTGGCCAATGGTGTTTTCAGTTCATGCGCCATCGTGGTGAAGAAATCTTCACGTGCACGCTCCAGGGCCTTAATCCTGGTGATGTCCTGGAAAACGAGGATTGCGCTAGTGACAGTACTGTCGTGTGCACGTAGGGGAGCTGTATTGACAAGCAGATAGATGGCTTGCCCATCAGTTCTAGCCATTTGCAACTCTGCTTCGCAGGTCTTCCCGAGGATCAAAGCTTGATACAGTGGTCGTGCTTCGTAGGAGATGAGCGTCCCACTGGTAGTACGAGCGGGTAAAGGGCGTAATAATTGCTCGCAATTCATCCCAATTGCTCGTCGTCCAGCTTCATCAGGGTCATCGAGAGGTTCCAATGCTGCGCCAAGGCTTTGCAATATCTGCACTGCCTGGCGATTGATTAAAGTAATTGCAGCATCGCGAGCGCTTACAAGGATAACACCTGAAGGGAGATGTCTCAGGAGTAAGGCCATGCGGGCATTGGTGAGATCTTGTGCTGCTTTGGCCTGTAGAAGTGCAGCGTTGCGTTGTTTGATTTCTGCTGTCCGCTCAATGACTTCAGCCTCAATACGCTCACGTGCTGCAACTTCTTCAGTCACGTCGTGGCAAATAGTCAGAAATGCGAAGATATCGCCAAGGTCATCCCGAATGGGAGTATATGTGCAGCTCATAGTATACGCTTGACCGTTGGAGCCAAGGATTTTGAATTCATCAGTTTGTCCTTGTAAGGCACGTTGCTCCAATGTTGCAATCGGGTCGAGGGCCTGTACAAAGTCAGGCTGGAACGTGGCGGAACTCCGCTCGAAGGCCTCTAAGGTAGGCAGGCCGATTATGTCGTCCGACCAGCCGAACAAAGTTCTTGCAGCATGATTCATGTCAGCGATGCGCCAACGTGGATCATACATGACAACGCTATCGGGGATGGCCTGCATAATGTTTTCTTTCTGGCGTGCCTGACGGCTGGCTGCACGTGCCAGACGGTCGATGCTGCGAAATAAGCGAGCATTTTGGATTGCCAGGCTAGCTTGTTGAGCGAAGCGCTCCAGGAGCTCAACCTCTTCAGCTGGGAAACCGCGTGCTCGGCGGTGGTAGACTTCGATTGTTCCTAACACGGTATTTGTATTGACAGGAACGCTTTCTGTTTGCTCATTAAGTGTGGTCGTGGAAACTGTTTCGAGACGTGGCTCAAAAATAGGGACACAGAGTACCGAGCCAGGTCGACAGGGAAGACCTCTCTTGTCAAGGAATGGAAATTCAATCTCTGGTGTCGTGCTAGTATCAGTAATAATGATGGTGTGGCGTTCCTTCACGGCTAGGCCAAGCAGGGTGTGTTCGTTGACTGGTGGATGCCAGTCTTGTGATTGCTTATGGACTCCGTGTTGGGCTGCCATAGTAGCGTTGTGAGGAAGATCGAGGAGGAGATGAGAGACCTCTTCCTGTCCCCAAGGATATATTTCTGTGCTTGGGAGGGACTGGTCCATAAGGAAGACTGCGCAGCGTTTTGACCCTACCATTTCGTAAAGAGCTTGCAGGATGCGTTCGAGCACGAGATGAAGTGAAGATGGGCCAGCAATAGCCGACGTGATATAATGAATTGCATTTAGGTGCAGGCGTGAACGAACGGTAGCTGTCACATCCTCAATCGTGACAAGCAGTGTGGGGAGGGAATGCTCTGTGTCCTGATTGTCACCTTTAGATCTATACTCTACTGCTACGCGCCAGTAGGTACGTCCCCTGCTTTCCAGAAAGCCTTCATATGGAATCTCACTATGGTGGATAGACTCTCCGCTCTCGGCAACATGCTTGAGAAGTGGGATGACGATGGCACCAAGTTTGGCTGGGATTACCTCCTCTACGCTATATTGTCTAAGGTCCTGTGAACTCCAGGACTCATCCAGCAGTGAATGGAGGTATGAATTGACATACAGAATACGCAGGCTGGTGGGATCGAGGATAGCAACACCAACCGCCACATTCCCAAGGATATACTCAAGTTGTTCTGCTCGTCTAGGCTTCATAGCAGCACTTTTTCTTATGAGTTGTGTGCGTGCACGCGATTGCCGCCGTTTCTGCCAAGCTGGATAGCTAGATCTTCTTTCGATCGCAGATACCCATCTTTGCTTTGTGACCAATGGCTATTCGTACTGCTATTATTATAGCCGTTTTTGTATATGTTGTCACCTGAGAGTGCACTTTAATAATCTTTTTCATCTATTTTCTGTCTATGCATACGACGGATATGTGCGCGTTCTATAATCGCTTTCTCCTCATCGTCAGCAGGCGCAAGCGGAGGCACAGGAGTAGGTTTTCGATTCTCATCGAGTGCCACATAGATCACATAGCTACTGGCGATCTTTCGGACCTCTCTGGTAACCAAATCTTCAGCTGTTACTTCAACTCCAATCTCCATACTCGTGCGTCCAACATAATGCAGCTCACAGTGGACAGAAACAACATCCCCGATAAAAGCGGGAGCCAGAAAATCAAATCTCTCCACCCTGGCCGTGACTACGGTAGGGCGCTGGCAGTGCTTGATGGCAACGATAGCTGCAGCCTCGTCAACCATACGCATAATTACCCCACCATGGACATTTCCCTGTACATTCGCATCTGTCAATTCCATAATACGCGTGGTAGTACTCCGCGAGTAGGCAATACTGCGTCCTTGTGTCAAATCTACTTCAGGAAGAGTTCGGTGTCTATTGATTATTCTCTCGAATGGGTTCATGAAACTTTCACCATAACTTTCAATACTCCCTTTTGAGCTGCGCGATCGAATGCTGTTAGTCCTTCATCAAGAGTATAGCGTGCGCTGATAAGTGAGGATACATCAACAAGCCTCTGGCTCAAGGCACGCAGGGCAGGAGGAAAAGGGCCACAGCGTGATCCCTGGACGCGTATTTCATCAATGACAATTGGAGCCAGATGTAGGGTGCTCTTATCCGCCACCGTACTCTTGAGCACGATCGTTCCGCGCGGTCGGACTAAGCGTATTGCAATTTCCAACCCTTGTGCAGACCCGGAGCATTCTACAATGAGATCGACGCATCGCCCATTGTCTGATACGAAGTGCTCTATCTCTTTGAGGTAGTGAGTTGTAATACCCAGGTTTTCTACCAGTGCCAACGTTTCCTCGTGCTTTCCTATCATCAGGACTTCGCAATTACTCAGCCTGAGCACTCGTGCTGCCAGTTGGCCCATTTTGCCATCACCAACGATGGCGATACGTTGGGTCGGCATCAGATGGATCTGCTCAAATATCTCAAAGTTGGCGGCTAGTGGCTCTACAAATACCGCCTCCTCATCGCTCACACTCTCAGGAACTATGTGCAGGTTCTCAACAGGTAACATCACATAGTCGGCAAAGGCACCGTCGCGGTTGACAATCCCGAGCGTCGTCCGGTTCGGGCAATGCGTCGGCATATCTCGCTGGCAATAGAAACAGTCAGCTCGGTGACAGGCTGCATTGATCTCACCAACCACGCGCTGACCAATTAGGTGCGTGTACTGCCTGAGTACGGTGTCACCATATATCTCCTCAACGACTCCGACAAACTCATGTCCCAGGACACCCTGGAAGCCCATATAGCCGCGCCTAATCTCCAGGTCAGTATTGCAAATCCCCACTTGCATAACACGGATCAGTGCCTCACCTGCAACAGGAGTGGGATGTGGGTAGTCGTGTTCAAGTGCCAGTTCAGTGCCTCGACACACTAATGCGCGCATAATTCATTGCTCCTTCTTTGATTGTTTCCCAACTATGTGAGCACAGTATATCATCTTGGAAGGAAGGCCTATTCTTGATCGGTAGTAAAGAGGGTAAGCGTCAAAGCTTTGCCCAGGGGAAGAGTTGCTCCTGTGGGTGCGATGAGACGAATGTGACATTTGTGGCAGTTGTGACAGTTGTGACAGTTGTGACGGTGTGGTGAGAGGAAGAGTTGCTCCTGTGGGTGCGATGAGACGAATGTGACATTTGTGGCAGTTGTGACAGTTGTGACAGTTGTGACGGTGTGGTGAGAGGAAGAGTTGCCCCTGTGGGTGCGATGAGACGAATGTGACAGTTGTGACAGTTGTGACGGTGTGAAAAGAGGATGATGTGGCTGGCGAGCCCTTTTGAGGAGTTCGCCTTGGCTTGAGGAATGTGCTCAGTCTGTGTACGGATAAGAGGTTGGACAGGACTACCCTCCCGATGGTAGAGACGAGGAAGGCCCCAAACTTACAGATTTACTCATTTTACAGATACTACTAGCTATAGTTTCCAGTTTTCGGGATACGTTATAATCGTTAGGCTCATTTCGTCGATTATATAATTACTCGGTAGCCACACCAATCCTAACTGAATATTTTGGCATATCTTACAATTACTACAACGTATTAAGATGTAGAAAAGTAACGAGACAATTATGAGTATTTTTGAACGTTGTAGTGCTCCATAGTTCCATCAGTATATGAACAATCTGTTGAAGCTTATTAAATTGTATTTCCATCTACTTGGTTTATTCCCTGGAGGGAGGAGATCTCTTTAGATGCTCCTGTACCTCTGTGAGGATGAATCAGTGCTTCTTATGTGTTTTTTGCTGTTTTTACACCCAGTGCTATGGGCTTGGCTTCATTGTCCTCTTATCCTACGCATGTATTCATCGTGAGGGCCTATCCATTCCCAATAGACAGTATCACCTATTTTGTGACCTAACGCGCGGTAGTGGTCATCAATCCGAATACTGTGGAGCGTGCCTTTGAGCTGCTTAAATTCTAATCCGCGTGAAAAAGTTGACTGATCTTGTTTTTCAAAGTTCTCAAAGGCTTTGCGTGCTTTCTCGCGAATCTCTGGAGGAAGCTTTTTGCTGTATTTTTGAAACCCAGGCTCAAAAGAGTTTATCAAGATCATCGCTCGTAAAATAGTTTTTGACGTTTCCTGTGGCTATGTCCTCTTCTATTTTTGCACGCACGCGGTCTTGAAATGCCAGGGACTCTGGACTGAGCACTACCTCATCCCATTCAGCCTCTTCAATATCCCGTAAAATTTTCTTAGCTATCATCTCTTGGCCTTTGAGAGAAAGCTTTTCCGCTCGCTCTTGTGCTAGTTGGAATGCTGCCTTAAGCTCATCGGTTGCCATAGCTCTACCTCGTTTCTGCTATTTTATTACCGTCAATCTTTCTGGTGTGCATCGCTCTGCCAGCTTTCACGCCACGCGGCTCCACTATGTAGTTGTCAATCTGCACTTTCTTGTAGAGCTTCGCTCGCGGTCCCAGTTCTAACGTGTCAACCAGGCCTCTCTCTGCGAGTTGCCTTACATAAGCTGGATCAATGTGCCGCTTACTGTTCTGTGAGAGGCGCTTTGCCGCGTCTGCCGATGTGTACCAATCCCTCAGGTCCTGACTCACGTAGATTGCTCCTTTCACTTAACAATTCATGCTAATAGTGTACCATAAAGAAGACTTTTGTCAAGCATCTAGAAATTGGTCAAATCGGCCTCTCAAAACGCTTGACAACAGTATACGATATAGTATACTTATATCAGTGAAGAGAACAAATTTGTAGGAGGAACATCGAGATGAGAACACTAAACTCTATTCCGATTCGGTAGGAGTGAGCTTAGAGACTAATAGGCGTAAATGTGATTACTTGATGGCGGCACAATTTGATAATTATCTGGCGTAATACCAGCATTGCCTTTTGCTTCCCTTAAGATGGAGAGAGCTTTGCTGGCTGGTCTAGCACTCTCCTATTGAGAAAGCTGTCTGTGATAGGCGTCATATAATTATCAAAAAACTACGCCATCAAGACTTTGTTGGCTAATGAGATTGCAAGTTGAAAAAGGCATGCTCTGGGCCGAAAACCTTCTTGTTTCAAGCTCAGTACGCAAGAGCTTCTTCATTGCGGTTTGCCCAGATTCCATCGCCAGTGTCATTCGCCAACAAAGTCCATCAAGTGATCACATTTACATCTCTGGCTATTTGCTCCCTGATACGGGCTACTTCGCTTTTGTGTTCCATGTTTGCTGTCTCCTTGCAACTAGCTGATGTTTACCATTAAAATATGAAGAAAAAAACTTAATGAGATACATTCACTAAATATATTACACTTGCTTTGGTATGGTGTCAACTGAAGGTGAGCCGTATAATGAGACAAATTAACCAGATAGGGGAAATATGTGGAAAAAATACGCCTGAAGGTGCGGGAAGTCATCATGCAAAAGAATATCACCCAGTCAAAGCTTTCACGGATTGCTGACGTTCCATTAAATACTATCCAGGTGCTTTACCATAATTCCTATCATGACCCGAAACTTTCTACTCTCTATAGACTGGCTAAGGCGTTAGGTGTGACGGTAAATGATCTATATGAAGTGGTTGAAGAAGAGTAGTGAGAGGAAGTTACCTCCTAAGCCTGGGTTTCGTTCATGGAAATGTGTGCTTGATAATGGCCCCTGCTAATGTCTTCTCGCCGGCACCCTTGCATATGGTATCTCTGAAATTTGGGATGAGAGAAGACGTTTGCAAACTGAATATATTTAGAGTGTGAATAAGGGTTATATGAGCAAATTAGCAACGAGTGAGTATTAAAAGCGAGAGGTTGAGAAGGAACATAAAAGGGAATAGTATATCAAAATGAGTATTGTAGAGGATAGAAAGAATGAATCCCAATTCACCTATGAGCGGTAATGTCGGTGAGTTCCAGGCTGATAAGGTAACCCAGCTTGCGTTTGCGCCATATCCGCACCGTAATCAACAGCTTTTCTCTGATCACTATCTTAACGTTATCTTACCGAGACGTGAAGACTGGCAAATGTTGGTAGGCGAGGCTGAACTGGTCATGCGAGATCTTCAGCGTATCCTCGCTGGTTACACTCCCGGTGGCAAGGAGGCACAGGTAGAAGATGACTTTGTCAAGCCAGTGTTGAGACAGCTGGGACATACATTTGAGGTACAGCCCTCGCTGGAAACCCCTGATGGTACAAAAACTCCAGATTATATTTTCTATCGTGATCAGGCAGCTCTAGTTGCTAACAAGGGGAAGAAGAAACTCAATGAGACACTCTTAGAGGGTCGTGCCTTTGCCGTTGGCGATGCAAAACAGTGGGACCGCCTACTGGATGTTTCGCTTAAGAGTGTAGGCAATGACCGCTTTACTAACAAAAACCCTTCCTATCAGATCTCCTTTTATATGCAGCATAGTGGCCTGGACTGGGGTATTCTCACCAATGGTCGTCTCTGGCGACTTTATCATAAAGATACTGCCCACAAGCTTGATCGCTTCTACGAGGTCAACTTGCCTGAGCTGCTCGATACGAGCAATGTCAATAACTTCTTGTACTTCTATGCCTTCTTTCGCCGCCAAGCATTTGATCCAGGTGATCTTAGTATCGAGGCAATTCGACTTGCCAGTATTGACTATGCACGAGCAGTTGGCGATTCACTCAAGACACAGGTCTACGAGGCACTGCGCCATGTAGCGCAAGGCTTCCTGGATTACCGAACCAACAAACTCAATACTGAATCGGATACGCTCAAGGCCATCTATGATAATGCGCTCATCATCCTCTATCGCCTGCTTTTCATCCTCTATGCTGAGTCACGCGATTTGTTGCCAGTACGTGAGAACGCTCGCTATCGCGATAGCTATAGTTTGGAGACCATAAAGAAGGGCATCCAGAAAAACCTTGATGGAGATAATTCCCTTTTGCCCAATACGGCCACTCTCTGGGCCCAATTACAAGCGCTCTTTAGCATTATCAATGAGGGTAGCCCGCCACTCAACGTGGCCACCTTCAATGGTGGTCTCTTTGACCCGGAGCGCCATCCCTTCCTGGAGCAATATGCCGTTGGTGATCTGCATCTCCAGCAGGCCATCGATAAGCTGGCCCGCGTGGATCGACAGTTTGTTGATTACCGCGATCTTGCGGAGCGACACCTTGGTACGATCTACGAAGGATTGCTGGAGTTCCATCTGGAAAAAGCTGCTCCGTCAGACTACGGTTGGACTATAGATCTGAAGACAGAGAAAGGCGAACGCAAGGCAACTGGCAGCTACTACACTCCCGATTATATTGTCAAGTATATGGTGGAGGAGACGCTGGAACCTGTGCTCTACAAGGCTGTAGCTAACGCCGCAACCGAGCAAGAAAAGATCACGGCGGTCTTAAATGTCAAGGTGCTAGATCCGGCAATGGGGAGTGGACACTTCCCGGTTGAAGCCACTGAGTACATCGCCCGCTTTTTAGTGGAGAACATCGAACTGCCCCCGGCTGATACAGGTGGCGAGGCCGATCTTGCCTATTGGAAGCGGCGTGTGGTGCAATCGTGTATCTATGGTGTGGATCTCAATCCGCTGGCTGTGGACCTGGCGAAGCTCTCGCTCTGGCTGGCGACGGTGGCAAAGAACCGCCCCCTTTCATTTCTGGATCACCACCTGCGCTGCGGCAATTCGCTGGTTGGTGAACGTCTTGCCGATCTACAGATAGGTACGGTTGGTACTCAAAAGAAGAAGAAGAGCAAGAAGGCACAGCCAGTACCCGTGCAAGAAGCAACTGTAACCCAACCTATGCTCTTTGATGAGGAGAGCCTACGTCAGGCTGTAACCACAGCAGTTGATATGATGTGGTTGATAGAATCCAGTCCTGCGCAAACGGTGGCTGAAGTAAAGGAGCAAGAGCAGATCTACAGTGACCTCCGTCAAAAGCTGATTGACAAGTATAGTCTGCTAGCGCATCTGGTGAGTGCAACGCACTTCGGCCTTGCGATAGACCCGGCACTCTGGAAGCCACTTGCTGATTACGCAACAGGGCGAGGTGGCATCATGCTTGCTCAATTCGATACCTGGCTACAGGCTGCTGCCGATTTGTCCGGTGGGCATCACTTCTTCCACTGGGAACTGGAGTTTTCTGAAGTCTTCTTTGATCGCTATGGACAACATAAAGGTATAGCAGCGGGGTTTGATGCAGTTATTGGCAATCCGCCCTATGTGCGCCAGGAGGAATTAGGGCCACTCAAGACCTATTTCGCTACCGCCTATCCAGAGACGTATCATGGTGTCGCTGATCTCTATGTCTACTTCTACCAGCGGGGATTGCAACTGTCTCGGGCAGGCGGGCGGATGTCCTATATCGTTACCAACAAGTGGATGCGCTCGGGCTACGGTGGGCCGCTACGTGCCTTCTTTGCCAAAGAGGGAGCGGTAGAGCGCATTATCGACTTCGGCCATGCACCCATCTTCGAGGATGCCGATGTCTTTCCCTGCATCCTGGTGCTGGAAAAGCCGATGCCACAGTTGGAGCAAGACCAACCGCAGGAACGCCAAGTGCAGGTGCTTACTTTTCCACGAGAGGAACTGGGTCGGATGATCCAGAATAAGGGAGGTCTGGGGCGCTACATTAGCGAGCATAGCCATAGTCTATCTGGCAGCAGCTTTGGCAGTGTTGCCTGGAACTTGGAAACCTCGGTAGTTGATGATCTCATGGCCAAATTTCGGCGTATAGGTGTGCCGCTCGCTGAATTTGCGGGCCTGAAGACCTACCGAGGAGTGCTAACTGGACGCAATGAGGCATTTCTGATTGATACTCCTACCAAAAACCGCCTTATCCGTGATGATCCACGCTGCGCCGAAATCATTAAACCCTATGTACGTGGCCAGGACATCAAGCGTTGGGCACTAGAGTGGGCAGATCTATGGATGATTGTTCTAAAATCAAGCGGCGATCATTCCTGGCCTTGGAGCAATGCAACGGATACTGAAAAAGCAGAAGAACTTTTCCGACAGACATTTCCCTCCCTCCACGGACATTTAAAACCACTAGAGGAGAAGCTACGTAATCGGCAAGACAAGGGACGTTACTGGTGGGAATTACGTGCATGCGCTTACTATGACCTTTTCGACCAGCCAAAAATTATCACGCAAGACCTTGCGACGTATTCTTGGTTCTGTTTCGATGAGCAGGGGTACTATCTAATCAATACCTGTTATATCTGGCCTACTGCAGACCTCTATGTTCTAGGCTGGCTTTGCTCGCCTACAGCTTGGTGGATTTGCCATCGCATGCTACAACACAGCATCAATGATACACTTCGTATGTTTGGAGAACAAGTGAAGACTTTGCCCATTGCGCCACCTACTGACGTTATCCGGACAGAGGTAGAGTTGATAGTCAGGCGATTGATTGAGATCACGCAAGCTAGCCAACAGACACAGCAGCTGATGCTTGACTGGCTCCGCAGCGAATTCGAGGTGCAGGAGCCGGGAATGCACCTAAAAACCGTCGCAGAACTTGGTGTACATGCTTTTGTAGATGAGGTGCGCAAACGGCGTCCTAAGACAGCAAGGAAGCTGACTCCTGCCGCGCTTAAAGACCTGCAAGCTGGCTATACCGAACAGATTGGTCCCGTCCAGCAATACAGAGCCGAAGCTACAATGCTGGAGCGCAAGCTCAACGATCTCGTAAATGCTGCTTATGGGCTTACGCCTGAAGAGATTGCTTTGCTCTGGGCTACTGCCCCGCCACGAATGCCGTTATCGCCACATTGATATCTCGCCATTTGTGTGATAGAGAATGGCAGTGAGATGAAGTATTTGAGACTTCTGTATTCATCTTGGTACAGTAAACACTACTTTGGCAATCAATTGTAGTACTTCGCCCCAAGAAGCACTTGACACTTCTTTACAGACGCGGCGGCGAGCTTTGGCCTGATTCGCTGTTTTTTGTTCATCAGTTAACTCCCGCCCTTTGGGTTTTTTGGTCGGCATTTCGATCGTTACTCCTTCTAATGTAAAACCCAGAAAACCAAGATCTTGGAGTAAAACACTTCCATGTGGTAATGGATAAGGAGTTGCATCAACAACTCGCTTATCATGCACCTTCCCTGGGTGCGTCTCGCTCAAATACTGAATTTTGTGCTGTCTGTCGACTAAGAGCACATTTTTCACTGCGTGACATTTTTTCTTGCCGCTATAGTGGCTTTTCTGTTCATTCTGATCTTTGGGGCGCTGGATGCGTCGTTCTGTTCCACCATGGCAAAAGGGGTATATCAGATGTAACATGCTTTTCTTGCTTAGTATCTATAGAAGATGCGCCAGACATAACAGTAGATGTATCAGGCAGCGTATGGCAACTCAATCGCTGGGCTAATTGCTCCATCGAGTGGGCTGGGGTATCTCCAAGCGCTCTCAAGGCTTCTTGCAAAACAGGTAATAACGTATGAATCCATTGATTGGCTTTGTTTTGTGGCATTCCAAACAGCTCTCCCTGTATGACTTGCAAGGGATTGTTCTTTAGGTATACCAGAATAAAAAGCAAGCGGTCTTCAGGCGTTGGTAAGGGACAATTCGTGTAAGTCTGGTATTTTCTCCCTGTGCGCTTCTTTCCATCTAAACACCATTCTTTCATGCGTTCTTGAAACGCTTTCTCAAAAGCTGGCACTAACTGATTGAACTCTTCTGCTGTCAGACTTGTCACATCCAGAAACTTCAGTTCCCTCTGGCTCACATCGGCGTATCTCATCGACTCTCTCCCTTCTTGGTGATCGTTCCTCAATATACCACCAATCGGAATAGAGTCTACTAAAACAACCAGGCCACTCAACGACGAGTGGCCTGGTTGTTTCTCTCAATATCTCCTTCTCTCAATATGTCCTTTAGCTGTCTACTAGTTGCTCTTGAAGGAGGGACATCCGTTGGGTAGTATTGGGGTAGAGTAAAGTGGGAGTGTGATGTGAGATTTGTTTGATAATTGAGGTTGTTTCGAAAATTTATGACAAAAGGAGAGAGGTATGTCTGGTGGATGTGCCCAAAGATTCGACAAAATTGAGCACAAATGAGGGTGTCTCCACCAGATAATGTGACTCTGCCAGGAGATAATATTATGGACAGATCTCGAGAAATCGAGAAGCCATCCAATCCCATCAAGGGAAAAGCACGAATGATGACACGTGAGACAGGCTTAGGAACAAACCAGCCTCGTACTTTTGTTGAGCGAATCGCACGACTTGACTGGCGTACTGGGCCAACTCCAGAGGCAGATACTTCTGCTCAACATGCCTTAAAGCAGGAGGAACTTGAGTTTGTATTACAGTATAATAATCATACTTCAAAGATCTCGCCTGAAGATCTTCAAGGTTTAAAAGACCTAAGAAAAAGAAATCCCGAATGGTTCGATAAGTTAGAAAGCCTAACGCCCACGGATGATGCTAGTCGTCATCGTATGCAGGGTAATGCAGAACTTACGAAAGCTTATCAACATCTCAAGTCAACGGAAACTAATGATGTTGATATTGAATTGCAAAAACTACTTAAATTGCGAAAACTACAGAAGAATAATCCTGCATTGTTTGATAAAATACAAGCTCTAGATGGAATAGGACCTAATAATGTAAAATTTGTACAAGATTACATACATCTTAAGTCAAAGATTCCGCCTGAAGTTTCTCAGGAATTAGAAGCTCTAAGAAGTAAAAAGCCTCAACTTTTCGATCGTATAAATTCCGACTTTTTCGATCTCTCAAGAGCAGACCAGCTTGATAGTGCTGAAAAAATAAAAGATACTGGTGATTCGACAGATGCTTTCCAAAGAAAAGTGGATCAGTGGCGACTAGAAGAGATAGATATTGAACGGATCCAACGTGCCACCTTTGCCCGTGACTTTAGTGTAACAAGTGTGCTCGACTTCAAGCAACTAGCTAAAGACTTCCAGCATGCCTTGATAGAAGGATCACCAGAAGAGATCTTCCACGTATTGTACTTTCTGCAGCGTGAACAAAAGGCCATCAATAAGCTCAACGAGGTGTATCTTGATGAGTATGACCAGCCCTTAGAATCGGCCATTAATGACCACCTTTGCAATTCGCAGGATCCGAACCCTAGAGATAATGCCCGACGGGAATATGCCCGTCAACTTATCAATAAGGGCAAATCAGAAGCTGAGCAGTTCATTGCGCCAGGACCTCCAACAGAACGGGAGTATGGTTCTGTGATAGAGCGTATCTATCAAGCTCTACATCCACGTGTGGGTGAGCCTAAGCCTGAAAATGTCTATGCAATACTGACTTCCTTCGAGCGCAATACAGGGTTACTCTGTGAGCTGAATGGATGGTATAACGATACCTTTGAAACTGATTTGAAAACAGATATTGAAAATAGCCTGGAAAAAGACCCTAAAGCCAAAGACTATGCTCTCTTCCTGCTAGGAGATCAGGCGATGGAAAAGAAGGAGATCAGTGAGTATGAAGCAATGCGCCTATCGGCAGCAATTTTCCCAGGAGATAGGCCTGATAGATGTGGACATACATTTGACAGAGGAGATGGCATGAGAATCCCAGTCCCCTATGACCATCCATTGGGTGGATGTCAAGATCGGGCCCATATCATGGCTCAGGCCTTGAAGGAGATGGGATATGCATCGGAGAAGATATACACTCAATCCATGCGTCTCGACGAGGATGGACAGAAGAAGACAGATTTGCACGTGCGGACAAATTTGGCCCATGATGGGCATCAAATAGTCGAATGGGACTATCATGTTGCTCCTTGTGTATGGATTAAGCCCAAATCAGGCAACAAAGAACTATTCGTCTTGGACCCAAGCTTATCTACTCGACCATTGACCCCTAAGAACTGGATGAGCAAAATGGGTAAGGCTTCCTATGCGCTCATAACCTTCGATGAGTATCAAGCTAAACTAACTGAGGAATACCATAAAAATCCACGTGCTGAAGACCTTAGCCCCGCTGGTCAAACCTACGTTTTTACTGCTAGCCGTAACTGGTATGGTCTACCTGGGCTTGACCATATAGAAGAAGCATTGGATTATACAGCCGTTCCTGACCAATATGCTCTTATAAAGTACAATCATGAGGGGAAAAAGCATATAATCGACAATGCCAAGTGGGTGCCTTATAATCGGATGGCTCGCTCTATACGTCAGGAATTGCAGAATCCAACTATTAACAATGCTGAGGATGCTCGCGGATTCTTACGGACCATTGCTACAAATTTTTTGGCAGATAGGCGCGAATATCGTTTTGATACAAGCAGTGATTGGCGTACTATTTTGCTCAAATTCCGTAGTAATTTTCCCAATCTCTATAAAGATTGGATAGATATAGCAATACGTGTTGGGTATCAAAGTGATAATTCAAGTTCATAACTCTTTGCTAAGGCAAGCGTCAAATCCGGTTGACAGTTTGCAAGTTGTGGTATTTTCGAGAAAAAGGCACAAAGATCCAAGCTTCGCAAGGTGAGAGGTTGAACTTGAGCGAAGCTGCAATTGAGAGCTGATGTCCTCAAGCCCAATTTAGGCAGCGATATTCTCTCTTTCTGGTTGAGAAGACCCTCTCAAGCTTTGTGATTGTTGAGGTGCAGGAGAGGCGAGATGCGGATAGCCCAAAGCGACTAACCAGTCGGTGGGTTCTTTTGCCAAGCCAGCCCGCGTGAGAGGGCTTTGTCCGAGATTTTGGCCACGAGGAACTCTCCGATGGTTGTGCCAAACGGCTAAGATGGCCAACAGATCAGCTGAGAGACAGCGGTGGACTGCAATGAAGGGACGAAGAATGCTGTGCCAGTTCTCAACCGCACTCGAGACTCGAACGGCATGATCCCAAGCCGTAAACAAGGCGGTCGCATGGATTTGCCAGTCTGGAGGGAATTGGGCCGCCAGTTTCCCGGCCTTTGGCCCCAAGATGGCACGACGCAGCCACGCCCAGCCCATCAAAGAGACAGCAGCCTGCCCAAGCAGCTCGCAGGCCTGGTGGTGGACGGGGTCCAATTGCGAGCAAAAGCCCACCAAGCCTGGGAGGGCCAACTAGATATGACGAACCAGCTTCTTGACATCTTCTTTTATACGCTTTGTGCGTACACTTCACGAGAGCTTTCCCTCGGAGACGGAAAAACCACCATGAAATACCGTGAAATATTAATGTGATTTTAACTTACAAATGGAAAGATGGGTGCTATACTATATCTACCATGCAAGTACGTTTGCATGTATCTAATATATCTTGGGAAATATGGTTGGTAGGGATTCTAGCCTATTAAGGACAAGGGCTTTCCAGACTGGAAAGCCCTTGTTTTTTTGTCTCCTCGTAAGATGGGAGGTACATATTCCGTAAGGTGGGTGCTTTGCGTTCAGTGAGAATGTCGTGTTTCTTCTATTGTCGTACTTTGAGGGCTGTCTGTCAGGCTCTCATCGACCTTGTCGGCGACCTGCTCTTTCACCTGCTCAAAGTGCTCAGGATGGGTTGCACGCCAGTTGGTCCAGAGCGCAACGATCAGGCTTTGCAGGACGCCCGCGATGGGTGAGGCGAAGAGTGCTCCCCAGATCCCGAAAAGTTCTGATCCTGCGATCAGAGCTGCAATGGAGATCACTGGATGCAGTCCAACCGCCTTGCCCACGATCCGTGGTCCCACAATGTCACCCTCCAGGACGTGAATGATGACAAAATAGATGAGCACACCCAGTGCGATCAACCATCCTTGGGTGAGGGCGATGAGGGTACAGATGGCACCAGAGACCAGTGTCCCCAGAACAGGGATGAACTCTAGCACGAATGCCAGGAGACCGAGTAAGACGGCATAGGGCACATGGAAGACGAACATCCCGCCGCCAACAAGGACACCGATCAAGGCTGCGAGAATGAATTGACCCCGAATGTAGCCACCGACAATACGCTGCACTGTAGAGAGCACCACACTGGCTTGTGCTCTGTGTGGTGCATTGTGGCGTATCCAGTTAGACACACGAGAGCCATCAATGAGCAAGTAGATGCTGAGCACTGCCACCAGGACAATGTTCAAAATGGCATCAAAGAAACTGGTCAGAAGAGGAACAGCGCTGCTCGCTGCCTCTTCGAGTCGGCTGGTTATTTGCGTACGAAACGATGTGATTTGCTCAGGCGAGATGCCAATGGTGTGTAACGTCTGCTCTAGAGGGGAGAGGTGGGCTGCACTTTTTGGTGTCAGCCACTTCTGGACGTTCGAGGCAAGCGAACCAACCTGTTCTATCGCAGTGCTGACGATCAAGTAAAGCAGGAAACTGATAGCCCCCAGGACAAGAAGGTACATAATCAAGATCGCCAGGAAGCGCGGCATGAAATGCTGCAGTACTTTAACGGCAGGCGCAAGGGCATAGGCGAGTAGCGCCGCAATGGTCAAGAGGAGAAGTGTGCGAGCAATGTGTCCCATGCTCCATAGGATGAGATACCCTAAAGCCGTCCACGCGAGAATGGCAATAGGGATGTCGCGTCGACGTGCCCACTTGGACGATACAGCTTCTGTGCGTGACACGGCAAGTGGACGAGTAGTTGAAGACATAAAGGGAATGTCCTTTACACTTTCATACCACCACCAAGTATCTGTTTGGCTGCAAAGGCCGCGATTCCAGCAGCCGCTAGCTTCGCACCTGTACTCCCAAGCGGACCTCCAGGTCCCATTATTTGGTGTAGCAGGTCGGGCTGTTGCTGTTGTGCATAACCAGTCACGCGTGCAGCATCTTGGGGGGACATACTATAGGGATCAGTGTGCTGTATCCCCATCTGCTGTGGCGTGATACCTCGTTGCATCAGACTCCCAAGGAGTCCTTGTATCAATCCTCCACGTTGCTCTTGAGGCATCTGTTGATAATAGTGTTCATGCGCCTGTTGCACCATCTGTGGCGGTGCATTTTGCGCAAACTGTCTATAGTTGTAGTATGCTTCCTGGTCAGGAATCTGAGCGTAGGTACCTTGATCCCAGTGGTTGGCATACTGTTGATACATCTGTTGGTTGTTTTGATCATATGGCCACATAGTTTTTCCTTTCAGTATCGTGTTAGACAGACTTGGCAACATTGGGATTAACACGCATCATACAAAGAAAAGGTTTCATTAAGTTAGGTATCGAGACCCTTTCCCAACCAACTCATGAGGCGGGACGAGTAGGTAGGACTGTCGGACATTTACGGACAATTTGAAGGCTTCAATGATCTTGCAAGAAGTTGTCCTCTTTGTCCTTAGTAAATACCAGATCTCTTGGGTATACTTGGAAGTACAGCAGATCATAGCAGTGGGCCCCATCGTTTTCTAGACTGCCTTGTCGATTTGTGACACACATCTGGAGGATACCATGAAGGTTTCTTTGTCTAACAAGAGCAGAACCTTGTTGACTAGAGGTACTATCAACATGCTCATGTTTTCCACTATAGCCATTGGGCTCTTGATCAGTCCATCTCAGCATTCGTTCGCCAAATATAGATTGATTGAACGAAGCTCGACAAAACAGCCATCAGACCAACAAAAATTGCTAAAGCAAGCTTTTAAAGATTTCTGTTTCATTTACTATCATGACGGAAAAGACAAAGAGGAAGATCAAGACACTCGAGTTTGTCAACACCAAAGCTCTGCCTTTGCCTCGCTTCTGCTAGACGAGTCTCCAAAAGGTAGTAAGCAATGGGCAATTCAGAATTCTCTGCACGATCTTGCACTGCAGGAACGGCTCTCTACCAAAGACAAAACACCTATTCAAAGTCAACGGGACTTTGCCAACAGCATTACCAATGAGGACCTGAAAGCTCTCATCAGTGGCAGTGGTGATGCTCGTGAAGGGATTCCGCAAGATACAGCCTTCCTACCCACTTTGTGGGATTTCAAGGCTACATCTGGGACCTCCTCCAAGCCTAATGAGATACCGAGTGGCCCTACTCCTTCCCCTCAGTCGACTACCCCTGGTAGGATTAATGTGACTTGCCGTTTCACTAGTACTGGTCTGGTGTGCACCGTAAACTGAAGCTTTGCCTCAGGTTATGCTTCATGTTATGTTTCGGCTGGTTCACCCCAAAAGCGGTATCGATGGTCTGGTCGAACCTTCCCCTTTTAGGCATGAAACAAGGGAAGAAGGGAACTTTTCTGTAGAGCCTATCGTCATCGTTAGTGAATACTCTAAAAAGTAGGAGATAACTACGATGACTAAAAGGTTTGCTGTCCTCATACTCGCGTTTGCACTCTTTATTTTGCAATCTCAATCGGCCTTTGCGTGCGGGGGACTCGTAGCCCCTGACGGTGATGTCCGTCTGGAGAGAGCTACGACCCTGGTTGCCTGGCATGGTGGCATCGAACACTACATGACCAGCTTTACCTACCAGGGTGATGTTAAGAATCTAGGTTGGATTGTCCCACTTCCAGCTGTACCGCTCAAGATCGAGGCGGGTGGGGCCTGGACACTGCAACGCCTCTTCCGCGAGACCCATCCACGGGTCGAGACTCTGGCACCTTTGGCCGCTTCTGCCGCTGGAGCCTCTGCTCAGGTGCTAGAGCAGGTCAAGATCGAGGCGCTCAATATTACAGTGATCAAGGGCAATGGCCAAGAAGTGCTGAACTGGTCAGCCAGTAATGGCTTCTTCCTGAATAGCGACACCCGTGCGCATCTCCTGACCTACGCAAAAGGTAGTCCGATTTTCATGGCTGCCAAGTATGATACTGCTGCGGCCAATGCACGCCACCAACTTGTCGGGGATGGTGCTCCAATCCTGATTACTATGAAAACAGCACATCCCTGGGTTCCCCTCGAAGTGTTGGCTCTGGATGATCAGCAAGTCCAGGCCGATCTCTATATGCTGACTGATAAGGCTCTCACCACAAGTGATCTCAACGCAAAAATCGGACAGTCCTCTGTCGGCAGCGAGATCCCCGGTGCCCCAGGCTTCAAGGTAGCATTCCAGGAACAAATGTCTGACCAGCTCTGCCATGACCTTTCGACTGACCGTAACATGAGCTGGGTGCCAAGGGATAGCTGGTTAACCTACCTCAGCCTGGATGCTCCCGAGGCGGCGGTCACCTATGACTTGGGCGTTAGCTCCAATGACGTAATACGCCTAGCTCCCTTTGGTACGACTCCAATGGCTGTTGCGGATAGTCCACATAAGCAATCTCATCAAGTACCATCATGGCTACCAACATTGCCGATGGGCGCACCCGAGAGTGTTCTCACCCTGGTGCTCATATTGGCCTTTGTCGCTGCTGCTATCTGGTTCTTCCGCACGCGGGGACGTGCTAAAGAGAGCGCTAAATGAGCGAAAGTTTAACCCAGGGTTAATGATTAGTTAATCTCTATGTGTTTTACTACTCATAGAGTGAAGAATGATTTTGCTTGTGAACAATGCAGTTTACAGACAGTATTCTCGCTCATAATATAGATGAGTTGTTTATTTACTGTCTCCTGAGTTCACGGTTTTTCTCTCCCCGATCAGGGTTCTGGCTCCCTGGTCGGGCTTGTCTATATAGAAGCTATCTTCATTCGTAGGACTTTTCATCCCTTTGTTGGATTTTTCCCGCCCTCCGTTATGACCTTCATCGAGTACGTGTATGTTCATTACACTGAACGGCCCAGAAAGCCCCCGTCATTCATGCGGGGGATGAATAGGCCTACCTTTCATGGGGCTTGGGCATAGGGGTATACGTTGGGTCATCCCAAGCCAAGTAAGCATCAAGAGCACGCCGTATGATCTCCGCCATTGGTAAATTTTCCTCTTGACTGCGCTTTTCCAACTGTTTCTTTTGTCGCTCGGTGATATAGATATTCGTTCGTTCCTTGGACATTTGTCCTATCCTCTCTTGACATGCAATCTTATAGTGGTGTATGATACTAGCATATCAGAAAGGAGAAAGCAAGGTCTATGCTGGTCTACGAGTACAAGCTTGATGGCAATAAGCAGCAGGAGGCACGCATTGAAGAAGCGATACGTGTTACCCAATTCATCCGCAACAAATGTATACGTTTGTGGATGGACGGGACCAACGTCTCCAAAAACGACTTGCAGACCTATTGTGCTGTCCTGGCCTATGAATACCCTTTCGCATCTCGACTCAATTCTCAAGCCCGTCAAGCATCGGCTGATCGTGCGTATTTTGCTATCTCCAGGTTCTATGAGAATTGCAAGAACAAGAAGCCTGGAAAGAAGGGATATCCCCAATTTCAGCACAACAATCGATCCGTGGAATACAAAAAGACGGGTTGGAAGCTTGATCCTGATGGTCGCCACATCACCTTTACGGATGGCTGTGGTATTGGTCGCCTGCGTTTGGTTGGCAACAAGAAGCAAAGCATCGAAACCTTCCCGATCAAGGATATCAAGCGGGTTCGTATCGTCCGGCGTGCCGATGGCTACTATGTGCAGTTTTGCGTCAAGACTGAGCGCCAAGTCGAGCATATCCCATCGGGTACACAGCTGGGTATCGATGTCGGGCTCAAATCCTTCTTGACCGACTCCGAAGGAAAGACCGTAGACAACCCCCGGCACTACCGCAAAGCTGAGAAGAAACTCAAGAGGCTGGGTCGCCGTCTCTCTCGTAAACAAAAGAAATCCGCTAACCGCAAGAAGGCGAGGAAAGCCCTCGCCAAGCAGCATCTGAAAGTTCAAAGGCAGCGCGAAGATTTTGCCCGCAAAGAGGCAAACGCGTTGGTCTCGTCTCACGACTTGATTGCCTATGAGAACCTACAGATCCGCAATATGGTTCGCAACCGCAAATTGGCAAAGAGCATTCATGACGCAGGTTGGGGAATCTTCCTGCAATGGCTTGCACGATACGGCTTCCTACATGATATCGAAGTCATCGCAGTCCCGCCGCACTATACCAGTCAGAAATGCTCCGACTGTGGCACGATCGTCAAAAAGTCGCTCTCGATTCGGACGCACATCTGCCATGGCTGTGGTGTAGTCTTGGATCGTGACCACAATGCGGCGTTGAACATCCTGCACAAAGCTCTTTCTCCTGATCAAAACGGTACCGAGGGGCACTCGGGAACCAACGAGCACGTCTCGTAAAACGCTTCTGGACACCGAACCTCTACTGCTGTATCAGCAATGGACAGTGGCAAGCTCGATGGGCGAAGGAAGAACCCCCGCTCTTTTAAGGCGGGGAGTGTCAGGACTTGATGATCTGCTCCCACTAGCTTTCCGTTTGGGCAGCTAACTCTACCAAGCTCTACCCTAGAAATACACATGTCTCAAGCGGTTAGCTCATTACACATTTTCTAAGCTATTGTCATATCAAATAGCTGACAAAGTAATTGTGTCGTAAATACCAGAAGAAACTCTCGTGGTACAGTATCTCCTGTAGCTTGCTGTATAAGCGCTTCTACAGCTTGATGATCGAATATCCCTCTGGCTCGAACCGCCTCAGGTGAGAGCACCTGTTGTAATAGGTCAGAGTCGGCGATGCGGAGGAGTGAGGAGCAGGGAACTGCTAACGGTAATCCGGCTGTTGTCTCTGGCGTACTAGAAATATACTGCTGTGTGAGTGTCGCCAGAATGTGCTCCTTCGCCACTACACCGTCGAGCATCGCGGGCAAACGTGTCAGTGTATCCAGAACGTGTGTCGTGAGATAAGGAGAGCGCACGACCATACGTTCCTCCATTGCTAGCTGGTGCATCGTGTGTACCATGAGATCGGGTAGGCGCAGGTGTAAATCGAGATAATATAGGCCTTGTTGAGCATTAGCAAACTGTGCAGCACGCCGTGCTAGCTTGCGAGCGTGCAGTGTTTCCTCCCACGGTTCCTCTTTTTCCAAAAGATTTGCCATATCGGCAGACCAGAGTTTTGGACCCTGCTGGCTTTGATCTACCAGCCTGCAACGATACTGCTCCAGGAGGTCAGTTGTTCCTGAAGCTCGGATTGGTGCTATGGGTTGATAGATAGAGGGACCGAGTAATATACGACCACCCAGGCCGCTAATCGCAACACGTGCTCCCGTTTCCACCGATACCGTGTGCAATAATTGGTGGAGTGCCAGGGGCCGACTATCGACAACTGGAGCCTCTAGCCCCGCCACTACTGCTGCCCAGAACTCGGGCTCATCGATCCCATCAATGGTCAAAAATGGGCGTTGACATGCCTGTGCGATCTGCTCTGCTGGAGCCCATGCCTCTGCTGGCGCGGATTTCATATAGCCAAGGGATGCAATCGTGAATGGAGAAGTAGTGTGATTGGCCGTCAGTATGCTTGCCAGGGCAGAAGCGCCATTTCCATCAGTCAGTGCGGCTAAGTGCTCGTGAGGAGGGAGGAGGTTGGCGCAGGCCTCATCCAGCAGCCTATGAATTTGTGAAAGGGAAGTCTCTCCTGAGGGAGGGTTATCAAGGTGATAGTCGGTTGCATGGTTCAGGACTGTTTTCGTACGTTGCCAGCGCAGAAGCGAACCTGCGGGGACGATCTGGATGTCTTTAAAGATGGTCCAGGGGGCTGGGATAAAGCCGTAGCGTAAGAGTGCGCTGAGGGCGGCGTGGTGCAAGCGGCGTGGCACTCCAACTGCAAGAAGTGCCTTTATCTCGCTTGCGAAGAGCAGGTTTCCCTGTGCTGGCCAGTCCATAATGTAGTACAGCGGGTGCATGCCTGAAAGCGGTCGTCGATAAACGAGCGTACGCCGATCAGGAACCCAATCAAGTACGGGAGGATCGTCATTGTGCTGCATAGCGTAGGCAGCATCAGAGGAAGCAATCAGACCAGCTCCTGGATGTACCGTGCGTGCTGGCTGCCCACCGTGACGGTCCAGCACCTGTCCCATGGCCGTTAACGTCTGCTCGATTATTTCCTGTGGAACCTGTTCACCAGTGACCCAACCTGCTAATATGGGCATATGTTTTTCCTATAGCCTATCCTTGCGCCACGGAGCATCTGAGCGGCGTATCCAGCGATCGTTGAAGTAGATGTATTGGTCCTCATGGTCGAAAATATCGTCGCTCAGATCACATTCTTCCCATGCTCCCGTAGTGCCTTCTGTACGGAGTCTCTGGATCAGAAAATTGATGATCGCGGGTGCATCTCCAAGATCTATCCCTGGAAAAAGTTCTTCGTTGATATTACCATCAAGCTCGATGCGTTTGTCTTGCTGAGTACCACGCAAAACGTAATAAGTATACATGACTCTATCATCTCACATTCTTGTTTCTTTAGTAGTGTGATGATTGTATCTGTTTTCTGCTGATATTTCAACTGTAGGCGATCTCCAAAGGGGACATGGTAAATCGCGTTTGGTTGAGAGATGCTCTGTGGATGGATGAAGAGCATAGGAACCCTTTAGCTATCTTTCGTCGCTGCCCGTAGTGCTCTGTCCAGATCCCATAGAATATCCTCCACATTTTCAATACCAACTGAGAGGCGGATGAGATCTGGAGTCACGCCGCCTGCAAGTTGATCTTCCTCGGAAAGTTGCTGGTGTGTCGTACTAGCAGGATGAATAATCAGGCTGCGTGCATCACCGACGTTGGCAAGGTGCGAGAAGATCCGTACATTATTAATTACTGCCTTGCCCACCTCATAGCCTCCTTTCACGCCGAAAGTAAAGATTGACCCGGCACCATGTGGCAGATAGCGTTGAGCTAGCTGGTAAGAGGGATCAGCAGGCAACCCCGGATAGTGTACCCAACTCACAGAGGGATGCTCATCCAAGAAGCGTGCAACCTTGAGAGCATTCTGACAGTGCCGCTCCATGCGTAGTGAGAGGGTTTCCAAACCCTGTAACAAGAGAAAGGAATTAAAAGGACTGATGCAGGCACCTGTATCACGTACAGTTTCACATCGGAGCTTCATACAAAAACAAAAGTCTCCAAAAGTTTCGTAAAATCGTACGCCGTGGTAGCCTGGGGAGGGGTTCACAATGTGAGGAAAGTTGCCATTGCCCCAAGGGAATTTGCCCGATTCAATTACGACGCCTGCAATGGAGGTGCCATGTCCGCCAATGAACTTGGTCGCAGAATGCACAATGATGTCTGCTCCGTGTTCAAAGGGTCGACAGAGATACGGTGTGGCGAAGGTATTATCAACAATCAACGGAATTCCCGCCTCATGTGCTATATCGGCAACGGCACGGAGATCGAGCACATCACCGCGTGGATTACCGATTGTTTCGCCGTACAGGGCACGTGTACGGGGAGTGATGGCTTTACGATAGTTCTCAGGATCTGTGCTGTCCACGAAAATTGTGTTGATACCCCAGGTGCGCAATGTAAGATCAAACTGTGTGTGCGTGCCACCGTAGAGGCTGCTGGAGGAAACAATCTCGTCGCTTGGGCGCAGTAATGTCATCATGGTTGCCATCTGTGCTGCCATTCCTGAGGCAGTTGCAACCGCGGCTGTACCGCTTTCCAATGCTGCGATGCGCTCCTCAAATGCTGCTGTGGTGGGGTTCATGATGCGCGTATAGATGTTGCCGAAACGCTGCAAGGCAAAGAGATGGGCGGCATGGTCGGTATCATCAAATGTGAACGAGGTCGTCTGGTAAATGGGAACAGCTCGTGCGCCCGTAGCCGGATCAGGTCTCTGTCCCGCATGAACAGACAAGGTATCAAAACCGAAAACATGATCGCCGTCGATTTCTGGCATACTGCATTTCTCTCCTGATGAAGTAGTTCTATACAAGACCTAAATTATCATTAAAAGATCATTACAACTTGCACGCCTGGATTGCACCTATATTCAAACTGGAATTTGATGAAGGAGGCAAGCTATGCGTCTCAGGTAGCCTGCATGCGAGAATGACGCCTGTATTCAAACCAACTGTGTGCAATCCTCCAAAGAAGCGTGCATGCTCGATTTTTATACATCGATTCTCCACGAACTCCAGACCAGCATCACGCACTAGCTTGCCAGTTTCAGCATTGTGAATACCAAGCTGTAGCCATACCACCTTTGCACCGATCTCGATGGCCTCTTTGGCAATGGGCAACGTATCCTCAGATCGGCGAAAAACGTCCACGATCTCGATCTGCTCACCCGCCTCTTTCGCCTCTGTAAGCGTCCTGTAGACATGTTTGTCCAGCAACATCTTTCCGGCATAACGAGGATTGATGGGGATAATATTGTATCCTTCCGCCTGTAAATAAATGGCAACGAAGTGGCTGGGACGGTATGCGTCCCCTGAGACGCCAACGATAGCAACATGTTTATATTGCTGTAAAAGCTGGAGACGTTCATACATGTCTGGCATAGACCTATTCCTTCCACAAAAGCAATGTCAACTGACTGTTGACTACCTTTTTCTCGTGAAATGGTAGCACAAAAGGGGTCACATTACCAGCTAAGTCAGTGCAATCTCATCTATTCACGACTTTCTTGATCAACTATGCAATTTTGTATGGGAGCCTTACACCACCACCCTCGCGCACACGTATCGCGCTAGACGTTGCTCTGGCAGGTGTCAGAGCTTATAACTCTAGTGTAGAGACAGAGGTTTTTAGAACTGCGAGACTTCTCGAAGGTAAGCTACCAGTGTATCACGCATCGCATCCTGCAATGCAGATTCAACCTCAGAAGATATACGTGTGCAAAGCTGTTTTGCCCATATCTCATCCCAAGCTCCTTGTGCTTGCAGATACTGCTGGCAATGTACCAGAGGATCATCGCGTTCTCTTGTGTTGGACAAGTGGATGTTGCTCTCCTCTTGTGCGGGGTGTATATGTAAGTCAGGTGTTGAGCGGGTGACGTGCATTTCTAGCAGCGTGGGGCCCTGTCCCTGGCGAGCACGTTGCATGGCCGAGCACATAGCAGCGTAGACAGTGACAATGTCTGAGCCAGTGATCTGTTGATGGGTGAGCCCTGCTGGTAGCGTCAATCCTTGTATATATGAAGCAACAGAGGATGTATCTGTATGAGGTTGTGTGCTATCCTGTTCACAGATAAAGACAACAGGGAGCTGATGGAGGCCAGCAAAACGGATGGCTTCAAGGAAATCTGCCTCGGTCGTTGCTTCATTGTCACAGTAGACCACGGTCACAATAGGAGCTTTGCGTAACTTGCTAGCGAAGGCGATGCCAGCGGCGTGAAGTAGTTGCGTTGCCACAGGTGCAGGACCTGTTACGGTATTGTGTTTATGGTAGCCCCAGTGGCGTAGAGGAGCGTGCTGTGCTCCATGAGAATCCATTTCTCCTGTGGGGAAATGTTGTCGATGTGCCAGCAGATAGGTGCGAAAAACTTCGTAGGGGGTCATGCCAATCGTCAAGACGACACCTAGATCGCGATAGTATGGTAATGTGAAGTCTTTCCCCACCTCAATGCAAATAGCACTGCCAACCTGGGCTGCTTCGTGCCCACGGCAACTAGCAATGAAATCAATGCGACTCTCTTGATATAATCTCCAGGCATGATCATCGACGATCCGCGTTAAGAGCATCCGTGCATAGAGATCTCGTATGAGTGTGGTAGGTGGAACTGTGCTGGTCATCAACATGGACTCGTGTGGTACGTCCTAACGAAAAAATTAGCCAAGTTTATTATAGTGCCCGGTCTGCACTATTGTCTAGAGAGCGATTGTTTTGTTGTACCAATAGAGGAAATGTGGTGTGTCTTTCTCGGCATCATTGCTTTTCCCTATATCGAATTTTATAATGGGTATAGTGATTAGATTATCGTACAGGCGGTATCGATGATGCCTACAACGTCAACGTCGACTTTTCATGGAGGCAGTTTTAGAATGACAGTCAATACTCGAGCTATGAAAACCGAGTATCCAGCAAAGCCGCTGGATATTGTCGGGCTCTATCACACTATGCTACAGGCAAGAGTTACGAATGACTTACTCAAGACTCGTAAGACGCAGGGTCGCTTCCCTTTCTATATTGGTTGTGGCGGTCATGAATCAATGGCTGCTGTGGTGGCTGCTCTCAATGATGATGATTGGCTCGCTCTATACTATCGTGATTTAGCGGCATGGCTGCAACGGACTGGTGATCCGTATGGCCTTTTGCGCGAGGCCTATTCTCGTACTACAGGGCCGATGGGAGCTGGTCGGAACATGCCATCGCATTATGCAAGTAAACGACATCGTATTCTTCCTGGCTTTAGCGAGGTCGCTGGTCTGGCTCCGTTTGTGGGTGGTGTGGGGTTTTCGATTAAGTGGCATAAAAAGGGCGAATTGATTTTGTGTTCGACGGGCGATGGTGGCTCAGCTACCAATGATTTCAATGTCCTTTTCCGCCAGTCTGCTGTCTACCAGTTGCCAGTCTTGATGGTTGTGGAGGATAATGGCTGGGCGATTACGACACCTTCTAGTATTCAATGGGCTGGCTCACTGGTTGAATGGGCAAAAGCTGGCAGTGTCTATGCCGAAGAAGTTGATGGCTCGGATGTAATGGCAACCTATGAAACGACATGCCGTCTTGTTGCACATATTCGGTCCGGTCAGGGTCCTGCGCTTCTACACTTGCACCTAGGCTTCCTCGATCCTCATTCTAGCAGCACGGATATCAGATCCTATCGCAAAAAAGAGGAGATCGAGCTGACGGCAGCGACCAAAGATCCCATTAAGAACTTTAGCCGCTGGCTAGTTGAACATGAGTATGCACAGGAAAGCGATCTTGTACGAATGCGCAAGGAGACACGTGCTGAGCTTGAAAGTATCGAGCAAGAGGTGCTTAAGGAACCGGAGCCGACAGCGGAACGTGTGCTGGATCATGTGATATATGTTCCAGAGTGGTATGAGAATATACCGCGTGGGACGAAACGTCCAACGACCATGCTGGGAGCTATTAATGAAGCACTGATTGAGCTAGCAAAGCGTGATCCTGATTTCTTCGTCTATGGGCAGGATGTGGGTAGCCCAAAGGGCGGTGTCTTTGGGGCTACTGCCATGCTGGTCTCGCAATTTCCCCAACGAGCGATTAGTAGTCCACTGAATGAACAGCTGATTGTCGGTATCGCTGCGGGGGCGGGTATGCACGATGGGAAAGCACGCTGTGCAGAAATCCAGTTTGTTGACTATCACCAGTCGGCGACTCAGACCATTCGGCTCGCTGCTCGTATTCCTTACCAGAGCTATGGCGATTGGAGCGTTCCGCTGCTCATGCGGGCCAAATCTGGCAGCGGTGGCGGCGGACCGATTTCCAGTAGTTCTGCTGGTGGAGGGGCTTATGGTCACTCTAATGCTGGCGAACACTGGTTTACCACTATCCCTGGTATGATTACCGTCTGTCCAGCAACGCCTTTTGATGCCAAGGGACTGCTCCTGGAATCTGCACGAGCAAAGTCCCCAGTAATGTTTTTAGAACGGGGACGTCTCTACCGTTCGGAGCCACCGAAGGATAGCGAGGGCAACAGTATTCCCGCTATGGCAGAATACTGGCAGGTACCTGAGGGATACTATACCCTTCCTCTTGGCAAAGCGCGTCGCTTGCGGATCGGCGAAGGTCTGAGCGGTATTGCCATTATCGCCTGGGGGACAATGGTGTTGGAAGCCTGCTCTGCTGCTGCTAATGTCGTGAAAAGTGAAGGGGGAGCCATCGAAATCGTCGATCTGCGCACATTAATGCCATTTGACCAAGAGGCTATCACCGCAGCTGTCAAAGAGACTAATCGAGTAATTGTGGTAACAGAGGAGACAGATCATACTAGCTTCGGTCGGCACATCCATTCCTGGATCGTTGAGCATTGTTTCTACGATCTGGATGGCACACCGATCTTGATCAGCGCACTTGCAGCTCCAGCTGCACCGTATAATGCAGCAGAGGAGACAGCACTCTACCCATCGGCAAAAATGATAGAGGAGAAGATCGGGACATTGTTGGTAGAGTAGCATAGCTAAGTCAGGTCTGAGCATAAATCATCAGGCCCCATTCTCGACGAATTGTAGAAATTGTGCTAAACTGCGTGATATACGATAGAAGGCATAATAGTTAAACTAGGAGGACGTAACTCATGGCGACCTGTACATCTTGTGGGAGTGATGTCACTGGCAAAAAATTTTGTCCTGATTGTGGAAGTTCTGTACAACCCACGAGCGTGCAATCTGTAAGTGGTCAATTTTTGCAAACCTGTTCACACTGTGGTGGAGAAGTGAAGCCGGGTGCTTCTTTCTGTATGCACTGTGGTGCGGCGCTAAACGCCTCAACGCATCCTACTCACATTACTCCTGCCCCTGCTCCAGCAGCACGCTCTTGCCCAGCCTGTCATGCACAGATTGTTGGTACAACTATGTTCTGTACACAATGTGGACATGATATGCGTGTTGCAGCGGCTCCGCAGAGCGCAGATGGTGGTTCTGCTTTTTGTACAAATTGTGGTAAGCAAAATGATGCTGGTATACGTTTCTGTGGTGGCTGCGGCACTCAACTAGTGGCGACGCCACAGACAGGATACGCGCCGTCTGGTCAATATAGTCAGTATAGCGCACAAGGTGCAACGCAGTCACCGTATCAAGAGGCTCCCTACCCGTCGCAGGCTTCGTATCCACAGCAATCTTCATATCAACAACCCCCATATCAGCAGGCTTCGTATCCACAGCAGCCAGCATATCAGCAGCAGCCGTATCCGCAGCCGTATGCTCAACCATATGCGGGACAGGGTGGCTATCAACCAGAGCCAATGGCGGGACAGTCTCCGATGATTCTGCGCTGTCCTGTCTGTATGGCGATGGCCCCAATGGGAACACCCAATTGTGCCAGTTGCCATACCAGCCTTGCAGGGATAGTGCCTACTCCTGCGAATATGCCAGCACCAAGCCAGCAAGGGGCAAACTTCTTGCAGGGCAACGCTGGCAAATATGCGATGGGAGCACTTGGCGGTGCTGCGGCAATCCTTGGTGGCGAAATGTTGCTGCATGGTGTTGAAAATAGCATTGAGAATCGTGTCGAAGGTGATATGGGAATGGGTTATGGCCACCAGCGTCATCATCGTGAGGGGGGATTGTTGGGAGGCCTGGGTGAATTGGTCGATGACATTGGTCTCTGATAGCTTGTAGATAGGGGAGCTAATAGTCTTGTTCCCCTCTCCTTCGACGATATGCCATTGCTATACCCAATTGGGCTATGTTTCATCCTATTTCTTTTGTTTTCTGTTGCCTTAGTGTGCTAAACCGTCTATAATACGGCGAGATAGGACCAAACTTTGCATGCAGGAAAATGTGCCTTTTAGAACTTTTAGAACTTTCGATATTTAGCAAGAGTAGTTTTTGATCAGCTATAAGGAGAATTTAGGGCGCTCTTTGTACGTATGTAAGAGGCTCTGTGTGAAGTAATTATATGAATTACCAACGAACAATATTAAAAAATGGAGTACGTCTAGTTACTACCCATATGCCTGCTATGCGTTCTGCAAGTATTGCTTTCTTTTTTGCTGTTGGATCTCGTTATGAAAAAGATGATGTAGTAGGTATATCACACTTTATTGAGCATATGCTCTTTAAAGGTTCTCAATGTTATCCGAGCGCAAAGCTTATTTCTGAAGCGATTGAAGGGGTGGGAGGTAATTTTAATGGCAGTACTGGTAAAGAGATGACCAGTTATACTGCTCGTGTGCCCAGCGAGTATGTGTCTGTTGTGATGAATGTGCTGGCGGATATGGTTCGCCATCCACTCTTTGACGTGGCTGAGATTGAGAAGGAACGTGCTGTAATTGTTGAGGAATTAAGTGCGACACAGGATGATCCACAAGAGTGGGTATGTCTCCTGATTGATGAGACAATGTGGCCTAACCTTCCCTTGGGGCGTGATGATGCTGGATCGATTGATTCGGTCATGCAGATGCAACGTCAACAGATGCTGGATTATCTGAATGCCTATTATCGACCCAATTCGCTGGTGATTAGTATCGCGGGCAATATTGATCAGCAGCAGATTGTTCAATTGACCGAGGAGTTGTTTCATGACTGGGAAACTGGTCCCATGCAAAGCTGGATGAAGAGTTTCCCATTGCGTGATGTGGCTCCTGTACGTATGGTCAAGAAAGATACAGAGCAAGCCAATATTTGTCTGGCAACTTTAGGGATGAGTTATGCTTCGACTGACTACTATCCATTTCTGCTCATCAATTCCTTGCTGGGTGATGGAATGAGTTCGCGACTCTTTCAATCCATTCGTGAAGAGCAGGGTCTGGCGTACGATATAGGAAGTTACTTCAACAGTTACTATGAGACAGGTAATCTGGTAGTCAGTGCAGGCGTTGATCCTTCTCGTACAAAGGAAGCTGTTAGCGCTATCGTTACCGAGCTCGCACGCCTCTGCAATGAACCTGTAGCGAATGATGAGCTAGAACGGATCAAAGCGTATGTCCGTGGTGGTATTCTGCTTGGTTTAGAGGGAACCCAACAAGTGGCGTCCTGGCTAGGAAGCCAGGAGTGTCTGTATAATCGCATTCGTGATGTGGATGAAGTGATTGCCAATGTCAATGCTGTTAGCGCACAGGATATACAGCGTGTTGCACAGGTCTGCTTTGCTCCTGAGTGGCGTCGTCTGGCCATCATTGGACCAGAAGATGTACGGAGAGCAGCATCATTTGAGAGACTGCTTACAGGTGCATAAAGCAACCAGAGGAGACCAGGTTTTATGGCACGATTTATAGCACAAAGAACACTGCGTGACTTTTTGCAGGAGACTGAAGACGCGATTAGCTCTGGTCGTATTGATACCGCTCTTGCTAATTGCCAAATCGTTCTCGCCTCTTTTCCGGAGTCACTTGAGGCTCAACGTCTTCTCGGTGAGGTTTACCTTGCGCAAAGGCGTCTAGAAGAGGCTCTTCATGCCTTTGATTGGGTATTGACAAATGATCCAGAGAATGTCCTGGCTTATTGTAATCGTGCCGAAGTGAGCGTACATATGTCCGACGTTGATACTGCGCTCGATTGCTACCAACAAGCCTATGAGTTAAGCCGTGGCAATAGTCGGATCAGGCAGGAATTTACTCAACTCAGTGCAAAGGCAGGCCAACAAGGGTTTGTATTCTCTCGTGCTGGTCTGGCTCGTCTCTATATGCGCGGAGGTCTGTTATCACAGGCTATTCAGGAATGGGAAGCTGTGCTAACGGCAACACCAGAGCGTTTGGATGCACGTACAGGACTGTTAGAGACCTACTGGCGTGAAGGCTTCTTCAATCGTGTTGAGGAACTAGCAACCCAGATTCTGCAAGACGTATCTGGTTGTGCGAAGGCTCTTCTTCTTCTAGCCCATGTGACTGCGCCAAAAGATATGACACGGGCACAAACATTACTGCGGCAGGTCGAAGCTCTAGACCCCGACTTGGTGATGGCGCAAGAGCTTTTTGCTGATATGTTAGCACGCTACCCAGATGATCCATTCCTGAGGCTACTGAAAAAAGCGCCTTGTGTTCTGAATGCTTCTCCTGCGCCAGATATGTCACCTCAAGCTACTTCAGTACCACCTGCTGCTGCTCCATCATATAGTGGTCAGTTACCTATACCTGGGACAGGTGCTTTAGGCTCTCCTGGGACATCTCCCCAATGGGACAATTCTCAGGGTTGGAGCAAGGATGCAGCGTCCCTTCCTCCATTCTCAAATGGTGAATTGCAGCAGAATAGCGGCGTTCTATGGGCTATGGGCCATACAGCCAATCCCATGACTGATAGTGATGCTAGCAAGGATGACCGGAGACAGGCAACCGCTTCAAGCTTGGAACCCTCTGATCTGGCTGTGCAGTTGTCAAGCGATTTAACGCCTCTGATGGGTTCCTGGACCATGCAAGAGGGGTCCTCGCCATCAGCTCCATATCAGGAATCCCAGCCAGAGCCATGGGAGATGTTACAGGATGCTTTGCAGAGTTCGCCATCAGCCCCATATCAAGAATCCCAGCCAGAGCCATGGGAGATGTTACAGGATGCTTTGCATAATATGCCCGGTGGTATTACAAGCCAAGGTGAGCCTCAACAGTGGGAAGATCAAAGTGCTGTGAGCAATTTAGATGGAGGTGGGCAGAGTTGGGAGAGCCAGGGCCTGGATACATTTGCAGAACCAGGTAGTAATGATAGCTGGGTAAGTCCAGCTGATAATGGTGAGGCGGAAAAGAGCGATTGGACATTAGCAACAGAAGAGAATAATCCTCCTTCATGGCTCAGTATGCTGACGCAGGCAGATCGTAACCAGATGACTTCGGGTATTGCTCCTCTTGAACATACTTCATCGCCTTCTGTCCAGCCTGGAGAGGCATCATCTTCTCCTCCGCTGGAGCCTGTTGCTCACCAGCCAGTGACATCTCCATCATCATCATCATCCTGGCCAGAAGAGTTACAGTCTGCATCTTCTGCTAGTGATGATAATTTTGCATTTTCTGTCGGTGATGATGAGGAGGAGTCAGGCTTTGGGCCAGCTTGGCTAAAGTCCTTGGGTGCTGCCACCTTTGAAGAGAAGGAAGCTTCTCATCTTGAGCAATCAGCACCTTCTATATCACCTCTATCTACAGAATTGGGAGAACAAGAGCAGTCAGCAGCGTACGCATCGCAAAATCCCTTTGAAGCTGAGCTTCAAGAACAGGCAACCGCATATGATCCATGGAAGATATCTGAGCCTAGAGCTCAATCAGCAGCTTATGAGCCTTGGTGGACATCTGTGCCAGAGCCACAGAAGCAGCCAGCAGTCGAACCCGATCAGCAGGTACAACTGACAGCATTTGAGACACGTGAGACATTTGATTCTAAGCCACAGCCTGAAACCGTATCCAGTTCTTCTGAGGAGGTAGAACAAAATCTCCTTGCGACATTAGAAGAGTTGGAGCAACAATTACGTGCAAAAGGCTTTGTTGCTATGGAGCCAAATTCACTCTCGACGATTGCTCAAGGAGAGGAGGCAAAGTCTGAAAAGACTGCAACTCCTCTTTCGACTCAATGGACGTCGGAACCTGTCCAAGAAACTTCCCAGGAACAGTCATTGCCGTCTGCTTTGACAGAGCTTGGCATGATGTTCCAACCGTCTGCTAACGAGGCTAAGCCTCCAATTTCTTCTGCTTCATCGAATCCAGATGCAGCCGATTTTCCAGCGGAGCCCTTATGGCTTCAGGCGTTACGCTCGACTCCAGCTTCTGAGTCGGACGAATCTCCTGCTAGCCCTGCGTTTAGCACGCCAATAATTTCTAGGTCTGTCCTACCTGTTAAAGTCTCGCAGGAACCACCGCATATCCCTCAAGTGTATATGGAGGCTATGCCTGGACTGATCTTTGAACCAACACCAGCTTCTGCTTCTTCGTCTGCTGTTAGCGGACAGCCAGAAGCATTGAATGGTCAGAATGCTCCTGCAAATCCATTTCTTGAGAGTGAATTAGAGACGACCATGAAGCGCCCTGCTGTACGTTTACAGTCGATGCTGCACGCTGTAGCTCCGCATGATGCTGCCAGTATTCCTGGTAAGGTGCGCACAAGCGAGCGAGGAGAGTCTCCGCTGGGTAAAATAACGGAGAGCGGCAATTTAAACTATGAAGAGCGCTTGCTCAAGGGATATCAGCATCAGCTTGTGGGAGACTACGATGAAGCAATGCAAGACTATCGCTTGGTGGTACGAGGAGCCCCTGAATTGCTGGGTGAAGTCATTAGCAATCTACGTGCTCTTCTCAAGCTGGCGCCTAAATACCCTCCAGGTTACCGAGTCCTAGGCGACGCTTACATGCGCCAGGGGGAGTACTTGCAAGCGATGGAAGCCTACAACAGTGCACTGACTATGGCCAAAAAGGCAAGAAGCTAAAAGGCCTTGAGATGGAGGAAATTTGAGCGTGGAAATGATCTTGCAACGGTTCACTGAGCTTGATGAAGTGAAAAATGCGATCCTCGTCGGTAAGGATGGCTTAATTGTAGCTGGCGTAATGCATAGTGAGGATGAGGAAATGGTTGGTGCAGTGTCAGCGGCCGCCTTTGGTTCCATTAGCAATTATACAACGCAAGTGAATACTGGCGATGCACATCAGGCCATGATCGAAACCAAAGCTGGTATGATTTATATGCAAGAGGCCGATGATCTTATTCTCATGGTGATTACTCATGGAACAGGCAATCCTGGACGTGTACGCTTAGAGATGAAAAAAGCTTGTCGACAACTAACGCAAATGATCAACAGCTAGTAAATTGCATAAAGAAGGGTGTTCTAAAAACTGTGGAACGTACATTAGTATTACTTAAACCCGATGCTGTCCAAAGAGACCTCGTGGGTGAAATTCTTGCTCGCCTTGAGCGCAAAGGCTTGAAAATTGTGGGATTGAAGATGATGCACCTCTCAGGTGAACTCTTAGATGAGCACTATAGCCATCTGGTTGGGCGTCCATTCTTTCCTGAGGTGAAGTCCTTTATGCAGCGCACACCAGTTGTTGCCTGCTGCCTAGAGGGCACCGATGCTGTAAGTACTGTCCGCCAGCTCTGTGGCGTGACCAAGGCTCGTGAGGCTGCTCCTGGCACTATTCGCGGCGAATTTGCGATGAGTGTACAGGCTAATCTCGTCCACTGCTCCGATTCGCTGGAGACTGCCGAGGCGGAGGTTACATGTTTCTTCAAGCCCGAAGAACTCTTTGAATACGAAGATATTCTGGAGCACTATATTTACAATTCCAGCGAACGCGGCTAATAACCTCTCAATAGGTATTATGGCAAGCCCTGAGAAGCTGACGCAACCTCCTCGTCGGCTTCTTGCTTTTTTTTCTGCTCTGCGAGCCGCCAGCAGCATGTTCTACTGCGGAAACACTTCTCTTGTTCTGCAGTCGTTTCGGGAGGTGTCCCTTTCAGGCAAAAGACCTGATACATTGGTTCTCCTGAAACTTCGTTGCAGGGAAACCAGCGTTCCCGGTAAAATGGACAAGCATTTCTATGCCTGCGCCAGTTTGAATCTTCTGATGGATGAGTTTCAATTGTCCCTGCCAAGCAGGTGTCCTTCCTAAATTGCTATGTCTATAGTATTTCACAAGCTCCCGGCGAAAGCCGGAAAGTTCCTGACGGTATAGTCTATTGCGACCCTTTATCGGGAACATTGAGTGTAGTATACCACATCTTAGCTATCGAAAAAGGAAGCTGGCTACGGGTATGAAGGTACTTAGTATGCATGGCTAGGCTGACAACGAGCTTTGAACTACAGACAAGAAAGCCTTGGCAATGATATAATTGAAAAAGCAAAAATTGGGAGTGCTCTTTTGCTCAAACAAAAATTTGATGAAGTTCCCTGGACAATCTGGCAGACGCTCAGCGGCATTCTTTGGACGCTGACGCCTTATGCGGCTTTCTTGCTGCTCATCACTTTTTCTAGTCGACAAGTTGTAAATCAAGCAAAACTTGTGCCGATCTCACCCCAACTTGATCTCATCTATGCTGTAGCTACCTTTCTTTATGCCATAATAACAGAAGGAGTTTTTCTGCTTGCTCCTGTATATTTTGCTAAGCGAACCTCTTCTGGAGATATACGGTCGGTAATGCGCAGTCTGGGCTTTAGGCGCTTTGACTTTTGGCGCGTGTTGCCCTGGATGATACTGCTATTTCTGGCTTTTTTCCTGGTTAATTATCTTTATGAGTTACTCATTACCACTCTTCATCTGCCCTTACAAACCAATGATCGGCTTATTTTTGAGCAAGGTAAAGTTGCTCCAATATCGATAGATGCAACTTTGATAGGTGCTGCTATGATAGCTCCGCCATGTGAAGAAGCATTTTTCCGCAGTTTTACTTTTATGGGATTTCTGCGTGGCATGCCGGTATGGGTGGCGATTGTATCTAGTGCATTTCTTTTCGCGCTCATTCATGTCGATCTCGCTTCGTTTGCTGTGTTGTTTTTTATAGGTCTGGCATTAGCATTTTTGCGCTGGTATTCGAATTCTATCTGGCCCGGTATCATCTTGCATGCATTGAATAATGCAACGAGTGGCATTATAATCGTCCTCGCTTTGCACAATGTCATAAAAATGTGACTTTTTGCACTTTTCCATCTCACGGACGGGAGGTGCTACGCTCGATATGAACTGCAGCCAATACCCCTTCTATAAGAGCTAT
>Ga0207416_1000913_pt1 | contig 44210 bp, 40 predicted proteins | sample PaiPotPPM11metaG_FD_184107 | JGI IMG/M metagenome (GOLD analysis project Ga0207416, IMG submission 184107) | Iron sulfur acid spring bacterial and archeal communities from Banff, Canada, to study Microbial Dark Matter (Phase II) - Paint Pots PPM... ...
TGATCTCGTACCAGGTTGGCAACCCCTGAATATTCGAGGGAAATAGGTTCTTGCCCGAGACCGGAATTCCCATTCGAAAGATTGCCTGCATGAGAAGGCTATTCGCGCTGGCGGATCCGGTTCCGTTAACGTTGGCGAGCTTGATCGCGCAGTCGTTGATGCGCACGACACCATCGACGGTGGGTGCCAGCGCCGCCAAACTGCCGCTCTGTCGTCGCGCTGACTCAATCCCCTGCGCCATCTTGCTACTCACAACTCACAGCTCATAGCTCATACCTCACGGCTCATGACTCGCCGCTCCATTGCACGCTGGCTTCCCTGCGTACGGCAACAGGAGGTCGAATTTTTGCATGTCCCAGGCTGCGGTCGGGCAGCGCTCGGCGCACAGCCCGCAGTGCACGCAGATGTCTTCGTCCTTCATCATGATTCGGCTTGTCTGTGGTAGCGGCGCAGAGGCATACAACGCCTGTTCGGGGTTAATCGCCGGAGCAGAAAGACGCGTTCTGACCTCCTCTTCCTCGCCATTTTCCGTAATCGTAAGGCACTGAACCGGGCACACGTCGATGCAGGCGTCGCACTCGATGCAGAGATCTGCGGTGAAATCGGTCTGAATGTCGCAATTCAGGCACCGCTGGACTTCGCGCGCCGTCTGTTCCGCGGTAAAACCGAGCTCGACCTCGATGTTGAGCTCCTGGAAGCGGCGCGTCAGTTCGACGTGCGTCATCTTTTGTCGGAGTGCAGGATTGTAGTCGTTGTGGTAGCTCCATTCGCTCAGGCCCATCTGCTGGCTCAGCAGATTCATCGCCACCGGTGGGCGCTCTGTGACCGGATCCCCGGTACATCGGTTGTGGATGGAGATAGCCGCCTGATGGGCGTGTTCGACCGCCCAGATGATGTTCTTGGGACCCCAGGCCGAGTCGCCTCCGAAGAAGACCCCGGGCAAAGTTGATTCCATCGTCACCTCGTCGACGACAGGCATGTCCCACTCTCCAAACTCGATGCCGATGTCGCGCTCGATCCAGGGAAAAGCGTTCTCCTGCCCGATGGCCAGAATGACGTCGTCGCACGGCATGAAAACGGTATCGATCGTTTGGGAGTGCCTCGCCTTTTCATCCCACTCCAACCGTTCGAACTCCATACCTACCAGGCGTCCGTTCTCGACGACCATGCGCCTGGGCGCGTGGTTCACGACGATCTCCACGCCCTCTTCCTCGGCATCCTCCAGTTCCCAGGGAGATGCCTTGAAGAATCCACGCGGGCGACGCGCCATTACTTTGATGTCTCTGCCGCCCAGCCTGCGCGAGGAGCGGCAACAGTCCATCGCCGTATTTCCGACGCCGATGATCAGCACTCGTTCGCCGATGGAATCCACATGGTCGAAGGCTATGGACTCGAGCCAATCAATGCCAATGTAGATGCGATCGGTGTCGTGACGTCCCGGAATATCGAGGTCTTTACCTCTGGGTGCGCCGCTGCCGACGAAAATGGCATCATAGCCACGCCCCGTCGTGGTGGTCTCCTCCAGCAGAGCTTGCATGCTCCTGATAGGCGAGTTGTACCGGATATCGACACCCATATCGAGAATGAGGTCAATCTCCTCGTCGAGTACGCTTGCCGGCAGGCGGAAGGCCGGAATGTTCGTGCGCATGAGGCCGCCCGGCTTGTCGTACTTTTCGAATATCACAACTTCGTAGCCCAGCGGCATCAGGTCATTGGCTACGGTGAGGGAGGCGGGTCCTGCTCCGATGCAGGCGATGCGCTTTCCGTTCTTCGTCTGAGGTATTAGTGGAAGCCGGTCAGAGATCTCGCCGCGCAGGTCGGCGGCCACTCGCTTGAGGCGGCAAATTGCCACCGGCTTTTCGTCGATGCGAGTGCGGCGGCAGGCCGGCTCACATGGACGATCGCAGGTGCGACCCAGAATCGCCGGAAAGACGTTCGACTCCCGATTGAGCATGTAGGCATCGGTGAATCGACCCTGCGCGATCATCCGAATGTACTCCGGCACGTTGGTGTGCGCGGGGCAAGCCCACTGACAATCCACGACTTTGTGATAGTAGTTCGGATCTTGAACGTCGGTAGGTTTCACCAATAGATCCCACACCCCGCAAGATGACACTGCGCCTTGGGAACGCGCATTCCTGCCGACCCTTCCCACTCCTGATCCTACGATCAGGGCAGCTTACATCATTATCGGCCTAAACCTGCCGTCGACAGAAGGATACATCATTCCGAGACAGATGTGCCTGCAGAACCCCGAGGTTCTCGTAACGGCCAGCTCCTGCTGTGCCCGCTCGGGCCATCCCACCGACATGCCGTGCCGGCAAGCGCAGGTGTCCGGAAGGGTACCTCGCCTGTGACCTATTTCGTCGCAAGCGCGCGCCGCGCCCGCACCAGCGCTGCTTGAGCAGCTCGCACGTGGGCGGCCGCGGCCGCAAGCGCAGTCTGCGCTTGCTCAAGTCGAACCGACTGTACGTCCTTTTTGGCGCGCTGCAGCTCGGCTTTGCTCTGCAGGACATCGCTATACGCGCTGGCGACCGAGGTCTTGACCGCAGCGGAGGTTCGGCCGTGCAGAGGCAGAGCCAGGTGCCTCAGGAGGCGCTCCAGTCGGTGCCTCGCGCGATCGACGCATCCGACGATCTTGATAGAGCCGAGCGGATCAGAGCCGGTGCCGAGACTGGAGAGGTAGCCACTACACTGATCGATCCTGGTCGTCGCCCGGGCGACATCTGCGAAGGCGCCGCTGAATGTGTACGGCGGGTGCGCCGTTGAGCGGGCCGGCTTCGGAGCACCGGCGGCGATCCGCGTGCTACGAGCAGCTTGCGTAGCCTTCGGTGTGGCCGTTGGCGTTGCGGTGGGGTGCGGCTGAGGATGCGCCGACCTGGAATTGCGCCTTCTCTGCAGGCGTTGTCGCTTCGGAACACGCTTGAAAGTCGGCGTCGCCGTGGGAATAGGGGTAGCAGTCGGCTGCGGTGTTGGCGTGGGGGGAGGCCTATACGCGATACGAGGCGAAGGATGGGGACGCGGGGGTCGCTTCTTCACCACGTGCCTCGTTCTGGAAGCGATGAGCCGGCTCGCAACGTCCATTGCGGCGGCTTTCGCCGCAATCGTCGCCAACTGATCCGCCTCTGCGCTCTTGGTCAGCAGCGCATCGGCTTGCAGGAGCGAGGTGTGGCCGCGATTGACATAATCCTGTGCGCGGTTCTGGTCGCGCACGCCGGCGCTGACCGCAAGTGTATACCAATTCAATGCCCCGCCCAGAAGGGTTGCAGCCCTGCGATATCGCGACGGATCACCAACCAGGCGAAGCACCAGGCGTGCTCCATCCAGATTGTTCCTAGCATCGACAAGGTCACTCTTTGCTGAATCCGTCAATTGTGAGGATTGGGCGGCAAACGCGGATCCAATCAGAGAGTCTGCCTGATTGATGAGAGCGTCCACCGCCTGCAGCCTTCCAACCACAGCTTCGAGGCGGGGATCGGCCTGCGCCACCACCCGCGCGTTCGACCGCCGGGGAGTAGGCAACGCATGCGGTGTTGGTATCGCCGGAATCGCGGAGGAGCCGCACCCACAAATTGCCAGGGCCAGCAACGGCAAAGCCCAACGGCTCTTGCTCACTCTGCTGGTCCTCGATTACGATCCATGCACTTCAGCCTGCCTGCACTCCTAAAACCGATGAGCCCGTGCCCTGGCTCCGCAATATTTCCCGCCGTGGGCTGCACGAGAGACACGAAGGGCCGCTTCAGCCGTCAAGGCGTAGCTTACGGCGCGCACCGTCGCCGCACCAGGGCCAAAGGTCCGGAGTTCTACCGGGCAATAGTCCGGTCCTTGGCCGGCAGTATCCTCAGAGTATGATTCGCAACCGCACACTACTCGCGATTTCGCTGTCCATCTTTGCCGTCTTTGTCGGCGTCGGCATGGTGATTCCGGTACGCGTGCTCTATGCTCAATCGCGAGGCGCATCTCTCGCAATCATCGGCGCCATGGCATCCTCATTCCTCCTGTCCAACTTTCTCTTTCAGTACCCGGTAGGATGGCTGGCCGACCTGTGGGGGCGCAAGCTCGTTATGTCGCTCGGGCTTGCTGCGCAAAGTGTTCTTTCCCTCGTGTATCTCGCCGTGACCGACCCTGGTCTCTTCGTGCTCTTGCGCTTCGTTGAGGGCATCACGGCGGCCGGCGTGCTCCCCGCTGCGCGAGCGTTGATCGCCGATTCGGTGGACCCCGGTCAACGCGGGGAGGCCTACGGCATCTTCGGCGCTTTTATGAATGCGGGCTTCTTGCTTGGACCTGCGCTGGGCGGCGTTTTTGCTGCCGTGGGCTATAGCAGTGCCTTCGTCGGCTCCTGCGTCTTTCGCGTGGTGGCGCTCGTCATCGTGCTGACGCTGGTGAGAGTCGAGAGTCCCGGCGGCGCCGAGACCCGGACCCGAGCCCGAGCCGTGCCAAGACGTGCTCTCTTCACGATCCCTCTCGTGGGCACGTACATCCTGACCTTCGGCGACAACCTGTACTTCGGATTCGACCTGACGCTCATGCCGCTGTGGATGCGCCATAACCTGGGGGCCCCTGTTGCGGCTATCGGGCTTGCGTATTCAGCGTGGGCGCTGCCCAATATGATCGGCTCGCCGCTCGGCGGGCGATTGGCCGATCGTGCCCGGCGCTCGACCATGATCGTCGTGTTTGGAATGGCCCAGGTACCGCTCTACGTGTCCTATGGCTTGCTGAGCCTGGCATGGCCGGTGGTACTGATCTTCGGCATTCATGGCGCCGTATATGCGCTCATGCAGCCGTCTGTTGACGCGACCCTTGCTGCCGCCTCGCCCTCGGATGCTCGCGCCCGCGCCCAGAGCGTATACAGCGCCTTCGGGCTCGCCGGCGCGTTCGTGGCGGCAAACGCGCTCAGCCCGCTCTATGGCATCAACTTCAGGTTGCCCCTCTTTGCCATGGGTGCGGGCTTCGGACTGTGTGTCCTGGTCGGCGGCATGCTTCTTCGCCTCTCCGAGCGCGATCGAGGAGTTGCGTCTCGCGCTGAAAAGGCAGCAATCGCAGAGTGACCCGGAAGCGAAAGTCAGATGATAGTACAATTCCCCTCGGAAGACCATGATGCGGGAGCGCAGGTGATGGCAAGCAGCGACAGGCCTCGAAATTCCTCGTGGCGCGCCGGTGCGCCTGCCCGATCTATTGAAACCTGTCACGCATGAGCGCTAACCGGGTCCCCGAACAGCTCAGCTACGGCACCTACCTTCGCGTTCCCGAGCTCCTCGCACTGCAGACGCCGGTCGGCCGGCCGCCGGTGCACGATGAGATGCTCTTCATCATCCTGCAGCAAGCTCAGGAGCTCTGGTTCAAGCAAATCCTGCACGAGCTGCATGAGATCGTTGACATGATTCTGCGCGGCGAGCTTCCGGAAGCGACACGGCTCTTGCATCGGGTCAATCGCATTCTCGGAGTGTTGAGCGCAGAGGTAGAAGTCATGGAGACGCTTGCTCCACATGAGTTCATGCGCTTTCGAGACAGGCTCAAACCCTCCAGCGGCTTCGAGTCACAACAGTTCCGCCTTCTCGAATTGGCTTCGGGACTGGAAGATGAGGACTTCCTCAAGCTCGCCGAGCGCTTGGTGGATATGGATGCTTTTCGTACGGATTGGCCGACGACGCTTCGCACCGCGTTCCTCAATGCTCTGAGAGAGGCAGAGGATCCGGTGCGTGCGCTCGTCGGCATCTACGAGAATCCGTCGCGGAATCCGGTGCTTCATGCGCTGGCCGAGGCGCTCAGTGAATACGAGATGCGGTTTGCGGAATGGCGCTTTCACCACGTCCTGTTGGTCGAGCGAATCATCGGAGATCGAGCTCCCGGCACCGGCGGCTCGTCTGGAACTGCCTATCTCAATAAAACCGTCCGCTACCGCTTCTTCCCGGAGCTCTGGGAAGCGCGCAATCAAATCACCGAACGAGCGCCAAAACCCGGAGCGGACTTCCCGAGCCACCGGTAATCTTGAGCGGAGCTGCGATGATGATGGAACCGGTGGGCGGAAGCTGATCGAGGTTGCACAGGCTGGCGAGACCAAATTTGGCGTTGCCATGCATGTGGGAGTGATTGCAGAATGGCGGGTCAAACGTGGCCGCCTGGCCCGCATCTGTCCCCACCGTCTCGACACCCACCCCGATCACATCCCGCTCGACCGCGAGAAGGTGTGAGCACTCGCAGGACCAGCCGGGGGTATGCGCTCCGGCGGCGTCGACGTTGAGGTACTCACTCGCGCTGCTGCGCTTCGACCAGCCGGTTCGGAGCAGCACCCAAGAGCCGGCCGGGATTTGGCCATGCTCGTGCTCCCACGCTCTCACTCGGTCCGGTGTCAGCACAAAGTCGGGATTCTGACTCACGTCATCTGTAACGTCGATCACACAGGCCGGGGCAATGAACTGGCTCGGGGGAATGAGGTCAACAGAGTTGTTGGCTAGATCCTTTCCGCTGACCCAGTGGATCGGCGCATCGAAGTGCGTCCCGGTGTGCTCGCCTGTTTCGAACCAGTTCCAGTACCAGGCTGGACCCCGCTCGTCGTAGCGCGAGATCTCATGCAACGTAAATGGAGGCGTGCTCGGCCACTGCGGTGGTAAGCCGATGATGGGCGATTCGGCATCGAGTGGCATGGTCAAATCGACAACGCGGAGCTGCCCGTCCGCGAGCGCAGCGATAAGATCCGAAAGTAGGGGCGACCTGCGCTCGCCCGGTAGGGGCGACCTGCGCTCGCCCGGTAGGGGCCGGGTACCCTCTGGGTGTCGTTCGCCCGGACTCCTGTCTGACACTGTCATGGTCCTTCTCCTGCTCCATTTTCTGTGTCCAGGTTCTTGAAATAACGGTGAAACTCGAACCGGTTTTCCAGCAACGTAACGTCCATATGGAACGACTTGGGTCCGATCGCATCGACCTTGGCGACGATGCAGCTCAGACTCCTTGCTTGCACGGCTGACCGAACGGCGTCGCGGAACGAGGCGACGTCGTTTGAAGATGTGACCTGCTCGATGCCTGCCGCCCTCGCTATTCCGGCAAGGTCGCTTCCCGTCGACGTCGCAGTCGGGAAGCCACCCACCGACAGCAGGCTCTCATTGTCGAAAATGATGTGGACAAGGTTCGGAGGACAATAGCGCGCCAGTGTGGTAAACGTTCCCAGATTCATCAGCGCGGAACCGTCGCCATCCAGCACGACCACTTTCTGATCGGGGCGGGCCAGCGCAATGCCGAGTCCCATCGAAGAAGCCAATCCCATGGCATGTTCCAGATAGAAGAAGTTGGGACGGTGGCCGCAGGAGTACAGCTCGGCGGCAGTTGCGCCCATAATCGTCACCACGACACATCCGGAGATGTCAGGGTAGATTGCCTCGATCGCCTCGACGCGTCTCATGCTTCGTCCCACATGAGCTCGCGCCCAAGCAGCAGCGCCACCGGTGTGAGCGCGCTCTCGGCAAGACACTGGGCGCTCGAGATACGTCGCTCGACGTGCGCCGGATCGTCCAGCGGATAATGCGGGATTCCCAGGCCGCGCAGAACAGGTATGGTCGCCATCCCGCCCTGACACTGCCAGGGATCGCGCTCTCCCAGATCTCCGCGATGGCTGATCAGCATGAGCAGAGGAATCTTGTAGAGCAGAGCCAGCGAGACGATGCCGTTGATGCTGGCCAGGAATCCGTGGTTCTGCATGAGCATCGCCGACCTCACTCCCGCCAGGTGCGCACCCGCCGAGATGCCTACACCTTCCTCTTCCTTTGCCAGGCGGACCAGAATGGTGTCTGGATCCTCCTCGGCCATGCGAATGAGATGGACCAGCCACGTTTCGGGAAGAGCCGATACTAGACGTACGTCGGCGGCCTTGAGCGCGTCGAAAATGCGCTTCGAGTTCTCGACCGATACCGGCATCGCGTCGTCTCCTTCCCGTCAACCCCCGCGGCCAAGCGTGATGCATCCTAGCATGCGTTCTGCAACGCGTCAATCGGTCATGGTAAAGTACCGACAGTTCGCAAAACCCCGGCCAATGGGTAAAGGTTCCGGGCACAGCGGTTGGCTCTCGCAGACACCGCCTCGCGGCCCACAACCATTCTGTAGGGGCCGGCTCCTGCCGCGCCCGCCTCGCCCTGCAATCCTTTCCAAAGAAGGACTCTGATGAATGGATCAGGCGCACTGTCCGGTCGAGCTGCGCTGGTGACGGGAGCGGGCCGCGGCATCGGACGCTCGGTTGCTCTCGCCTTCGCCCGCGAGGGCGCAGACGTCGCGGTCGCGGCGCGCACTCTGCCGGAGATCGAGGCAGTCGCCGAAGAATGTCGAGCTGCCGGTGTCCGCTCGCTACCTCTACACCTCGACGTGACCGATCGAGCATCGTGCGACGAGACGGTTCGAAGGTGCGAGAAAGCATGGGGCCGCATCGACATCCTGGTGAACAATGCCGGCATTGCAACCTCACACAAGTTCTCGGACATCGATGATGAGATCTGGGAGCGGACGCTGCGAGTGAACCTCACCGGTCCGTTCTTCATGACCAGAGCCGCCTTGCCGGGCATGTTGCGCCAGGCACACGCTGCTGTGATTGCAATGGCGTCAATCGCAAGCAAAGTCGGAGCACCATACATTGCTCCCTACACCGCCGCCAAGCACGGGCTACTGGGACTGATGCGCTCACTGTCAGCCGAATATGCCCAAAGCGGCGTGACCTTCAACTGCGTGTGTCCCTCCTACGTGGACACGCCTATGACCGAAGGCGCCATACAGAACATCGTGCACACCACCGGACGCTCGCGCGACCAGGCCCTGCGCGCCCTCTGGTCGCCGCAGGGCCGCTTGATCGATCCCGAAGAGGTTGCCGCGGTGTGTCTCCTTCTCGCCGGGCCGCACGGCCGAAGCATCAACGGCCAGGCGATCAATGTGGATGGAGGACAGGTGCAGTCATGAGCGCTCGGTGGCACCACTTTCTCTACGACGAGCGGGACGGTGTCGCCACGCTGACGTTCAACCGTCCCGATCGTCTCAATTCGCTGACCTTCGACGTCTACGGTGACATTCGGGCTCTCACCGCCGAACTGGCCACGCGGGCTGATGAGATTCGCGTCCTGGTCATTCGTGGCGAGGGTCGGGGCTTCTGCTCCGGTGGAGATGTCGAGGAAATCATCGGTGCGCTGCTCGAGATGGACACGCGCGGTGTCTATGATTTCGCGCGCGTCACCGGCGCCTGTGTCCGGAATATCCGCGAGATGCCGCAGCCGGTGATTGCCTCGGTCAACGGGATAGCGGCCGGCGCCGGCGCCGTGCTGGCCCTCGCGTGCGACTTCCGTATCCTGGCCGAGCGAGCGCGATTCGAGTTCCTCTTCACCAGGGTCGGCATCAGTGGTGGCGATATGGGCGTGGCCTGGCTCCTGCCCCGGATTGTGGGCTTCGGACGTGCTACCGAGCTCCTCATGCTGGGCGACAGAATAGCAGCCGAACAAGCTTTTCGTATCGGGTTGGCCAACCGGGTGGTTGGCGACCACGAGCTGGACACGGCGGTGGCGCAGTTGGCACAGCAATTGCGCGACCGTGCACCGTGGGGCGTTGCAATGACCAAGGAAATGCTCAACCGCGCGGCCTCGATGGACTATTCTTCGGCGATCGAGATGGAGGCGTGGACACAGACGCTCCTGATGACCGGCCAGGATTTTCGCGAGTTCCACGCCGGCTTCACGCAGAAGCGCAAGCCCACCTTTCGAGGGCGATGAGGTGGACTTCTCCCTGAGCCCGACGCAGCAAGAGATTCAGCAGCATGCTCGCCTGGCAGCGGAGCAAGTCGTGGCACCTCAGGCCCGCGCCTCGGATGAACACGGGGTGTTTCGCCGCGACGTCATCGATGAGCTGGCACGCCGTGGCTTTTTGGGGCTGCCCCTTCCGGCGCGGTTCGGCGGCGGTGGCGCCGACACGCTGGCGATGTCGCTCGTCTACGAGGAGTTAGGTCGGATCGACTCCTCGGTGCGGGGCTTCCTGGCGGTCCACGTGGGTCTGGTTTCCCAGTGCCTGCTGGACTGGGGGAGTCCTGACCAACAGGCGCGCTGGCTGCCGCTCCTGGCCCGCGGCGAGGCGCTCGGCTGTTATTGCCTGACCGAGCCGGAGGCAGGCTCCGATGCTGCCGGCATCACGACGCGAGCTCGCTGGGATGGCGCTGCTTGGACGCTTGAGGGAGTAAAACACTGGATCACGAACGGCGACGTTGCCGATCTGGCTCTCGTATTCGCCAGCACCGATCCGGAGCAGCGCTCGCGAGGCATTACGGCCTTCCTCGTTCCAACCGATGCGCCCGGCTTTGAGCGCAGACCTATGCCGGGACGCGAGCTGGGTCATCGAGCGTCTGATCATGCTTACATTGCGCTGCGAAATGTCCGCGTCGGACCGGACGCCGTTCTGGGCACGCCTGGAGCCGGATTCAAGGTCGCGATGGCCGCACTCGATCACGGGCGCCTGGGAGTGGCAGCAGGTGCGGTCGGGGTGCTCCAGGCCTGTCTCGACGCCTGTGTCGGCCACGCGCGCCGTCGACGGCAGTTCGGCAAGCGCATTGGGGATTTCGAGATGATTCAGGCGCTTCTGGCTGATATGGCGGCCGACGCCGCAGCGGCTCGTCTCCTCACCCGCCACGCGGCATGGCTGCGCGATCAAGGCCAAGCGAACACGCAGGCCGTATCGATGGCCAAGTTATTCGCTACCGAAGCGGCCTGCCGCGCTGCGGACCAGGCTGTGCTTCTCCACGGCGCGGGCGGCTACTCCAACGAGTCTCCGGTGGAGCGCTACTACCGCGACATCAAGGGGCTGCAGATTTACGAGGGAACCTCGCACATCCAGCGCATCATCATCGCCCGCAGCCTGCTCGGCAAGGATGACGGCTCCGGAAGCAGCGGCTAGCCCGCCCGCCTTGCCGCCCCGCGCCCAGCCTTTTTGATCGCCGCTCGACCGTGATCGCGGTTCTAAGGAATCGTAACCTCGCCTGATATGGGCGTCAGCGGTACCAGCGGCTGCGTCGCCAATCGGTTCCAGGGCAAGGACCACGTATAGCGCGAATTGAGCATGTAGTTCGAGAACGTCGCAGCTCCCATGGCGAAGACGTTGGCAAGCATGTAATACATGCCGAAATTTGTCAGCACAGCCAACGCGCCAACCGTCATGAAGATGCCGGTCAACGCCACCGTATTGAAGGAAGCGGCGCGTAGCGGCCAGGGTCGCTCCGGCTGGATGCCACGAAACGTCCAATAGTCGTGCAGGGCAAAATTGCTCAAACAGGACAGCTCGGCCGAGAGTGCGGCGGCTGCCACGTGCTGCACATGCCCCACGGTCACAAAGAGAAATAGGAGCCCGGAATTCGCCGCGGCGCCCACCAGCCCGACGAGCACATAGCGCATAAGATGACGCTGATGTCCGCGCGCGTGTTGAACGACCTTGTGCCAGACTGCGACCATGCAGCCTTCCTCCCCCCAGGTATTCGATCTACTGCGTCACACTCTACGTCACAGAACCGAGCACGGCAATGGCTGGAAGTTGCAATCGGGTTACAGTTTGCGCTGTGCGAAGACCCGACCCCAGCGATGCCGTAACTGGCACGACGACAGCATGAAAGCACATCGTGCGCAAGGGTCATTCGTGAACGGTCCCTATCGACCCAACAGACACATTTTCAGGAGGCTATCCAAATGTGACCTGAGTGCGTACTACGGGGTAAGAGCGGCGGAAACGTCTGGCCCGGTTTTTCGTGCGCTCTTCGTGCTCCCGCCCGGCGGCCAGCTCACCGTCGGGTTGGGATGCACGTTTCCGCCGGCTCGATGCGAACGATTCCAGATCGTCCCACGACCGCGTGCCGTGTACCAATTCGCGTTGGGACGAAAGAAGAGACTCGGGGGGATCCCCCCGAGTCTCTTCTTTCAATGTTCCCGCAACCTCCCTATGTGTTTGGCATTCAGGCGTACAGGGAATCCATCAGCACGTGGACGTTTTCGGGATACATGTCCCAGCGCAGTCGGCAAAACAGCCGCTGCCGTAGGCACAGATCTGTCCGCTCGGGCAGCAAATTGCACCTGGTGGGCAGACTCCGCCGACAGCATCCAGGCTCGTAGTACAGAATTGACACGAGCCTCCGGCCCCGAACGAGTATCCCGTAAAGGTAAGGCACACGGACGGTCCGGTCGGGGAATTCTCGGCGAAGCAGCCGCAGTTGGGGTTCCCGTGGCATGTGTTGCGGCTGAAGCCTGAACAGTCAGTCTGCGGAGTGCAGATCTGCGTGCATGTCGTCGCCGCCGCCGGATTGCATGCTCCGCCGGCGCCGCAGTCGCAGCTGGCGGTCGTCCCTGTCGTGCAGCCGCAGAATGGAAGGCACGAGTTCACTCCAGCCGTACACCCGCTCGGGATGCAGGCCGTGCCTGCCGGGCATTGGCAGTTGTTCTCGCACGTCGGCGCTCCCGTGCAGACTCCAGTCTGCGTCTGGACGCAGACCGACTGGCCTCCGCCGCACGGCGTGGCTGCCGGGGTTGTGAAGCAGCTGCAGGTCTGACCCGCGGGCGGGATCCCGCAGCTACTTCCCGCCGTACACGTATTTGCGGCGCAGAAGCCGTTGACGCAAGCGCTCCCATTCTGACAGCAGCAGCTGGTGCCACAGCATACCTGCGTGGTCGGACAGCAGGTCGGGCTAGCGATGATGCAGGTATTCGCGGTGTGGGGGGCTGATACACAGGCGCTCGGCGGGGATGTGGGGCAGCATACGCCGTTGCAGGTGGTGCTCGTGGTGGTCGGGGTCTCGCAGAAACCATTGCAACAGACGGTCGAGCCATTGTTGCAACACGTCGGGCTCTGGCCAGTGCCGGTACCGCAACAGGTCTGTGTGGTGCTGGTGCAACAAATCGTGGTTGCGGTTACGGTGCCGGTCGGGCAGGCCGTCGTTCCGGTCGGGCAGCTGCAGCCGGTACAGGTTCCCGGGGTCGGCACCTGTCCGTTGGGACAGGCAGCAACGCACATGAAGGTACCGCCCGTGGTTGTACAGGGCACAAACCCGGTCAGACAGGTGCAGGTGCCACCGACACAGCTCGCGTTCGCGGGGCAAGCATGGCCACAGGTCCCACAGTTCGCCGGGTTGCTGGTCAGGTCAACACAGCCCGTTGGCGGGCAGTTGGTCAGTCCGGCGCCACAGGTGGTCGAGCAGATCCCGTTCGAGCACACCGTGCCGCTTGGACAGACATTCCCACAACTGCCACAGTTCGAGGTGTCGGTCAGGAAGTTGACGCACTTCCCGGCGCACTCATTCTGCCCCACAGGACACTCGCAGACACAGGTCTGGGTGTTGCGAATCCGTCCACCGGTACAGGCGCTATAACACTTCTCTCCGGAGCCGTTGTTGCAGACACTCTGCCCGTTGGGACAGCCGCAGACTCCGGCACTGGTGCAGTAGTTGGTACAGCACTCTGCCGTGAACTGGCCTCGCAGAGTGCACACGCCGAGCCCCGCGCCCTTACAGTTGGGACCAGGCGCAGCTCGGGCTCGACCGAAGGTCGCCATGGCACCGATCCCCCCGACTGCTGTTGCGATGGCAGCCTTGAAGACCGTCCGCCGTGAGACGGGCCTGGCGAGTTTCTTGGTCAGCTCATCAAATTGTCGATCTTCCATATAGCTACCTCTCGCATTAAGGCGGGGTGCAGGTTGTTCCGGAACAGAAGGGAACGCAGATGGCACCCGCTCCGCCGGCACAATAGGTCGCCCTCGGCACGCACGCGAAACCGGACCCGCAAAAGCAGTTGGTCCCGCACGGCCTTGCACCGCCGGCACATAGGCCGGTTGTCGCGTTGTTGCTGAAGCACGTCGTTCCTGTCCCGGGTCCGGTCGCGCCACCGCAGGGACCCCCTACCGTCGTAAAGCAGCTACATCCTGCGGGACACGGGGCGGCCGCCGAACAGAAGTTCGCGCAGACGGCGTTGATGCACAGCTTGCCGGGCTGGCAACAGCAGACGCCGTTGCAGCAGACCCGTGACAGCGGGCAGCAACCACCTGCGGTTTGGCAGGCGGTGGCCGTGGTGGCGGGCGTGCAGGCACTCGGCGGGGCTGTGGGGCAGCAGACACCCGCGCAGGTGGTGCTCGTGGTGCTCAACGCCTCGCAGCCACCGTTGCAACAGACCGCCGTGGAGTTATTGCAGCAGACCGGGTTCTGGCCCGTACCGGTACCGCAGCAGGTCTGTGTGGTGCTGGTGCAACAAATCGTGGTCGGGGTTACGGTGCCGGTTGGACAGGCCGTCTTCCCGGTTGGGCAGGCACAGCCGGTACAGGTTCCTGGAGTCGGCACCTGTCCGTTCGGACAGGCGGCGACGCACATGAAGGTACCGCCCGTGGTTCTACAGGGTACAAACCCGCTCAGACAGGTGCAGGTGCCACTGACACAGCTCGCATTTGCCGGGCAGGCGTTGCCACAGGTCCCACAGTTCGCCGGGTTGCTGGTCAGGTCAACACAGCCCGTTGGCGGGCAGTTGGTCAGTCCGGCGCCACAGGTGGTCGAGCAGATCCCGTTCGAGCACACCGTGCCGCTTGGACACACATTCCCACAACTGCCACAGTTCGAGGTGTCGGTCAGGAAGTTGACGCACTTCCCGGCGCACTCATTCTGCCCGGCAGGACACTCGCAGACACAGGTCTGGGTGTTGCGGATCCGTCCACCGGTACAGGCGCCAAAACACGCCTCACCGGAGCCGTTGTTGCAGACACTCTGGCCGTTGGGACAGCCGCAGACTCCGGCACCGGTGCAGTAGTTGGTACAGCACTCTGCGGTGTGCTGGCCACGCAGAGTGCACACGCCGAGCCCCGCGCCCTTACAGTTGGGACCGGGCGCAGCTCGGGCTCGACCGAAGGTCGCCATGGCACCGATCCCCCCGACCGCCGTGGCGATGGCAGCCTTGAAGACCGTCCGCCGTGAGACGGGCCTGGCGAGTTTCTTGGTCAGCTCATCGAATTGTCGATCTTCCATATATTCCCTACTCCCGCATGATTGCGTGGTTCGAGGATGCCGATATATCAGTCTCAGGTCGGCAAGGGACACGCCATTCTAGGGCGCGGTGGCCCTCGCAGCCGGCTCAGGATGGTGGAAAGATCGCCAAAGCAGCACACGTGGCTGTCCGGCGGCAAGACAAGAAATAGTGGCTGGGCCCGAGCTGATTGCCGTCTGGCTCCGCTCGATGTGAGATGCTTCATCAGGAGCAACCTCGACACTACCCCTTGCACTGCGGATTCGGGCGCCGGAGGCAGCCCCGCGACCGCATCCCCGTAGCCACGCTCTGAGCACCAAACGCCACAACGTTAATGCCAGCTTAACGGCGCGGCAACGCAATGTCAATCGGCAGAATCTTTCCAGTCCTTGGTATAGAGGCGATAGGCGATTCCCTGGCCGTTGAGTGCTTGGGCGACATGAGCCACGGCGGCTCGAGCGGCAGCGCGCACGGATGGCACGTCACACGATGTGAGCGCCATAAGGTCGTCGTAGATCCGCTCCAGCCGCTCACGCTCTGTGTCGGATAGCGTGCTCACCGCGTACTCGGCGGTCACGTGCGGCCTCTTGCCAACGCATCCGCCCGGATATCCCGAAAGCGCTTGGCCTTCATCTCGAACCGAGGCAGCGACCCGGGGGCGGCCAGATCGACCTTGGGCGTGAACGAGAGGACGCGCTTGGCCTCGAGCCCGAATTGGAGACGCAGTGTCTCGTGATCGGAAACGGGGTAATCTGCTCGTGGCTCGATCTGAATGACCAGCGTGTCGAGCGCGTCGATGGTGTCGAGGACGCACTGGTACTCGTCGATCTGCGGGAACGCGCGGACCACGTCTTCCACCATCGATGGCACGAACCACACACCCCGGATCTTCCGCATGTCGTCGTGGCGGCCCTGGATGCCCGCCTGATAGATGTCCCAGGTTCGGCCGCAGCGACATTCCGCATGTGGCAGCTTCACGACCAGGTCATTGGTCCAGTAGCGGAGCATGCAAATACCCTCTCGGCCCAGGCTCGTCATGACTCGCACCCCGCGCTCGCCGTAGCCAACCGGACGCATCGACTCCGGATCGAGCACTTCCTCGATGTAGTCGGTCTCGATGATGTGGCATCCACCGGGCTCCTCGACACATTCGAACATGAAAATGGTTGCGGCCTCGGTCATGCCGGCAGTATCGCCCACAAACGCGCCAAACGCCTTCGCGATCGCCCGCTTGGTTGCATCCGGCCGTGGCTCGCCCGAGGTAACGACGACACGAACCTCCGTATCCTTAGCAAGGTCGACTCCCATCTGCTGCGCAGTCAGCGCCAGCCTCATCGCGTACGTCGGCGTGCAAGCGACGGCCGTGATTCCCTGATCCATGAGAAGCTGAATGCGCTTCTCGCTGTCGAAGGAGCCGGTCGCGATCGTGGTGCAGCCAATCTTCTCGAGGGCGTAGTGCAGGCCCCAAAAACCTATGAAGAGTCCGTAGCCAAAGGCGACTGCAGCGCGGTCATGCGCCCGAATCCCCATCCCGTATAGCCCTGTGGCCCACATATCCGAGCACCACACCCAATCACGAGCCGTGTCGAAGGTACGCACCGGAGGTTGTCCCGTGCTTCCGCTGGTCTGGTGATATCGCGTGGCCAGACGAGGATCGATCGCCGGCAGCGTGCCGTATGGAGGGTCCTCGGCCTCTGCCGCCATGATCTCCTCCCGCGTCAGGATAGGGAACCGCTCCGTGTAGTCCTGGACCGAATGGATTTGATCGGGCCGGCAGCCGGCGCGCTCCATCCGTTCCCGGTAGAAGGGCGAGCCTTCATACGTGTGCCGCAACAGGGTCTGGAGCTTTCGCCATTGCAGATCGCACAATTGCTCGCGCGGCATAGTCTCGGTGATGGGATTCCAGAACCCTCGAGGAAGGTCTGGGTTCATCGCTAGACTCCTGGCAGGCCGACGTCGCGTCGATAGAAGGCACGGTAGGTCGGGCTTGAGGCTGATCGTTTTAGAACGGCTCTAGCGTCCCACATGTGCGGCGCGGGGTCAAGTGTTGTCGGGATCCGCGATGTCCGGTGCGCGACTCTGTATCGCAACGCACTCAATTTCGATCATGGCAGCAGGCTCGAACAGGCCCTTCACTTCGAAGAGCGACGTTGGAGGGTAGTGGCGCCCGAAGAGGTCTCGGTAAGCGACACCGATAGGCTTGAGCGCCGCTCGGTACGCTGTGAGGTCGGTGACGAAGTAGGTGAGTTTAATCGCGTCCTCGGGCCGGCTTCCGGCGGCGGCGAGCGCTGCGACTACGTTCTGAAGAGCTCGGCGAAACTGCGCTGACATGTCGCCTGCAAAGAGCACCTCGCCGCTGCTGTCATTACTGATCTGGCCGCCTAACCACACCCATCCGTGCGCGGCGCCCGCGTGCGCAAAACCAACGGGCGGCGCAAGATTCGCGGGGTTGAATATACGAACATTTGGCAAGGCACCCTCCACGCTTTCCCTCTCTGACTTGCCGTTGGCGCGTACAAGGCAGAGAATGCAAGTACAGGTTGCTGTCTTTCCAGCCTGTTTGTGTACGCCATTCTCGTGGATAAGCTGACGGCGAAGCGCGCTCAACGTGCAGGCACGGCGACTCATCTTGCTCTGCACGTGCGAAAAAGCTCGGCAGCGCGCTGCCTCAGTGGCGCCGCGGTTTCATTCTGGCGTGATAACGCTCTCGGCATGGCCGGCATGATTGCCTTCTTCGCCTTTCTTGCGTTGATCCCGCTCGCCATTCTGCTTCTGGCCTTCGTAGGAAACGTGCTTGGAGGGCAAATCTCCGCCAACGACGTACGCAATCTCTTCCACAACGCCGTGCCCGGTCTCTCTCAACACCAGTTCTTGACGACTTACTGGACCCCGATTCAGCACAGCAAGGCGACAACCAGGATCCTCGGCGTAGTATCACTCTTCGTGGGTTCGATGGGGCTTCACGACTCGGTGGACTGGGCAGTCAACCAGATCTGGCGCTCCGGCGCGGGCCGGCCCTTCTGGGTGGCCAAGCTGCGCGGTCTCGGTGTAATCGTGTGGGTCGTCATGTTCGCAGTCTCGTCGCTCTGGCTGACCTGGCTCTGGACACAATTCTCCGGTGCAGTTCACGCTCCCGGCTTTCTCGCCGCGGCGCTGATCACACTTCTCCCCTCGCTCATACTGGACATCGGCATTTTTGGGATGCTCTACAAGCTCACGCCAACCGTGCGGGTGAACACGCGCTGTGCATTCCTGGCGGCGGCGCTGGCCGCATCCCTCTGGGAGCTCTCCAAGATCGGGTTTGGTTGGTGGGTTGTCGAGGTCGGAACCTATAATCGCGTCTACGGCCCGCTTGCGGCGACGGTGATTGTGATGCTCTGGATCTGGATCACCGCGATCATCTTTCTCTATGGAGTCGAGCTCGCCGCTGTCATGCAGCGATACCGCTGGCCCCTGTAAGGTAGACAGGAACCCCCAGACCGGTCTGAATTCGCGGGTACCGGCGTGAGTTGGGGGATGTAGCGGTTGACGATCCCGTCCACGCACCCCACTTCGCATCTCGTTGTCATGGAGGAATGAATGAGGCGACCAGTTCGTGGCCCATCCTTGCCGTCGGTGCTCCTTCTAGGGCTGACATTGAGTGCGTGCGGCTCATCCTCTGCTGCGTCGCCGACGTCGACCGCCACTGCCACCGGCGCGAGCAGTACCGCAACTCCCTATCCCACATTGACGGTGGGGCTCGTCACCGATGTGGGCGGACTTCACGATAAGTCCTTCAATCGCGGCGCGAATCTCGGACTCAAGGCGGCGGAACGACAATTCGGCATCACCGGAAACGTCGTGGAATCGAAGAGGTTGTCAGACTACTTACCGAATCTGCGCCGCTTCGCACAGCAGAACACCGGCTTGACGATTGCCGTGGGATTCTCGATGCAGAATGCCGTCTATCAGGTTGCCGGGGAATTCCCTAACGACAAGTTTGCGCTCGTGGATGCCGCTCCCACCGACGCTCGCAATCGGGTCCGGAATCTCTCCAACGTGGCCAACCTGTTCTTCAAGGAGCAAGAGTCGGGCTATCTGGTCGGAGTCATTGCCGGGCTCATGGAAAAAAATAAGGTGGGCAAGGCAACGCACGGTGTAATCGGATACATGGGAGGCGTGTCCATTCCAGCAGTGGATCGATACCTGGCGGGCTACGTGGCAGGCGCCCAGCAGGTCGATCCAGCTATCAAGATCCTGGGCGGGTACGCGCAGAGCTTCGAGAACCCGAGGGTGGGCCTGAGTATCGGACTCGGTCAGATCAACCGTCACGCAGACATCTTGTTCCAGGTTGCAGGAGCGAGTGGACAGGGCTATCTCTCGGCGGCCCAGCAGCGCGGAGTTTACGGCATCGGCGCCGACTCGAATCAGCGATATCTAGGGCCCTACATCATTGCCAGCGCGCTAAAGCGGATCAAGGTTGCCGTCAAGATCGTCATCCGCCAGGCGCAAATCGGGCAGTTTTTTGGGGGCGATCACCGCCTTGGACTGGCGCAGCAGGCGACGGGCTTCGCCGTCTCGAATTCGATTGTGCCGCCGGCTATCGTTGCTCGCGCGAGGGCATACGCCAGGAAGATCGCCGCCGGCTCGATCGTGCCGCCCGTCAGGATTCCGCCGCACTGATGGAAGGCGACAGATATGACCGATTGCATGAAGCCACGGACTGGATACAGCAGAGGGCTGCTGTCCGTCCACGGATTGCGCTCGTCCTTGGGTCCGGGCTTGGATCTCTCGCCGACGAGGTTTCGGACGCCGTAGTTCTTCCCTATCGCGAGATCCCACACTTTCCCGTCTCGACCGCCCCCGGTCACGCCGGCAAGCTCATCCTCGGCCGTCTCGAAGGCAAGCACGTAGCGGTAATGGCCGGGCGGTCGCACATGTATGAGGGATATAGCGCTCAGCAAGTCGTATTCCCGATTCAGGTAATGCGGCGGCTGGGTGCCGATACTCTGATCATTACCAACGCTGCGGGCGGCGTAAATCTCGGATTCCAGGCCGGCGCTCTCATGCTCATCTCCGATCACATCAATTTGACGGGACGCAACCCGCTGGTGGGCCCGAATGATCCACGCCTCGGCGTTCGCTTTCCCGACATGAGTGAGGCCTACAGCGTGAAACTGCGAGCCGAGGCCCACCTAGCCGCAGCGTCGGCAGGCGTGAAGCTGGTCGAGGGCGTCTACCTGGGACTGCTCGGTCCCAACTACGAGACGCCGGCTGAGGTCCGCCTGGCACGGTCGATGGGAGCCGATGCAGTCGGCATGTCGACCGTGATGGAGGTCATCGCAGCCAATCATGCCGGTATGCACGTTCTGGGTATCTCCTGCATCACCAATATGGCCGCCGGAATTTTGCCGCGCAAGCTGACCGAAGAAGAGGTGCTCGAAACGGCCATGCACGTGAGCGACGAGTTTGCTATGCTCATCAAGAGCATTATGAGCCACTAGACAGCTAATCCGCTTGCTAATGTCCATCGAAAGAGCACGGGGACTCCCACCCAGGGAGGTGAACACGGTCGAGAACGGAACCCCGAAAAACTTTTCATATTGACAGTTCCCAATCTGACCTTATAGTGGTGACATCAGACAAGCCTTTCGTGCAGTGATTGCTTCATGAGGAGGAAGGAGGGCTCCGAATGAAATCGAGCGCGGTCTACGGTTCCTTGCGTCTTGGGCGCAATCTCTTGGTGGGGGCCATGTGCGCCCTCATCATCTTCGCCGGTTCAGGTGGACGCCACATCGCCTCGGCGATCTCGGTAGCCTGTCCCGGTCCGGTCACGGTGGTGAATGCCACTACCGGCGCAACAACATGCTTCACGACCATCCAGGAGGGCGTAACCTTTGCCAGTCCGGCGGATACAGTCATCGTTGCGCCCGGCACGTACACAGAGAATGTGACCATCCCCATCGTGAAGCACGACATCACGGTGCGCTCCTCCGGAGGGGCGCAGGCTACCACCATCGTGGGAACCATAACAAATGCGTCTACGCTGAATGCGGTGGTCAATATCCTGGCCAATGGCGTGACATTCGGGGGTCCGGGCATGGGGTTCACTGTCGAGAATTCTCCTACCACGGCCCTGACACAGGCCACCGACGTTCGGGGCATCGCAGTTGGTGGTGGCGCCGGCGCCGACAACGTTCGGGTGTTGGATAACATCGTCACCAATCTCGTGCCATCGAGCGTGCAGATTATTACCACTGCTTCTCTCGCCACCACCGGGAAAGTCATGGGGATATCTGCCACCAGAAGCCAGAACGTGCTGATCTCCGGCAATACGGTGGCTTCCATCTCCTTCGTGGCCGTGTCCGCCGTTGGGAATTTGACCGGTTTCGGCATCCAGCTCCTGTCCATACCGTTTCTGGCCGCTCACCCCAACAGTGGCGCCATCGACGGCAACAGCGTTCACGACCTCAACGAGAGCGGCGGCGCCTGCCCTGGAACGGTTCTGATCGGAATTGCCATCAACGACAACTCGATGAACACCTTCGCCGCACACAATACCGTGTCGCACGACACGAGCTCCTGCCGCTCGGTTGGAATTGGATCGAGTGCGGTTCCGGGTCCGATCGTCATCACGCATAACACGGTGGATCGTATGATCGGCGGGGCTTCCTCCGAGGGTGCGGGGCTTAAGCCGGGTGCGAACCCCAATTTCCCCGGAACAGCGACCGAGACCGTGATGACCAACGACTTCAACAGCCTGCTCAAAGCCGTCGCCGTCGGTTCGCCGCTTGGAACAAACTCGGCCATCGAATACAACAACTTTAGAAACGATACCTACGGCATTGACAATGGCGGAGATCCGGCTCTGAACGCGACGAATAACTGGTGGAACTGCTCCGGCGGTCCGTTCGGCGGGACATTCTGTGCCACCATAACCAACAGCGGCGCCGGCGTTACCAAGTACCACCCCTATCTGCCCGTACCCGTCAATACGATTGGCGGTGCGTCAGGGCCGCCTGGCCCCGGGGCCTGCTTGGTAAAGGTGACCAACGCGACCACCGGTGCAACCAGCTGCCACACGACCATCCAAGCCGGTGTGATCGCGGCCAATCCGTTCGACACCGTGACCGTGGCCGCGGGAACCTACAACGAGAACGTGACAATACCGGCCATCAAGCACGACATCACCGTGCAGTCGCAGTTCAATGCCCCGTCGGTCACGATCGTGGGCAAAATTACCGTCGCCGGTGCGCCGCCCGGGAATGCTGTGGTCACCATATTGGCGAGCGGCGTGACCTTCGGTGGTTTAGGCCACGGATTTCAAGTCAGAAATGGCAGCTCGACCGTCGCCGGACAGGTGACCGCGGTGGCGGGGATCCAGGTTGGCACCGGTTCAACGGCGGTGAGCCACGATCGAGTCATCGCGGACTGGGCAAATGACCTCGTCCCTGCCGGCAAGTCGGTGACGCGGACCGCCGGCATCTCGGCAAGTGGTGCCCCAGACCATCTGATTACCGATAATATCGTGGGTCCCGCGTCCTTCGGAACAACGGCGCCGGGCCCCGTGTTCGGCTTCGGGATCATTGTGGGGAACACTACCGTGAGCATCTTGAACAACGGCCTGATTACCAAGAACACGGTGTACGACCTCCACGAAAGCGGCGGAAACTGCACGCTCCAGGCCACTGTGCTCGTCGGCATCGCAGTCAACGACTTTACTGGTACGGAATCCGTCAACCACAACAACGTCCATGATCTTAGCGCCGGCTGCAGGGCCATTGCGCTCGGATCCAGCGCCGAGCCTGGCCCGATCACCTGGCACCAGAATAGACTCACCTACATTCACGGCGCGGCATCCGAGGGTACGTGCCCCGGCGCATTCCCTGGTTGCAAAAACCTGAGCTTCGGTATGGGACTGCGCCCGGGTGCGAACCCCAGTTTCCCCGGAACAGCGACCGAGACCGTGATGACCAACGAGCTCTACAGTGTCGGCAACGCCATTGCTATCGACAATCCTCTCGGGACGAACACGGCTATGGAGTACAACAATTTCGACCAGGATCTGTCGGGCATAGACAATGACGGCGACCCCGGGCTCAACGCGACCAACAATTACTGGGGTTGTGCCTTGGGACCGTTTGGCGGCGCTGGTTGCGCTCAGCTGATCGGGGCGGCTACCACGCTGTACCAGCCTTTCCTCACCGCTCCTGTTGCCGTGAATAGTAACTGACCGAAGAAACCGTAGTTCGATACGCGAGGGTGCGGCCGGCCGCACCCTCGCCGGCTTTCTAACTAACCCGCATTTTTTGTGGGCCGCGCGCTCCGTCGCCGGCAGAATAATTCGGGCTAACGGCGTGTGAAAAGATAGGGTAGCATCTGTTGTACGAAAGAGCGACAAGATGAAAACACTCGAATTCAAGCTTGGGTCTCTCTGGCTCATCGACCAGACAAAGCTTCCGCTCGACCCGGCTCTGATCGAATGCCGGGACTATCTCCAGGTCGCTGAAGCGATCCGGTCGCTCCGCGTGCGGGGTGCACCGGCGATTGGGCTCGCCGCCGCCTACGGCGTGGTCCTTGTCGCCCGCTCCCTCGCCGCCTCGGGCGCGTCTCGCGAGTCGCTGCATGCATCCCTGGATGAGGCCATTGCGCAGCTGCGTGCAACACGCCCCACTGCGGTCAATCTGTTCTGGGCGCTGGACCGGATGCACCGCCTTGCCCGGCAACATCAAGACCTGGACGGGCATTGGCTCGCCGACCTTCTGCTGGCCGAGGCCGAGCGGATGTTGCTCGAAGATGAAAATGCGAATCGGAGCATGGGCCGGTATGGAGCAGAGCTCATTCCGGACGGTGCCGGCGTGCTGACGCATTGCAATAGCGGGGCTCTGGCCACAGGAGCGTTTGGCACGGCGCTCGGAGCGCTCACCACCGCGCACCGGCAGGGAAAGCGTATCCACGTGTGGGTTGATGAAACGCGACCGTTGCTTCAAGGAGCCCGTCTCACAGCCTGGGAGCTGCGACAGGCAGGCGTTCCCTTCACCCTCATAACTGATAGCATGGCCGGTCATTTTATGGCCCAGGGTAGGATTGACGCCGCCATGGTGGGTGCAGATCGAATCGTAGCCAACGGCGATGCCGCAAACAAGATCGGCACCTACAGCGCAGCAGTGCTTGCCAATGCACACGACATTCCCTTCTACTTTGTGGCTCCAACCTCGACCATTGACTTGTCGACTCCATCCGGCGACAACATCACCATTGAAGAACGTGCGCCTGAGGAGGTGACTTCCTTTCGGGGCGTGCGGATTGCCCCGGACGGAGTTCAGGCGGCAAATCCTGCCTTTGATGTGACGCCCGCCCGGCTCATCGGAGCTATCGTCACCGAGCGCGGTGTGGTCCGCGCTCCGTTCGCCGAGGGTCTTGCCAGAATCGCCGCGGAGCAGAATCTTCCACTCGAGCCGGTTCAGACCGCGCTTGCCGGAGCCGAAAACACCTAACCGCCGAAATCTTCCAGAGCAGGCGTCGCTCAGGGCTTTAGGCCGTCGACCGTGCACCTCCACGGTCGTATCGCCGACCAAACCCCGCAGAACACGTTGTTCGTAATTTTGTGGGTACTTCTGTGCATGCGCGGGGGAAAGTTCAGCGCACACGGTGGAAAGAATGGCGCCTCGGGTCCCGTCCATGCCGCAAATCCGAGGCGCCGTAAAGGCAGTGACATAACGCCTCGACAGGCGCCGCATGTCCGCCGCCTACTTGCGCCCGGCGGAGCCATCCATCATAGTGAAAGCCGTTCAGCAGGATTCCGGCCGTGTGATTAAGGGCGGCACGGATAGAAACAGCTAGTGGAGGAAAGCGTGAACGAGCTCGTCGTCATATTGTGCCTGCCGGCGATGGTAGCGGTGATGGCCGTCGCCTTTGTGGTGGCCATGAGTACGTCCCAGGAGGCGCCATCGGTTGTGGGTGCTCGGCCGCGACCTGCGACGCCTCGAAAACCGGTCGGGTCAGACAAGCCTCCCGCGCGCTGACGAGCCGCCCAATCCATTGACTGATTTCGCGAGACTTGCTACACTTGGGCTGCATGGGGATGCCAGGTTTCGACAGGGAGCCTGGAGCAAACACTGCAGGCCGAGGTGCCAGTGGATGTCTCGTTAAACAACTGGCAACGGCATAACTGCCAAACAACCAGTAGCCCTCGCAGCTTAATAAGCTACGACGCCTATCCGACCCATCGCCGACGGGTTGGTGACGGCGACAAAAAGTCGGCAGTGCGGTAGGCCCGAGAACCCATAGGACCTACTCAAGATTGCTGGGATGGCCGGCGAGGACTTTGTCGATAGAGGCTTCTCCGGCGAGATAAAAATATCGGCTAAGCTTGTAGATGTGTTTGTGACCAGCTTTCTGGACGGGGCGTTCGATTCGCCCCCATCTCCACCAGAAATAGTTATCTGCCGGCGGCGCGAAGCTCGCCGGCTTTTCTTTTGATCGCTTTGCGCCTGAAGCCGCTGTTGGCTCCGCCGATGATGTCGGCGAGATCTCGCACCCCTTCTCGCCTACACCATGCCTCGATGTCGGAGGCAATGTCGATCCAGCACCCGGGATTGACCAGCAAGGCGGTGGCCAGCTCGACTGCCGTCGCTCCTGCCAGGAAGAACTCGATTGCGTCCGATGCGGTCATGATTCCGCCGATTCCGATGACGGGAATGGATACCTCCTGCGCGACCTGGTAGACAAGGTGCAGCGCAAGGGGCTTGATCGCCGGTCCCGATACGCCCCCCGACACGGTGCTGAGTGTGGGTGCACGCCGCCCCACGTCGATCGCCATTCCATAGAAGGTGTTGACCAGGCTGATGGCATCGGCTCCGGACGCTGCGACCGCGGCTGCGATCTCCCGGATGTCGGCGACATTGGGCGAGAGTTTCACGATAACCGGAAGCTCGGTGACGTCGCGCACTGCTTGCGTGACCTCGGACGCCAGGCGTGGTTCGGCGGCGAACATCGTACCGGCATCTTTGACGTTCGGGCACGAAATATTCAGCTCTATTCCGGATACACCGGCGACGCCGTCCAGACGAGACGCCACGTAGGTGTAGTCTTCGATGGACGTCCCGCTTACGTTCACCAGGACTGGGATGCTCCAGCTCGCCCAGATGGGCGCCTTCTCCCGGACCACCGCATCCACGCCGACGTTCTGAAGCCCGATGGCATTCAGCATTCCGGCCGGCGTTTCGGTCAAGCGTACCGGTCGATTACCGGTTCGCGGCTCACGCGTCGTGCCTTTGGAGATCAAACAGCCGAGCCCGGAAATGTCCATTCGTCTCGCAAATTCGACTCCGTAGCCGAACGTTCCGGAAGCGGCGATGACCGGATTCTTGAGCGCGAGACCGGTGCGCTGAGCGATGACGACGTCCATCGTGCGTATTGTCCCACACGCCGGGGGCCGACTTGGGCGATGGTATAATCTGCAACGATGTTCAGGCCCGTTAGTACACAAGGAGGAACTCCCACCATGCGAGTTGCAGTCCTGGCCGACACTCACTGGAAGGGCTCCGATGCCGTTCCCGAGCACGTTCTCAACTTGCTCAGCGATGCTGAGCTCGTCATTCACGCCGGGGATCTCAAGTGTGAGAAGGTGCTCGCGAGTCTGACCGGCGGGGGCAGACGTCCGGTGAAGGCCGTTCGGGGCAACAATTTTGAGCTGGATCTTGCCTCGCTTCCGGACGTGAGAGTGGAGGACCTTGGCGGGTTCAAGGTGGGGATCGCGCACGATATCGGCTCCCTCAGCGAGTTCGCGGCCTACGCTAAGAAGCCGAAGGACATCTTCGGAGAGCAGGTGGACTGCGTGATCTTTGGGCAGACACATCATCCCTTCTTCGATGTATTCCACGGTGTACCATTCATTAACCCCGGGAGCGCGACCGATCAGGATCACTCGGGTGCTCCTGGCACTGTTGCCGTGCTGGACATAAACGGGCGGCTCAGATCGGTCAGCTTCATCCAGGTATGACGGCCCGCTCCGTCGAGCTCCGCAGCGATACTTTCACTCGCCCCACCGAGTCGATGCGCCGTGCCATGTATGACGCGGAGGTCGGCGACGATGTCTGGGGCGAGGACCCCACCGTCACACGCCTCGAGGAGCGAGCTGCGGCGCTGACCGGCAAGGGAGCAGCTGTTTTTGTCTCCAGCGGGACGCAGGGCAACCTGGTCGGCCTGCTCTCGCACACCCGTCCTGGTGACGAAGTGCCGGTCGGCGATCAGTCGCATATCTTCTGGTACGAAGTGGCCGGAGCGGCGGTTGTCGGTGGCCTGCAGCTGCGGACCCTGCCAAACGGTCAGAGCGGGCGATTGGAGCCGGTCGAAGTGCGCGCCGCTATCCGGGGCGTCGACGTTCACTTCCCGCGCACCGGGTGTGTGGCTCTGGAGAATACGCATAACCGCTGCGGAGGGGCGGTGCTCACGCAGGAACAGATGAGATCTGTGGCGGATGTCGCGCACGCCTCGGGCGTGCCGGTGCATCTGGACGGCGCTCGGATCTTCAACGCGTCGGTCGCGCTGGATCTGCCGGTGGCCGATCTCGTCGCCTCGGTGGACTCGGTCACGTTCTGTCTTTCCAAGGGACTTGGCGCACCGGTCGGATCGCTCCTGTGCGGCTCGGAAGAGTACATCGATAGAGCGCGAAAATGGCGCAAGCTGCTGGGAGGCGGTATGCGCCAGGTCGGGGTTCTGGCGGCCGCCGGGCTGGTCGCTCTCGACGAGAGTGTAGATCGCCTGGCCGAGGACCATGCGCACGCCCGCGCTCTCGCCGAGGGACTGCCTGACATTTCGGGTATAGCGATTGATCCGGCGAGCGTCCAGAGCAACATCGTCGTGTTCGACGTTGCGGCGCTGGAGTTGGAGCCGGAGGAATTTATCACTCGCCTGGCAGAAGTGGGCGTGCGAATCGCCTCGGTAGGGGGCTCAAAGATGCGCGCCGTTACCAGTTACGAGGTATCGAGGGCAGACATCGACTATGCGCTGCAGAAGGTCGCGCAGCTCAGTCAAAACACTGTGCCCGCGACCGCGTAATCTATTATGCGCCCCGGCTATAATCCGCAGACCGTACTACAGCGCGTGCTGGTGCTGGAGCGGCAGCAGGGGTTTCAGGACCGGGCTGCAGTAGGCGGCCTCGGTGCATTTGCGCGTGGGCAGCTCGAACGTGCCGGTCAATCCCCGCACGCCGGGCTGCTGGCGGCTGCCAATCTTCTCGAACAGTATGCCTCTGCGGACCGGCGCGGCCGCGAAGCTGCGGTGTCAGCCGCACTGCGCGCAATCCTGACCGGTACGGATGCTGCGCCGGCCCTGCCAGGCTTGCCTCCACCTCACTCACCGTCCCCATCCGTCTCGACTATGGCTCCCACCACTCGAGTCGACCGACCATCCCCGGCGGTGCGCACCCCGCTCGAGACGGTGCATCAACCGGAAGACCTGGATCGCTCGCTCGATTCCCTCAAAGGGATGCGGAAGGCAACCGCCCAGGCACTGGAGCGCCTGAGCGTCAAAACGATTCGTGACTTGCTCTTCTTCTTTCCGCGCGACCACTACGACTACACCGACACACGCTCGATCAGCCGCCTACGGCTCGGTCAGAAGAGCACGCTCGTCGGCACCATTCAAAACGTACGCAATAATCGCACTCGCCGCGGAATCGTGATCACCACGGCGACGATTTCAGATGACAGTGGAACCGTGGCCGTGCGCTGGTTCAACCAGCCGTATCTGATGCAGACGCTGCCGGTGGGAGCCCGAATCGCCATCACCGGTGAGCCGGATGTGCACAACGGTTACATTACCTTTACACCTCGCGACTACGAGCTGATCAAAGACCTGGACCTCGCGGACACCACGCATACCGGCCGCCTGGTGCCCGTGTATCCTCTGACCCGCGGGCTCTATCAGCGTTCGCTCCGGCAGCTCGTGCGGCGCACCCTCGATGAATACGCCGGTGCGCTCCAGGACTATCTGCCTCCGGACGTCAGCCGAGCTCACGACCTTGGATCTCTCCCGCACGCCATTCGGCAGTATCACTTCCCAGAGGATGTGCGGGAGAAGAGTGAAGCGGAGCGCCGCCTCGCCTTCGACGAGCTGTTCATGGTGCAGCTGGGACTGCTCATGCGCAAGCGAGAGTGGCAGCAACCACTCCCGGATATCTCCATTCAGGTAGATCACGAGCTACTCTCCCGATTGTTTGAATCGCTACCTTTTCGACTGACCAATGCTCAGCGCAGGGTGATTACAGAGATTCTGGACGATATGAGCCGGCCGGTGCCGATGAGTCGGCTCCTGCAGGGGGATGTGGGCTCGGGCAAGACCGTGGTCGCCGCCGCGGCGCTTTTGCAAGCCGTGCAGGCAGGTAAGCAGGGTGTGCTCATGGCACCGACCGAGATCCTGGCGGAGCAGCATGACAGAACGCTGCGTCAGCTGCTCGAGCCATTCGGCGTGCACACGGAATTGCTGATCGGCAGCACACCCAGAGCGCAGCGGCGCGCGGCCTACCAGTCGGCAGCGGACGGCCTGGCGCAGGTGGTTGTCGGGACGCACACGCTCATCCAGGAGGGACTGGAATTCGCCCGGTTGGGACTCGCCATCACCGACGAGCAGCATCGCTTCGGCGTCGAGCAACGGGCCGTCCTACGCACCAAAGGACTCCACCCCCATATCCTGGCGATGACTGCCACGCCGATACCTCGCACTCTGGCGATGACGATCTACGGAGATCTGGATGTCAGCGCGCTCGACGAGATGCCTCCCGGCCGCTTGCCGGTGATCACTACGTGGTCGCGAACCCCTGTCGAGGCCTATGGCGTTGTGCGTGACGAAGTGCGCCAGCGCAGGCAAGCATATGTGATCTGCCCGGTGATCGAGGAGTCGATGGAATCCGACATGCGCTCGGTCATGGCCGAGCACAAGGAGCTGCAGAAGTTAACCTTTCCCGATTTGAACGTGGGGCTGCTGCACGGGCGCATGAAACCGGCGGAAAAGGAGGCAACCCTCGACGCCTTCCGCCGTGGCGACTATCAGATCCTGGTTGCCACCTCGGTCGTTGAGGTCGGCATCGACGTTCCGAATGCCACCGTCATGGTGATCCGCGATGCCCACCGTTTTGGTCTGGCGCAGCTCCACCAGTTCCGAGGGCGCGTAGGGCGCGGTGGCGATCAGGCATATTGTGTCTTGCTGAGCGCGGTCGAGGGCGATGACGCGCGCGAGCGTCTGGAGGCTCTCACCGCCACGGAGAATGGGTTTGAGCTTGCCGAAGAGGACCTCCGGCTCCGCGGTCCCGGCGAGTTCTGGGGGACACGTCAGAGCGGCCTCCCCGAGCTACGCGTAGCGCAGCTGGGCGATCTGCCCACGATCGAGCTGGCTCGCCGGGCTGCTCTGGAAGTGCTGGAGCGCGATCCAGATCTCTCCGATCCGGCCCACCGCGCGCTGCGCGACCAGGTTCACCTCTTCTGGGCCGCCAGCGCCGACTTGAGCTAACCCGAATGATTGATACCGCTCGCGAAGTCACCTGGCGTCGGATTTCGGGAAGCAGCTGCGGGTCCTCCAAGCCGCCTGATGATTGATGACCGGACCTCAACTAGCTTCGGTCGGTGCGCTCCCAGAACATTTTGCACCTTCTGACGCCCCCGCTGCTTCGGTGATTGCCTGCTCCAACGGCAGCTCCGCCCCCATCGCATATTCCTCGGCGAAGGTCTCTTCACCGAGCCCTCCACGGACTGTGTCTACCGTGCGTGCGTAGCCATCCGGGTATGCCGGCGGCACGGGCGACTCCAACCTCGCCAGCAGGGCATCACGCGCCCCAACCAGGCGCGCTGCGAGTCTGTACTCTCCCCGTGTCAGGGCCACTCCCGCCAGGCCTTCAAGGCACCAGGACAGCGTCAAAAGAATGCCGAGGGCCTGGAACAGCCTTGCGCTCTCCCGGAAGTTTAGCTGGGCGCGCTCCGCGTCGCCCATGACCAGCTCCGCGTGTCCCGAGACCGTCAGCACCATAGCCAGACCCCAGGGATCGTCGTAGTGCCGGATCGTCGCCAGCGCCTCTGTTGCTAGCGTCCGCGCCCGCTCGACGTCTTCTAGATTGAGCGCGACCTGTCCCAGCCTCGCTTGTGTCACCGCGGCGCTGCGCTCGTCTCCCCGTTCCCGCCGCAGCGCCAGGCTCTCCTCGAGGAAGGCCGCCGCGCGCTGGAAGTCTCCCTGCCGCTGCGCTCCATTCCCCAGACCCCAGAGGGTCTCGGCCACCTGCCCGGTATCGCCCAGCGCCTGGAACAGGGCGAGCGCCTCTTCTCTGAGGTTCTGCGCCCGCTCGTAGTCGCCGGCCGTCATGGCGCTCCACGCAAAGTTGTTGAGCGTTGCGGCGATGCTGCGCAGGTCCCCCAACTCGTGGTAGATCGCCAGACTCCGCTCAAACAGCGCAATCTCTCGGGCAGGGTCTCCTCTGAAGCGGTGCCTCATGAGGGCCAGACCGCTGAGCGCTGTCGCTTCACCGGCCCGGTCGCCAGCTTCTTGTGCCAGGGCGAGCGCCTCCTCATAGCATGCTGCTGCGTCTTGATGCCGACCCCGTTGGCGCAGCAGCAGGCCTTGGGCGTCAAGGGCGAGGATGAGGTCCTTCGGCTTTCCGCCTTCTCGCGCCATGGCCACAGCGTGGGCGCAGAGCGGCCCGGCCTGGTCGTATGTCGCCTGGTCGATCGCGAGCATCGCCGCCCCGACCAGGGCCTTCACCTGAACAGACGAGACGAGATCAGCACCGGTGCTCGCGAGGCCCAGCACCTCTTGGAGCCACCGGCGGCCCTCACGAAGGTAGCCGCGCACAGACCAGTAGCGCCACAGCGCGCCGGCCAGGCGCAGTGCCGTCACGGCGGCGCCACGGTGCAGCGTCCAGCCCAGGGCCGCCCGCAGATTGTCGTGGTCCCGCTCCAGCCGGGAGAGCCATGTCACCTGATCCGGTCCGGTCAGCTCCGGCTCCGCGGACTCCGCCAGCGCCAGATAGTAGTCGGCATGTCGGCTCCGGACCCACTCTTCCTCGCCACTTTCCTGCAGCTGCTCCAACCCATACTCCCGGATCGTCTCCAGCATGGTCAGGCGCGGATCCTCCCCATCCTGCATGCGCAGCAGGCTCTTGTCTCCCAGAGCGGTCAGGCGCTGCAGGACCGACGGCCCTTCCCCCGCCTCCGCGCATACCGCCTCCGCAGCGTCCAGCGTGCAGCCACCGACGAAGACGCAGAGCCACCGAAACAGCATCTGCTCCTCGGCGTCCAGTAACTCGTAGCTCCAGGCGATCGCATCCCGCATGGTCTTCTGTCGTGCTGGAAGATCGTGCGATCCACCGATCAGCAGGTGCAGGCGGTGTTCCAATCGCGCCAGTAAGGCGGGAGGTGAGAAGAGTTTCGTCCAGGCGGCGGTCAGCTCGATGGCCAGTGGCAGGCCGTCCAGGCGGTGGCAAATTTCCGCCACGGCGAGCGTGACGTCCTGGCTCAGGGTCAACTCCGTGCCGGCGGCGCGGGCCCGCTCCAGGAACAGCTCCACCGCTGCTGAGCGCGCCAACGTCTCGGGCGAGGCCGACTCTTCAGGCAGCGACAGGGGTGCCACTCGGTACTCATGCTCGCCCCGCACGCGCAGTGGCTCCCGGCCGGTCGCCAGGACGACGAGGTGCGGGCAGGCTTGCAGGAGGGCAAGCACCTCCTTCCGCACTTCGATGACCTGCTCGACGTTGTCCAGCAGCAGCAGCAGGTGCCTGTCGCGCAGATAGCTCCTCACGCGCTCGGCCAGCGGCGTCATGTCGGCCTCGTGCAGCCCAAGCCGCTGCGCGATGGTGGCGATTACCAGCTCGGGGTCACGCAGCGGTGCCAGGTCCACGAACACGACGCCATGGGCGAAGTCGTTGGCCACCCGCTCGACCACCTCAATCGCGAGACGTGTCTTGCCTACTCCACCGGGGCCGGTCAGGGTGAGCAACCGGATGGGCGGGTACCTTCTGGGTTCCACCTGCGGGTCTCGTCTCAAGAGATCCGCCACCGACGCCGCTGCATCCGTGCGCCCGATCAGGGGAGTGAGCGGGCGCGGCAGCTCGCGTAACGGGCTCTCGATCGAAGGCGGCGTCGTGGCCGGTATACCTTCCGCTCGGGCGGCAGCCAGGAGCTGGACCCGCCGCTCCGGATCCAACTCCAGCGCATCAGCCAGCAGCCGGACAGTCTCAAGACGCGGCGTGCGCTCCGGGTCGCGCTCGAGATCGCTGACCGCCCTGGCGCTCAGTCCTGCCCGCTCGGCCAGCGCTTCCTGCGTCAGACCGGCGCCCAGACGGAGCCGCCTGAGCAGAGCCGAGAAGGTCACGCTGTCGGTTGTCGTCATGCCGGATGCTTCCCGTGTGGTACCAGCGTCCTGGGAGTCCATGTTCTGCCCACATGATATCGGAGCGCCCGTCCGTGTCAATCATCCGGTGAACGGTGAGGATTCGGTGACTGCGCGTCGTGGGCAACCGCCCGGTGGTGGCGCAGACTCTACCTCTGAGAGACACATGAAAGGAGGAGCCATGAACAGTCAGCGCAATAAGGATGTCGTGCGGCGGCTCGATGAGCTCACGAGCGGCGGCGATCTGCGCCAACTCGACGCACTCTGCACCCCGGACATGATCAACCACGCTTTGGCGACGGGCCGGCCGAGTGGCATCGAGGGAACGCGGCAGTTCCTCGCCTCGCCCCGTCGCTCCCAGACGGCCGGGCGGTGGGTGTCGTCGGTCGTGGTTGCCGAGGGCGATTTTGTCGTCCAGTTCGGTGTGCGAGCCGGCGAGTGGGACGGAGCATCGTTCCGGGGTCTCAGCGTCCCGCCCGGTCCCTATACGAGGGACGTCGCGTTCATGTACCGACTCGTCGACGGGCGGATCGCCGAACGGTGGGCCGTGCGCGATGACCTGGGCATGATGCTCCAGCTGGGCGCGCTCACGCTACAGGAACGGCGATGAGATCGAGACCGCACTATTCAGCCGGGAGTGTTTGCGGCGGCGGGTCGAGGACAAGGCAACCCTGGAGCGGCGGGTGGCTCCTGAACTTGCATTTATCGTTGAGATTGAGCGGTTCAGAACCAAGATTGCAGGACGAGAGGATCTCTCCTCGGTCGCTCTATGCACGACGAACATCTTTCGGCCTGAAGAAGTTGGCTGGAAGATTGTGCACTGCCATGCCGATCCCATCACCTCTGCTCGGCCACCGGAATCCGTCATTCAGCAGTAGATCGAGCACACAGGAGGCAGATCACATCCGCGTGGCTGACCTCCCGCACGCCTTGCCAGGCGGATACGATAAAGTGAGAGCACCTGGTGGGACAGTGGATCACTGCCGTGCCGCCAATCGTGCAGTGGGTACAGATCCGGAGCCGAGACGACCGTGGACCTGACGATCAACCCGTCACAGTATGCGAGCCCGGTCGACTATGCTCGATACGGTCACTACGGGCGAGGTCGAGGAGTTGACCGTGGAAGCGGCTGGAGTCGTCCCCGCTACCAGTTTCAAGGCCGAATTACCGCAGACGGGTCATCGGGGTGGCGAGCCGAACCGGCGCGATACCATCTCTATATTGCCTGGAGCTGCCCATGGTCCCAGCGCACCGCCATCGTCCGCAAGCTCAAGGCGTTGGAAAACATTGTCTCGCTCTCCTACGTCGATGACGAACGCGACGGACGGGGGTGGGCCTTCCGGGAGCGGCGTGGCCCCGACCCCATCAATGGCTTCACCCTCCTGGCCCAGGCGTACGAGGCGACCGAGCCAGGCTACGACGGGCACATCTCCGTACCGGTGCTGTGGGACCGAAAGACCGGCACAATTGTCAGCAACAACTTCCCCGACATTACTCTCGATTTGGGCCACGCGTTCGACGCCTGGGACGATGCCTCGATCGACCTCTACCCACCAGAGTTGCGCCCTGAGATCGACGCCCTCAACGACTACCTCTACGAGAGCATTAATTGGCGCCCCTATCAGATAGCGGGCACGGTGACACAGCAGGACTATGAGCGGTTGCGGCGCGGAATGATCGCTAACTTCGAGCATCTGGACGTGCGGCTGGCCGATCGCCGGTACCTGTTCGGTGACCGGATCACGGAGTCGGATGTCCGGCTGTGGCCGACGCTCGCACGCTACGATGTCTTCTACAACCCGATGGCCGGTATCAGTGAGCATCACCACCTCACCGACTTTCCGCATCTGTGGCGCTACGCCCGGGATCTCTATCAGCAGCCCGCCTTCAACGAGACCACCGACTTCGCGGTACTTGTCAAAGCAACAGAACGTCCCAGGCCCTCCTTCGTGAACTCGGCACCCTGGCGGCTCGAAGTCGAACCGCACCGCGTCGAGTGGGAACGGCCAGCCTGACCGGGAGATCGGTAGGCCCTAGGAGGTCGGGTGCCTTACCCTACGTTTCCTCCAGCTGACAGTCAAACCTTTCTGGACAAACCACTAGCGTTGAGCGCCCTCTACCGACGTGGCGTGACGAGCCGCTAGGACAACCGCCCCCGTGGCGCGAGATGCGGGAGCTGGCGCAGCAGGCCGAGGCCATAGGTATCGATGCGGTCTTCGTTGGTGATCACAGCGGCTTTGACCGTCCCCACGGCCCGCGCACTGAGTTCTGGGGTGGGTGGACACTCCTGCCCGCCTTGCCCGAGGTGACAAGCAGGGTTGCCATTGATCCCCTGGTCACCGTCCCAACCCTTCGCCACCCCGTCGCTCTGGCGCGCATGGCGAGCGCACTCGATGAGGTGAGCAATGGCCGGCTCATCCTGGGCTTGGGATCAGCCGGCCCTATTGAGCGAGCCTGGCGCATGCTCGGAATCAGCACCGAGCGTTTGTACAGTCGGTTCGAGGAAGCCGTTCAGATCATCGTTCCACTCTTGCGGAACGGTGTTGTCGATTTCCACGGCCGATGCTTTGAAGCTCATGAGGCAGTTCTGGGACCGACGGGACCACAAGGGCACACGATTGCGGTTTGGATCGGTGTCAAGGGGCCGCGGATGACGCGGCTCGCTGCTCAATGGGCCGATGCCGTCAGCTTCGGGTTGCCTCTCGCGTCGAATGTCTCCTCCAGCGGCTACTACGATCATGATCACCAGGGCTTTGAGGAACAACCGGTCGGCGTAGACGGTGGGTCGGCCGCGACGAGGAATAGCCGGCGGTACGGGAATGACATCGGCGAGCTGGACCAGGGCGACCAGGAGGGGGGCGTCGCGTAGCCTGAGAGCGGCTTCGTTCGTGAGGTGGTACTCAACGGCACGGAACCGCTGCGCTGGAGGACTATCCAGCGCGGTCTCTATTTATGACCACGCCTCAACTAACCCTAGCCGTACCGGTGAAACGCCGATTGCAAAAGCTCCCATGCACGTCGCACGTGCGCCTCCTCCGTACGGATCTGACCGATGGAGAGACGCAGCGTGAGCTTATCGTGCAACCGCGTGTGCGAGAGATACGCCTCACTCGAGGCGTTGACCGTATCGAGGATCGACTGATTCAGCTGCTCCAGCGCAGGCTCGTCGTAGCCATCAGGGCAGGCCCGAAAGCACACCGTTGCCAGCGGCGTGGCCGCCATGCGCTCCCAACTCGGATCCGCATCAATCCAGGACGCAAAATCCTGCGCCAGCCGGATATGCTCGCGCAAACGCGTCGCCAGCCCGTCCCGGCCGTACGCTCGGAGGACGAACCAGAGCTTGAGCGCCCGAAATCGACGGCCCAGCTGCGGCCCGAACTCGCTATAGTTGCGTACCGTGCCGCTTTCAGGTGTTCGCAGGTATTCGGGTACCAGACTGAATGCCTCTCCGATGGCATCCAGCCGGCGAGAAAAGAGCGCGCTCAGGTCGACCGGCGTGAAGAGCCATTTGTGGGGATTCAGTACCACCGAGTCCGCCTCGTCGACCCCCTCCATCAGCCAGCGCATCTCAGGAACGATGGCGGCAACTCCAGCGTACGCTGCATCGACATGGAGCCACAGAGCCCGCTCGCTGCAGACCGCCGCGATCTCCCGCACGGGGTCGACGCTGGTCGTGGAGGTTGTCCCTACTGTCGCTACTACGCAGAAGGGCCTCCACCCGTTCGCGGTATCTTCGTCGATGGCGGCGCGCAGCGCAGCCACATCCATGCGAAACTCCGCATCCACCGGAATCTGGCGCACACCTTCCTGGCCGATACCCACGGCTATCGCATCTCGCTCGATCGACGAGTGCGCTTGCTCTGAGCAGTACAGACGCAGCCTCGGCAAGTCCCTGCGGCCGCTCATCCCTTTCTCGCGAATGCTCAAACCGGTCGCCTCCCGCGCCGCGGCGATGGCGACCAGACTCGACGTGGACGCCGTGTCGTATATAACGCCTTCAAAGGAGCGGGGCAATCCGATCATCTGCCGGAGCCAGTCGAGCGTGACAGTCTCCAGCTCGGTTGCCGCCGGAGAGGTGCGCCACAGCATGGCGTTGGCGTTGAGGGCGGCGCTCAGCATCTCGGCAAGTATAGCCGGCGCCGAGGCGCAGCTTGGGAAGTAGGCGAAGAATCCGGGCTGATTCCAGTGCGTGATGCCGGGCACGATGATGTCGTCGAAATCCTTCAGAATGCGGTCCATCTGCTCCGGCGTCCCGGGAGGGCTCCCCGGCAATTGAGCGGCGATCTCGCCCGGCCGCACCTGGCTCAAAACGGGATAGCGCTCGGGGTGCGCTAGATAGTCCGCTATCCAGTCCACCACCTGCCGTCCGTACGCTCGGAACTGGTCCAGGGGCATGTCGCCCCCGCACTCCTGCCACGCTTCTGTCACGCGTGTCTCACTCATCGACCGCCCCTTCTTTTCGGTTCAATGTCACACCCTCCGTCCTCAGTGGGTGACATTTTCACCGAGACATTGCTGGATGGGTCTCCAGTCGGCCCGCAGAAACACTTGTACGACCATGGGGCCGGCTGGACTGAATACTTCTTGCTCTACTGTACTTCCGGCATTGAGATCGCAATTGACAGTCATGCAGTCGCGCCACGCGGGCAATGGAGGCAACGAGTCTATGAAGCAATCGCCCCGCTGACCCAAACCGGCACCAAGCACGAGGTATCCGGCCGCGCCCACATCCTTGTTCCCGACCTCACCTTTACGGCCGGCGTGAATCCACAGGTTCGGCCTGCAGGGCCGATCGGCGAAGTGGCCTCCTTCTCGTGGGAAGGGATGCGGCACTACGACATTGCCAATGTTCGCGGCCTTTCCTACGACGAGGACCGAGCGCTTGGCATCTGGGAGGTGGATGCGTGGGGACGTCTCGATGAGTTTGCCCACGGCCGGCTCTGGCAACTCTTTGAGAGTTTCCTGCTCGGCCGCTTCCCCGGCGCAAGGCGCATCTATACCAATGACGCCGAGCCACATGAAGAGACCCAGCGAAACCGTGAGTTTCTCAAGGCTCTGGGCTACCAGCCCGTCGCCGGCACACACCGCATCTTTGCCAAGGAGGTCACCCGGAAATGACGAACCAGTACCGATTCATCGATCCACCAGCACCGTTGAAACGGGCGAAGCTCGATAATGTGGCGCTTGTTCCGGGCAATCTCTTGCCCTACATCAAACGCTGGCACCAGCTCGCCGGCGAGCTCCCCAAAGACGAGCTCGTCATTGTCATTCCTGAGCACGACTCAAAACACAAGAAGACTCTCACCACCGTTGCTTTGCTCCTCAAAGAGGCAGGCCACCACGTGCGGGTTGTTCCCGAAGGCGAGCTCGCTCCCCCACGGTTTGGTAACGTGGTACAACGCGAACTGGGGACATAACCGGAGATCGGGACATGTTAAGCGCTACAGCGGTGCGCCAGCTCGGGATTGACTGGCCCAACTTCGACCGGGCCTAGCCGCTTGTTGCATAGTCTCGAGCTCGACACCGTCAGCAGGGCTGTGAACTGGACGAGCCGCCTCGCTGGCTTGCCTGGAACCGCGCCTGACGCTCTTGAGCCCTGATACCTAACTCCTGCTGTGCAAGCCGCATCTGTTTGGCCTGAAGCGCACGGATACGGGTGATAGTGCGGCCTGATGGTCTCCTGCCCGTGCGATAGCTGCGCTCGATTCGGAGCAGCTGACTGTTAACCCGCTTGATTTGTCGCTGTATTGCTCCCTCGCTCACCCTGAGGGACGCGAGCCAGAACTGATACTGAGCTACTGTCAGTCTCCCCGGGTTCCCGTTATCGCTGAATCCGAACTGCGTGCGTCCAGGGAGAGATGGAGCATAGGTCTGGGGCTGCTCTGATCGCAGCACAAGGAGCGCGATCGCCGCTGCCACAAGAATCACCGCTGCTATCAGTAGACGCTTCATAGGTGCATGCTTCCTTGTGCTCGCCATTCCGTGATCTTAGACCCACACGGAGCCAGTATAGGGCTGCGCCGGGCTTCTCTGGCAGAGAGGGCCACCAACACAAAGGCCCCTCGTACCCTCCCCAGTGTAGGCAACGAGGGACCTAAAAGGCAGTGAGTTACCGGCTAGCACTGGCCGGGGGTAGCCCCGTCATAGCCTCCCGATGCTGGTGGGTTGAGGTCGCTTGCCCAGGCCCGCGGCCAGAAGCACTTATCTCCCCACTGAGAATGCTACTTGAAATTGGCGTAAAACGTGATCGTGCTTCCCTGAATGTAGTAGCCGTCGCTGACTGAGGCCAGCGAGAAGCTCGAGGGAAGCTGATAGACATTCGCGCAGGGGTTCAGGCTACAGGACGTGACATAGCCCGGACCGGCGGCGATTGGTTGGAGCTTGTACCACCCCTTGACATAGTCCTGGTAAAACTCCCCGTCAGGCGCGTACCACGTAGTGTCCCACTCGGTCGTAAAGTACGTGATGGCGTGGGCTGCCGGCCCTGGTCGCACGAGGAGCGCTGCTCCTGCAATGACGAATGCTGCGAGGAGAGGTCTCGCAATCCTGCCTCTCCGAGTGGGCCGGCCTGTGCCCTCGGGTGCAGAGACTCGCCGGGATAGGGCGGTAAACTGGATGTGCATAGGAAGTCCTCCTTCCTGTTGCCATGCCCTGGGGCCGTTGCTGCGGCTGCCAGGGCGTTTTTTCTGTCTCAGAGCTGGCGAGCAAAGCCCTACGGTGCCGTTTCCCTCCTTTCTATGCCCCTCATAAGAACCCCGATCCCTCACCGCTCGGGTTCACCAGTGGCTCCGCGCCGTCTAGGTGGGCACAACACTGGTGCCGCGCTTCAGTGCCTTCCGGCTCGGGACTTAGTCAGCGACTACAAGATTAAGTTCGGGAGGACACGCCACATTTGCGTGTTCATCGAGGACGAGACGGAGCAACGTGGAACCCGAGCGTGCTGTGTACAGCACGAAGATGGGCCGCCATTCGCCTGGGCCACGCGTACTGCTGCGCGCTCATTTCTCTTCTCTCTTTGCAGGCAATTCCTGACCCTAGGCTGCGTGTAGAGCTACCGTACCGCAGCGATGCCCCGGCTGACTATGCGAAATCGCATACCTAACGGGGTTTCTTCTTGTAGGCAGCCAGCCTGCGACGGTCCAGCACGACGATGCCTCGCCGGTGGCGCTCACTGGCAATCAATCCTTCAGCGTTCAACCGACGTACACCCCTGCTCACCTCACCCTCGCTTGAGCCGATCCAGGACGCGAACTCGGCATGCGTGACGAGCACACGATCGTCGCTGTTCTCTTCTGCTCGTTTTGCCAGTTCGTGGGCCACGCAGGCCGTTACGTCATAGAGCGTGAGATCCTCCAGGCGATTCGTCGTTAGCTCTCCCCGCTTCGCATCAAGGTCGAAAGCCGCCAGCAAGACAAGTAGATGGGACCTCAGGAACTCCCGAACGACGATGGGCGAGAGAACGACCACTTCTGTCTGCTCGGCTGTCGCCATGAGCGTGCTTCGGGACTGTACATCCAAGTTGGCGCATTCGAGCCCATAAATCTCACCCGGTTCGTACGTCGCAACGGTCACCTCATCGCCATTGACGGAGGATCGATACTCTCGGCCGCTCCCGCGGCCGAATGCCACAAGTCGCTTCGGGCCTGGCTCCAGAATGATGTTCCCATGCCCGTACACGTGTCGCACGGCCCTCGGAACCAGTACTCGCAAATCTTCTTCGTTGACGTTGGCTAGCAGCCGTATCTGATGGAGAGCTTCAACGATTCGCCTGTTCACTTCCCTTCCCGCTTCAGGCTCGTCTGACAGGTGCCGTTCTACGACTATAACGTTTCGGAATACTAGACAGTGACAGTAATGTTAAACATCAAGTTTACGACTCGACAAATCCGTATTGACACAGCCGGCCAACCGTGCAACGATGCAGCATATGCAGAATGCGGCACCCTAACAAGGCTCAAACACGAAAGCGGGGGGGAGAATGTCTCAGGATCGTGGCACGCAGGAGGAACCGCCCGAGAGCAGTGACGTATCGCTGTCTGACGAACAGCTCGAGGCATTCGAGCAGGGCTGGGGGGCGAGCGTCATGCCGGACAGGGATGGCTGGAAGGTACAGTACTTCAGCATCCAGCATTTTCCCAAGGAACCAGGCGATGTCTTCGCCTCCTTCGAGGAGGCAGTCGCAGCGATCAGCGACGTCCTGCCGGAAGTCAACTCAGAAGCAGATCGAGCTCGAGCGCGGAAGACCCTGCAGGAGCGGCGTCGGCGCCCTGCGCGAGAGGATCCGTCGGACCCTCCCTCTCGGCCCACCGGCTGACGTTCTTGCTCGTAACGGAAGATCTCCAGAACGAGTCATGGTCACACACGTGCGGAGTTGAGTTGAGAACGTCTTCAGAGATTCCAAGTGACCCGCTTCCGATGGCTTTTCGGTCGGCGATGTCTTCGGCCGACAGCCCCCATATGATACCGCCGTCAGCCTCCGTATCGGGATCGATCCGAACGACGATGGACAATCACCTCCGTCTCGAGCCCGCTGAGGGCTGCGCTGCTGCGCACCCTGCTAGCCCAACGGGTCCAGTGGCAAGAACTCGAGAGTGGCGCCTCGTCGCCGAGCTCCCGGATCTCCTACCACAGTCATGATCCTCGAGTGTCCATTCCTACTCGGTCGACCTGTCTTTGTAGAGGTAAAAGCACGCCTGATCTCCATCCTGCAGCGCGTTGAGTTCTGCGGCTCTCGCCCTGAACTGTCTCATGTTGTCTGGAGAGAACATTGATCGCTCAGGATCGGCCGAGAACAATCGGTCATCTTCGAGAGGGATGCCGCAACGGTACTGCTCGCTCCCCCAGAACTGGAATTCGGTCGAGTCGAACACGACGTCGAGTACCTTGAAGCCGGCACCTTCTGCCAGGAGCTGCATACTCCTCAAGCTGTGCACAAAGAGATGCCTCGGCGCGTCAAGTTGTACCCAGTCGACTCCGTATTCTCGCCACGCGAAGGATGCCGCCACGGGCGTCCTGATGAGGACATATCGGTCGGGGTTGAGGAGTGAGTACAGTTTCTGGAGCGTTGGTAGCGGATCCGGCATGTGCTCGAAGGAGTGGTGCAGCATGATGAAATCGAAAGCTCCATCCAGCTCAGCCACGTGCTTCCTCAGGACTCTGACTCCGCTGCTGTAGCGGATCTCGTGCTTGATGAAAGGATCGGCGCCTAACAGGTTTGAGAACCCGTGCCGGGCTAGCGATAACAACAACGAGCCCGTACCGCAACCTACGTCGAGGATCGCCGAATCGAGACAAACCCCGCCGCGCGTTGCCCATTCCACGAAGGCAGGGGCAGAAAATCTGTGAGAGAGGAGCTTGCCGACCGGGTTCCTTCCTGCAAGCCAGTAGCTCGTCAGTTGACGATGTGCGAGCCTCTTACGCCAGGGAATCGCCATGTCCTGAATCGCTTCCGAGCCGTAATAACGATCTGGATAGAAACGGGAGAGGTTCTCGGGCGTGCTTGCGATTTGGAGGCATCCGCATGATCGGCACTCGATGTACTCAAAGGTGTCCCCGAATCCAAACATCATCTCCCGCGCTGTATGACGCGCATTGCCCGAGGTGTTGGCGCACACCCTACAGGGTTGGGGGCTGGGAAGAGGGAGTACGCCTAGGTTAACAACTGCTGCCATCCTGCGGACAACCGGCTCCTAACTCCATTGTCTCTTTTCCGGAACACACACCAGCCAACCTGAGCTCGGCGACCAAGCGGTCCTGGAAGGTCACCCGGAGGATACCCGAGGTCCGCTCGATCCGTTCTTTGGTCTGTGGGGAATGCGCTGAGATGGACCCGATGCCCAGCTCAGCGATCACCCGGCTCACTTGCGTCATGGGCTGCTTGCCCTCGAGCTGCTCCTCGACCGTCGCCTTCTGGGCGCTGGGTGGAATGAAGATGCTATGGCGATCATGGTAGACCGCTACCGGACACCCATAGGTACTCACGATCTGGGACAGGAGGAGCAGGTTGCCATGGGAGTCCTCCTGGATGCGGAAGTGCGCAGCGGGGACCGTCCCCGTGGCATCGTCCACCGCCAGGATCAAACACAGCCGTGGACCACGCTCCTCCAGCCAGGCATGCGGACTCCCATCGATTTGCAGCAGCTGACCTTCCTGCGGATACCGCTCTCGGCGCTGCCGATGCTCTGTCACGCGACGGCAGCGCGAACTCCTGATCCCTGCTGCCTCCAGGACGCGACGCACCGTAGAGCGGGAGACGGAGATCCCTTCGCGCTCGACCAACACGTCGGTGAGATGGTACTGATCGCAGCCGGCATAGGCCGTCTTCGAACCTTCGACGATTCGATCTCTGGTCGCTTGATCGATGGTATGGCTGGGTTGTCGTCCGCGGCTGCCATGGGCCAGTGCGGCAACGCCCTCCGTGCGATACGCCGCGAGTAATCGTCGGACCTGCCGGACCGACATACCGAGTAACCCTGCCGCCTCAGCGGCGGTCAGGCTGCCCTGGCTCACCTCGTTCAACACCCTCACCCGGGTCTGTTCCTCTCGGTTCAACGTCACACGCTCCATTCTCAGAGGGTGACATTTTCACTGAACTATTAAGAGGTGGCATATTCATTGGTCTACGAAAGGGTGTGGTTGACACCATGAACGCCTATGATACACTCCTAGCATCGGCGGCGTAGCCAGGATCAAGCGAGGCGCTTGGAGAGCCCTGGATTGCGCGTTGAAAGCGTCACCATGTGACTTTATTTTTGACGATCCGCCGTTCATGATAAAAGACTACGACACAGGAGGTGCTATCGTGATCGAGGACGGAGAGCGTGTGCAACTGATCACCCTCTACACCCGGGTGTTGCTGCACCTTGC